>Ga0209415_10006834_pt1 | contig 20141 bp, 18 predicted proteins | sample PeaSoiSIISIP2007_FD_187696 | JGI IMG/M metagenome (GOLD analysis project Ga0209415, IMG submission 187696) | Peat soil microbial communities from Weissenstadt, Germany - SII-SIP-2007 (SPAdes) (version 2) | ecosystem: Environmental > Terrestrial > Soil > Wetlands > Peat | place: Germany... | reverse complement strand
GACGCTGGGCTGGCCATTCTGATCGCGGCTGGGCTGGGCGTCACGCAAATCTTTTCCGCTGACGGCGGAGACTCGCGACACCAGATACCACGCCTCGCCGGTGTCGGTCGTCGCCCCTGGCGCGGCATGACCGGAAAGCAGAATCGCATCCGGGGGCAGCACTCCGCCATTTGCTTGCATGGCCGCCTGCTCGCTGGCGAAAGGCCCGCCCAGCGACTGCTTGATCTCCAGCATGGCGGTGGATTGCATGATGTCTTTTACCCGCGCGGGATCGTCAACGCCGGGCAACTGCACCAGAATCTGATAGTCGCCGAGGCCGTGCTCCTGGATGGTCGGTTCGTTTACACCCAGCGCGTCAATGCGGTTCCGAATAGTTTCAATGGCCTGCGTCACAGCCTTGTTCTTCAGGTCGGTGAGCATGGTCGGCTTCATGGTGACGTTCCACGTGTTGTCGGCGCCGGAAGTGATGTCGTACTCGGGAAGCCGATCCTGCACGATGCCCAACAAATCAGTGCGGGACGCCGCAGGCACACCCTTCAGCACGACGCGGTCAGGATTGTTCGTGGGATCGGGCTTGGTGATGTCCGCGAAGGCGATCTTCTTTTTGTTGAGCTGTTCTTTCAGGACTTCGACTGCGTTGTCGGAATCGATGTTGACCGCATCATTCACCTGCACTTGCAGGATGAGGTGGGTGCCACCGCTCAGATCGAGGCCCAGATGAATATTCTTGGTGACCGCGGCCAGCAGTCCCTGGCGGGAAAAGCTTTGCGGAATGCCGACGATCCCGAACACAAACAGCAGCAGGATCCCGACGATGGCCACCATCTTCCAGAGCAGATTCTTATTCATGAATACGTTTCTCTAAGAATTTTTTTGTCTCGACAGTTCACAACAACACGCTACGAATGTCTTGTTTGCTTACTTACTTTTTACTTCTTCCTCGGGCGTCGTAACCTGCACAACCGAAGCCTTGGTCACTTCCATACGCAAATTGTCCGGGGGGACGCGCAGATGGATGGAATCGTCTTTCAACGCGACGATGGTGCCCCGCAGTCCGCCGCTGGTCGTGACCTTGTCGCCAGTCTTGAGGGCATCCAGCATGGTCTGCCATTTTTTTTGCCGGCGCTGCTGCGGCATGATGAGCAAAAAATAAAAGATGGCAAAGATGAAAATCAGCGGAGCAACGCTCAGCCATCCCATGCCTCCGCCGGGTGCCTGCATCGCCAGTAAAAGTCTCATGCTCATTTCGTCGGGGCGGATGAATCCGCGAAAAATCGTCCGCGACCACTTACGCCGCGGAACCTGTTATTTCACCACGGGAGTTCTGATCGACTTCGGCCGGGTTCCTTGTTACTTCCAGGCTTGAATCCGGGGATATCTTCACTTGGTCAGGGTTTCGGTCGAGACCAGACGCTAGACAGAAAACAGGACTCTTCCCCAAGTGAAATAGAATGCCGCACCCGCCGCATAGTGTCAAGGTAGAAACTGAGATTATGGACGGTATTCAGGACTTGCGCCAGCACTTCATTGGCAGCATAAAGATGCCGCAGGTAGGCCCGCGAATAGCGCTGGCACACCCGGCAGGCGCAATCGGGGTCGAGGGGGCCCTGATCCTGGGCATAGCGCGCCTGTTTGATCGTCACTTTCCCTTCTGAAGTAAACAGCAAACCGTGGCGTGCAGCCCGGGTGGGCAGCACGCAATCCATCATATCGACGCCCAGGCCGGCATATTCGACGATTTCCTCCGGAGTGCCGACGCCCATGACGTAGCGAGGCTGGTCGGCCGGCAGATGCTCGAGCGTGGATTCGACCATCTCGCGCGTCAGGTCCCGCGGCTCGCCCACGCTGAGACCGCCGATAGCGTAGCCGGGGAATCCGATTTCGATGGTCCGCTGCGCAGATTCCTTGCGCAGCTCGCGATCCATACCGCCCTGGACGATGCCGAAGAGAGACTGCGTATTGCCGGACTCTGGGGGAACAACCGGGGACCATGTGGGGACAGCCGCCCTCGGCTGTCCGTCGGGCCGAAGGCCCGAAGCCTGTCCACTTGGATTGCTGCTGCCGGCACCAAGCCCCGTCGAGCTTCGCTCGACCGGACAGCCGAGAGCCTGCCCTGAGCTTGCCGAAGGGGCGGCTGTCCCCACATGGTCTGTGTTAGACCACGGGACTTCATGCTTATGCTCCTCAAAATATTTCTTGCTGCGCTCCGCCCAGCGCAACGTCATCTCCATGGAGGCCTGGGTGCGGGTGCGGTCCGCGGGGAACTCCGTGCACTCATCGAACGCCATGATGATGTCCGCGCCCAGCCCGATCTGAATCTCCATCGATTTTTCCGGACTGAAAAAATGCGACGAGCCATCCAGATGCGAGCGAAACGTGACGCCTTCTTCAGAAACCTTGCGCAGTTCGTTCAGGCTGAAAACCTGGAAGCCGCCCGAGTCGGTCAGAATGGCGCGCGGCCACGCCATGAAACGATGCAGCCCTCCCAGCGTGCGCACGGTTTCGACGCCAGGCCGCAGATACAGGTGATAGGTATTGCCGAGAAGAATCTGCACGCCCAGTTCTTCGAGAATGTCCTGCGACACTCCCTTCACGGAAGCTACCGTGCCCACGGGCATAAACACCGGCGTCTCGATTTCGCCGTGCGGCGTGAGCAGGCGTCCAGCGCGAGCGGAGCCAGCGGTGGCCTCAACTTGAAACTTCAGAGACATGCTTTGCGATTGTAACAATCGGGAATCATCGTGGAGCGGCGGACGCAGCTTGCCCTGAGCGAAGTCGAAGGGTCCGCCCGGGTTGCGCAGGCGCGGGAGAGAGTTTTCGCACCCCGGACGAGGCGTCCGGGGCTCCATGGCGCGTCACACGCTCAGCGCGACGATCTCAGCCTCAATCTTCTGCCCGCCGATCTTGACCAGCCCGATGCTCACCGGCAGTTTGAACCTCCGCGGCCCCGCGCTGCCGGGATTGAAATAGAGCACGCCTGCGCGCGTCTCCTGCTTGGGAACATGACTGTGGCCGGAGATCACCACACCGAATCCGGCGGCCTCGGGCTTGAGGTCGAGCGTCGCGAGATCGTGCAGCACGTAGATGGAGACGCCGCCCACGTCGAGCACTTGCGTCTCCGGCAGTGAGCGCGCCCATGCGGCCTTGTCGATGTTGCCCCGCACAGCGGTTACGGGAGCAATGGCCGCAAGTTGGTCCAGAATTTCCGCCGAGCCGACATCGCCCGCGTGAATGATGCGATCGGACCCGCGCAGGGCGGCCAGCGCTTCAGGACGAAGCAGGCCGTGAGTGTCGGAGATGACGCCGATGAGGATAGGCCGTTCTCAGTTCTCAGTTCTCAGTTAAACCCTGTCATCCTGAGCGAAGCGAAGGACCTATGCAACCTGGTACCACCAGCGACCTCGCCGGCCTCACGGGATTCCCCAAGGCTTACGCTCCGTCACTTCTTCTTCATCTTCTCCGCGAACTTCCCCACGCTCACAACCGCGCGGCCCACAGTGCCGCGGCCGATTTCCTGAGCATCATCGCGCGCGGTTACGCGCAGGGCGTAGAAGCGTCCATCGAAAGATTCCAGCACTGCCTCCGCCTGGATGCGGGCGCCGACGCCGCTGGCGGCCCGGTGTTCAATGTTGATCGATGTACCCACCGTGATCTCGTCGCCTTCGCAGTAAGGCTGCAGCGCATGAAAAGCAGCCGTCTCCATCAGCCGGATCATGTCTGGAGTGGAATATACTGGCGGCAACTCAGGATGATGCGCCGTCAGGGTGTGCTTGAACTCGACGGTTTCCTGCGCCTCACCACGTGCGCCGATCGGAACGGGTCTGGCCATGCTTGCGATTCTCCCAAAAAAGAAATGAGCCAGTGATTCTAACGAATCATTGGCTCAAATTTCGGCGCGTGGGCTGGCTTACGCTGCCAAGGCCATCCGCCGCGCCTCAATCCCATCCAGCGCCCGCCACAGCGCCTTCGCCGCGTTCTCGGCGGCGTCTAGCGCTGCCGGGGCGGTTTCGGGATTCGCGGCCACTCTCTTTTCCAGTTGATTGCGCCAGACTCGCGAGTGGAAAACGTCGGCGGTGGCGTGGAGCGAAAAGTATCCGCAGGTCTTGTCGTCGGCGGCGTAGGTCTGGCGCAAACCGCGTTCTTTCTCCTGAGCGATGCGCGGCACCTGCGACTCGTACGCGTAAAAGGCGGCCAAAGCCTCTTCCGGCGTGCCTTCGCTGGCTACGCGATGAAAATGTTTGATCAGCTGATGAACCTCGGGAACCGGACTGTGCCAGCGCAGATCGTGGCTGGAACCCATGCCTTCGGCGAAATCAAGCCAAAGCTCGGAGTGTGGCACGCATTCCCGGCCCGGCGCGCCTTCCACGCCCTTCTCATCGCACAGGTTGGCCAGCACCGCGCGGCGCAGTTCGCCTTCGTCCAGGCGCAGGCCGAGTGCGGCCAGGTACGAGGGAAAAGCTTCCACGTGATGGTAATAATCCTGGGCGTAACGGCGCAGATCCTCACGGGTCAACTCGCCCGCGGACCACGCTTTGTAAAAAGGATGGCAGAGCAGGTCATATTTGGCGATGCGTGCGTCCAGCTGAGCAAAAAAATCGGCAGTATTCATGATGGCCTCCAACCAGCGCTCGTATAACCGACTACTATACGGTCGGCGTGGCAGGCGGGCAAGTGATGGGGATCACCGATGTTTGCAAGTTGTTAGAATGAGAGAACACGCTTCGTGGGTGGCGGGGATTCGTGCAGCAAATGCAATTCACCGAACAATTCGACATAGTCGTGGTCGGCGCCGGCCATGCCGGATGCGAGGCTGCGATGGCCGCGGCGCGTATGGGCCTGAGGACCGCCCTCTACACGCTGAACGTCGACTTGATCGCGCAGATGTCGTGCAACCCTGCCGTGGGCGGAATCGCTAAAGGACACCTCGTCCGCGAAGTTGACGCGCTCGGCGGCATCATGGGCGAGATCACCGATGCGGTCGGGATTCAGTTTCGTCTGCTGAACACTTCGCGCGGACCGGCGGTGTGGTCGCCGCGCGCGCAATGCGACAAGCAGGCCTACCGCCTGAAGATGCGCGAAGTGCTGGAGTCGCAGGCCAACCTGAAGATCAAACAGGCGGAAGTGGCGGATCTGATTGTGGAGCCGGCTTCCGGCTTTCGGCTTCCGGCTTCCGGCGAGGACAGCGACGGCGATGTCCGTGTGGGGACGGGCGACTCGCCCGTCCATGCGGTGGCACAGGCTGAGCAGTCCGGAAGCCGGGTTCTCGGCATCAAGCTTCGCGACGGCCGCACCGTGGGCGCGCAAGCCGTCATCATCACTACCGGAACTTTCCTCAACGGACTCATCCATTGCGGCGAGCAACAATATCCTGCCGGGCGTTCCGGCGAGCCGAACGCGGTGCTTCTCGGTGAAGCTCTCAAGAAGCTAGGCCTGCGCGGATGCCGCCTGAAGACTGGCACTCCGCCTCGGCTGGATGGACGCACCATCGACTGGGCACGCTTCGCGGCTCAGCCCGGCGATGCCGACCCCACTCCGTTCAGCTTTCGTACCAAGCGCGTGGCCCATCACGATTCGCAGGTGCCCTGCTACATCGCGTGGACCACGCCCGAGACCCATCGCATCATTCGCGAGAACGTGCACCGGTCTCCCATGTATAGCGGGCAGATTCAATCCATCGGGCCGCGCTACTGTCCGTCGATCGAAGACAAGATCGTGAAGTTTCCCGACAAGGAGATGCACCAGCTTTTTCTCGAGCCCGAAGGCCTGAACACGCATGAAATTTACGTCAACGGCATGAGCACGTCGCTGCCGGTCGACGTCCAGCTGGCGATTCTGAAGTCGATTCCCGGCCTCGAAAACGCCGACATGCTGCGGCCCGGCTACGCCATCGAGTACGACTCCATCGATCCCACGGAACTCGAACGCACGCTCGAAACCAAGAAGATTGCCGGATTATTCCTCGGCGGGCAGATCAACGGCACGTCCGGTTACGAAGAAGCCGCGTGCCAGGGGCTGATGGCCGGCATCAATGCTGCGCTGCAAGTGAAGCGGCAGCCTCCGCTAATTCTCGACCGCACCGAGGCCTACACCGCGATCCTGATCGACGACTTGATCTCCAAAGGCACGAACGAGCCCTATCGCATGTTCACTTCGCGGGCCGAATTCCGCCTGCACCTGCGCATCGACAACGCCGACCGCCGCCTCACCCCGCACGGCCGCCGCGTAGGCTTGATCGCAGACACCGCCTGGGCCGATTTCCAAGCCAAGCAGGAGCGCCTGGAAAATCTGAAGAAGCTGCTGGAACGTACGAGGCTGGCCCCTGAAATGTTAGAAAGGATTGCGCTTTGTCATTCCGAGGAGCGCAGCGCCGAGGAATCTGCTGTCGCCGGCAGCGTCCCAGCTTCCACGATCGAGTGGAACTCCGCAGCAGGCCAGACCCTGGCACAGCTGCTCAAGCGTCCCGAAGTCACAATCGAACTGCTGGTGCCAGTCCTGCAGGAAATCACAGCGAGATTCTTCGACCGGGAGGGTTCCTCCGTGCCCCCCGTGGTTAGGCTCTCTTCCTCAATCCGCAACGAACTCAAGTCCGTCGAGACTGAAATCAAGTACGAGGGCTACCTGCTGCAGCAGCAGCGCGCCATCGATCGTCTGAAAAAATCCGAGCAGCGTTCCATCCCTGACTGGTTTGACTACCGCTCGGTCAGCGGCCTATCCCGCGAGATGCAGGAAAAATTCAGCAAAGTGCAACCGCGCACGCTCGGCCATGCCTCGCGCATTCCTGGAGTCACGCCGGCCGCAGTGTCGCTGGTCAACGTCTACATCGAAATCCAAGCCCGCCGCCGCGACCAGGCAACTGTGCTCTAGCTTAACCAGCTAAAAAGAAATCAACAGCTGTTAACTCTTCCCGCAATTGTGTGCGGGCGGTTGACGGGTTATGCTGCATCTTCGAGTCCCGGTTCCGGAGCCCATGGCCAATCTTTTCGAACTGCCCCGCTATATTGCAGTGGAAGGCCCACTGCGAGTCGGCAAGAGCACGCTGGCGCGCATTCTGGCCGAACGCCTGAACGCCCAGCGCGTGCTGGAACCGGAGACCAACCCCTTCCTTACCGCTTTCTACGAAGGCGAGCGCGGCGCCGCCTTTCAAACCCAGTTTGCCTTTCTGGTGCGGCGCTTCGAACAATTGCAGGCGCTTGACCTGGGCCCGCGCTCACAGAAAACCGTGGTCGCCGACTACATTTTTGAAAAAGACAAGCTCTTCGCCTGCTTGAACCTCACCGACCAGGAACTCGATACCTACAACCGCTATTACAACCACTTCCGCGAGCAGGTGCCCACGCCCGATCTGGTGATCTATCTACAGGCCACGCCCGAGGTGCTGAAGAAGCGGCTGAAAAAAAAGAATGCGCCTGGCGAGCACGCGGTCAGCGAGGAGTATCTGCAGGAAGTGGTCAAGGCCTACGAACATTTCTTCTTCCACTACACATCGTCGGACTTGCTGGTGGTCAACACCTCGGAGATCGACTTCGTCGACCGCAACGAAGACCTGCTGGAACTGCTGCGAAAAGTTACCGCTCCGATCAAAGGCACGCAATACTTCCTGCCGCTGGGCGGCCAGGAAGCCGCCAGCGCTTAAGGTCGTGGTCACTTGTGCGGTGACGCCAAAATGCCAGCAGAGACGACGGCTAGAGTCAGTCGCCTGCTCTTAATCGTCACCACCATAGTGATCGTTTTCACGACGGGGTTCTTCATTTACGCATCCAGGCGAACAGAGGCAATGCTGTTTTACTACGGTGCGGCCGTGGAGGTTCCGAACGGAAGGGCCATCGCGGTCATGAATCCATTTCGAGACACGGCGTCTGAGGACACAGCCGGGCGTCTCATCCGGGATCTCAGGACTGGCAACTGTGAAACCATCGTCAAGCAGTTCAGCTACGACGGTTTTCGAATTTGTTCTGTTTTGCAAACCACCCACGGCGCAAGACTAGTGTGGCGGCAAGACAGCATTCTCAACCGGATGCTGGTTTATGACATCCCTGAGAAACACGCCAGGATATGGATCGGGTTTGCGCGCGAAGAAGGCGGCTGGCAAGTGCGTTCGATCTCTGTCGTCCGCTAGACATTTCCCTGACGTTGGTTACCTCGATCGGTGTTTGGTGGCCCTCGCACCTCGCCCGAACATGCGCGGATCGTAACGCAGGGGCTCCGCTGTGTAACTTATATGTTACAATGAATCTTGTGATTGAGATTCGCCGCTATGTCACCTCCAGCGGAAGAGACGTATTTGGGGACTGGCTGGCGAAGCTGCGAGATGCTCGCGCACAAGCGAAGATTGCGATTCGCATTGACCGGGTTGCTGCGGGAAATTTCGGCGACTGCAAGCCGATTCGCGACGGCGTTTCCGAGCTGAGAATCGATTGGGGCCCGGGATATCGCGTGTACTACGCGATGATCGGAAAGACATGCGTGCTGCTTCTCGCGGGTGGCGCCAAGGGCAGACAGTCCTCTGACATCGAGCGGGCGCTGGCTTATTGGAACGATTACAGGAGAAGGACAGGGACGAGATGAAACGCAAAGCAAGCATTTCGCACGATGAGGCGCTGATCCGCGAGCTTCGCGACAACCCACGTTTCGCGCTGGAGTACCTCAAAGCCGCGCTGACAGAAGATAGCGAACCTCGCGTGTTGCTGATCGCCTTGCGCCGCGTGGTGCAGGCTCGCGGCATTGCGAAAATCGCCAAGACCGCCGGAGTCGAACGCGAGAGTCTTTACCGTGCACTCTCGGAACGTGGAAATCCGCGACTATCCACGCTAGCCGCCGTGACCAAGGCCATCGGACTGAGGCTCACCGTGGAAGCCGCGCGGTAGAAGCTGTTTCTACCGTAGAATCAACTCTTGCTCCTTACAGTCGAAAAACTCATCTACGGCGGCGCCGGACTCGCCCGCCTGCCCGCCGGTTCGCCAAATGAAGAGCACAGCCGCGGAAAGGCCGTGTTCGTTCCGCTGGTTCTCGCCGGAGAAAAAATCGAGGCTGCCCTCACGGAACAAAAGCCCGGCTTCGCCCGCGCCCGGGCAGAAGCCGTCATCGAACCTTCTCCTCACCGCGTCCAGCCAGACTGCCCCTACTTCGGCCGCTGTGGCGGATGCCACTACCAGCACGCCAGCTACAAACATCAGCTGGAAATCAAGAAAGAGATCTTGCGCGAGAATCTGGTGCGCATCGCCAAGTTCGAACTACCGAGCGAAATCGAAGTGCATCCCTCGCCTCCCTGGCACTATCGCAACCGCTCGCGCTTACAGATTCAGACCACGCCCACGTTTGCGGCGGGATATTTCAAGCTGGCATCCCACGAACTGATGCCCATTGAGCAGTGCCCGGTCAGTTCCCCGCTGATCAATCGCGGCATCGCCGCCCTGTGGAAAATGGGGCAGTCGGAAAAAGCGGCCGAGAAACTCGCCGCGGGAATCCGCGAAATCGAATTCTTCGCCAACGCCGACGACAACCAGTTGCTGGTGGAGCTTTCCTGCTCAGCCGAGGCGCGCCGGGCCGAGGTGCGCGTATATGCCGAAGAGTTGCGTACCGCCCTGCCTGAGATTGAGGGTGTGGTCGCGTTTCGAGGCTCGCAGCCCAGTGCACGGCCGGATGCGGCAGCGCCTGAGCCTCTGCTTATTCTCGGCGAGCGCTTTCTTACCTATCGCAACGACCGCGCCAGCTATCGCGTCAGCGCCGGATCCTTCTTTCAGACAAATCGCCACTTGACCGACGAGCTAGTGAAGATCGTTACCCAAGGCCGCTCGGGAGAGTTGGCGCTGGACCTTTATGCCGGAGTGGGACTGTTTTCCACAGCCCTGGCCTGTGATTTTCGTCACATCGTTTCTGTTGAGTCGTCACAGCTTTCCGCAACCGACCTGCAATACAATCTGCCATCGAATGGAAAGGCGATTCAGGCCGCGACGGGGGAGTACTTGAGCCGTCCCTGGGACGACTCGACACGGCTTAGTTCGGGGAAGCCAGCCTCGCGCGGGCAGGACGGCGCAGCGTCGTCCTCCCCCACGCCCGACCTGGTAGTCGTGGACCCGCCCCGCAGCGGCCTGGGAGAATCCGTGGCGCGCTCCCTCGCGAATCTTCGCGCGCCGCGGATTACCTATGTCTCGTGCGACCCGGCCACGCTGGCCCGCGATCTGATTCCACTGTTAGCCGCCGGTTACCGCGTGGAGCAGGCACATCTGGTGGACCTTTTCCCCCAGACCTACCACCTGGAAAGCGTCCTGCACCTGGCGCGCTGATGGTGTTGGGCGCTGACTAAGACACTGACCACGGGCACTGACCACAGGAGTTAACGATTTTGGGTGGCGCAGCGCTTCCAGCGCTGCGAAAAAACCATGTTGTGTAACCCGGCTTTAGCCGCTGAGGTCGCACTGGTGCACAAGAGCCAGCCTCTGTCAGCCTCTTAGCCCCGTAGCAGGCGAATGGAAGTGGAGCAGCCGAAGCCCGGTAGCCGAAGCCCGAAGCCCGATCCCCACGGCCCTCCCATTTTTGCTTTCCGCCCGCAGCGCCAGCCCCTGTTCTGGGCTGCGCTGGCCTACGCGCTGGGAATCGTTGTCGGCTTCTACGCCTGGCGCCCGGCATTGTGGTGGATCGTCGCCTGCGCGGCGTTCGTCTGCGCCAGCACCTATTTCCGGCAACGCCGCGCCTCGTCTGAACGCACCCTGTCTGAACCCGCCCCGTCTGGACGCATCTGGCTCTCTGGTTCCCTCGCCCTTGGTGCGCTGTTCCTGGCGGGAGCACTCCACATCCAGCTGCGCCGAGCGGCCACCGCATTCGACAACGGTATCCAGCCCTTCACCGACGGTGGCGAGGTCAACATCGTTGCCCACGTAACCAGCGACGGCCGCATTCGCGTGGGCAGCTTCGGAGAACTCAGGCAGTCGGCCGACGTGGAAGCCGAGTCCGTCGAGACGGTTGCGGGCCAGCCTTTGCCCGTTCACTCCGGAATACGCCTATCCATCTACAGTCCGCATGTCGCGAAAGCTCGCGCCCCCGACAACGTCACCGAGGACACCCCCGCCGCGCCCCCATCGGATTCCATCCCCATGCGCATCTTGCACTACGGCGAACGCGTTCACTTCCACGCCCGCCTGAAGCCGCCGCGCAACTTTCGCAATCCCGGCGCCTTCGACTATCAGGGATATCTCGCGGCCAACGGAATCGCAGCCCTGGGTTCGGTGAAAGCGGAGAACGTCGAATTCCTCCCTGGCTTCGCGGGCAGCCGTGTGCAGTCCTGGCGCGTGCGCATCCACACCAGCATTGTGGCCAAGGTGCACCAGTTGTGGGCGCCTCGCGAGGCCGCGCTCATCGACGCCATGGTCATCGGCGAAGGAGCCTTCATCGACCGTGATACCCGCGCCGACTTCCAGCGTTCCGGCACCTATCACATTCTTGTTGTCTCCGGCATGAACGTGAGCATTCTGGCATTCGTCGTCTTCTGGACGCTGCGCCGCCTGCGCCTGGGCGAGATTCCCGCCACGCTGGCCACGGTTGCTTTTTGCGTGGCCTACGCCTTTCTCACCGAAGTCGGAGCGCCCGTGTGGCGCGCCACATTGATGTGCGCCATTTATCTCGCCACCCGGCTTCTCTACCGCGATCGCGCCATGATCAACGCGCTCGGCGCCGCGGCGCTGGGATTGCTGGTGCTCGATCCCCGCCAGCTTTTCACCGCCAGCTTTCAGATGACGTTCGTCTGTGTCCTGATTGTCGCCGCCATCGGCCGCCCCATGCTCGAACGCACTTCCCAGCTCTACAAGCAGGCGCTGGCTCACTGGGATTCCGCCAATTACGGCGAATTGCTCCCGCCACAGGTCTCGCAGTTTCGCGTGGACTTGCGCTTCATTGCGTCGCACCTCGCTCCGTTCATCGGAGAAAAGCCGGCGTTCCTGCTGGTGCGCCTCGCCGCCGGAGTGTCGCTCCGCGTCTTTGAGCTCCTGTTCATCTCGGCCGTCATGCAGATGGGACTGGCCCTGCCTATGGCCTTTTACTTTCACCGCGCCACCACGCTCGGACTTCCCGCCAACCTGGCGGTCGTCCCCCTGACCGGAATCATGATGCCTGCCGCGGTGCTGGCCCTGGCTCTCGGCTACATCTCACCGTTACTGGCGAAGATTCCTGTCCTCATCACATCCGCCACTCTTGAAACCATCGCTGGAACCGTCCACGGACTCGGAGGACTGCAACTGGCGGACCTGCGCGTCGCCACTCCGTCGTTCGTGATGATGGCAGTGGCCGCATCGGCGCTGGCCGGAGCCATGCTGCTGGCGCGTCGACGCACCGCGCTTGCCCTTGGCGGATTGCTCGCCATCCTCGCAGCCGCGCTCGCCCTGGCTTTCGTCCCGCCTACACCGCAAGCTCGCGCCGGCGTGCTCGAAGTCACATCCATCGACGTTGGCGAAGGCGATTCCACGCTGCTGGTCATGCCGCAGGGAGCAACTCTGCTGGTCGACGCCGGCGGCCCCATCGGCGACGGCAGTTCGCAACTCGATTTCGGCGAAGACGTGGTCAGCCCTTATCTGTGGTCGCGCGGCATCTCGCGCCTGGACGCCGTCGCCATCACTCACGGCCATTCCGACCACATCGGAGGCATGCCCGCCGTGCTCAAGAACTTTCGCCCGCGCGAACTCTGGGTCGGCCTGCTCCCGCCCAGCGCGGCGCTGGAAAATGTGATTGCCACCGCGGAGAAGCTGAAAATCAAAGTCGTGCGCCATTGGGAGGGAGACGAATTTTTCATGGGTGGAGCAACCGTCAGCGTGTTATTCCCGCCGCGCGATTGGCCTGTCGGACCCAAGCCCAGCAACAACGACTCGATGGTCTTACAGATCAGCCTGGCGAAGATCAACAACCCGCAGGCCGGAGGCCCTGCTGGAAATATGTCTGTGTTGCTGGAGGGCGATGCGCAAACGCAGGTAGAACGGCGCGTGGCCGCGCTGCATCACCCCAAGGTAGATCTGCTGCGCGTGGGCCATCACGGCAGCTCGAACGCAACCACTCCCGAACTGCTGGCGGTGGCGAAGCCTGCCTTCGCCGTGATCTCTGTCGGATTTCGCAATCCCTTCGGATTGCCTCGGATGGACGTTCTCACTCGGCTGGAAAAATCAGGAGCCCGCGTCTACCGCACCGACGTCGACGGCGCGGTCACCTTCTATCTCGATCGACACGGGGTTACCCCTTCGCTCGCGGTTCTCCAGTACTGATGTCAATCTCGGCGGTCTCGTCGTCAGCAGCCGACACCGGCCGGCGGTAGTCTTCAATCAGCTGCCGCGCCGCTTCCGCGTCCTCTTCCTTCACCAGGATCACAGTGCCGCCCACGTCGGGAAATGCGTATTGCGTCAGCGAAATCGGAGTCAGCGTGTTCTCGATATCCGCCGAGTCGAGCAAGCCTTTCACCACCAAAGCTTCCGTCTCCTTCTCCGAGTCGAAAACTTTCACCAGCTTTTCATTCGGATTCGGACGCGGCTGCTCCTCCGCCGCTGGGTCTCCAAGCTCTGCCATAAGCATCTCCAATTCCGGAATCCCAAGGATTCGCAGGCCAGAAGCCGATTCTACTCCCGTTCCGTTTAGCCCGCATGTCGATGGCGATCAAGAAGCTCACGTAGAGACAGCCGCCTCGGCTGTCCCGGCCAGAACCTGCCCTGAGCGAAGCCGAAGGGGCGCAGCTCGACCATTGCCCCACTTTCAAACACTTGCATTTCCCGCTAATTAAGGCAGAATGCCCATAACCGATGGCACAACGTCCGCTCCGGACAAGCCATCTAACCAAACGCTGTGGGCAAAGGGGTAAGCATGCACATTCCGGAACAGGCCGCACGCTACCGAAATCTACCGCTGACCAACAATTCGCGCCCCGAAGGCGACCACGAAGACGAGCCCCGCAAAATCCGCCGCCTGCAGCTGATGATGAGCATGGTCATGTCGGTCATCGGCCAGGACCCCAGCCTCACCGTCGAAGAAGCCTCCGAACTCGCCGCCGGCGCCAAACGCGCCGCCCTCGCCATGTTCCCCGACAAAGAACTGGCCTTCGATCTCCTCTACAAACCCCGGTTGCAACGGCTGATGAAGGAAAGATTCCGGCTGCAATAGAAGCGCATCGACTCACATCTTGCGTTCGCGGATAGTTCCGTCCACGCTGATCTCGTACATCTTCTTGTTCCGTGTGACAAGGATCTCGGGTCGTTGTGGTTGTCGAGTTAATACGTGGAAAACATCGGTGTCTTCGGGCACGTCACTCAACACATGCGTGTGATAGCCCGCTACATTCGACGCGTCCTTGGGTATTGATTTTGGATCGACTTCGATAATACTTTTGTGCAATTGGCGCTTCTCTAGGACGGTTTCGCCATTCGCCGTCATCAGGTAGCGGACATCTCCTCCGAGAGGGAAGATCTCGGTTTTGGTCTGAGCTGGGACGACATAGACATAAAGTTGACTGGATGGCGCAGGGAGAACGGCTATGTTGTACGCCCGCTTTTCACCCTGAAAGTCGTGCCTGGCAATGTCGAATGCCTTGGCAGCTGCGAGGTAGAAAGCCGTGTCTTCCCTCGGAGGATCAAGTTTCTTGACCGTGAACTCGTGAAGAGTTGCGCCCTCGGTCGCTTCGTACCCGATTAGAAATCTATCGCGCTGGTCGGTGAGATGACCAAATACAACCGTCCATCCCTTGTCTGACTTAAGGGCGAGGTAGCGTCCAACCAACGGATCAGGAGGGTGTAGGGCTTGCACAGCGTCCGTGGCGTGCCATGCGGCCTGATCATATTCATAAAGCGCCCGACCACGAGCCGTTACATCGGGCATGATGGGATCCGCTTCCGGCTTCTTTTTCCCGGCGAAACAAATGGAGGAAAGGAACAGGATCGAGACAATGAAAAACCGCTTCGGCATTGGGTAACCTCGACGGCGAGCCAATCTTACCGCGTAGCATCCATCGGAATCGTTTGGCGAACGTTTCAAGGCCGATGGCCGCTACTCATCCACGACCGAATTCTTCAGCGTCCCGACGCCCTCCACGCTAACTTCCACCACATCCCCGGCCACCACCGGCCCCACTCCCGCCGGCGTTCCCGTAGCAATGAGGTCGCCAGGAAACAAAGTCATGGCCTGCGCAATGTGCCGGATCACCACATCCAGCGCAAAAATAAAGTCGCGCGTGTTTCCGTCCTGCTTCACCGCGCCGTTGACGCGGGTTTGCACGCCCACGCCCGCCCCTACTCCGAAACCTGGATCGATCCCCTCCACCACCACCGGCCCCACCGGACAGAACGTGTCAAACCCCTTGGCCCGCGACCACTGCCCATCTTTAGTCTGCAAATCGCGGGCGGTCACGTCGTTCACGCAGGTGTAGCCCAAAATATAATTTCGCACGTCTTCATCGGCCGCCGGCTGGTGGCAGGTTTTGCCAATCACCACCCCGAGTTCGCCTTCAAAATCCACGCGCTGAGAAATTCTTGGACGCCGCACCGTCCCGCCCGGCGCCAGCAGCGCCGAAGTCGCCTTCAGAAACAGCAGCGGTTCCGTTGGGACGTCATGCCCCAACTCCGCCGCGTGCTCGCGATAGTTGCGCCCGATGCACACAATCTTCGACGGCCGCACCGCCGGCAGCAACACCGCTTCCTCCAGCGCAATCTGCTCGATGCGCCGCGTGCGCAAACCTTCCAGATCGCCGTCCGCGTCTTCGGGGGGCGTCAGCAAAATCCGCAAAATTACGTCCCGCCCCGCCACGGACTCGACCAGCCCGTAATGCGACTCACCATTCCATTGAAACCTGCAATACTTCATCGTCACCTATCTAACCACGAGTAAGCCAAATCCCGCCAAGATTTTCGAGAGTTGTTTTCTATAAGAGACGTTTCATTGGTTTTGTCATCCTGAGCGAAGTTTTCGTTCGCGAAGCGACCGAAAACGCAGTCGAAGGATCCCTATATTCTTTGCGCTACAGTTATCACCGCAAGGGCGTTTCCATCACTGCCTGCTGCCCACCTGAACTTGTGCAACGTTTAGCCCGGAACGGGCTAGCCGAAGCCCGAAGCCCGCCTCTAAGGCACGGTTTCCCCGGCTTCCTCCGACCGCGCACTCTCATTCCCCCGCACATCCACCGCCGACACGGAATACAAATAGGGTTTCCCCGCTACCACGTTCACGTCGCGATACGCTGGAGTCTTCACCAATTCTCCATTCAGTTTCTCCGGCGCGCCTCCCGCCTCGTGCCGGTACACGTTGTATCCGGCCAAATCCACGTCCGTCACCGGCGCCCACACCAGATCGATCGCCGGCTGCTGTCCCGGCCCCGAAAACACGGCCTGCAACTCCGCGGGCACGGCGGGTGGGAATGTATCGTGGGTGAAAATTTTCACTTCTGGCGAGTCGTCGCCTTCGATCTCCACCTTCTTGTGCCCGGTCGCCTCATCCCCGGCAATCACCGTCAGGGCTTCCGCGTGGTAATAGTAAGTTTGCTCCCACTCGATGCTGGAATCCGTGAGCGACAAATTCATCTCGCCCGCCACCGGAACGTCGCCCACCAAGTTCGCCTTGCCTCCCTCTGTGCGCCGGTAAATGCGATAGAGATAGCTCACCGGATTTGGATTCGAGAATCCCACCGTCGCCGCTCGACTCCAACTCAGCACCACGCCCTGGCCCGTCAGTTGAGAATGGAAATCCGGCGGAGGAGGAAGCGTTCGAACCAGCGCCACGTGCACCTGATTCGACAAGCCTGCGCCCCGGCCCTTGGCATTCAGCGTCTCGACCGCATAGGTGGCGGAATTGCCAGAACCGTCAGCAGCGGTCAGCAACGCATCCGGTAGCGTGTCGGAATAAGAGCCTGAAATCTTCTGCTTGGAAGTCTTGTTCCCTGAAACAGGCTTCGGTGGCGGAGCGGCCTCGCCCACGGGCGTGCCGCACTCTTTCAAAACCATCTCGCTCCCCCGGCAAATGCGAGTTGGTCCCAAATTGCGCGCGGCCTGGTGATCGGTTGTAAGTGCCGGGACACTCCAGGTCAGAACAACTTTGTCGCCCTTGCGGGCCGCCCGCAGATCGGATGGCGGTTTGGGCAGTTCCAGCGACGGCGGCCGCGGCGGCCCGATCGCCGCGCACCCAACCATCCCCAGCGTCGCACCCAATGCGAGCAGCAGCCTTCCCCGAGGAACTTTCATGGCGGAAGAAAAAGCTTAACAGACGCAAGTGTCGGAACGCTGATGGTCTGGTCATCCCGAACGCCACGTCTTTCATCGCGGCGGACGAATCTCAGTCTCCTCTGCGGCGGCGCGGCAGCGAGGTGCTTGTACCCTGGCCGCTCCCACCCAACTCCCCCAACGCCTCCCGAAAAACCTTCGTATGCCGGTCCACATCCTCCACTTCCGTCTGCGGCGACATCAGCGCCATGTTATGAAACGGCGTCAGCAATATCCCGCGATTCATGGCGTAAAGATGCATGAACCGCTCCAGCTCGAAATCCATCGCCTCGTGAGCCTGAGTCCCGTTCCTGGGAGCCTCGGCGCTGAACAAATATTCGGCCCGGCATCCCAGCCGCGTAACATGCCACGGCACTCCCGCCTCCGCAATCGCCTTGGCCACCCCCGCGGTCCAGCGCTCGGCCAGCGGAATCATGCGGTCAAACGCGTCTTTCGTCAGAACCTTGCTCAAAGTCGCGCGCATCGCCGCCAGCGAAAGCGCGTTCCCCGCCAGCGTCCCGCCAATGCCGCCCACATCGCAGTCCTCAAGGTTCTCTTTGGCCTGATTGTGCAACGCGAGGATGCGATCGGCCACTTCCTGAGAAAATCCGTAAGCCGCTGCAGGAATCCCCGCCCCGATCGCCTTGCCGAAAACCAGCACGTCCGGCTCAAGATTTTCCGCCCGCGTGAAGCCGCCAGGCCCCGCGCAAATCGTATGCGTCTCATCGATGATGAGCAAAGCTCCATGCTTGCGCGTGAGTTCGCGCAAGGCCGCGTGGTAGCCCGGCTCCGGATGCACGATTCCGACGTTGGTCATGGCTGGTTCAGCCAGGACGCACGCCACGTCGCCGACAGCGAGCGCCCGCTCCAGGGCAGCGATGTCGTTGAACTCGACGACTCTGGTCGTGACTGCCGGATTCACCGGCGGCCCAATATTCCCGCGCCGCGCCTCGGCTTTGCCGTTGCGATCCAGAGTGATGAACGTTTCGTCCACCGAGCCGTGATAGCACCAGTTGAAAACCAGAATCTTCGGCCGCCCCGTAATCTGCCGCGCCAGCCGAATCGAGAATCGATTCGCATCCGTGGCCGTCAGCGCAAACTGCCAGTAAGGCAGCCCGAACCGCTTCTGCAATTCCTCGGCGACAAAAATGGCGTCCTCGCCCGGCAACATCAGCGTAATCCCGCGCCGAGACTGCTCTTCCACCGCCTTCACCGTCGCGGACGGCGAATGCCCGGTCATCGCCCCGGTATCGCCCAGGCAGAAGTCGGCGTAGCGATGCCCGTCCACGTCGAAAAAATGCGCCCCTTGCGCCTCCCGCACAAACGGAGGAAACGCTCCCGCCCACTTCACCATCCAATTCATGGGAACGCCCGCCAGCAGCGATTTGCGCGCCCGCTCAAACAACGCCTTCGACTTCGGCCGCTCGTCGACAAACTTCTTCTGCTCGCGAGCCATCAGCGAAGCCAGCCGTGTGCGATCAATCGTTTTCATAATCAAAAGACAACCACAGAGGGCACAGGGTCACACAGGAAAACGACCCAGATTCCCCTGTGTTCCCCTGTGCCCTCTGTGGTTAAGCCTTGTGGTCGAGCCTTCTACAAAATGTACCGCGACAAGTCCTGATCCTTCACAATATCGGTCAGCATCTTGCGCACATAATCGGCATCAATGGTCACGTGCTCGCCCTTCTTCTCGGGAGCATCAAAGCTCAGTTCATCCAGCACCCGCTCCATGATCGTGTGCAGCCGCCGCGCGCCAATATTCTCCGTGCTCTCATTCACGCGAAACGCAAAGTGCGCGATTTCTTCCAGCGACTCGCGCGTAAACTCCAGCTTCACCCCTTCGGTCTCAAGCAGCGCCGTGTACTGCTTCACCAGCGACGATTTCGGCTCCGTCAAAATCCGGATGAAATCCTCCATGGTCAGCGACTGCAGTTCCACACGAATCGGAAACCGCCCCTGCAACTCTGGAATCAAATCGCTCGGCTTTGAAACGTGAAACGCTCCCGCGGCAATAAACAGGATGTGATCGGTGCGCACCATTCCATAACGCGTGTTGACGGTCGTTCCTTCGACGATCGGCAGAATATCCCGCTGCACGCCTTCCCGCGAAACGTCCGGCCCATGCCCGCCTTCGCGCCCCGCGATCTTGTCGATCTCATCCAGAAACACGATCCCCGAATTCTCCACTCGGTCAATCGCCATGCGCGTGACCTGATCCATGTCAATCAGCCGCTGCTCTTCTTCCTGAATCAGATATTCGAAGGCCTCGTTCACCTTCATCTTCCGCTTCTTGGTGCGCTGTCCGAAGATGTTCGGCAACATATCCTTAATGTTGACGTCCATCTCCTCCACGCCTTGATTCGTCAGAATCTCAAACGACGGGAAATTCCGTTCGCGCACATCAATCTCGACCGTCCGGTCGTCCAGCTTTCCCTCGCGCAGCTGCTGCCGCAGTTTTTCCCGCGTCCGGCTCGACGACTCCATCAAAGCCGTGCTCCCATCAAGCACCACGCCCCCCGCCGTCGTTGAACTCCCATCAGGACGCGGCTGCGGCGTTGGCGGCAGCAGAATATCCAGCAGCCGTTCTTCCGCATTCAGTTCGGCCTTGTCGGCAACGTCCTCTAACTTTTCTTCGCGCACATTGTCGATGGCAATTTCCACCAGATCGCGCACCATCGATTCCACATCGCGCCCCACGTACCCGACTTCGGTAAACTTCGACGCCTCGACTTTTAAGAACGGAGAATTCGCCAGTTTCGCCAGCCGCCGCGCAATCTCCGTCTTACCCACGCCGGTGGGCCCAATCATGATGATGTTCTTCGGAATAATCTCTTCGGCGAGTTCCGGCGTGAGCTTCTGCCGCCGCATGCGATTGCGCAGCGCAATGGCCACGGCGCGCTTGGCGTCCTTCTGGCCAATCACATGTTTGTC
>Ga0209415_10006833_pt1 | contig 20142 bp, 18 predicted proteins | sample PeaSoiSIISIP2007_FD_187696 | JGI IMG/M metagenome (GOLD analysis project Ga0209415, IMG submission 187696) | Peat soil microbial communities from Weissenstadt, Germany - SII-SIP-2007 (SPAdes) (version 2) | ecosystem: Environmental > Terrestrial > Soil > Wetlands > Peat | place: Germany... | reverse complement strand
CCGTCCCGCCGACTCGTCTCGCCGTAGCCTTGGCGAAGGAGGAAGCCTTGGCGGAGGCGGACGATAAATCGCGCCGGTTCCGCTTAACTGGTCGGTTTGGGCTGTTGCACGTACCAACTTTTGTTCCCGACCGGGAATACAGGCTATCAGGGCTGCCGCGTGTTGGCTGAATTGTTCCCGTTCGGGAACAATTCGCTTGATTTCCGAGCAGAAAAGCCTGATCATTACCGATCGGTAACATGAAACATACACCTCAAACCATAGGCGAACTGGTCAAAAGCACTCGCAAGAGCATGGGGGTAACCCAAAAGGATTTGGCGATGACCTCCGGCACCGGCCTGCGGTTCATCATCGAGATGGAGCAGGGAAAGCCCACCTGCCAGCTTGGCAAGGCCCTTACCGTGCTCCAGACACTGGGCATCAAAATCGAGCTCGTTCCGCCCGTTGGGGACTACAGGAAGGGAGTTTAACGAATGGTGCGGACACTGGACGTTTATTTGCGTGGAAATCTGGTCGGCCAGCTCATTCAAGATGAGCACGGCCAAATGCGATTCCGTTACGCCGAAAGCTGGCTGAACAATCCAAAGGCGGTCCCCTTATCGCATTCCCTGCCGCTTAAAAAAGAACGATTCAATCGCAATGAATGCCGGGGATTTTTTGCCGGCGTGCTGCCGGAACAAGTCCAACGCGAGATCATCGCCAAGAATCTCGGGATCAGCGCCCGGAACGATTTCGCCATGCTGGAAAAAATCGGGGGCGAGTGTGCCGGCGCGGTGGTGTTCATCCCCGCTGGTGAAAGCCTGCCGGAGCGCAACTATGGCTACCGGCAATTGAGCGACGCACAATTGGCGGAGATTCTACGGCAGTTGCCGCGTCGCCCGTTGATGGCCGGCGAGGACGGCGTCCGGCTTTCGTTGGCTGGGGCGCAGGACAAAATCGCGGTGCATGTTGCGACCAATCAGATTTCGCTGCCTCTGGGCGGAGCGCCTAGCACGCATATTTTGAAGCCAGCCATCGAGCGGTTCGAGGGGATTGTCTTCAACGAAGCGTTTTGTATGAAGCTGGCGCGCGCGATTGGCCTGCATGTCGCCAGGGCGGAGGTCGGTAGGGTGGAGACGATCGATTATCTCCTGGTCGAACGTTATGACCGCACGCTCTCGAAGGAGCCACGGGACGATTCTGAACATGTGGAGCGGGAGCATCAGGAGGATTTTTGCCAGGCGCTGGGAATTGTCCCTGAAAACAAATATCAGAACGAAGGTGGGCCTTCGTTGAAGCAATGCTTCGCTCTGCTGCGCGAGCTGTCCAGCGCGCCGGTCATCGACCTCCAGCGTCTGCTGGACGCGGTCATTTTCAATTTACTGATCGGAAACCACGATGCCCACGGAAAGAATTTCTCGCTGCTCTACGGCCGCGCAACGCGGCTGGCGCCGTTTTATGACGTTCTCAGCACGGCCTATTACCCGGAACTCTCCAAAAAGATGGCGATGAAAATCGGCAGTGAATATGCCTCTGACAAGGTGCTTCCAAAAAACTTCGAGCAATTGGCGGAAGAGGCAGGTCTCGCCAAGCCAATGGTAAAACGGCGCGTGCGGGAACTGGCGGAAACAGTTCTGTCGAAGGCGCCGGATCTGATCCCGGAACTCCCCGCTGCAAGGCCTGTCGAGGCACTCATTCAAGGCCGTTGCACAAAAGCAGCGGACATATTCAAAGGATAGGCGCGCTACTGGACTCCGCTGCCGGGGCCGAGAGTCTCTTCAACCATATCGCTCCACCGCCTCCTCATGCGATGGAACCAAACTGGCGACGGTGGTGAGGGGCTTGCGTGCCTGGGGTGCAGCTCTGCCAGGTCCCCGTGTGCAACCGGGCTGCAATCCACGCGGCAGCGACAGCGTCGTTTCCCGGCGCAACCGCGCCGACATGGCCAGCTTGGCGGGGCCGCTTTTGGGTCGTTGCGAAAGCTGGCCCTCGCTCCAACCCAGGCGTTCGACCTTTTCGCGGATAATCCCTTCGGCCTTGGCCTCCGCGCTCTCCTGCCTCTGCTCGCGGTCCACAACCGTCTCAAAAATGTTCCCCTTTCCGTTGGCGCGGCTCATCACGCGATAAATCGCGCCGGGATACCCGACTCTCACCCTGCGCGGCATAAAGAGGATTACACGAGGGTTGTTCCAACGTGGCCAGACTCTAGTTCGACCCTTTTCTGACCCCAGACTCTAGTTCGACCCTTTTCTGACCGCTTTTCCAAAATCAGCGGTTGCAATCCGGGGGCAGGAGTCGTGTAATACGGAGGACAAATCCAAGTGCATCGGATCACATGAAACAGTACGTTGAGATCACGGCGGCAGCAAAATTGAAGCTGCTAAACAAGCACTCGATGGGCAAAAACTGGAAAAGTCTGGGCGAAACCCGATGGTGCTTGCACTGCGAGAGTCAATTCACGGGGCATTCGGTACGGGTTTACAGGGACGAAGACCCGGAGTTGTGGTTGGAATGCGGCACGCCAGGCTGTGATGGTTCGCCCATCGATTGGGCAGATTACCCCTGGTGGGATGAAAACCATCCGAAAACGAAGGCGGAGAATAAGGCCCTGAACAGCCTCAGCTACATTACAGAATCGGGGAACCCGGAGAAGAACTGAGAAAGCTAAACGGGCGTCTAGAAAAGGGGTCAAACTAGAGTCTGGACTGTCGAAGACACTGTATGAGATTGACGTACATTGCGGGCTCTGTGGCGGGTCCCGGCGGGAAAACCGCCAAGGTGAGGTTTCTGGTTGACAGCGGGGCCACCTATGCACTGCTGCCCCTTAAGGCCTGGCGGAGACTTGGCCTTACACCCAAGCGCGAGGAGGAGTTCACGCTTGCAGACGGCACCAGGCTCACACGCGCGGTCTCCGAGTGCCTGATTTCATTACCGCAGGGATCGGGCCACACGCCCGTCATTCTTGGGGAAGCCGGAGACGAACCGCTGTTGGGCATCGTGACTCTGGAAATCCTGGGGCTCGTCCTAAATCCATTCAAGCGCAGGCTTCAGCCGATGCGCATGATGCTGGCCTGAGCATCCGGTTAGGTGTTCGCCGAAGTTAGATTTCCATCAACATGCGGGCGGGGTTCTCGACGACGTCGCGGACGTGCCGGAGGAAGGAGACGGCCTCGCGGCCATCGACGATGCGGTGGTCGTAGGTGAGGGCGACGAACATGATGGGGCGAATGACGACGTTGCCGTCGCGGGCGACGGGGCGGTCCTGGATGGCGTGCATGCCCAGGACCCCGCTCTGGGGCGGATTGACGATGGGGGTCGAGAGCATCGAGCCGTAAACGCCCCCGTTGCTGATCGTGAAGGTGCCGCCCTGCAACTCGTCGAGCTTGAGCTTGTTCTCCCGGGCGCGCGCGGCGAAATCGCCGATGGCCTGCTCGACTTCGGCAAAGCTCAAGCGCTCCGCGTTGCGCAGCACCGGGACCACGAGCCCCTTGCCGCTGCCGATAGCCACCCCGATGTCATAGTAATTATGATAGACAATGTTCGTCCCGCGCGCCTCGGCATTGAGAACGGGAAACTGCTTGAGCGCGTCCACGCAAGCCTTGACGAAAAATGACATGAAACCGAGCTTCACGTTGTATTTGCGCTGAAAGGCCTCGCCGTATTGCTTGCGCAGCGCGATGGGGCCGGACATATCGATCTCGTTGAAGGTGGTCAGCAGGGCCGCCGCGTGTTGCGCCTGGACCAGACGCTCGGCGACCGTCCGGCGCAACCGGCTCATCGGCACGGTTTCCTCTTCGCGGCCCGCAGCGCCGCCGCCGTCCTCCGCGGCAGGGGAGGGAACGACCGCCTGGCTCATCGCCGGCGGCGGCGCGGGCGGCGGCGCGGGCGGCGGCGCGGGCTGGCCGGCGGGCGCTGTGGGCGCGGCCGGTGGTTGCCCTCGAGATTGTTCCAGATGGCGGATAACATCTTCTTTGAGCACGCGGCCGCCGGGCCCCGTGGGGGTGATTTCCTGGGGCCGCAATCCGTGCTCTGCCAGGGCGCGCTGGGCCGCGGGCATTACGATCGGTGCCTCGCCCGGGGGTCCTTCCTCCGGCGGGGGCGCGGCAGGGCCAATCCACGAAAGGGGCGGGGACGGCTTCGTCCCCGCTTCCTGGCAGCCCGTGGGAAGGGGAAGCGGGGACGAAGCCGTCCCCGCCCCTGGCCTTGCGGCTTTATGAGTTGGCGTCGGGGGCGCGGCCGGTTCGGCCGCCTCGGACTGTGGAATGTGGACTGTGGACTGTGGACTGTGGACCGGTTGTCCGCCCGTGTTCAAATAGGCGATAATCTCGCCCACTTTGGCCACGTCACCCGTCTGCTTCAGGATGCGTTCGAGCGTTCCCGCCTCGGGCGCAGGCAGTTCGACCGTTGCTTTCTCGCTCTCCAATGCCACCAAGGGTTCGTCCTTGCGGACCGGCTCGCCCTGGCCCTTGAGCCAGCCGCCGATTTGGACCTCGGTGATCGATTCGCCGAGGGCGGGGATTCTGAGTTCGATTGACATAGGGTTGTGCGGTTCATGACTTCTCGCCGAAGGCCCGCGCGAGGATTTCAGCCTGTTCCTGTTTGTGCCGCCGGTGCGAGCCCGTGGCCGGAGAGGCGGAGGCTGGACGCGTGACGCCCGCCAGCGGAAATCGCCCGAAAAGGGTCGCGCCGAAACAGATGCGCATGAAATTCCAGGCCCCCATGTTCTCCGGCTCCTCCTGGACCCAGAAGACCGGAGTGCCGGCCGGGTACGGGGCGAGGGTCTGTTCGAGCAGTTCGCGGCGCAGGGGGTAAAGTTGCTCAAGGCGGATGAGGGCGATGTCGGCGCGGGCGGTTTCCTGCCGGTGGGCCTCGAGTTCGTAATAAATCTTGCCGGTGCAAAGGAGCACGCGCTGGATGGCAGCGGCGGGGTTGGCCGAGGAGTCGGGGAGGATCCTCTGGAAGGAGCCTTGGGCCAACTCGTCGAGACTCGAGACGGCCTGGGGATGGCGCAAGAGGCTTTTGGGCGTGATGAGCACCAGGGGCTTGCGCCAAGTGCGCAGCGCCTGGCGCCGCAGGCAATGGAAATACTGGGCCGGCGTGCTGGGATAAACGACCTGGAGGTTGTCCTCGACGCCCAGCATGAGGAACCGTTCGAGCCGCGCGCTGGAATGTTCCGGTCCCTGGCCCTCGAAACCCTGGGGCAGCAGCAGGACCAGCCCGCTGAGCCGCCGCCATTTCTCCTCGGCGCTGGCAATGAACTGGTCCACAATCGGCTGCGCCACATTCCAGAAATCACCGAACTGGGCTTCCCATAAGACCAGGCCGTCCGGACGATCCAGGCTGTAGCCGTATTCGAAAGCCAGCACGCCGGTCTCGGAAAGCGGGCTGTTGAGGATTTCGACGGGCGCCTGGTCCGGGGCGAGGTGCTGAAGCGGTGTCCACGCATGGCCGTCCTGGGAATCGTGGAGGACCGCGTGCCGCTGGCTGAAGGTGCCGCGCTCGCTATCCTGTCCGCTCAGGCGCACGCGGCAGCCCGCGCAAGCCAGGCTCGCGAAGGCCAGCGACTCCGCTACCGCCCAGTCCACCGGCGCTTGCCCGGCGGCCACAAGCTGGCGCGCGTCGAGCAGCTTCTTGATTTTGGGATGCGGATGGAAATCCTCCGGCAGCCGGGTTTGGGCCTCGAGCAAGGCGGCAAGCTGCTCGCGCGCAACTCCCGTGGGAATCTCCGGGCCGGCGGGCTCCGGGCCGCCCTGGTAGCCGGCCCAAAGCCCGAGCGGCGGCTCCGCCGCCTCAGCCGGCTTGGCGGCCTGGGCGGCGGACAGTTCGGTCTCGAGGAGTTCCCGCCGCCGCGCCGCGATGGCATCCGCCTCCTGACGCGTCAGACCGCCGAGCTTGAGCAGGTGCTCGAGGTAGCCTTCGCGGACCGACTTGCGCTTGGCAATGGCGCGGTAAAGGACGGGCTGCGTGAACGAGGGCTCGTCGCCTTCGTTGTGGCCGACGCGCCGGTAGCCGTACATGTTGATCACCACGTCGCGTTGGAACTCGCGCCGAAAATCCATCGCCAGCCGAACCACTTGCGCCACCGCTTCCGGGTCCTCGCCGTTGACGTGGAAGATCGGAATCTGGAGCATCTTGGCCGCGTCGGTCGCATAGACGCTCGACCGGGCCTGGGCGGGGCTGGTGGTGAAACCGATCTGGTTGTTAACCACGACATGCAGCGTGCCGCCTACTTTATAGGCCGGCAATTGGCTCAGGTTGAGGGTTTCCTGGATGATCCCTTCACCGGCAAACGCGGCGTCGCCATGAATGAGCAGGGCCATCCCGCGCACCCGTTCGGTGTCCGCCACACGGTCTTGCTTGGCCCGGATGCGCCCCAGGACCACCGGGTCAACGAACTCGAGATGGCTGGGATTGAAGCAGAGTGACAGGTGGACCTTCTGGCCGCTGGCCGTCACCCAATCGGTGCTGTGGCCCAGGTGATACTTCACGTCCCCACGCCCTGACGAACTCTTCCAGTCGGTGTCCGCAAATTCCCTGAAGATCTGGCGGGCGCTTTTGCCCATGATATTGGCCAGCACGTTGAGCCGCCCCCGGTGCGCCATGCCCAGCACGATCTCGCGGATGCCCTGCTCTCCGGCCTTCTCGATGGCCAGGTCCAGCAGGGGGATCAGGCTCTCTGACCCGTCGAGCGAGAAGCTCTTGGCCCCGACAAATTTCTTGCGGATAAACTCCTCGAAAGCGACGGCGTCGGTCAGGCGGGTGAGGATGCGGAGCTGCTCCTGGCGGGTAAGTTGAAGGCGGTTTTCGGTCGTTTCCATCCGGCGCTGGAGCCAGCGGCGCACGCTCAGGTCGTCGATGTGCATGTACTGCGCGCCGATGGAGCGGCAGTAGGTGTTGCGCAAGCGCTCGAGCAACTGGCCCAGCGTGAGCAGCGGCCCTTCGTATTGGAAGGTTTCGCTATAGACCGGCAGCTTCATGTCCGCCTGCGTGAAGCCGAAGAACTCCGGCTTCAGCTCGGGCGGGATCGGCTGGGGCAGGCCCAGCGGGTCCACCTGCGCAATCCGGTGCCCGCGCACTCGGTAGATGCGAGTGAGCAGATAGACCCGGTCCGGCATCGCGGCGACCTCGGCGTCAGTCTGGCCGCTCGGGCCACGGTCGCGCGGGGCCATCGGAGGGTTGAAGAGGCTCGAGGGCCGGAACGACGGGCCAAATCGCGGTTTCGGGAAACGCAGTTCGTTGGCGGCCAGGTCTCCAAAATAGCGCTGCCAGTCCTCGGGCACCGACCCCGGGTTGCGGAGGTAATCTTCGTAGAGACCTTCGACGTAGGCCGCGTTGGCGGCGCTCGGCAAAGGCTCGGTTAGGTCTTGGGTCGAGGTAACCATGTCAGTAGCTAACCATGTCATTTTATGTCGTCGAGGGTCGAGAGCCGAGTGTCGAGGGTCGAGCGTCGAGGGTCGAGTGGGGGGTGGTGCCCTGCGCGCTTTAATCTTAATCTTAATCTTAATCTTAATCTTAATCTTAATCTCGCGTCGAGGGCCGAGCGAGGTCCTGCGCGCTCGGGGCGGTGGCGGGTTTCCGCCGGGGGCGCCGCTCGTGGCCGCCGCAAAACCGCTAGCGGGTAATCACCAGCGCCAGCGCCGCCGCGGTCAGGGCCAGCATGAGCCCGGCAGGCATGAACTTCCTGGTCTTGGCCAGGCGCATGATGAACACCAGCAGCAGCGCCCCCAGCAGCGCGTCGGCCACGGCTGCCTGGGGAACAATGCCGCCGGCGCACAGCCCGAGCGCGAGGGCAAACGCCACGGACATGATCAGCGAGACGGGGCTCTTGGCCTTGAAGTAGCCGATCAACCCGCCGATGACCAACAGTCCAATATATACCCATAGCACGACATTGGGGCGCATAAGTCGGTTTGAATATAACCCAGCCCCGCCGACGCGCAACCGCAGGGCGGCGCTAAAGTGGGCGCATTCCACTTTTTTGGGTATCCGCTCCTAATCTTAATCTTAATCTTAATCCTGCTCCTAATCTCCTTCGTGCATCCGGTAATCGGAATCGCTCGGCTTAAGATTAAGATTAAGATTAAGATCAGGAGCCAGAAACTGCCACCCAAAAAAGTGAAATGCGCCCCGCTAAAGTTGAGGGTCGCATTTGCTATTTACGGCGGAGATTTTGGCGGTAGTCTGTTTGTAGTATGCGATTGATTGGCCGCCTGGACAACGAATTGAGCGCGAGCGCGTTTGGTGATTATCTGTTCGCGCAGGGCATCGAAAACCAGATCGAATTCGAGAAGGGCGACGGGTGGGGGCTGTGGATCAGGGATGAAGACAAGCTCGAGCGGGCGGCGGCGCTCCTGGTGGAGTTTCGGCAAGACCCGGCGCGTCCTCAGTACCGGGCCCAGGCTAAGGCCGCGGCCGGGCTCCGGGCCCAGCAGGCCAAGAACGAGGCGGCCTACCAAAAGCGGTTGCGCACCCGGCGCTTGCTTTTCCAGCCATTGACGGGATACGGCTTTGGCGTGGTGACCTATGGGCTCATTGGCATTAGCGTCGTGGTCTGCATCCTGTCGAACTTCGGCCACGATACCCAGTCGATTTCCGGCTTGTTCATCACCTCCACCATGGCTGACCAGGGCCAGATGGTTTACGCTGCCGGGCTCCCCGAGGTGCGCCATGGGCAAGTCTGGCGGCTGTTGACGCCCATATTCATTCATTTCGGGCCGCTGCACATCCTGTTCAACATGCTCTGGCTCCGGGATTTGGGAGGCCTGATCGAGGCGCGCCAAGGCCCCTGGCATCTGGGACTCCTGGTGCTGGTCTTGGCCGTGTTCCCGAACCTGGCACAGTACTATATGCACGGACCGATGTTCGGCGGAATGTCGGGCGTAGTCTATGGCCTGCTGGGCTATATTTGGATCCGAGGCAAGCTGGACCCCGGTTCCGGGCTTTACCTGCATCCTACGACCGTCTGGATGATGATCATCTGGTTCGTGCTCTGTGTGGCCGGATTGTTCGGCGCCATCGCCAACACCGTCCACGCGGTCGGACTCGGCCTGGGCATGGCCTGGGGTTTCTTATCCGGCTTGCGCCACCGATAAGGAGCCGTCACGAACGTTTACGCCCGTAAAGCGATGCGCCCCATTCATCGCCTCATTTTCTTCCTCATCGCCCTGCTGGCCATCGGGACCTTCGTCTTTGGCATCCTCGTCCTGACTGGCGGCTGGAAGCACTGAGGGAACGTGCCCGGCTGCGTAGCGCAGACTTCCTGTCTGCCGTATCGCCGACTTCCAGCCGGCAGCCTGTCCCTCCTTGCCGGCATCTGCGGATTGGAAATCCGCGATACGGCAGGTTGGAAACCTGCGCTACGGTGCAGGGGTCGGCCAAGTTGGGCTTGAAAGGGAGCCCGGAGACATGGACAATGGCGGCATGCAAGCCAACCAACGACTCGCCTCCGAAGCGCGATTGAGGAATGGAGCCAATCGCCGCCAGTTTTTACGAACCTCAATGACCGCCGCCACCGCCGTTGCCATCATGCCGGGCGGCAACGCGGCCCGGCCCAACGAAAAGGTCATCCTGGGCGTGATGGGCACGGGCGGACGGGGCAGCTATCTGGCCACCGCTTTTGCGGGCCGGACCGATGCGGAGGTGGCCTACGTGTGCGACGCGGACACACGCCGCATGGCCCAAGCGCAGAAAGCCGTTGCCGCGGCGCAGAAAAGGGAGCCGCGGGCGGTGCAGGACTTCCGCCGCATGCTGGATGACCGCCAGGTGGACGCGGTCATCAACGCTACGCCCGACCACTGGCACGCCCTGGGGACCATCATGGCCTGCGCGGCCGGCAAGGACGTCTATGTGGAAAAACCGCTCTCCCACAGTTTGTGGGAAGGCCGCAAGATGATTCAGGCGGCTCGCAAGTACGGGCGCGTGGTCCAGCTCGGCACCCAAAACCGCAGCGCGACCGACGCCCGGGAAGCGGCCGAATACATTCGCTCCGGGAAGCTGGGCGACGTGCATCTGGTGCGGGTGTTCAACATGATGCCGCACAACCTGGCCGCCTCCGCCCCCGACCAGCCGCCCCCGCCGGAACTGGATTACGAGTTGTGGTGCGGACCGGCCGCCAAGCTGCCCTACAACCCGCGCCGCGAATGGCTGAGCCGGTTCGAATACAGTTGCGGGCCAATTCCCGGCGACGCGGTACACCAACTGGACCTGGCCCGCTACCTCCTGGGCGACCCCGCCCCGCCCCGCTCGGTGTCCCACCGCGGCGGCATCCTGGCCCTCAAGGACGGCCGCGACACGCCGGACACCCAGTTGGCTTCATTTGATTACGGGGCTTACACGCTCCTCTTCGAGGCCGCCCTCTGGACGCCTTACCTCAACAAGACGCCCATGGCCCAACGCGACCAGGACCGGTTCCCGAACTGGCCCTTTAACGGCACGCGCGTCGAATTGCTCGGCACTCAGGGCTTCATGTATGCCGGAAGGCACAGCGACGGCTGGCAGGCCTTCGACGCCACCGGCCAGTTGGTTGCCTCCCGCTACGGTCGCCAGGGCGACCGCCAACACCAGGACAATTTCATCGCCTGCGTCCGCTCCCGCCAAACCCCCAATGCCGACGTGGAAAAGGGGCATCAATCGACCCTCCTGTGCCACCTGGCCAATATCGCCTGGCGCACCGGCAACCGGACTTTGGCCTTCGATGCCCGGACGGAGTCCTTTCCCGACGCCCCGGACGCCAACCAGTTTCTCAAGCGCGCCTACCGCCCGCCGTGGGTCGTGCCGGAGGAGGTGTGACTTACGCACGAATTATGGGCACCACCACCCATCTCTTCCAACCGGATTACGCCATCCATCCCGGCGAAACGCTTGCCGAAACTCTCGAAGAACTCGGCATGTCCCAGGCAGAACTCGCCCAACGCATGGGCCGGCCTTTGCAGATGATCAGCGAAATCATCCAGGGCAAGAAGGCTATCACCGCCGAAACCGCTCTCCAACTGGAGCGCGCGACCGGTGTCCCGGCCAACTTCTGGAACTCCTCGCAGCGTAACTACGAGGCCACCCTTGCAAGGATCGAGGAGGAGCGCGGGCTTGCTCCCGACTCCTCCTGGCTAAAGCAGTTTCCCCTGAAAACCCTCATTAACCTGCAGTGGCTCCCTCAATGCGACTCCCCATCTGAGCAACTCCGCGCGCTCCTCAATTTCTTCGGCGTCGCCGGTATCAAGGAATGGAAAACTCTCTGGACTGCCCCGGAAGTCGCGTACCGCAAATCCACCGCCTTCGAGGCGAACCCCATGGCCGCAGCCGCGTGGCTCCGCCAGGGCGAGCGCGTGGCCCAACAAATCCGGACCGAACCCTACAACCAGGAAGTCTTCGTCAAAGCGCTCTACGAAATCCGCAGGCTCACTGCTTGTGACGCGGATGCCTTCGTCCCACGCGCCACCGACCTCTGCCGCTCTGCTGGCGTCGCGCTCGTCTTCGTTCTCGAGCTTCCCGCCACACGTGCCTACGGCGCCACGCGCTGGCTCACCCCATCCAAGGCGATCCTCCAGCTCAGCCTCCGAGGAAAAACCGACGACTTCCTTTGGTTCACCTTCTTCCACGAAGCCGCCCACATCCTCAAACACGGCAAACGTGACGTCTTCATCGAAGCCCCGGACGGCACCACGAACCAGGAAAGCCGCCGCAAGGAACAGGAGGCAGACACGTTCGCCTCCGACTTCCTCATTCCGAGGCACGCACTCAACGAGTTTCGCCAGCAAGCAAGATTCACCGCTCAAACCATCCAACGCTTCGCGGCACAACTCGGCATCGCACCCGGTATCGTCGTCGGACGCCTGCAGCACGAGCAGCTCTTGCCCTTCACACACCTCAACGCCCTCAAACGGCGGTTCTGCTTCAAAGGCCAGGGCCAATAGCGAGCATACCAGGAACCAGCTAGAGCCTGTCCCAAAAGCCCGGCGAACGGAACCCTTTGTCGGAACCCTTTGTCGGGAACCTTTGTCGAATCGGCCATGTTTCGACAAAGTTTGCGACAAAGGTCCGGAATCGGAGCGTTTGGGACAGGCTCCAGCTACCCCTGCCTCTCGAATAAGCCGGCTGCCGGCTTCGTCTGGACAATGGGTTGGCGCTTGCCGCCGGCAGGGGATTCGGTTAAGTTTGGCCGGAAAGAAGAAAACGAATGAAAACATTTCGCAACTTGTTTGGATGGCGCTGGACGCTCACGCTCATTGTTGGGCTCACGTTTGGCGGGGTGGCTTGGGCCCCCGCAGCTCCCAAAGGCCCGCAAGGCGCCCCGGCAACACCGGCGGATGCCAAGTCCGGCAGCCTCGTGCCCCTGATGCTCAACCTGCCGGCCCCCGCGTTCAAGGGCACGCCCAAAGACCTCCAGCTCGGCCCCAACGTCGAGCCCATCTCGGACAAGCCGCGTCCGCCGATGCTGGTGCCGTCGGGCCTGAAGAACGTCGCCCTTAACGCGAAGGTGACCTGCAGCGACAAGAACGCCTCGGCGGACATGCTGGCGAAGGTTGTGGACGGCAACAAGGACGCCTCGGATGACAGCATCATTTTCCTGCGCAAGGGCACGCAATGGGTGCAGTTGGATCTGGGCAGCGTTTACGAGACTTTTGCCATAGCCCTCTGGCACGCGCACAATACCGCCAAGATCTATCACGATGTCATCGTACAGACCGCCGACGACCCGGATTTCATCCAGAACGTCCGCACCGTGTTCAACAACGACCAGGAGAACACGTCGGGCCTCGGCGTGGGGAGCAACCGCGAGTACTTCGAGACCAACGAAGGCAAGCTCATCGATACCAAGGGCGCCAAGGCGCGCTACTTTCGCTTTTACTCGAAGGGCAGCACCGAGAGCGCGATGAACGAGTATACCGAAATCGAAATCTACGGCCGCCCCCCGGCCGTCGCCACGGGTGAGAAATCCGCCGTCCACGTCGCCGCCTCTTCCAAGGCGGAATGACCGGGCGCTGGATACTCTTCGGTCTGCTCTTGGCGGTCCTCGTGGCCGCGGCGTTGCGCGGCCCCAGGCTCGGCGAGCGCCCCATGCACAATGATGAGGCGGTCAACGGCGTCAAATTCGGCCAGCTCTGGGATGCCCGGTTGGCCCGGTTATACGGCCCGTTCAAGTACGACCCGAGCGAGCACCACGGTCCCTCGCTCTTCTATTTGACTTTCGCCCTCGCCCGGCTGACCGGGGCGCCGGACCTCAGCCACGTCTCCGAGGCGCGCCTCCGCTCGCTGGACGTGCTCTTCGGCTTGGGGCTGATCCTGCTGTTGCCGCTGGTCGCCGACGGGTTGGGCCGCAGGCCGGCCGTGTGGGCGGGATTCCTGACGGCCGTCTCTCCGGCCATGGTTTTCTACAGCCGCTACTTCATCCATGAAATGCTGCTGGTCTTTTTCGGTTTCCTGGCCCTGGCTGCGGGCTGGCGTTACTGGCGCTCGCGCCGGGTGGGCTGGGTCTTGCTGGCCGGCGCCGCGCTTGGCCTCATGGAGGCCACCAAGGAGACCTTTGTCATCAACCTGGCGGCGGCCGCGTTGGCCCTGGCCCTGAACCAGGCGTGGAATCGCTGGTTGGATGCCAGCGTCTTGCCGGTCAAAGCCCCGCCCCTCGATGTGCGCCACCTCGCCGCCGCTTTGGCGGTCTGGCTCGCGATCGCTTTGGTTCTCTTCTCGTCCTTCTTCACCAACGCCCAGGGCCCGCTGGATTCAGTCCGAACCTACGCCTCGTGGGTGGGCCGCGCCGGCGGCGATTCGCCACACATCTATCCCTGGACCTTTTATTTCCACCGCCTGCTGTGGTTCCATGCCCCCAGAGGCCCCGTCTCGAGCGAGGCCCTGATCGCCGCCTTGGCCCTGGTTGGGGCTGCCTCCGGATTCACCCGCCAGCGCCTCGGCCATGCCGATGCCGGCTTCATCCGGTTCCTCGCCTTCTACACCTTCGCGCTGACCACGGCTTACTGCCTGATTTCCTATAAGACGCCGTGGTGCCTGTTAGGCTTCTGGCACGGGATGATTCTGCTGGCGGGCGTGGGCGTGGCCGTGCTCGTGAGGAGTCTCCGCCGGCGCGGCTGGCGCATCGCTGCCCGGGCGGCGGTCGCGGCGGGCATCGCCCAACTTGGCTGGCAGGCCTGGCGCGCCAGCGTCCCTTTGGCCTCAGACCCCCGCAATCCATACGTCTTCGCCCAGACCTCGCCTGACTTGTTGCGGCTGGTGGACAAGGTCAAGGCGCTGGCCCAAGCCGGCCCCCTCGGCCCTGAAATGCTCGTCAAGGTCATCGCGCCCGACGGCGATTACTGGCCCCTGCCCTGGTACTTGCGCGACTTTCGCCACCTCGCCTGGTCGGACGCCCTGCCTCCGGACCCGTACGCGCCCGTGATGATTGTCGGGGCCAGCCTCCACGCGGCCCTCGATGAGTCGAAAACCCACCTGATGGCCGGTTACTTCCAGTTGCGGCCCCAGGTCTTTTTCGAACTCTATGTCCAGTTGGACCTCTGGCGCGCCTACCTCCAGAAAAAGCCAAACCCGTGACCCGGATGTTTCCTCGTTTAGAGCCTGTCCCAACAGCCCCGCGACTGGAGACCTTTGTCGGAAACCTTTGTCGGAGACCTTTGTCGGAGACCTTTGTCGGAGACCTTTGTCGTCCCGAGGTCGAATCGGGATTCGACAAAGTTGGCGACAAAGGTCCGGAACCGGAGCTTTTGGGACAGGCGCTAGTACTCCTCCGGGAAAACATCCCTGAGGCGGTTCTTGAGCTTTTTCAGAATCGCCTGCAGTTTTTGCAAGGTCAGATGATGTTCTCCGCTTTCGATCCGGTGCAGGCTCGTGTGGGAGACCCCGGCCTTCTCGCCGAAGTCAAAGTAGGACATCGGCCCTCTTGCCTTCCGCGAGTATTTCGCCAGTTGAGGATCGAGTTTGCGCCCCATATCCCGAGATTGACCCAACTGTCAAAAAGTATGTGTTATGACAATTGACAGCTGTCCGCGACACACAAAAGTCCCGGGATTGTCACTTGCCAGCCTGGGATCCATGATATTCTCACCCCTGGAAGAGAAGTGATTTTGCTTATGCATACTACCGTTTCGATGGCCAGGGCTGTTCTTGCAGGACAACACGTGCCGGTCGCTATGCGGGATCCGTGTCGTTGGCTACCGGCAAGAGGCCCTTCAATATCGGACTCTTTCCACGAAGGCGAACCTGACGACCACCATGAAAAGGAACCAACAACACCTCAGAAAACTCGCTCTCGGTTGCGTTATCGCCGCCGGGATTCTCACCCTCAGCCCTAAACTCCACGCCCCAATCGGCACCAACTGGCCCTTGGTGACGACCAACAGCGGAGTGCCAATGATACCCTCCGGGATCACGCCCTCCGTGGACTACCCCTATCCGTGGTCGCAGTGGCTTGTCCAGGACGAATCATCCCTCTATGGAACTCCGCTTGCCCGGAATCCTCACGCAGGACCAGCAGGCAGCCGCGCAGCAAGCGGCTCCAGGGTATGGCTGCACGGACGCTCTCAATTTACCGTCCTCTCAGGCGGGTGCAGGACCTCTTGAGGTAAAACACAGAAGCCGGACAACCTTTAATTCTGAAACATCCCCCCAATTATGGCTATTTTGTCGAACCGACGATGGCAAGGCCGAGCAGGTCTGCATGTTTTTGGCGCAGGCTGTTATGAAACCGCTTTCGCTGTTTTAACGGCCCGTATGTTCGTGGCCGTCACTTTGGTTTTGGTGACCACAACTTCGCCGGCACAAACGCCGACGAACCCGTACCCTGTTGGGACTCTGGGTTATGACTTGTTTGAGGGCACGTACGAAAAGGCTGGCATGACCGATAGCCGGACGGCGTCCTACAACCCGAACGCTTCAGGCCTGGGGACGAACACCACCGTGTGGACGTGGCCTGTCAACCTCAGTTGTGTTGGCTATGCTTCGGATGGTTATCAATCCGTGCTGATTACGAGCAACCAGTTGTTGACTTGCGGCCACTATGGGGGTGAATCGGGCCAGACGGTTACTTTTCACGATACCAATGGCGTGCCGTGGGTGGCGATAGTCACCAACACGATTAATCCCATTGCTGACATGGCGATTGCCCAATTGAGAAACGCGGCGCCCGCATCCATCGTTATACCGTACGTCCTGCCGCCTGATTACACCAACTACATTGCGGGTCATACATTGCTTGGAATGCCGGCTTTTTGGGTGCATAAGGATCCGGGGCATATTGACTACGCGCCGATTGCTGGCCTTGGCGATTATGGTTGGTACGGCTACGGCACCTGGCTGCAATTGTCTCATGCCAATTACGGTTTCACCGGAAGCTCCGCGAGCGGCGGTGACTCCGGCAGTCCAGCTTTTCTTTCCTGGAGGAACTGCCCGGTCCTGATGTTTGCCACGACGCTTGCCGGGGATGCCCGCGGATTATTCGTCAGCGGCATGACCAATTGGAGCGCACTGGCTGCATTGGGACTGACGAACGGCATGAAAGTGCTTGACTTGTCCGGCTATTCGCCTTTGACCGGAAACAGCGCATTGCCAGCGCAGCTTGAACAAAACGCAAGCCAGATGGCTCAAGATAACAACTCGACCCCGCCGCCCCTGGTGACGACGAACACGGGAGCCCTGCAACCCGACTCGCCCGACCAATGGACACCGTGGCTTGTCCAGGACGAATCAGCCTTGTACGGAACCGCCCTTGCCCTCCCGAGCGCCTTCTCGACCGATCTTGCGCTAGTTCCACCATTGCCCGGAATTCCCACCCAGCAGCAAAAAGCGGTTGCCCTGCAAAGCCTCCTTCAAAACCTCGCCGCCGCTCGCGCCCAGCAAGAAGCCGCCCAGCAGGCTGCCGTCCAAGCCTACGCCCAGTCCAACAACATCCCGCTCGTGTCAACCGGCCCAGACGGCAGCGTGATGTGGTTGAGCGACATCCAGAACAACCAACCCGTGTATTGCGGCGACCACGATCTGGCTCAAGATAACCTCATTTCCGTGTCTCCTTTGTGGAGTGGGGGCAGCACAGGCTTGAATCTGGACGGTGAGGGCACCTGGATGTGCCTCTTCGACCAGGGTCCGGCTGACACAAGCCATCAGGAATTCCAAGGGAGGGTTGTAAATGACCCCTACTTTGAGGGGGCTGCTGTTTGGCCGCACGCGGAGGAGTGCGCCGGTGTTATCGCCGACGCCGGGATCAAACCCGCAGCCAAGGGCACTTGCCCCAAGGGCACCTTGACAGTATTCCCGGCGCAGCTATTTAGCTATCTACTTAATGCCGCGGCCACCAACCAGGTCTCGCTTTCTTCCCATTCCTACGGCAACCCTGCCGGCTGGTGTTATTGGACTGGTCCTTTTTACGAGCAGTATGGTGGCCAAACCTACGTGTGGGGCGCACAGGTTCCCTGCTGGTGGGGAAACCCATCGCTCAGCAAAAGCGTGGATTGGAAGTTTGGACTCTATAACGCGGATGGCGCGAGCATTGACCAGGCCCTTTACCAAGCCCAAAAGCATCTGGCGGTATTCTCAGCCAGCAACGAGAGACAGACGGGCGGTATTATCGGAGACCCCGCCGAGACAGGGTTCTACTGCCCAGGCTGGACCGACCTTCTTGGCGGCGTTGACTACGTCTTTCCTTTCGAATTCATGCCGGAAAGCAATGACGCCGCGATGGGCGGTTACCGAACCATCGTGAGCTACGCATGCGCCAAAAACAATCTGGTTGTAGGCTCGGTAAACTCCGGAGACAGCCTCTCATCGTTTACCGCTTTTGGTCCTACAACTGATGGACGCATTAAGCCCGACTTATTAGCGGATGGGGAAAACGTCTATGTCCCAACTAACAGTTCCACTACAAGCTACGCCTATGCAACCGGAACCAGTCAGTCCGCCCCGTCCGTGGCGGGCGGGCTAAACCTCGTGGTCCAGGAGTTTGTCCGCTTGAACGGCACCGGCGCACAGCTTTTGTCCTCCACCCTTCGGGCAGTCGCCATCCACACCGCCACCCGCGGCACTCCGGGGCCGACTTACTGGTGCGGTTGGGGCACCTTCAATGCGGAGGGAGCCGTCCAACTCGTCCAAAGCAATCAATTCCGCGACCTGCCCCACATTAAGGAAATCCTCGTACAGAATACCGGCCCCTTCCGATTTCCCATCACCGTGCCCAAAGGCATCAAGGACCTCAGAGTTACTATCGCCTGGACCGATCCCCCCGCCGCCGCATTTCCGCTGGAGGCGAATCCAACCAACAAGGCCCTGATCAACGATCTGGACCTCATGGTCGCAGGCCCCTATGGAACCAATGGTCTCGCCCCGGCCCACTTCCCCTTCGTGCTCGATCCGGCTGTTCCCAGCCAGGCCGCCAGCACGAACATCAACTCTGTGGACAACGTGGAGCAGGTGGACATCCCCAAGCCCACCGCCGGGACCTACATGGTCAATATCAGCTACAAGAACAGGATAGTCGACGACAACAGCAACCCCTCTGCCCAATGGGTCTCGGTCATCATCACCGGCAACCAGCCCCAGCCCGTGCCGCCGTTCAAGATCACCCAGATATATCCGTACAACAGCCAGAACATCGTGGTTGGCTGGCCGAGCGTCCCGGGCATGAGCTACCAGATCCTGTACTCCACGGATCTGACCAATTGGCAACCGTTTACGGACACCATCAGCGCCTCGCAGACAAACACGACGACATTTATCCTTGAAACCAATACGTACTGCTTTTATCAGGTCCTGGCAGCGCCGGTCTCAATTTATGAAAAGTTCGGCCTGGCCCTTAGCTCCTACGAGATCGACGCGCCGACAAATGGGGCATCCGGGAGCTTCACCGTCACCCCGAATTCCCCGTGCTCCTGGACAGCCACCGCGGACTCCTCCTGGATTCACGTCCTAAGCCAGGACGCGACCAGCGGTACGGTGACCTACAGCGTGGACCCGAACACGACCGGCGCGGACCGCTCGGGAGGGATAATCGTCGGGGACCTCTACTACGGCATCTCCCAGGACGGCTCCAGCGACGGCGGCACAGGCAGCGCTCCGACGGGCGAGCCGCTCCTGCCCTGGTGGGGTACGCTGGCCTTAGCGGCAGGCGTGGCCGGTGCCGGCTTCCGGTCCCTCGCCCGGAGTACTGCCGGTTCCGACTTGACGAAGTGAGCGCAACAGCCATCTTACCTACCTATGATAACTCCGAATCGAGGCGACAGCGCAAAAGCCTGCCTCGGCTTGACCCTTCTGCTCGCCATTGGCGTCGGCGCCAGGGCGCAGAGCACGCTAGTTTACCGGCCCGCCATGGTCGAGGTTGGTCCTAATCCAACGACCTACGGTATCGACATCAATGGCGATGGCATCGCGGACTTCGCATTCTCCATCAAGTCCGGCGGTGGCAACTTCGAACTCGACATCGTGCCCGTCGGGAGCAACGCGGTGCTCTGCCACAGCAACATATCGATGGTTTGCAACTTAGTCCCTGGCACGCCAGTCGGTTCCCAATGCCCCGGGCTGTGGTGGAATGAGCCTGATAACGGAGCCCCGTTGCTTGTTTGCGCTAGCAACACTGCGGGTCCCCAAGATGGCGGTGGCGGTGGTGTTGTCATGCCTTTTTCCTGGGGGGATTTCGCCTGGACAAACGGCTTCATAGGACTCCGCTTCTGTACAGTCAACCACGAGACCCACTACGCATTTTTGCAAATGGACTGCTCTATTAGTGCTGCTCCCGGTTTGGGTGGGCTTTACCTGGGTTGCGGGTGGAACACTGCGCCTTCGGATCCCATCACAACAGCGCCCATGCCCCCTCTGCTTCGGTGTTCCCCTTCCAGCGCCTTCATCACTTCGTCTCCCCCGATAAACGGCCTGCTGATTTCGTGGTCGTCCATCGCTGCCACAAACTACGCTCTCCAGGTGGCGGCCACCCCCAGCGGGATAGGGGGTTGGACCGCCATCACCAACGGGTTTTTCACCGATGCGGAGATGCCCAGCTTCTTCCTTTCCGGTTTCGAAAGCATCGGGCTGAGCTCTCCGGGGGACACCTCATTCTGCCTCTACAGCTTGACCAACGCACCGAGCAGCGCCTTCTTCAGGGTGGTCCCGAAGTGACCCAGCAATACCAGTGCCACAAAAGCAAACACGGCTTAAAGGGTTAACATCATGAGCACAGAC
>Ga0209415_10006831_pt1 | contig 20144 bp, 15 predicted proteins | sample PeaSoiSIISIP2007_FD_187696 | JGI IMG/M metagenome (GOLD analysis project Ga0209415, IMG submission 187696) | Peat soil microbial communities from Weissenstadt, Germany - SII-SIP-2007 (SPAdes) (version 2) | ecosystem: Environmental > Terrestrial > Soil > Wetlands > Peat | place: Germany... | reverse complement strand
TCCTGACAGTCTTGGCGGACCAGCAGGTTATCCAATTTCGCGGCCGCCACCCCATAGCATCTTGACCCGGCAATCCAGGCACCACCGGGTCGAGCCCGGTGGTGCCTGTCCTGAAGGTGATTCTGTCAGATCGCACGACGCTTTAAGGCAACGTCAACACCGGCGTTCCGCCGGCGCCTTCCATCAGAGTCGACTCAGCGTCAGACCGCCGCCGACGTTCACCACCGTTCCCGTCGAAAAGACCATATTGCCGTGCGCCAGGGAGCACACCGCGGCGGCGATATCCGCTCCTTCTCCCCATCGTTTGGCCGGCACCAGCCCCTGCTCGATCAGCGCATCATATTTGGAGGCGACACCCGACGTCATATCGGTGCGGATAATCCCCGGGCGCACTTCGAAAACGCCGATTCCCTCGGCGGCCAAGCGAACGGCGAAGCCTTGAACCGCCATGGCCAAGCCGGCTTTGGAGATGCAGTACTCGACGCGATTGGTCGAGACCATCTCCGCCGAGCAGGAGGTGACGAAGATCATCGCGCGGTCGGTCTTCCGCCGCTCTTCAACGGCCATCCGCCGGGCGACCGCCTGGGCGAAAAAGAAGGCTCCGCGCAGATTGACCCCCAACACCACATCGAAATTATCCGGCGTGGTTTCCAAAAGATCGAGGCGCTGTGGCGGCGCGATGCCGGCGTTGGAAACCAAGAGGTCGATCGGACCTAAAGTGCCCTCGACAGCGTCGAGAACCCGGACATGATCCGCCACGTCATTGACATTGCCGGCCACATAAAACGCCGCCACGCCATGGACAAGCAGGCGCGCCACGGCAGCCTCCGCCACGTCGTCGTCACGGGTCCCGGTGATCGCCACGTCGAAACCATCGGCCGCCAAGCCTTCGGCCACGGCAAGACCTATTCCGCGTCGCCCGCCGGTAACCAAGGCGACGCGCCGTCCACTGCGCGGATTCATCGGCAATCTCCCTTCATCAAGGCCCAAAAAATTTCAGATAAGGCCCGTTTTCGGCCAGCCTCTGCACGTAAAGCGCCAGTTCGCGCATATGGTAATCTCCCCACATGGTCGCTTCTCCGAAGGGAATCTTGCGTCCCGGCGGCACATAATCCCACCCGTTTGGACGATGATACTGGCTGTGCAAGACCAATCCCTGGTGGTCCGGATCCTCGCTCAGATAGGGCTCGGCGAGTAGCGTCGCGAGGACGGTCAACCCGGCCTGCCGATAGCGTACTCCATCCCCTCCCTGAGCCTGGCGCCAGGCGCCGAACCGCAGCAGGCCTTGCGCGGCGATCGCCGCCGCAGAGCTGTCCACCGGTTCGTAATCATTCGCCGGGTCAGAGGGGCGGTCGTAACAGTCACCAAGATCGCGAAGCCCCGGCGCGCCGGTATCCCAATAAGGAATGCCGTCAAGCGCCGTATGCGCGATGTAGAATTCGCTCGTGGCCTCGAGAGCCCGTTCCATCATCGCCAGGGCCGCGACCTTGCCGCCGAACGCTTCGAATTCACCCGCATCGCGCTCTTGCAGGAACTCCAGCATTTCGGCAAAACCGCAAATAGCCCAGGCGAGCCCTCGCATCCAGGTGGAAAAGCCGGAATAGCCCTGCTGCGTCCCCACGCACCGAAAGGCACCGTTGGTCACGTTGAAGATCGCCTCATGGGCGGTGCGACCGGACAGATCATAGATGTCGCGGCCTTCGCCGTAAAAGACCACATGGCGCGCCGTCGCACGGGCATGCGCCAAGGCCCGACCGAGCAGGGAAATGGCGACATCGCCCTCCCCTTTCATCACATGACCAAGCTGATGCGCCAAGGCCAGCGCGCGAAGCGTGCGCATGGTATCGACGAACAGGGAGTGCGGCCCGTTGAAGGAATGGATAAAGCCTTCGCCATGACCGAGATCGGTCCACCGGCGCGCCTGCACGGCGCCCGAACAGCGCAGCGCCAGCTCGATATAGTCCTGCCGCCAAGGATCCGCCGGCAGTCTTCCCTCGCCGTTCAGCCTTCGCAGGTTTCCGTAAGTGCTGACCTGGTTGAAGCCATGATCATGGACGCCGAAATGCGTGATATGCGCTGGCATCTCGGTGCGAATTCGCCGGATCGCCATGTCGAGAAAGCGCTCCTCGCCGGTGGCGTCGAATTGCAAAACGGCGCTGCCGAATTCGAAGCCCTGGGTCCAGTCGGTCCAGCCCCGCGGACAGTAACGTCCGGCCACCGTATGCACAGGCGCCCCTTGGGCACGGTCCATCGAGGCGTCGATCGAGTCGATTTTGATCGCCGAGACCTCCCACATTTGGCGAATGGCCGGCAGCAGGTCGATTGGCGCGATGGCATAATCGATTTTCATCAGCGTCCCCTCCTTGACGTTCGATTTCGTTCAAATGCAGCTTTTTCCGCGCGCGACCATCGTGCCTAAGATCTCGTCGACGGATTTCGGCCACCAGCAAGCCTGCGAGAAAATTTCGACTTCACAGAGGCCCGCGTAGCCGGCATTTTCCATTTCCCGGCGAATGGCCGGCAGATCGATGACCCCATCCCCCATCATGCCGCGATCAAGCAAAAGATCGGTCGTCGGCACCATCCAGTCGCAAAGATGATAGGCGAACAGCCGCCCGTCCCGGCCAGCCCGCGCGATCTCCGCATCAAGGTCCGGGTCCCACCAGACGTGATAGACATCGACGGCGACGCCGATCCCGGTTCCCAGCCGATCGCAGAGGTCGAGAGCTTGCCCCAGAGAGTTCACGCAGGCACGATCCGCCGCATACATCGGATGCAAAGGCTCGATCGCCAGACGCACACCAGCCGTCCGGGCATAGTCGAGAGACGCGGCGATACCGTCCTCGACCTGAACCCTGGCGTCCTTGATATTTTTCGACCCCGGTGGCAAGCCGCCGACCACCAGGACCAGACAGGCGGCGTCAAGCGCAGCGGCCTCATCGACCGCCCGCCGATTGTCCTCCAGGGCGCGACGCCGTCCTTCGGCATCCGCCGCCGGAAACATGCCGCCGCGACAAACTCCGGTGACCGTCAGACCGGCCCGTTTGATCATCCTGACGGCTTGCGGAAGTCCCGCTTCGGCAATCTTGTCTCGCCACGGGGAAATACCGCCGATCCCGTGGCGCAAACACCCCTCGACGGCGTCTTCCAGCGACCGTTTCGGCCCCAGGGTGGCCGTATTCAGTGACAACAGACGTGCATCGGCGGAAAGGTCACGCATCGCTCGTTTCTCCCCAAAAGACGTCGCGGCGGGGAATATATCTATCGAGTTACCACACGCCGCCGACCCGACATGATCAGAACTGCAGGTCCGGAAGATCGACCCACCGACGCTCGTGCCAGGAACGCAAGCCAGCTTCGGCGAGTTGTACACCGCGCGCGCCGGCCTCCAGATTCCACGGAAACTCCGGCAGTTCCCCGACAAGATGACGCAGGAACATCTCCCACTGGGCGCGAAAGCCGTTGGGATAGACCGTATTGTCGGGAACCTCTTGCCAATTCTCGAAGAAGTCGATGGTCTGCGGCACATCCGGGTTCCACACCGGCTTTGGCGTGTTGACCCGCGCCTGAGTCCAGCATTTGTGCAATCCGGCGACCGCCGATCCATGGGTTCCATCGACATGGAAGGTGACCAGGTCGTCGCGGCGCACCCGCGTACACCAGGACGAATTGATCTGTGCGACGATTCCTCCGTCCAGTTGGAAGGTGGCGTAAGCGGCGTCATCGGCATCGGCCGCGTAAGAGCGCCCCGCGTCATCCACTCGCTGGGGAATATGGGTCGACCCCAAACAGGAAACCGAACGCACATTGCCGAACGTATTGTCCAGCACATAGCGCCAGTGGCAAAGCATATCGAGAATGATCCCACCACCCTCGTTCAGCTTATAATTCCAGGCGGGACGCTGGGCCGGCTGCCAGTCGCCCTCAAACACCCAATAGCCGAATTCGCCACGCACCGACAGAATGCGACCCAGAAACCCGCTGTCGATCACCATCTTCAATTTGCGCAGACCCGGCAGAAACAATTTGTCCTGCACCACGCCATGTTTGACGCCGCGCTTCCTGGCCGCGCTGGCCATCTCCACCGCCGTGGCGAGATTGTCCGCGGTCGGTTTTTCGCAATAGATATGTTTGCCGGCGGCGATGGCCTTTGTCACCAGTTCGGCCCGCAACTGGGTGGTCGCCGCGTCGAAAAACACCTCGTCCTTCGGATCGTTGATCGCCGCGTCAAGATCGGTGGTCCAGCGAGTGATGCCATGCGCTTTGGCCAAAGCCGCCACTTTGGCTTCATTGCGGCCGACCAGAATCGGATCGGGCATCACGACGTCGCCGGACGTCAAGCGGACGCCACCATCGGCGCGAATCGCGGCGATGCTGCGAATCAGATGCTGATTCATCCCCATCCGACCGGTCACGCCATTCATCACGATGCCAAGACGCTTTTCGCTCATCGCTCTCTCCCTATCCCATCGAGATCGGAAGCGGGCTCGCCACCGTCACGACGATTGAGTAACTATCTGGTTACTTTAACGCCAGGGGACGGCATCAAGTCAAGACCTTTGTCTTTTCCTCATGACTCCGGCGCGTTGCGGTTTCAAGCGAAGCCGGGTGAGAGACCTGCCGTCAAGCCGGCTGTCGAGCTTGGTGCAACCAGACCAAGGTCAAGTCATCGGTAATCCGCCCTCGTCCTTTCAGAAAATGCGCGACCAATCGATCGAGAGACGTCCCTTTTCCGTCCTGTTCCCGACATTGATCGACCAGATCGGTCACGGCGTTGCCGTCCATGCACCGACCGGCATGATCCGCGCTCTCACTGAGAGCATCGCTATAGAGAAAAAGATCCGCCCCCACGGGAAAGGCCACCTGGCAGTTTTGATAGCGGGCCTCCAGACTGATCCCCAGGGGAAGGCCGCTGCCGTCAAGAAGATGAATCTCCGGATTGCCGATCACCGGGCAGGGCGCGCCGGCCGCGGCATAGGTCATCAGGCCTCGCCGGCTGTCGATGATCGCCAGGAACATCGTGGCAAATTGGCCGCGCGGCAACAAATCCACCAATTTTCCGTTCAACGCCGCCAGATAGGCCGCCGGATCGACCGGATCGGGCGCCATCTGATTCATCAAAGCGTGAAGACGAAAGGTGTTCAGTGCGGCCGCCAGACCATGACCGACGAAATCGATGATCGAAACACCGGTCCGCCCTTCACCAAGCCGGTGAAGCGACCACAGATCACCACCCAATTCGGCCGACGGTTGAAAATGTGCCGTAATGCCAAGACCTGTCTCGGCTTCCAGTTCGTCGAGCATGTCGCGACGCGGCAAGAGATTTTCCTGCATATGGCGGGCGAGATCCAATTCCAGCGACATCAACTTGAGGTGATCTTGCAAGTTGCGGATCAGCAACCGGTTCTCCAACTGGATTTTGACGCGAGCGATCAATTCCGGTCCGTGAATCGGTTTGCCAATCAGGTCGGTGGCCCCGGCCAGAAAAATCGCGCTGCGATCTGACGGTGAATCGAGAGCCGTCGCGACCAGAACCGGCAGTGTTCGCGTTCGCGGATCGGCCCGCATGCGACGACAAACCTCGAAGCCATCGAAATCGGGCATCACGATATCGAGAATCACCAAATCCGGATCGCAACTGTGTAATTTGGCCAAGCCATCGGCCCCACTCTCGGCGAACTCGATCAGAAGGATGCCGGCCTCCCGTAGAAAGGCCCCGATCAATTGCCGGATCGGCTTGGCGTCATCGATGACCAAGACCCGACACCCGGATAGATCCAGGATGTCCGACGTCGGGAACGCGTCAACGGAAAGGGTCATCGGGCAAACCGCATGGTCAGTTTTCTCCCCCCCTCGCCAACCCGCACATCTTCGGCGAAATGACGAATCAATGGCAACCCGCGCCCCGACTTTCGGTCGGGGGCGTCCAGGACACCCAGAACGTCGGCATCATAACCGGCACCGCTATCGGCCACCGTCAATTCGATCGACGTCTCACACGCGATCGCCGAGATTTCGATACAACGACCGGCCAAGGACGGATCTCCCAGTCGCATCTCGATCGTCTCGCAATAGGTTCTGAAACCTTCCAAGGTTTGCCGTTCATCCGACCCCATTTCCAGATTGCCATGCAACAGGCCGTTGGCCACCGCTTCATGAACCGCCAGTTCCATGGCGTCACGCAAGGCCTCGCCGATCTTGAAACGCTCCGCCAGGACCTTGCAGAACAGATGGGCCGGAGCCAGGGAATAGGCCGTCGCCGTCGACAACGCCATATAGAGCCCATTGCGCTCAAGGGTCGGCATCAGATGATCGCCGGACAGCAACTGACCATTGGCCATTTCGACGCAGCCGCCGAAATCGGTCAAGGCCCGCTCCATGCCATCGTCATCGACACCACCGACGATCGCCACCACCGGCAGGCAGTCGCAATCCGGATTGGCGTTCGGACAGACCGTGCGTTCCAGCACCAGAGCCCGCAAATGTGACGGCACTTCGACGGCACAGAGATGGGCCTCGCCGCGACGGGTGCAAAGGACAGTCGGCAACACATCGGTCATCGGGTGACCTCTCCTGATTGTTCGGTTACGCCAGCAAGCCTCCACGGTTCCCGTGGCGAAAAATCCCTACCGAAAGTCGTCGGCGGACAGGTTGAAGCGACGCAGCTTGTCGTAAAAGGTTTTGCGCGGAACGCCCAAAGCCTCGACGGTGGCTTTGACGTTGCCGCCATGTGCCGCCAATTCGTTCTCGATCACGCTTTTTTCAAAAAAATCGACCTGTTCGGCCAGCGTCAACCGGCCGGAGCGGATCGGTTCTCCGCCCTGGATTTCCAATTCGTCACCCAGCCCCAACACGAACCGGTCGGCCGCATTCTTCAACTCGCGAACATTGCCCGGCCATGAATATGAGGTCAGGCGATGCAGCACGTAAGGGGTCACCTTCGGCGGTTCCTGACCATAACGCGTCGCCGCCTTTTGAACGAAATGTTGAAAGAGCAACGGCACATCCTCGCGGCGTTCACGAAGCGGCGGCACATGTATCATCACAACATTCAGACGGTAATAGAGATCCTCGCGAAACCGCCCTTCGCCACTCGCTCCCTTGAGACTGACTTTGGTCGCCGCGATAACCCTGAGATTGACCGGCACCACATCGTTCGACCCCAAGGGCTCGACCACGCGTTCTTGCAGCACGCGGAGAATCTTAACCTGCAAGGACATCGGCATGCTTTCGATTTCATCGAAAAACAATGTCCCTTTGTTGGCGAATTCGATGCGCCCGACCCGGCGTTTCGAGGCACCGGTAAACGATCCCACTTCGTGACCGAACAACTCGCTTTCAAAAATATCCTCGGGCATCGCGCCGCAATTCAAGGCGACGAATTTGTGCTGACGCCGGCTGCTTTGATGGTGCAGCGCGCGGGCCACCAATTCCTTGCCGGTTCCGGTCTCTCCCATAATCAGGACATCGGTGTCGGTCTTGGCGACGGCGGCGATGATCGTCCGCATCCGCTCGATCGCCGGAGTTCGGCCGATGATGGCGAATTCACCGACGGTATCGAGTTCCTTCTTGAGCTGCCGGTTTTCCATGATCAAACGGCGATGCTCCAAGGCGCGGCGCACCGTATCGAGCAAGATTTCGGCGGGAAACGGCTTCTCCAGAAAGTCGTAGGCACCGCCATGAATCGCCCGCACCGCCATTGATACGTCGCCATGGCCGGTAATCATGATCACCGGCAAATCGGGGTCGATGGACTGCGCCCGATCCAGAACGGTGAAACCGTCTATTCCCGGCATGCGAATATCCGTGATCAACACGCCGCTTTCGCCATTGATCATCTTCAACGCCTGCTCGCCGTCTTCCAGGCAATGAACCGTTAGCCCCGCCAAAGCCAGGGTTTGTTGACAGGATTCCCGGATCTTGCGGTCATCGTCGGCCAGAAGGATTGATAAGCTCATGATCAGATTGCACGCCGGAGTAAAAGAGTGAAGAGGGCGCCGCCGCCTGGCGCGTTGGCAGCCGATAACTGGCCACCCAGTTCCCGAACGATGCCTTCGGAGATCGACAAACCAAGCCCCATTCCCTCGCCTGCCGGCTTGGTGGTGAAAAAGGGCTCGAAGACGCGAGGCAGCACGTCACCGGGAATCCCCGGCCCAAGGTCACGGACGGAAAGACGGACATATTTTTCGTCCGCCTGCCAATCGAGCGTGACCAGGCGAGGCTCCGTTTTGCGCATCGCATCAAGCGCATTGCGCAGGAGATTGATCAACACTTGCTGCAGCCGCACGTCGTCGCCCCATACCAGCACGGACTCCGGAGAAACATCGTCCTCGCGCGCCCACCGTACCGTGACCTTTTCGGCCTCCAGGCGATTGGCCATCAGAGAAAGGGCGCCTTCGACCAGCGTCCCCAGCGAAACAGGTTCGGCCGACCCTGTGCTTTTCCGTGCGAACTGTTTCAGTTGGCCGGTGATGCGCGCCATGCGTTCCGTCAAACCGGCAATCTCGAACAGATTGTCCCGGACCTGCTCGAAACGATGCAGGGATAACAGGGTCACCGCGTTATCGGCAAAGGAGCGTATCGCCGCCAAGGGTTGATTCACCTCATGGGCCATCCCCGCCGACATCTGGCCCAGAGCCGCCAATTTGGTCGCCTGCACCAGTTCCTCTTGTTTGGCCTTCAATTCCTCTTCGGCGCGCTGTCGTTCCGTGACCTCGGCCTGCAGGCACCGATTGCTCTCGACCAAAGCTCCCGTGCGCTCGACCACTCTTCGCTCCAATTCGCGCGTGTAGCGCTGAACCAGACGCGCGCGATGGACAAGAAAGCCAAGAACCAGAACGGCCAAGGCGATCCCGGCCACCACCAGAAGCCCAAGATCGCGGGCCCTCGCCTCGACAGCCTCGACGTCGAGCAACACATGCAGCTCCCAGTCCTCGCCATCATCCAGAACCTGCGAAACCGTCACATAACTTTTGCCATCCAAGGACGCCAGACGAGAGCCGATCACCAAGCCAAGTGGCGTCAAAGGGGCGTCCCCATATTGCCGCGAGGTTTGAATCCTCTGTCGTTCCGCCGGATCGATCGGCGCCAGGCTGCGATAGCGCCAATCCGGCGCATTGGTCAGGAAAACGATGCCATGGCGATCGGTCACGAAGACTTTCTCTCCGCCCCCCGACCATCCATGCTCCAAGGCGTCCATCGCCGTCTTCACCACCACCACGCCGACGATGCGGTCATCTTGGCGAACCGGCATGGCGAGATAAAATCCCGGTAGATTGGACGTTGTTCCCAAAGCGAAATACCGTCCGGCACGACCATCCATCGCCGCAACGAAATAAGGGCGGAAATCGAATTTCTGACCGACGAAACTGCCCGCCCCCTCGGCCCAATTGCTCGCCGCCAAGGTCAGCCCCCGCGGATCGAGCACATAAATGGCCGAAGAACCAAGGGCTTCGTTCATCGCTTGCAAGCGACGATCAAGCGCGCCGGCGCCGGCGCCATCGGACGCGGAGAGAAACGCGATCAGCAAAGGATCGTTGGCCAGCACCAGCGGAATATTTCGGGATTTCTCAAGTTCGCTCCGCAAGGCCGAACCGTAAAGCGTCAAGCGATCGCGACCGGCCGCGGCAAGCTGCTCATAGGCCTGACGCTGTCCCCAGTCGACGGCGCGCCAGGTGAGCCACGGCGCCGCCAGCGCGACGAAACAAACCAACGCCACCAGAACCGGCCAGGAAATCCGAGCCAGCACCCCACCCTCGCGACCTTCCGGAACGAAAGACTTCAGGCTCTCCGGTGGCAATTCGGTCTCATTCCAAAGGACGGGCGGCCAAAGACACCGCCCACACAACGACATTTCGGTGTGTGGAAATCCACACAGACAACTCACACACTATGAGCGAAAAACCAGACACTTGAAATCATTATGTGCGGTTTTCCGCCACGCAACCATTTGGCACATTTGTTGCTCTTCTTACACCAAGACCAAATGAGCAGGCCCGCCTGCGATATAGCTGTGAGGACAACAAGATGCCAATTTCCGACGCAATCGCCTCAGCAAAAAGAAAATCAAAAAAACTTTGCGCCGATCTGACTTTCCAAGTTTTGGTGGCCATTATCGCCGGGATCATCGTCGGTCATTACTGGCCGGATGTTGGAAGTGAGATGAAGCCGTTGGGCGACATCTTCATCAAATTGGTCAAAATGGTCGTTGGGCCAATCATCTTCCTCACCGTTGTCACCGGCATTTCCAGCGTCGGCGATATGAAGAAAGTCGGCCGAGTCGGAATCAAGGCTTTGATCTATTTCGAAGTGGTGACCACCTTCGCCCTTGGAATCGGCTTGGTCCTCGTCAACCTCATGGGGCCCGGCCGCGGCATGAATGTGGTCGCCGGCGCTCTCAACAACGCTGAAGTCACCAAATACGCCGGTGCGGCCAAATCCCAGAGCGCCGTCGAGGTGCTGATGCACATCGTTCCCGACAATGTGATCGGCGCCTTCGGCTCAGGCGATTTGTTGCAGATCCTGTTTTTCTCGGTGCTGTTCGGCGCCGCCCTATCGATGATGGGCGAACGCGGAAAACCTGTTGAAGATATTCTTGAGCGGATTTCCTATACCTTCTTCAAAGTCATCGGCATCGTCATGTATTACGCCCCGATCGGCGCCTTCGGAGCGATCGCCTTCACCATCGGAAAATTCGGCATCGGTTCCCTGACATCGCTGGGCGAACTGCTGTTGGGCGTGCTGCTCACCATGGTGCTGTTCATTTTCGTCATTCTGGGCGGTATCGCCCGTTTCTACGGCTTTTCCATCTTCCGCTTCCTGGCCTATTTCAGGGATGAGTTGATGATCATCCTCGGCACCTCCTCGTCGGAGACCGTGCTGCCGCGCATGATGGACAAACTGCAGCGCCTCGGCTGCGCCAAGCCCGTGGTCGGCCTGGTCATTCCGACGGGCTACTCCTTCAATCTCGACGGCACCTCGATCTATTTGTCGATGGCCGCCATCTTTATCGCCCAAGCCTATAACGTGCATCTGTCGATCTGGCAGCAACTGTCGATTCTGGCCTTGCTGATGGTGACATCGAAGGGTGCCGCGGCCGTCACCGGCGGTGGATTCATCACCTTGGCCGCGACCATGTCGGCCACCGGCGTTCTTCCCATTGAGGGACTGGCCCTGTTGCTGGGTGTCGACCGCTTCATGTCCACCGGCCGCGCGCTCACCAATATGGTCGGCAACGGAGTCGCCACCATGGTGATCGCCAAAATGGAAAATGAGTTCGACGAAACCAAGGCGCTACTGGAATACCAGACTCACTTCGAGAATCCGGCCTTGGCGACAATGTAAGATTGGAGGCCGATGGCACTTTGAGGGCGTGAGGCGATCTCATCGAATCACGCTCCCAAGAGCCACCGCGCAACAGGATGCGAAAGACCTGTCGGGAAACGTTCGCCAGGGTATTCCCGACCTAGGTGGGGTGGGATGGGAGAGAATTCGGCCGGGAACACCCTAGCGACGAAAATACTGTAAGCCTCTGGGTGGACGGGCAGTAATGCATGATCCGCAGAGCTGGGAATTGCCGACGACATGCCAATGTGACCGGTCCATGAAACTCGCGCGATAAGCCCAACGGCTACTTTCCCCTCTCTCAATCCATGATAAAGTCTGCGGGTCGCATTCATCCGGAGGAACCGATGCACGAGCCGATAGGGTATCGATCGGGAGTGGGAATCGTTCTGATGAATCGCCAAGGGTTTGTTTGCGTCGGCCATCGCAATGACGGCCGCCTGCCCCCTTGGCAGATGCCGCAAGGCGGGATGCAACCGGGAGAACCTCCCGAACAGGCGGCGTTGCGGGAACTGTCGGAAGAGCTCGGAACGGACAAGGCGGCCATCATCGGTTCTTGCCCGCATTGGCTTTGTTACGACTATCCGGAAGCCGCCTCAACCAAACGGGCGCAGCAATTCCGCGGACAAAGGCACAAATGGTTCCTGCTGCGCTTTACCGGTGACGATCGAGACATCACCATCGCGACACGGCATGCCGAATTTTCCTCATGGTGCTGGATGTCGCCGGACGAGGTCGTCGCCAATGTGATCTCCTTCAAGCGCAACATCTACCGCGCCGTGATGCAGCATTTCTCGCCGATTCTCGGACATTCGAGACTGGGGATCGCCCCTATCCCCTCCGCCTTGATCAGCCCCAGCCGCCAGCAAGACGATTCGTGCCGAGACACCTATGGACCATTGCATCAGAGCGCGGCGGGAGTCCTCCAGCCGCAAGCCTGAAGGGCCTTTTGCATATGAAGCGGCGGCAAGGCCAGAACCTGTACGGCCGGCCGTTCGGCCCAGTAGGGGATGACCAGTTCCCGGGCATGCAGATGCAGCGGCCGGTCGGTATCGCCGGCATAGACGGGATCCCCAATGATTGGACACCCCAAGCCGGACGCGCAATGGACACGGATCTGATGGGTCCGTCCGGATTGCGGCTTCAACTCCAGCCACGTCACCCCGTCCGCCGAACCGCAAACGCGCCATAAGGTGACGGCGGCCAACCCATCCGGATCGCCAACCATCCGCCACCCCTGCTTGTTGGAAATTTTCCGTAGCGGCAGCTCGATCCGTCCGCTCTCCGCCGATGGACTGCCGAAAACGACCGCCCAATAAGTCTTTTGCACCTTGCCAGCACCGAACAGACGCCCCAACCGGGACAACGCCTTGTCGTGACGCGCCAGAACCAGACACCCCGACGTATCACGGTCGAGCCGATGCGCCAAACGCGGCGGCATGGCCAGACCGAAACGCAAGACATCGAGCATGCCCTCCAGATGCACCGTCGTGCGCGGCCCCCCATGAACCGCCAAGCCAGCCGGCTTGTCGAGAATGATCAGATTTGAGTCCCGGAAGAGAACACGAGACGGCAGATCGGCGGGCCGCCAAATCGTCTCCGAAGGCAAGGTCCGCGCTTCCGGCACCGTCATCTTGCTTCCGTCGTTTCACGCTCCCGCCTGACCTCATAAGCTTTCAGATGCAAATGGGAGAGCGTCAGAAGCGGAACGCCAAGCCCAAAGCCCTGCCCCCGCCGCAACAGATCGCCCAACACATGATCGACCTCGACCAAGCCCCCTTTTTCGACATCACGCAACATTGAGGCGGCAAGCGATGATCCGGCGGCCGTCAGTTGTGCGCGCGTCTTGGTCAGCACATGGGGACGGGCCCCATATCCTGCGGCCTCGGCGATCGACTGGGCTTCGGCGAGCAGTCCCGCCACCGTATCGGCGCCGCCGGCCTGAACAATGTCGCCAATCGTCGCCCGCAGCAGGCAACTGGCCGAAGCGACCGTCGACAGGAACACCCACTTTTCCCACATTTCCTGAATGATTTGCGGACTGAGGCGCCATTGCACCTTGGTTGACGCAAACACATCGGCCACAGCCTTGATCCGAGAGCTCTCCTGTCCTTCGCGCTCGCCGAAAACCAGCATCTGCAGATCATTGAGATGACGGATCACCCCCTGACGATCCAGTGTCGCTGAGATGGCGCAAAGACCCCCGACGACATGGTCCGCGCCAAAACGCTTATCCAATGTGTCGAGATGGCCCATGCCGTTCAGCAGCGGCAAGATCGTCGTGTTCGGTCCGACGGCGGGGGCGAAACTGTCCATGGCGTCGGCCAAGTCGTAAGCCTTGCAACTGAGCAGAATCAGGTCCCAAGGCGCCCCAATCGCCTCGGCCAAAATGTGAGGCGCGGACAATGCGATGTCGCCATGCGGGCTTTTGACGACAAGACCGTCGGCCGCCAGTTGCGCGGCGCGGCGCGGACGCACAAGAAAAGTGACATCGCCTCCCGCTTCGAGAAGACGCCCGCCGAAATACCCTCCAACCGCCCCCGCTCCGACCACCAGAACACGCATTCAAGCCTCCATCGTTCAAACCTAGGACCGTTCGCGACCTGACGGAATCGCCTTCCACTCTCGTCACCCCCGGACTTGATCCGGGGGTCCATGGATTGCCGGGTCAAGCCCGGCAATGACGAAAAACAGAGTGATCCTATTTGATCAAAATATGCTCTCCGTCCCCATCTTCCCCCGCCCAACCGCAGGATCGCAGCAGTTCGGCAAGATGGGAAGGGATCGGCGCCGTCACCGTAACAGGCGGCTTTTTTGGGTAAAGCGGAACGGTGATGGCCCGCGCATGCAGATGGAGATGGGGCGACAAAAGGTCGGCCGTTCCCTTGCCATAAACGCCATCACCAACGATGGGGCAACCGATCGAGGCCAGATGCACGCGGATCTGGTGCGTTCGCCCCGTTCTTGGCCGGCATTCCAGCCAGGACAAACGGCCGGTTCGCCCCAGCAACCGCCACTCGGTCGCCGAGGGCTGCCCCTGCGGATCGACTTTCATATGCCACCCGTATGTCGCATTGATCTTGGACAAAGGCCGGTCGATCAGTCCGGCCTCCTCAGGCGGCGCACCGACCGTGACGGCCCAATAGGTTTTCTCCACCCGCCCATGCGCGAACAAGGCGCCAAGACGCTTCAGGGATTGACGATGTCGACCGAGGATCAGACAGCCGGAGGTGTCGCGATCCAGTCGATGCGCCAGTTCGGGCGCCTGCGGCAAACCGAAGCGCAAATCGTCGAAATATTGCCCCAGATGCTCGTTTTTTTTCCCACCGGCATGCACGGCGAGACCTGCCGGTTTATCAAGCACCAGCATCATGGCATCGCGATAGAGCACACGCGAAAGCATGTCGTCTGGCGTAAAAGACGGCGTTGTTTGAGACGTCACTTGCAAAGCTCCACACCCATTCGTCGAGAGCGCTGCATCCCTCGCCATCGAAGGTATTGATCATCCGCTCGCGCAATTCTGCGATGCGGCATATTCTAGTGTCCCGATTGAAAAATTCCCACCACTTCGTCCGGGCGGCTCTTCCGCAGCCCCCCTCGCCACACGAGAAGCGCCTAGACGCGAACAACCGCCGGAAAGCCAATCTTCACCAAGGAAAAACACCCATCCAGTGGAATCAGTGCGTGCGGAGTTTATTACCTTCTTTACTTTTATGGTCAAATTAATTTACCATGCGGCGCATTGGCTAGCCGAAGGCCACCTTTTGGGGGGAAGCGTTCAAGGCGCGATCGCGGGTCCGGAACATGGAACACGATCTGCGGGATAGACCACGATCCGAAAAGCGTGGCTGCCCTAAAGCCTGCATCCAAACCGATTGGCTCTCGGCCGACACGAGGAGCAACTATGCAAACTTGGACGCAGGTATACGACCCGCTTGGCAACCTTTGGCTATCGTCATTGGTCGCCGCTCTGCCGATCATCTTTTTCTTCCTGGCACTGACCGTCTTCAAGATGAAGGGGCATGTCGCCGGCACGATCACCGTCATCATCGCCGCTCTGGTCGCGGCGCTCTGCTATCACATGCCGGTTACCATTGCTCTCGCCGCCGTCGGCGACGGATTCTGTTTCGGCATCTGGCCGATCGCCTGGATCATCGTCGCCGCGGTGTTCCTCTATAAGCTCACCGTCAAGACCGGGCAATTCGAGATCATTCGCGCCTCGATTGTCTCGGTGACCGAAGATCAACGTCTCCAGATGCTGCTGATCGGCTTCTCGTTCGGCGCCTTCCTCGAGGGTGCGGCCGGCTTCGGCGCTCCGGTGGCCATCACCTCGGCTCTGCTCGTCGGCATGGGGTTCGAACCGATTTATGCCGCCGGTCTGTGTCTGATCGCCAACACCGCTCCGGTCGCCTTCGGCGCCATGGGCATTCCGATTCTGGTCGCCGGTCAGGTGTCCGGTCTCGATCCGTTCCGTGTCGGCGCCGAAGCCGGCCGCGTGCTCGCCGTGATGACGTTGTTGGTGCCCTTCTGGGTCATCTTCATCATGGATGGTTGGAAAGGCATCAAGGAAACGTGGCCGGCGGTCCTGGTGGCGGCTGTCACCTTCGACATCGGACAATTGCTCGCCTCCAACTTCATCGGCTTCGAACTGCCAGCGATTCTCGGTTCGATCTTCAGCCTGGTCGGCACGGCCGTCTTCCTGAAATTCTGGAAGCCGAAAAATATTTTCCGCTTTGCGCACACCAAACCCACCGGCGCCCAAACCAAGTCCTACAGCGGCGGACAAGTCTTCATGGCCTGGTCGCCCTATATCATCCTGACCTTGTCGGTGGTTCTGTGGAACCTGCCGTTCTTCAAAGTCCTGTTCGCCAAGGGCGGCGCGCTCTACGAGACCACCATCACCTTCGCCGTGCCCTATCTGGACAAGCTGGTTTTGAAGGCCCCGCCGATCGCCAAAGTCCTCACCGCCTATCCCGCCAGCTTCAGCTTGAATCTGGTGTCGGCCACCGGAACCTCGATCCTGGCCGCCGCCATCGTCTCCATGATCGTCATCCGGGCCAAGGTTTCCGTTGGCTTCTCCACCTTCTTCGAAGTCCTCAACGACCTCAAGAAACCCATCTGGACCATCGGTTCGGTCGTCGCTTTCGCTTACGTCTGCAACTATTCGGGCATTTCGTCCACGCTAGCCTTAATGTTTGCTGAATCGGGCAAAGCCTTCACCTTCTTCTCGCCCGTTCTAGGTTGGGTCGGCGTCTTCCTGACCGGTTCCGACACCTCGGCGAACGCCCTGTTCTGCGCCCTGCAAGGGGCGACAGCCCAGCAGATCGGGGTCAGCGACCTTCTTCTGGTGGCGGCCAACACAACCGGCGGCACCATCGGCAAGATGATCTCGCCGCAATCGATCGCCGTGGCTTGCGCCGCGGTGGGTATGGTCGGCCGCGAGGGCGAGTTGTTCAAGTTCACTTTGAAGAGCAGCCTGTTCTTCGTCGCCATCGTCGGTGTCCTGACCACCATCCAGGCCTACGTTCTACAAGCCACCATTCCCTGACCCCCGAAAGAGCCGTTTCTTATGCGGCTCTTCACATCCTCCACAACTTCCAACGCCGCGGCAACCTGCCGCGGCGTCTTTGTTTTCCCGGACTCAACAACGCCGGTAGACGGCCTTCAGGGTCACGACAAAATCGACACGATCGTCAAGCAAAGCCTTTAGACATTCGTCCGGCCGGTTGATGATCGGCTCCTCGTGAGCGTTGAAACTGGTGTTGACCAGCACCGGCAATCCCGTCTCCGCCTTGAAGCGGCCCAGGATATCGGCATAAAGCGGCTGCTTCGATGAATCGACGATCTGCGGACGAGCCGTTCCGTCGACATGCACCACCGCCGGAATCCGCGCCAGCCAGTCACTCTTGACCATCGTCGTCACGGTCATGAAGCGACAGGCGTAAGCTGTGGCAGGCGTGATGTCGAACACCGCCTCGGCATCCTCGGCCAACACACAAGGGGCAAAGGGCATGAACTCGCTGCGATTGAGTCGCTCGTTCAACCGCTGATTGATCGCCGCATCGGCTGGGGATGCCAGGATCGAGCGATTGCCCAAGGCGCGGGGACCAAACTCCATCCGCCCGGCATAAATCGCTCCGACCAGACCTTGCGCCAACAAGGCGGCCGCCCGTTCAGCCGGATCACCCGCCACACGGACGACCTCAGACGCGTTCTCCAACACGGAATCAATGGAATCGTCGAATCCCCGTCCCCAAAAAACCGTATCGAGACGCCGTCGTTCGGCCAACCATACGGGCAGGCCGTCTCGAGTCAGGAGATAATCGAAGGCGCCCCCGATCGGCAGCCCTTCGTCGCCCATGCCGGGAAAAATGAAAATTTCGTCGATCCCCCTGGCTTCGCTCAACAAACGATTCAAACGAACATTGGCGAAGACTCCCCCCGCCAGAGCGAGTTTGCGCACGCCATGTTGGGCCAGCAAATGTTCGACCGAAGCGAGAATGACGCGTTCCACCACCTCCTGCACCGATGCGGCGACATCTTCCGGCCGATGTCCGGCCACCAACTCCAGAAGGCATGACCGCATCGCGTCAACCGTAGAAAAGTCGCTGTCGATCAGCCCCGCCTCGTCAATGACGAAATGCCGGGCGAGAGCATCGGCGAGGAATGGCTGGCCATATCCCGCCAAGCCGGTCAGTTTCCCTTCGTGACGGTTGACCCGGAAACCGACCGCTTCGGTCGCGAAGCCATAGAGAAGACCCAGGCTGTCGACTCGGCGCTTGGCTCGCAACCAGCGGTCATCGCCAAACAGGCAGGTCAGTTGGCCGTCCTTCAGCAAATGATGGCTGTAATGCACGTTGTCGCCGCCCCCATCCGCCGTATAAATCAGCGCGCCGTCCCAGTCGGTATGAAACAACGCCGAGAGAGCGTGGGCACGATGGTGATTGGAAAAAAATACCGGAATTGCGTTCGATAAGCCGAGATCCGACAGGAGAGCCCGGCTGTCGAAGACCTGAGCGGCATGGCGCGCCGTCGACGACGCCAGGGTCATCGCCAGATCAACGAACGGCTTCGCGCCGATGATCGGCATCGTCGACGGCGAGACACAAAAATAGGAAGACGGATAATGTCCGCGGCTGAGCACCAGCGCATCAACCCGATTCGCCGGGATCGCCGCGGTCTCCAAAAGTTCGCCCAGGGCAGCGCGCGGCAAACCGCCATCGCCCTTGCGCCGGGTCAACCGCTCCTGTTGGACCGCCGCCAACAGCGCATAATCCTCGAAGAGTGCGACTCCACTGTCTTGAAGAGCGGAATGGAGCGACAGAATGATCATGAAATACGCCCCCGATGGCTCAACTCGGAGGAGGCAAAGTAGCCAAGTGCACCGTTCGGCGCCAGCCCGGAATTGTCTCGCAATTTAGTGAAAATTGCGTCCATTCATCCATAAAAATTTCACTGTTGCGCCGCAACCCATCGGTGCATACATAAGCGTGAATAGTGACATTATCTGAAAATAAAAAAATACTAATGGACATATAACCTATGCCCATTCTGGTGAAGAACGTCTCGTTATTCACTCATCTGAGATGACATGCCATGAATGCGACGCAAATCACCACAAAAATATCGATCAGCAACGACTATATTTACAAAAGTAACAGTGTATCACCAAATTACGCCAGAAATGAACCCGTAGACGATTGGAATTTTACCTGGTCTTCCGCTTTAATCGACGGACTGATCTTGGCGGGCGCTAGCAATATCGTAATGTCACCCGGCGCGCAGGCAGCGCCGCTAATGATGGCCTGCCGGAGCAACGAACGGGCGCACATCACCGTCATCACCGACGAACGATCCGCGGCCTTCTATGCGCTCGGCTTGGCGCGCGCGACCGGCACTCCCACCATTATCATCTGCACCTCGGGCTCGGCAGTCGGCCAATTGTACCCAGCGATCATGGAGGCCTCGGCCATCCAAGCCCCATTGATCGTGCTGGCCGCCGATCGCGCGCCCGAACGCCAGGATTGCTGCGCCGCTCAAACGATGGACCAAATCCGTGTTTTTGGATCGCATGTGCGGGGGGCTCACCACCTGCCCACCCCCAACCACAGCATCGACACCCTTTCGTCTCTGACGGCCCGCATCGTCGAACAAAGCCTGTTTCCCTGTCCTGGGCCAGTTTATGTCAATCAACCGTTTCACGAACCGCTGTATGCCAAAAGTTTGAAAAAATATTCCTCGGCGGCGGTCACCACGCCGTCGATCAACCGCCCCAACTTGCAGGCATCGACCGCCGACCTGGAAACCGTGGCCGCGCGACTGTCCGGGCGACCGGGGCTCATCGTCTGTGGCGCCAGTGAAGCCGACGCCCCCCTCGCCAAAGCGATTCGCGAACTGGCGCAAGCGCTTGCCTGCCCAATTATCGCCGATCCCCTGAGCGGCCTTCGATTCGGCGCGCCACAAGATAGCCATTTGGTTACTCATGCCGACAGTCTCCCCCACTGCAACAGCTTTATCGAAGACGTCCGCCCGGACTGGGTGATCACGCTCTGCGGAGTGCCGATTTCCCAAAATGTCCTTTCCTGGCTCAATAAGGCGCCCCTCACCGATTACATCGTCGTCGATGATACGACCCGTTGGCCGGACCCGTTGCGGCGGGCCACGCGAATGGTGCGTGCCGATCCGACGACCTTTTGCCGGGATCTGGCAAAACGGGTAAGGCCGGCGCCGACCGACTGGAGGGACCGAATTTCGGCCTATGACCGTCAGATCGACGCCATTTTGCGGCTCGACGACGACAG
>Ga0209415_10006830_pt1 | contig 20145 bp, 11 predicted proteins | sample PeaSoiSIISIP2007_FD_187696 | JGI IMG/M metagenome (GOLD analysis project Ga0209415, IMG submission 187696) | Peat soil microbial communities from Weissenstadt, Germany - SII-SIP-2007 (SPAdes) (version 2) | ecosystem: Environmental > Terrestrial > Soil > Wetlands > Peat | place: Germany... | reverse complement strand
GCGGGAGCATTACCACGATTTTCTTGGAATTGCTCGATGGTTTTACGAAGGTAATTCATTTCTTACGATGCAATGCTTTTGGCCCGACAAAGCCGGGAATTTCCCGTGGAACAAGGAGTGTGGTTCGTTTGTTCGAGACGCGCAGCCGCTCCTGTTTCTTCCGGCAACCGGTCTGTCCGGCTCGCGCGTCCAATGAGTCCGTCCGCCAGAGGCGCAGAGGCTAGTGGCCGTTCTTTCGACAGCGCGATTCGCCCTGCGAGGTGAAGCAATTGACTTGCGCCGGAAGCGCCCATAACATGACAAGCCTCTTCAGGAAATCGAGCGCATGAACAGCGAAAACATTTCCCACTATCGCATGGGCGACAAGCTGGGCGGCGGCGGGATGGGCGTCGTCTACCGGGCCGAGGACACGCGGCTGGGACGCACCGTTGCGCTGAAATTCCTTCCGACCGACGCCGTGCAGGACAAGCAGATGCTCGAGCGTTTCCTGCGCGAAGCGCGCGCCGCCGCGGCGCTGAATCATCCCAATATCTGCACGATCCACGAAATCGGCGAGCATGCGGGCCAGCCTTTCATCGTCATGGAGCTGATGGAAGGCGAGACGCTGAAGCATCGCATCGAGGCCGGTCCGCTCAAGGTTGAAACCTTGCTCGACTTGAGCATCCAGATCGCGGACGCGCTCGAGGCCGCGCACGGGAAGGGAATCACCCATCGCGACATCAAGCCGGCGAACATTTTCGTGACCGCATCGGGCCAAGCGAAGATCCTCGACTTCGGGCTGGCGAAGCTGGGCTCGCGCCGCGTGCAAGCGGCGGGGGCCGGAGCGACAGAAATCTCCGCGCAGGAAACGGCCATCTCGGAGGAGCTACTGACGAGTCCGGGGACGTCACTCGGAACCGTTGCCTACATGTCACCCGAGCAGGCGCAGGGAGAAAGCCTGGACGCTCGGACGGATCTATTTTCGTTCGGCGCAGTGCTTTACGAGATGGCCACGGGTCGGCGCGCCTTCGAGGGAAACACCACCGCGGTGATTTACGATGAGATTCTTCACGGGACGCCGAAATCGCCGCAGCGAGTGAACTCCGCCGTGCCGCCCGAGCTTGAACGGATCATCCTGAAGGCGCTCGAGAAGGAGCGCGACCTGCGTTACCAGAATGCCTCTGAGATGAAAGCGGATTTGAAGCGGCTGAAGCGCGAACTCGACTCCAAGAATCGCGCTGCGAGCGCCGCGAGAGGCGGCGCAAAGGAACAAGCGGGCGCGGCCCCGGCGCCGGAGAAGTCTCTGGCCGTGCTGTATTTCGAGAATCCCAGCGGCGCAAAGGAGGACGAATATTTTCGCGACGGGATCACGGAAGACATCATCACGGAGCTGTCGAGAATTAAAGATGTTTGGGTGCTGACGCGGTCCGCCGTGTTGACCTACCGGGACAAGCAGGCCACGTCCTCCGACGTTGGAAAACAGCTCAATGCGGCCTACGTGCTGGAAGGCAGTCTGCGGCGCGCAGGGAGCCAATTGCGCATCACGGCGCGGCTGGTGGAGACAGCGACGGCGCGATCGGTGTGGGCGGAGCGCTACGACCGTAAGTTAGAGGACGTATTCGCGATTCAGGACGAGATCGCGCAGAGCATTGCGAAGGCGCTGAAGGTCATGCTCAGCGAACAAGAGAAGCGTGCGATCTCCAAAGCGCCCACCGCGGACGTACAGGCGTACGACTATTATCTGCGCGGGAGACAATACTTTCACCAGTTCCGGCGCAAGAGCTTCGACTATGCGCGACAGATGTTTGCGCGGGCAATCGTGATCGATCCCGCATATGCTCGTGCGTATGCGGGCGTGGCCGATTGCTGCTCGCACCTTTATATGTACTGGGGGGCCAGCAACGACGATCTAAAGGAAGCGGAAGCGGCAAGCCGGAAGGCCGTCGAGCTGGATCCGGAACTCGGCGAAGCGCACGTGTCGCGTGGGCTGGCGCTGCTGATGACGAAAAAGTACGATGATGCGGACCAGGAATTTAAGACGGCGATCCGCATCAATCCGAGACTTTTCGAGGCCTACTACTTCTACGCGCGCGCGTGCTTTCAACAAGGCAAGCTGGAAGAGGCCGCTCAACTATTCGAGCAGGCCTGCGCAGTGAATCCGGAAGATTACCAGGCACCCGTTCTGCTAGCGCAAACCTATGTGGGGCTGGGAAGAAGACTTGAAGGGGAAACGACCAGCAAGAGGGCCTTGGGCATCATCGAGAGACACATTGAACTTCATCCGGAGGATGCGCGGGCGCTGTATCTCGGGGCCTCGGGGCTGGTCCACGGGAAGCAATTTGAGCGGGCAACCGAATGGACGGAACGGGCGCTGGCGATTGATCCGGACGATCCCGCCGTGCTGTACAACGTGGCTTGCAATCACGCGCAAATGGGAATGAACGAGAGAGCCATCGATTGCTTGGAAAAGGCGCTGGCGCTCGGCGAGTGGTACAAGGGCTGGGCCGAGCACGATTCCGACCTCGATCCGCTCCGCAACGAGCCGCGCTTCCAGGCCTTGCTCAAATCCATCTAGCGATCTCCGCAATGAAGAATGATCCTCCGTCGGGCAGCGGCGCCAGGGAATTTGATCCCAAGAATCGTCTCAAGAAAAGTGAGCGAAACCATGACGGAAAATGATGCGTCCATGAAGATGCGCCTTAAATTCGCGTTGAACTGCCTGGCTTTTTCGCTGTTGCTAGCGCCTTGCGGCTTTGCCGCCGCCGCTTCGCCGCAGTCGCAAGCTGTGAAGAAGAGCGCGGCGCTGGTCCTCGATTCCAGAGTCACGATCCTGGAAAGTTCGGATGCGCCGGTGCCCATCCAGAAGGCGACCGAGGATCTCCGCAACGATTTTGAGACGGTTCTGGGCGCGAAGCCGAAGATTGTCACGCGCCCGGAAGACTGCGGGCCGATCACCATCATGATCGGCGAAGTGGGCGCGGTTCCAGACGCCATGCGCCCGGCGGGGTTGACCGCGCCCGAATCCTTTTCTATTTCCGTCGTCAAGGCGAGCTGGAGCGACAAGACGCGCGTCGTTCTGCTGACCGGGCCGGACCTGCGCGGAACGATCTACGCCATCTATCAATTTTCCCAGCAGTATCTCGGCATCGATCCAATGTACTACTGGACCGATTACCAACCCGCACGCCGCACCAGCATCGAGATTCCGGCATCGCTCTCGCACGCATTTCCCGCGCCGCTTTTCAAGTATCGCGGCTTCTTCATCAACGACGAGGACCTATTGACGGGCTGGGCGCCGGGAGAAGCAAAGGATAAATCGGGGATCTCCCTCGCGGTGATGGACAAGATCTACGAAACGATTCTCAGACTCAAAGGAAACATGGTGGTGCCGGGAACGTGGATTTTCCCCAACGATCCGCAAGTCAAATTGGTGGCGCAGCGCGGCCTGATCGTTACGCAACACCACGCGATCCCTCTCGGAGTGAACGTGGCGCGCTGGCCCGCCGACGTTCCGTACAACTACACGACTCATCCGGAAATCCTCGAGCGAGCTTGGAAAGATGCCGTGAATTCTTACGATCCGCACCAGGAAATACTCTGGTCCGTCGGACTGCGCGGCCTTTCGGATGTTTCCTACGCTTCGATGGACCCCAGCGTCCAAGGCAACGACAAGGCGCTCGGGCAGTTGATCAGCGCCGCGATCGTGGACCAGATGAAAATCGTGCGCGCCGTCCACCCCGACGCGCAGTTTGTCACGGATTTTTGGCAGGAAGGCGCGCGACTTGTTCAGCAAGGCTACCTGACGATTCCACCTGAGGTCATTCCCGTATGGGCGGATACGGGGTATGGGCTGCTGCAGGACAAGGGCCTGGTCTCCGCCGGGCAGGGGGCGTATTACCACGTGGCGATGCTCAACGGCAGAGCCAATCAACTTTCGGAGATGGTGCCCGTGGATCGGATCTATGCGGAACTGGGCCGCTACATCAAGGCCGGAGCGACGCAATATCTCCTGCTCAATACCAGCGATATTCGTCCGGTGAGCATGACGGCGGAAACGGTGATGGATGTGGCTTGGGGAGGACTTCCGCCCAAGGACGGGAGCGAAGGATATTACCAGGCGTGGGCCACGAAGGAATTTGGAGCGAAATCGGCTGGCGCCGTCGCGAAAGTTTACGAAGAATACTTCAAGGCTCCCGCGCACGTCCCCAATTCGGGCGATGATTACGGGGATCAGCTGTATCACAGCGAAGCGCGGCAGATGCTCATGAGCTACATGATCAGCCCGCCGTACTACGCCATTCCGAGCCAGTCGCCGAAATGGACTCCTGCCCGGGTCATGGGCGTCGGCACCGGAGCGCCAGGATTCGGTCCTCAAATGGGGCCTGATTATCTCAAGCGGACAATCGAAAGAGAAATACAGCAATGCGGCGACGCTCAGCCTCGTTGGGATGCGGTCTGGAAAGATGCATTGGCGGCCGAACCGCTCGTGGCGCCCGCGCGACTGCCATTCTATCGCGCCGAAGTGCTGACAATGATCGCGATCAATCGGGACAGCAACCGGATTCTCTTCCTCGTCTCGAACGCCATTCAGGATGCGCAGAACGGAAACAAAGCAAAAGCGCATCTGGAGGCCGCCGAAGCTCTCAGCGCGTTCGCTGAGATCCACCGATTTGAGGTTGGCGCGGAGTACGGCAAGTGGAAGAACTGGTATCGCGGTGATTGGCTCACGGGCATCGACCAGACGCGCGAGCTGGTGGAAACATTCGCGAAGTATCTGGACGACCCGATGACCTTCCTGCCGCCGCCGGTCCTCGCGAACGGTTGGGAGGGCTACTACCACATCATGCATTACGAAGGGGACCGCACTGCCGACACGCAATAGCGAATCCTTCCGGATGTCAGAAAAGTTGCATCATTTCAAATGCGCCGGCTGGCCGGCGGTGAAAAGGGAGTTCATATGCCTGCAACAAATTGCATAAGAAGAAGCGACCTTAAGCTCAAGTCCACTCGATCAAGGGCGAGCCGTGGCGGCCGCGCCTGGCTGCTGGCGTTGATGCTATGCGCCTTGCCGCTTCTGCTCTGCGCGCAGGCCCCCAACGCCCCTGCCACGCCTCCTCCTGCCGCGCCGCACACGCAAGGGGCGCCGCCGCCGGATTTCCACAGGCCCAGCACAAATTTCAACACGCCGATCGGCGTTTTCGAGGGACAGTCCGACATTGGCAGCGCCGTCCTGCCGGGCAGCGCGAGCTTCGACGCTGCCACCAAGCAGTACACCATTCACTCCGCCGGCTACAACGTGTGGTACACGCGCGACGAGTTTCGCTTTCTCTGGAATAGGATGTCCGGCGACGTATCCCTCGCGGCAGACGTCACGTTCCCGGACCCACACGGTTATGACGACCGCAAGGCCGTCCTGATCATCCGTCAGGATCTCGATGATGATTCGAAAGAGGTCCTGGTCGGTTTTCACGGCGCCGGGATGATCCAACTTGCGCGGCGCGCTGAAAAAGACGTGCGCATTTTGGACACGGAGTATCGCATCGGCGGCCGCGGGCGTCCCGGCGGCGCGAGTCCGGACAGCCTCGTCACCGTCATGGCGCAACGCGTCGGCATCGAAAAACATGGGGATTCATTCGCGCTTTTCGTGAGCGTCGATGGCGAACCCATGCACCAGTTCGGCCCGCCCATCACCCTGCACCTCAATGGACCTTTCTACGTGGGCATCGGATTCTGCTCGCACGTGCCGGAGAAATCCGATACGGCGGTGCTCTCCAACGTAGTGCTCGAAAACTCTGCCGGAATGGTTCGCTAGCTCGGCGGGGTTCGCGGGGGCCTTGCACCGCAAGATCGCGCGTTTTGCCGTGCGAGGCGTATAATCTGCGCCGGATCGTCCAGGAGGATGTCCTTGCGAAAAATATCGCTACTGTTTCTCGCCTCAATGTTTTTGATCCCGTTTATCGCTGTTGGCGCGCCGTCGCGTCCTGCGATTACGGGCATCGCGCATATTCGTTTCATGGTCGCGAATCTGGATGCGTCGCGGCAGTTCTACGGCAAGATGCTGGGCCTATCGGAGTGTCCGGCGACGGAGGGCCTGTGCTACCGCGTGAATTCTCACCAGGCCATCGAAGTCGTCACGGGAAATAATGCGGGCCCGGGTTCGATCGTGGACGTTGCGTTTGAAACCGCGAATGTGAAGCAATTGCGGGCCTACCTGATCGCAAAAAATCTTCAACCGGGCGAAATCAAGAAAGGTGCGGACGGCGTGAAGTCGTTCGAGGTGCTCGACCCGGAGGGCCATCACATTCAGTTCGTTCAGTATGCGAAGCCTTTGGCCGGACCCGTGGCGACCGATCCCATCAGCGTGCTGCTCATCCACTGCGGCTTCATTGTCAGAGATCGCGCCGCCGAAGACCGTTTCTATTCGGACGTGCTCGGCTTTCATCTGTATTGGTATGGCGGACGGAAAGACGACGTAGCGGACTGGGTGGATATGCAGGTTCCGGACGGCGCAGACTGGCTTGAGTACATGCTGAATATGCCCGCCACGCCTTCGCCGCGAGAACTCGGGATTCAAAATCACGTGTCTCTGGGCGTGCAGGATGGCGACGCTGCGATGGCCCTTTTGCGCGCTCACGGTTGGGACGGCGCGCAGCAAGATAAGGTCGGCCGCGACGGCAAATGGCAGCTTGGCCTATTCGATCCGGATGGGACGCGCATCGAACTCATGGAGTTGAAGTTGCGTCAGCCGCCGTGCTGCTCCGCTTTCAGCGGCCGGTCACACTAGCAAAGACTGTTTGCCTCCGCAAAAATAAATGGGGCGCCCCGTGAGAGATCACGGAGCGCCCCAAGTTACTTGCGATGCCGGAGGCGAACCCTTCTTCAGAAGTTCAGTAAAAGCGTCCGAAGAAGGTGACGCCGCCTTTCACACCCTCTCACAGGTGGCCAGGTGAGCCTCCCGCGAGATATCGTTGAAACGTCAAATTTCCCCCTAGAACAACAACTTGACGCCGAGCCACAGCGACCGTTGTCCGCCGCCGATTGCAGAAGCGCCGGAGCCACTGGACCCCAGGGTTGATGTGATGATGCCAAAGTTAGCGCCGCCGGCAGTGGCGTTTGGGTTGTTGAAGTGCGGGGTGTTCGTGGCGCTGAACGCCGTCGCTGAGACTTGCAACTTGAGGTTTTCGTGGAGTTCGAACGTGCGCACGAGGCTCAGGTCGATGTTGAAGAGATGGGGCCCGCGGAACTCATCACGTTGTGACGAGCCGAACGTTGCCGTGGTGACCGGAGCAAAATCGACAGGATTAAAGTACTGACACGAGGCACTGGTGCAGGAACCACTGGAAGGCCCATGGTTGCCATAGATTTGCACGTTCTGGACAACCTGGTTGGCAGTCTGCGAGCTCCCCGCCGCATTCAGGCTGCCGCCTGAGGCTGTGACCGTAAACGGGAAGCCGCTTGTCCAGGTCCAGACTTCGTTGAGTTGCCAGCCACCGAGTATCTCGCCGGCAACGCCGGTGGTCAGCCACTTTTCGCCCTTGCCGAACGGCGTGGGTTGAACGCCGTAGACTGTCAAATTGTGTGTCTGGTCGAATCCGGCTGGCGCCCTATTCCGGTACCAGTCAGCCGGAACATTGTAGAAGAGACCTCCGTCGTTGTTATCGGACTGGTCGATAGCCTGCGAATAGGTGTAGTTAACGCCGATCGTCCCGAAGCTGCCGACGTGGCGGCTCAACTGCGTCTGCAATCCGTTGTAGCTCGCAGTGCAGAACGGGGCTTGTGAGTTGATGTCTGACCAATTCGTCGTATTTCCGGCACCAAAAATGCCGGCATACTGCTGGTTCAGTACCCGCCCCGTATTGCCACCTCCCGGGAGCGAATAGTTGATATTGACGTTGCATTGCTGGCGGATGGCCAAGCTGCGGACATAGGCAACCTGGCCGTTAAACCCAGCGCCCAACTCCCGCTGCAAAGTGACGTTAAAGGACTCGATGTAACCCCGCCTGAAGTTCAACGGAACGGTGGTCGTCCCGATGTTGTTGGGGAGAACGGCTCCGGCTGCCGATGCAATGGGCAACGATGGCGCCACCCCGATACCTACTGGCAGAGTCCAGGGGCCGTAGGTGACGCACATCGTGCCGGGATTGTAGCTTGTTGTTTGACCCGCCACCGTCGTGCAAGGAAAATCTGTCATGCCCGTTGGGAGAGACAGGATACCCGCAGGCGAGTAGGGTGATGTCGCACCTGGAGTGTGACCCGTAATAGGATCACCCGTTGGGTAAAGCCCTACGTTGCCAAATGACGAGTCCACGACCGAGGGATAGGAATTCCGGAGGTTGCGGAAGTTAGACGGATCCACGCTCATACCGTAGCCAACGCGGAGCACCGTTTTCTCGTTGATTCGATACGCGAGGCCAATCCTCGGCACGAGCTGTCCGGCGCGGCCTCCCACGCCGTCGTTCATCGGTTCGCCATTGTACCCACCAATGAGAACTTGGCCGCTAGCTGGGTTGAATACGGGAGCGCCGTTACGCGCTTGCGTCATCATGGGATAGAGCTCCCAACGCACACCATAATCAACGGTGAGTTTGGAGTTCACTTGCCACTGGTCACGGATATACAGCGACCAGACGGACTCGCGCTCCGTATTCGGAATGTTGATCTGGATCGCCTCCCCGTTTTCGTAATCCAGCCCGAGGAGATAATCCGCCCAGGAGTTGTACAGATTCGGCGACGCCGCGCCATTCGAGGTCATGTCGCCGTTGAATCCAATCGTGCCGCGGGCGGTTTGAAAGGTTCCGCCCTGCGGCTGGAAGTGATTGATGCCCCAGTGATCCCGTTCAAATCCGAAGCGAATCGCGTGAGCGCCTTTCTGCCAACTGAAATTGAGTGCGCCCGTGTATTGGTTGTCGCGGAAGAGGAAGGGATTACCGGTGTTATCGTTGCCCTGATTGTTCCAATTTGAAGTCTGAATGGATGGGAGTCCGGCTTGCAAGGCAGAGGAACCGTTCGAGTTGAGAATGCCGAAGTTGAGCCCATAGTTGGTGCCCGAGGCAACATCAGGGCCTATGGCGCCCAGCCGCTGTCGCGTATAACCGAAGTTCCCGTCCATCAGGAAAGTGGGAGTGAACGTGTAGGTGCCACCCATAGCAAAGACTTGGACTCGGCCGAGGGCCGTCCCTAGCTGGCCGCCATTCGTGGCGCCTCCCCCATCCTGACCGAGTACGGGCGGATCCACGATATCGCTGCCTGAGTAACCATAGCGCCAAAAAAAGGTGCTCTTGGACGTAGGCAGATAGGTGACTTTGAGGTCCCAGTCGTTGCGGGTGTAACCGGCGCTTGCGTTGTTAGTGTAATCGAAGCCCGGGGCTGTGGCGCCTGATGCCCAATCGCTCGGAATCGCCGCCGGCATAAGGTTCAGATAGGCCAAAGCGGCGGGATTGATACGGTTGAACGGGATCGTGTCGTTAGGAAACGCCGCACAGCCCGCATCACCCCCCGCGGTAGGGCATGTCAAGGGATCGTAGATCGTGGTCCCGGTTGGAGTGAAGTTGACGCCGGTCTGGGACGATACGACGGGGCGGAGCCAGGCAGGAGCGATGAGCGCATTCTTGAAAGCGAATTGTCTCTGCCGGTTGGTTTCGAAGTCGCCGAAGATGAACAACTTGTTTTTCATGATCGGCCCGCCGAGGTGTCCACCACCCTCGTTGAAAATATTCTTGGGGATCGGGTTGGTGGATGAGAATTTGCCGGGAGTAGTAAAGTAGTTCTGCGCGATAAAATGTTGATCGGTCGTGTTCCAGAATCCTCCGCCGTGGAGGCCGTTCTGGCCGGATTGCGTGACGATGGTGATGGCAGCGCCGCCAGCCATGCCTTGCTCCGCGTCGAAAGAATTGGTGACGATGCTCACGCTCTCAATCGAGTCGGCCGGCGGCACGTACCCGATGTTCTCGGGCAACCACGGATACAAGTCAGTGGCGCCGTCCACGCGAGTTGTGTTGCCTTGGTCCGAGATCCCATTGACATAACCCGTCATCGACCGCTGCGGGTTACCCCCGGCGGAATTGGTAATTTTTGGCGTGCTGAATCCGGGCACCGTCTTGTACAGGATCTGGAAATTGCGCCCCTCGTCGGAGTTCAACGGCAGGTTCTGCAATTCCGTCGTGTCGAGGGTGCTGTGCACATCCCCTCGATCTGTTTGGAGAACGGGAGCTGCACCCGAGATTGTGATGGTCTCCACCTTCCCTGCGACAGCCAGCGTCGCGTCGACGCGGATGACCGTGTTGGCCAGCACCGTCACGCCGTCGTGGATACTGGTCCCGAAATTTGTGGCATTGATCGTGATTTTGTAGGTGCCCGGCAAGACGTCCGTCACTTCAAAAACTCCGTGATCGTTGGTCTTGGTAGGCGTTACGGTGCCTGTGCCCAGGTTCAATATTTCAACCGAAGCACCTGGCACCACCGCGCCCGATTGATCCGTCACGTTTCCAGTAACGGTCCCATAGAGCACCTGCGCCCAGCCAGAATTGGCGCAGAACAACAGAAGTGATAGAAAGAAAACCGCCGCAATTCCCAAGGGCAGCTTCCTCCCTAATCCACTTGAGTTCCATCCCCGAAGCTGTCTCAACATGGAGCCTCCTCCCTTTCCTCTCCTCGCGAACTAAGTACTACCCTTCCTTCATGTCCCCCCATCCGGGCATGAATCTTTTCATCTCCGAAATCAGCCGACCCGACGCATCGGCCCGAGCACAGCCCGATCCCGCTTTCCGATTTCGGACGGTCCAAAATGTTTCAGCAGCACGAGCGCCACGGCGCCGCGCAACCGCGCTATACCAGGTTCAATGGGGGGACGCACTCGAGGCGGCTCCCCCACCAGGATCCCCTTTGCAACTTCGGCTTCGATCACCGGGCCGAATAATTGCCACTGACTTGTGCATTCACCCGCCACCACGATTTCCGCGGGAGCCAACCCCGTCACGATCATTCGTATGCCTCGGCCCAGCGCGTGCGCCATTCTCTCGAGGGCCTGGAGCGCGAGCGGGTCATTGGCGTTCGCCAGCGCCAGCAGATCTTGGAAGCTAAGACCATCCGCGGTGGCGCTGGACTCATGGTAGTAGCGCAATGCCGCGCGTTCCGAAGCGTAGACTTCCCAGCAGCCCCGGCCTCCGCAGGAGCAGGCTGGCCCGTCGGGATCGAGCGAAACATGCCCGAATTCACCCGCCATCCAGTTCGAGCCTCGCGCCAACTGGCTATTGATAAGAATTCCGGTACCGATACCTTCGGAAACCGCGACGGCAACCATGTCGTGAATCTTTTCCGTGCGCGCAAACCAGACTTCTGCCAACAGACACGCATTGGCGGCGTTCTCTAGCTCCACCCGCAAACCGGTCGCCCCCTCGATGGCGCCCTTGAAGTCGTAATCGGGCCAATTCAAGTTCGGCGCGAACACCAGCCGACGGCCGGCGAGATCCAAACGGCCGGGCAGGCTGATCCCGATGCCCTCGAAGACGAGATCGGGATGCGTCTCCATCAAATGACAAAAACTGGTCGCAAGATATTCCGCCGTGGTTCGAGGATCCGCAGGTGTGGGAATGCGTTCTTGGGATATGAATCGCCCATTCACATCCGCCAGCGCTACCGTAACCTGCGTCGGACGAACGTCACCCACGAGGATTGCGCGCCGGTCGTTCAGCCGGAGAAATGTGGGTCGGCGTCCGCGCGGCAGGCGGCCCGTGGGCCCATAGACCACCCATCGCTCCTCAATCAGTTGTTCGGTGATGAGAGAGACAGTGCTTCTCTGGAGGCCGGAGACGCGGGCCAAGTCCGCACGAGAGATCGGTTGGCGGCGGCGAATCAGATTCAGAACGACGCTGCGGTTGATGGTACGCATCGTTTCGCTCGAAGCCACGGGCCGGTGAGTGAAGTCAATTCGTGACATATAATTTTTCGTAACAACAAAAGCCGGATTTCGGAACCTGGGCTGCTAACCTAAGCCGCTTTCGCGGCGGGATAAATCCAATGAAACCCAAGAAAGAGAAGATAAAATGTATGGACCGAATCTAGGAACCCCTATCTGGCAGAAGCTTATACGCCAGATTAAATTCGTATGTCAAACTATTTTGCGTGAAAAAAGACCGCGGGCTCATCTTGAGCCCTTGATCTCCAGGTAGTCCAAGGGGCTGCGTTCATCGGTGTCTGGAATGCCTTGAATTCGGATCTCATCTCCGGGACGGAGTGCGAGACCAGGAATTCGGCGTCGAATCGAAGAATCGGCGCTGAGCTTCATACCGGGAAGCTGTGCATCGGCAGTCCATTCATCCACTTCTTGATCTCCCACTAGCACCCGGAATTTCGATTGCCCTTTCGGCAGATCAAAATATTCAACGTCCACCTCGTACCATCCGGCGGCTCCGGTGAATCGATAGCTCGCCTCGCAGAACTGCAATGGCTCGGGGCAGATGACCGCCTTTCCTCCCGAGGCGTCCTCCGGTGGATCGACGTCAACGGGAATGTAGCCTTGAAGTTGCATCGCTTCGGCCTCGACGCGCCCAGGATAATGCCCTACACGCCCTTTGGCGTCCGGTATCCCCGAGACGCGGAAGAACCAGTTGCAGACTGCGTCGCGCCACACGATCGCGTGCCCGGCCTGATACTCAAGGCGCGCGAGCACCGCCGCGTAGCGCTCGTCGTCGATAAGGCCTTTGAGCGATTGCCATCGAGGCACATTTTCCGCAGCGCGCTCCGCCCCTTCATAGTGCGAATCGTAGATGTACTGAATCACGGTCTTCCCGGAGTGCAGCACATGCATATAGGGCACGTGATGGAAGAAGAGGAGCAGCTCGTCGGGAGTCGTGCTCACCGATTCATAAGGTTTCGCGACGAGTGGTGAGTATTGGCAGACATATCCCGTACCCGTCGAGACGCTGCGATCCATTCCGATGCCGTCCTGGTCCCCGCGATGCCACTGACCCCAGCCATTGCGCTCGGAAGATTCGACGCCTGGACCGTAGTGGGGCCCCAGAATGTTCGTGAGCGTTCCGGCTCCCAGTGGACCCGTGTAATCTTCGTAAGTCCTCCACGAACTCAGTTGCATGGCGTCGATGGCTTCAACGACCTGCGGATCGTTGCCGAAGGTGAGCCGCGTCCATTCTTCTGTGATGGCCGCCGCGCTTAACTCCGGATTCCATGCCAAACGGCCGAACGCAAAGAGATTTGCCATGGCCAATGGATGGCCGAGCCAGTTCGCATCCAATCCGACGTTGGCAACACCGGCGTACCCGCCGGCCGGACGATGAAAGGTCTTACCGGAAATCAAGTCCCGCAACAGCGAAGAACTTCCATTCGCGTGCAGATCGAAGTCGAGCGATTCTTTCCACATCGGCGCGAGGAAACAAAGGTGCCGCTGTTGGCCGGTGTATTCCTGCGTAATTTGCAGTTCGATCGCCTCGTTCGTTTTTTGCAGGCCGCCGAGCAAGGGCGACACCGGTTCCCGGACCTGAAAATCAATGGGCCCGTACTTGATTTGCAGGATTACGTTGTCATCGAACTTCCCGTCGAGAGGATGAAAAATGTCGTACGCCGCCCGCGCGCGGTCGTTCTTCAGATTGGTCCAATCGAGGTGGTGATCGTAGACAAAAGCGCGGTAGAACAAGAATCCGCCGTGAGGCTGCAGCGCCCCGGCGATGGCGTTCGCAGCATCCGCGGGAGTGCGGCCGTAAGACGATGGGCCGGCACGCCCTTCGGAATCGGCCTTCACTACAAATCCGCCGAAGTCCGGAATCTGCGCGTAGATTTCATCGACCTTTTGCTTCCACCATTCGACCACGCGCGGGTCCAGCGGGTCGAAGGTATCCAATCCTCCGACCGTCTTAGGACTGCTGAGATCCACCGATAGCGCCAGCCGGACGCCCCACGGGCGGAAGGCCCCCGCGATTCGCGCGAGCTGAGGAATGAATCCATCTCCCAGTGCGCGCGGATCGGCGTTCACATTGTTGACGGCGCAACCGTTGATGCCCACCGAAGCCAGCAGGCGCGCGTAATCGGAGGCGCGAGCCAGGTCCGAGCGGACGGCGCCATTCTCAAAAAAAATGGACCGGCCGGCATATCCGCGCTCGATGCTGCCGTCCAAATTGTCCCACTCGTCCACCCAGCGCAGCGGCGCGGCAGGCTGCTGGACTTCATCGAGCGTAGCGATGCTTTCGCTCCGTGCGATGCGGCTGAGCAGCGTGAAGACGCCGTACAGGACGCCGCGATCCGTCTCTGCCGTGACGACGAGGCAATCGACGCCGCGAGTTTTTGCCGTAGTAAGCCAAAAGCCATCCTTCGCGAGGCCCGCGGGCGCTCGCAATTCGGGGAAAGCGGCGTGAAGATCATCGAGCGTTCCAAGGACGATGGCCGGCTCACCTCCGAGAGTCTTCTCCGCGCGAAGAGTCCTTCCCAACATCCCTCGAACGCCGCGAATCAGTTCGGTTTGCGCGGACTCCAGCACGGGCGTGTCCCTCAGGAGCACGGCCGTTGCGGGGAGCGAATCGTATTTTTGAGATTCGTCGACACTCAGCGGGGCGTATCGCAGCCAGGCTTCGTAACCGGTTTCCGCGCGCAAAGGCCGGCACTGGGCGCCGGCCACCAGCAGCGCTCCGAGAATCGCACAGCACATTGGTCTCTTCATGAGGGCCCCCGAACAGATCGACCAGAAATTCTAAATCAGCACTCGTAGGGGCGCGACAGCGTCGTGAATCTCGAGATCACTGGTTGACGCCGCTGGCGAGGAATCCGCCGTCCACAGCCAGGATCAGGCCGGAGACGAAGCTCGCCGCTTCCGATGCCAGGAAAACGGCAGCCCCGACGAGTTCTTCGAGACGCCCGAAGCGCTTCATGGGTGTCCGCAGCAGCAATTCGGGGCCGCGCTCGGTGCTATCGAGCAGCGCCGCGTTCAGGTCGGTGCGGAAAACGCCCGGCGCGATGGCGTTCACGCAAATATTATAGGGCGCCCATTCGATGGCCAGAGATTTCGTCAGGGAAGCTACGCCGCCCTTGCTGGCCGCATATGCGGCCACTTCGTGAAAACCAACGAAGGAGGTGAGTGAAGCAATGTTGATGATCCGGCCGTACCCTCGCTCCATCATGTGCCGGCCGAAAACCTTGCACGTACGAAACGTGCCGTTGAGATTCGTATCGAGGATGCGCCCCCATTCCTCCTCGGAAACATTCAAGGTCGGTTTGCGCTGCGTGATCCCGGCGCAATTCACGAGAATGTCCACGCTGCCGAACTCGGCTAGTACAGCGCGGAACATGGTCTCGATGCTGGCCGGACTTGTGACGTCACTCGTCACCACTAACGACTTGCGCCCGAGTGCCTGGATCTCGCCTGTAGCCGTGGTGGCTTCGTGGATTCTCCGGCCCGTCGGGACGACGTTGGCCCCCGCCACCGCGAGCCCGCGCGCAAGCGCCAGTCCTATGCCGGAGGTGCCTCCGACAACGACGGCGTTCTTGCCGGTTAAGTCCAGCTGCGGATGGCCCATTCGCTCTCCCTTTAAGATTTCTCTCCGCGATGCAAGTCGCGCAAGATATCATGACCCGAGCCGAACATGAAAATCATTGATGCAAAAGTGATCGTGTGCAGTCCGGGCAGAAATTTCGTCACTCTCAAAATTGTAACCGAAGATGGCCTGCACGGCCTCGGTGACGCCACGCTCAACGGGCGGGAACTGGCCGTCGCCAGTTATCTTCGCGATCATGTCTGCCCGCTTTTGATCGGCCGCGACGCGCGCCGCATCGAGGATACCTGGCAATATCTTTACAAAGGCGCGTACTGGCGGCGCGGGCCAGTGACGATGGCCGCGATCGCCGCCGTGGACGTGGCGCTGTGGGACATCAAAGCCAAGAGTCTAAACGTCCCGCTGTACCAATTGCTCGGGGGCGCGTCACGCGAAGGAGTGCTGGTTTATTGCCACGCCACCGGCGCTGACGTGGACGCTGCGGTGCAAGACGTCGCGCGCCACATCAAACTCGGCTACAAAGCGATTCGCGCGCAATCCGGAGTCCCCGGCCTCGCGGGGACTTACGGCGTTCCTCACGGCGGCGAACGCTACGAGCCGGCCGAGCGCAACGCGCCTTCGGAACAACGTTGGTCCACCGAGCTTTATTTGAATCACGCGCCGGAACTTTTTGTGCGGCTGCGCAAGGAGTTTGGATCGGACTTGCATCTTCTGCACGACGCGCATCACCGGCTCACTCCGATCGAAGCCGCGCGACTCGGAAAAGCGCTCGAGCCCTCGCATCTTTTCTGGCTGGAGGATCCCACGCCCGCGGAATTACAGGAAGGCTATCGCTTGATTCGCCGGCACACCACGACGCCGATTGCCGTGGGTGAAGTTTTCAACAGCATTTACGATTGCCAGCAACTGATTCAGGAGCAGCTCATCGATTACATCCGCACCAGCGTCGTGCATGCCGGCGGCATCACGCACATGCGGCGAATCGCCAATCTCGCCGAGCTTTATCACGTCCGCACCGGATCGCATGGAGCAAGCGATCTCTCTCCGGTGTGCATGGCGGCGGCGCTGCATTTCGATTTGAGCGTCCACAATTTCGGGATTCAGGAGCACATGGGCCACGCCCCGGAGACGGAAGCGGTCTTCCCGCACGCGTATTCCTTTGCCGATGGATACATGCACCCAAGCGAGAAACCGGGGCTTGGCGTCGAGATCGATGAGCCGCTCGCTGCGAAGTATCCCTACCAGAAGGCGTATCTCCCCATCAATCGCAAGCTTGATGGGTCTGTGCATAGCTGGTAGCGGGACGACGCAATTCGCGAGTGCACTGGTTCTTGATACAAGGATTCCATCCGGCTCAAGGTGCAACACTGCGCGAGTATTCGACGGGAGATCCTTTCAACTGCTGACTCAAAACTGTTTCGTAACAGGTTAGACTGCCTGAAACCTTCTCATCACCTTTCACGGAGGGCTCGAACATGCTCGTGCAGGACGCTCAACGCGAAGTACGTACAGTTTTCATCGGCGGCTTTTGGGGTCAACTGGTCTCGTCGGCCATCTGGCTGGCGTCGGCCGCTGTCGGATTCTGGGATACGCCACGTGCGGCCATAATCACAATCGTGGCCGCTGGTTTCTTCATTTTTCCAGCCACCCAACTGCTGCTGCGTTTGACAGGCCGGCCTACAAGAACTACGAGAGACAACCCTTTGCACTACCTCGGGATGCAGGTCGCATTTACGCTGCCGCCGACAATGCTTCTGCTTATTCCTGTAACCGAGTTTCGTTTGAACTTGTTTTATCCCGCGTTAATGATCCTGTTGGGAGCGCACTATCTTCCTTTCACCTTTCTCTATGGCATGCGCATGTTCATTCCCTTGAGCGCGATACTAATCTTCTGCGGCGTTGGCATCGCACATTACTTTCCCGGATCATTCACCCTTGGTGGCTGGGTTTGTGGCCTGACGCTGTTCGTTTTTGCCTGGATGGGCCGCGTTACAGTCCAACATGAAGCGCGTGGTAAAGCATAGAGGACCGAGAGGGCATCGAAGGAGCTTGCACTGAAATCACTCGAGAAGTGGCGCGCCCGGGGACCCGCCATAAATGCGCTCGCCGAGACTCACTAGCATGATAAACTTATTTTTTATACATCGCTGACAGGAGATTGTGCTCAACCATGTCGCGCCGCCTGTGGATTCCGCCGCTCGTTCTCGCTCTGACCATTGCCCCGCTGTATCCTCAAACTTCATCCAACCCCGGCACTACCATCAAGGTCGAAACGCGACTAGTCCTGGTGGACGTTGTGGTCACCGATGGCCATGGCAATCCGGTCCCGAATCTGAGCCAGAGTGACTTTCAGGTCCTTGAAGATGGCGCTCCCCAAACCATCGCCTCCTTCGATGAGCACAAGGGGGTCAATTCTTCGCCCATAAAGCTTCCGGCCTTGCCGCCGCACGTCTTCACCAACTACCAGCCTGTGCAGCTCCCAAGCTCCGTCACTGTCCTCTTGCTCGACTGGCTCAACACGCAGCCGGCGGACCAGGCGTTCGTCCGCACTGAGATTACGCAATATCTAAAAAGTCTTTCTCCTGGCACGCGGATCGCGATCTTCACACTCAACTCCAGCTTGCGCATGGTTCAGGGACTCACTTCCGACATTTCCGCACTCCAGGCCGTGCTCGACGCCAAAAATGGCGGGGCCGACCCGCAAGTTTCTCCGCTGCTCCCCACCGAGTTAGGCGACATCGCTGATCAGAGGATCATCGAGATGATGCAGAGGAGTCTCGCGTCGCCGGCGGCGATTGAAGCCGCAAGACAGGAAATGGAGGCGTATTCAGGTTCCACCGCCGGATCACGCGTCATGATCACCTTGCGCGCCTTCCAGCAGCTGGCCCGTTATCTCTCCACGATTCCTGGACGCAAGAATATCGTTTGGTTCGCCGGCACTTTCCCGATCAGCTTTTTCCCGCAGCGCGGCTTCTCATACGCATTGCCACACGAATATGCCGGAGAACTGCAAAAGACCGCTGACCTGCTCACCCCAGGCGAGATTTCCGTCTATCCCGTCTCCGCCCAGGGTTTGCGCGGCTGGGGCTACTCGGCCGCGAACCCCCGCGTCCCTGACGTTCGCTCGGAGGATCTCAATCGTGCTGGTGACCAGATTGCGATGGAGACGCTTGCCAAAGACACCGGCGGGGAAGCCTTCTATAACACCAATGATCTGGAGGGTGCCATCACGCGAGCCGTGAGCGATGGCTCTCGCTACTACACCCTGACCTACAGTCCCAGTAACAAATCGTTCGACGGCAAATACCGCACGATCAACGTCCAGTTGAAACACGAGAACTACAAGCTCTCCTATCGCCGCGGCTACTACGCCGATGCGCCCAAGGCTCAGGATGAATCCAATCACAACCCGTCCAACGATCATCTCCTTCCATTCGTGGCATTCGGAATGCCCAACTTCGACCAGATCCTTTTCAAGGTGCGCGTTCTCCCGTCAACACCTCAGCCTTCTCCCGAATCGCCCCGCGCCGGTGCAAACGCCAAACCAGCCGGACCGACGACTCGTTACAGCGTCGATTTCGCCATCTCCATGGATAACTTGAAACTGGCGACCACTCCCGATGGCCTGCGGCACGACGCCATTGAAGAAATGCTCATCGTTTTTGGCCCCGACGGCACGCCGCTCAATCTCGTCGCCAGGAATCACAAACTTACCATTCAGCCCGAGGCCTACGCGGCTTATCAGAAGGTCGGCTTTCAGCTGTATGACGAAATAGACGTTCCCAACGGCGGGGCCTACATTCGCACCGCAATTTACGACGCCAATTCAGGCGACGTCGGCACACTCCAGATTCCGCTGAGCAGCTCTCCCGTAAACTAAGACGCGGAGCGCGATATTCATCCCCATCCTCAAGGGCCAGTTTACAGCGGTGCTCGTGGACCACGATCCGACGGACTCCAATGACGAGCTTGGCTTCATCGGCATCGAAGTTGCAGGCGTGCCAACGAAAGTATCCATGCGCAATCTCACGCTCAGGAAGGTTTCTTGAGACTACCGCTCCTCAGGGGAAGTGGCGCGCCCGGCGAGACTTGAACTCGCAACCCCGTGATTAGAAGTCACGTGCTCTATCCATTGAGCTACGGGCGCCCAGTCCATAATCTCTCACAGTGTGAACCGGGATGCCACCGGGCGTTCCAGCAAGTACTGGGAGGAAGCGCTCGGGCAACTTGCTTCCCAATTGATCGCGCCTCCACGAAAGTTTCCGCGCGAACTACCCGGATACGAAGGATCTCCTCGCAGGAAATTCAGGTCAGGCGCCGGACAGAAACGCCGGCGCTTCGCGCACTTCTATTTCTCTGCCTTCCGTGCATGTGTTGCGACGCTTGGTCCACTTAATGAAGATTTAACAGCGTCCTTATGCCTTCCTAATCTCCTCCGGGATACCTTGCAGATGTACGCGATCGAGAGAAGCGCCCAAAGGATGCGAAATGGGCAAGACACTATTCATCATGGCATGTCTGGCTGGAGAGGGTTTCCTGATTTACTGCCTCATTCAATTTCATCTTGAGCGAGAGCGCGGCCGCCTGCGCGGGCACAGGGAGACGGAGGATGTCGTTTCCTGGCAATCTTCGCCTACTGTGATTCCGTTTAGCAGGGATCGTCGTACCGCTC
>Ga0209415_10006829_pt1 | contig 20145 bp, 13 predicted proteins | sample PeaSoiSIISIP2007_FD_187696 | JGI IMG/M metagenome (GOLD analysis project Ga0209415, IMG submission 187696) | Peat soil microbial communities from Weissenstadt, Germany - SII-SIP-2007 (SPAdes) (version 2) | ecosystem: Environmental > Terrestrial > Soil > Wetlands > Peat | place: Germany... | reverse complement strand
GAAGAGGGTCGCATGAAACCAAACCGGACAACTCACGTGTCAATCAAACCGGACAACTACAAAAGCTAACGACACGGGTGTCTGGATTGCCGGTTTCCGGGTATTTCGGCCCGCTATCGGGCGGCCCGCTTGCGCGGCGCAACGGGACACCCGGCGGCTTGTCATCACGCCATGAATCCTCTGCCCTGATCGTGCCGGGGGGTGCCGGTGGCATCGAGGGAAGAAACGCGAACCGGCCGAGCAGTTCAGCGCCGAACCGGCTCCACAGCGACCCGCGCGTGCACCGTCAACAGCTCCTGTCGGATAATGATACACATGCAACAGGACCTGTTGCCGCTGTTCCCGTTGCAGGCCGTCCTCTTCCCGCGCACGCCGCTGCCGCTCCACATTTTCGAGGAGCGCTATAAGGAGATGATGCGCGAGGTGCTGGACAGCCAGAGCGAATTCGGAGTAGTGCAGGCCGGCGAAAAAGGCATCGTGAACATGGGCTGCACGGCGAGCGTGGCAAAGGTTCTGAACCGTTACCCCGACGGCCGCCTCGACCTCTTCACCGTCGGCCGGCGGCGATTCGAGATTCTTTCCCTCGATGACGATGGGGCCTTCCTGCGCGGCGCGGTGGAATTCTTCGATGACGACGAGTTTGAGCCCGTGGAGATCGGGGTTCGCCAGCAGGTGCTCGACCGCTATCGCGAGCTGTGTGAGATCTCCGAGCCGCCCTCGTTCCAGTCTCCGGAGTTTGCCGACCCGCAGCTTAGCTTCCAGCTCGCCCAGATCGTCCCCGATCTCGACTTCCGGCAGGTCCTTCTGGCCACGCGTTCGGAGGCGGCGCGGATGACCAACATGGCGAAGTTTCTCGGCGAGTGGGTCCCGCGTCATCGTCAGGCGCTTCACGCGCGCACGGTCGCCCCGCTGAACGGCCATGGCCGCTCCAACGACGCACTGTGACATCCCTTCACCTGCTCATCGACGCCGACGACACGCTTTGGGAAAATAACATCTATTTTGAGCGTGCATTCGCCGAGTTCTGCGACTTTCTGGATCATTCCACGCTGGATGCAGCCGAAGTGCGTGTGATTCTCGATGAAATCGAGCTGGCTAACTCGCGAGTGCATGGCTACGGTTCCATGAATTTCGGACGCAATCTGCGACAATGCTACGAGCGGCTGGCCGAGCGCGACGTGCACGAGGCCGATCTGCAGGTGGTAACGCGCTTCGCCGAGCGCATCCTCGAAGCGCCCATGGAGGTGATCGAAGGCGTGGCCGAGACGCTCGAGTATCTCGCTGGCCGCCATGATCTCACCCTCTTCACCAAGGGCCATCCCGAGGAGCAGAAGCTGAAGATCGACCGTTCCGGCCTGGCCCGCTGGTTCGGCCACACCGCCATCGTGAAAGAAAAGGACGCGGCATCTTACCGCCAACTTGTCGAGCAGCGCGGCCTCGACCCCGAGCGCACCTGGATGATCGGCAACTCGCCAAAATCCGATATCAACCCGGCTCTGGAGTGCGGCCTCAATGCCATCCTCGTTCCTCACGAGCACACCTGGCGCCTGGAGCACCAGGACGTTGGCGCGCCCGCTGCCGGCCGGCGATTGGTGACGGTGGAAAGATTCGCGGAACTGCAGGGCTTGTTCTGAGGTTCCGGTGCAGCGGGATGCCGCCCCGCATACCTGTCAACATCATGTAATCATTTCGCGCGCGCCACCTCCAGTCCGCCTTTTGGCGGCCCCAGGCATCGCCGGAGCATGGTATCTTAAATAACCCAGGAGGGAGCGGGTTGGCGATGAGACCCACTTTCGTTGTTCTTTCGCTTTGCCTCTGCTGCGCGCTGGCATCAGCTTCACAGCTTTCCGATCAGGTCTGGAGCCTTGAGAAAAAAGGTGATCTGGCAGGCGCCCGGGAGCTTCTCGATCACTCCGCCCATGCCGCTGGCGCCTCAGTCTCTGACCTCATGGACTGGGCCGAATACCTCGATGAACACCGCGATCCCGCTGCTCGCGCAGCGTGGGAGCAGGTCCTCGATGCCGCTCAGGGCGATCAGAAACTCGACATTGCTCGCCGCCTGGTGACGGCCGACCTGCTCGCCGGCGACACCGCCGCGGCGCGGAAGCATCTCGACGCCTACCGCGAGGCCGGCGGACGCGATCTTGCCCTTCCCACGGCGCTCACCGCTTCCAGCCGCGCAACTCTGGCGCAGATTCCCGGTCCCCTGCCCTCGTTCGAGCGCATGGCCGCGCTGGCGCCCGATCTGGACGCCGCAAGCCTTATCCCCGCTCTCGCCCGCAACATTGTCACGAACGGATACCAGGCCTCCTCCAACAGCGATGCCCTCGACCAAACCGAATACCTCAAGCTGGTGATACGCTATGTCTCCCAGGCGCGCGAGCTGTCGAAACTGGCGGGCAAGGACTCCGTCATCCGCATCAACACCTGCGATTCCACCGAAACCGGCGATCTGCTCCGCGTGCTCGGCTATCGCGTTCGCGGCAGTTGCGGAAGCGAGCTGGTGCTCGAAACGGTCAATCCTTCGCGCGCGTTTCTGACCATCGATTCAGGCTTTCCGCTGGCGCGGCTCGAACAGGACCTGCGTACGAACCGGCCCTTCAGCTACGACTACAAATCATCCCAGGTCCCGGTGGTCTACGGACCGGATTATTGGCTCGGTTCGCACGGTCTCCAAGCCGGCGGAGATTTTCTGGACGCTTTCCTGGGCGATCCGTCCCTGTGCCGGCTCTACCTCGCTATGACCAAGCTCGACCCGGCGACCGCGGACGAGATTCGCGGCAAGGTGCCGGCCACCCGCCTTCGCATCTTCGCGCATGTCCTCGATTTCTTCGGCGGCATGTTCGAGATTCGCAACGGCCGTGCCGTTGTTCCCGGCGGCGCGCGCACGGAGAAAACGTGGGCGGAACTGGCTGGCGCGTCCCCGGATAAGGGCGCGGAGTTCTTCGAGAAACTGATTTCCAAAGACGACGGCTGGCTGGCCAGCTATTACGACTCGCTCGCTCGCATCAGCGGACCCGTCCAGGATTACCTCACCGAACCTGCGCGTCTGAAGCGGTTCTATCTGGCGATTCGCGGCCGGGTCACCAGTCCCGGACCCGCGCGGCCGGTGTTTCGCGCGAACACGGACATGGTGCTCCTCACCAACCGGCTGCGTCTCGATGCCAACGGCAAGCCCGTCATCCCCGGCGGTCTTGAGGTCTGGCGCAATGTCTTCGTTCACCATCCCGCGGGCAAGTTCGACGCTAAGCTCGCGAAGGCCGCGCCCGGCTGGAGCGATCCCGACGATGTTCTGGAAGCGCTCTTCGGCATGTGCCGGAAAGTGGTGGACAACGAACCGCTGCGCATCTTTATGGCGCTGAGCGACCTGGAGCGCGGCCGCTCCGCCCCGCTGGATGCGAAAACGGCAGAGGTGCTCGTTCGCGACTGGCCGCAGTATGGCGCGCAGTACCCGATTTTCGCCGAAGTCACCGACGTAAGTTCGCCCACGATTCTGCGATTCCTCGAGACCGCTGAGTACGTCAATGGGATTCGAGACGGCAGTCTGCGCGCGGATACGGCCGGGACGTTGCAGGCGCTCGTTGGGCTCTGGCAGATTTTTTATCGGCACGGCTCATTGCCGGCCGCCGACGCAGACAGAACCCTGTCGGCCATCCTCGGTAATTTCGGAAAGATCTCCAGCGAGCGCGATGCTTTCGCTGCGGGCCGCGCGGGTGTCGCCGCTCTGATTGCGGCCGCCGGATCGCCCGCGGGCGTCAGTCCGCAGGAACGCCTGATGCAGTTACTGGCCGGACCCGATTCCACCACCGACGCGGAAACCAGAAATCAAATGGTCCGCGAAATGGACCGCATCTTCGAAGCGCAGTTGCTGATTTCGGTGACCGACCTGTTCTCCATCGCCGATGGTCTGGACGCCATGGCGCGAGGCGAAAAGGGCAATCCCGCCGTGGTAGCAAAAGCAGCGGGGCGAATCTCCGAGATTCAGCTTCCCCACACCGCGCTCAGCTCCGCGGAGAAGAACACGTTCACGTTCGGTTACTGGTCCGAGCGGCACATTGAAGTGGAGCGGCGTAACAATCTCAAGGCGGAGATCGACCGTGCCGGCGGAGACGCGAAGAAACTGGCGGAGATTCGCGGCTATCTGGCGCCCTTGCTGCGCGACAGCCTGGTGGGCCTGAACTACATCTACTACGCGCCGCCGGGAGCGCAGATTCTGCGGGCCAACCCGCTCTTCGTGCGCAGTCACGATTTCAATGGATTTGGCAACCAGCCGCAATGCTGGAAGGCTACCGAAGTCCAGGGCGGCGGCTGGCCAACCAACAGCGGTGGCAAACTTTCCGCATCGCTGGCTGAGTTGCCTTACGCGCTGGCGCAGGCCGAACAGAACTTCCTCATCCCGTCTCACGAGCAGGCGCTGATCTGGGCCGACCTGGTTCCGCAGTTGCTCGCCAGCGCCACTGTTCCCCGCTGGTGGCGTGTCACGCCCGCCCTCACGCACTGGGTGATGCTGCACATGGACTATGGAGAGACGCTGCTGTCGGAGGCCGCTCTGAATGACGCCCGGCGGCAGCGCGTGATCGAGGTCCTGCACCGCTATGCCGCGCCCGTTCGCGTTGCCGAGATCGATTGGGCGCTTCGTGAGGGCGATGCGAAGGACGCGGTCGCGCGAACCACGCCGGCCGAACTGTTTGAACTGGCTCGCGTGCTCGCCACGGAGGACTCGAAAGATCCTCTCGCAATACGTATCCATCAGATATCCCAGGAATCGCCTGCCGAGATCAACTACGCGGTGGTCTCGCGCTTGTTCGGAACGCCCAAGCTGACGCTGGCCAGCAGCATGTCGCCGCAACTGCTCAACCTGCGCACGTTCCCGGCGCTGATGGGTTATTCCAGCCGGATCCTCGCGGAAAGCTGGGAATCCGATCTGCTCTACTACGCCGCTATCGCGGATCAGCTTAATATGTCCCCTTCGCAGTTGAACCTCATGATTCCGTATTGGACGCAACAGACCATCGAGGGCATCTTCGCTACGCACCTCGAGGACTGGCCGGCGCTGTTGCGGTCGCTGCGAAACGTGGGCGATGAAGCACTGGCCAGGGCGCATCGGCAAGGAAGTGCAAGCGGCGGAGAATAAGGGGAGAGGGGATCATCGTGAGCATGGGTCGTAAATGGATCGGCTTTGCGGCCGGGGTGGTGTGCGCGGGTACGTTGTGGCTTGCGGCTCAGGAGCGTCCCACCTTCCACGTGAAAGTGGACATGGTGGTGCTCAGCTTCACCGTGACCGACAGCAAGGGACACTACGTGACAGGTTTGAAGCCGAGCGACTTCCGCATAACCGAAGATACAATTCCGGAAAAGATCAATACGTTCAGCGAAGGCAACAAGCCGCCCGTTCACGTCGGGCCCGATGGAGGTGTGACTACGCCGGCGGCTGCCGATGAGAAAGCGGAAGACACTGGCGCGTCCGAAGCGCGCTCCGACGCCTTCGTGGGAACCAACGTCTTCGTCCTGTTCGACACCAGCAACTATATGTATCGCGGCTTTGTTTACGCTTCCGATGCCATCGCCGATTTCGTGCGCGGCCTCGATCGAACGGATTCCATTGCCGTTTACACGTTCAGCCGCAATCTCAATCGCGCCGCGAATCTGACGCGCGATCGCAATGACGCGATCGTCGGATTGCGCAACGCCGTGGCCGGCGACGATTCGGCCTTATACAACGGTCTGCTGCTGACGCTGCGCGACGCGGCGAAGGTGCCGGGGCGCAAGGTGGTCATCGTTTTCTCAAACGGTCCCGACAACGCCAGCATGGTGGCGCCCGACGATGTGCGCGCGGTGGCTGAGGACGAGGGCATCCCCATCTACGTCATCTCCACTTCGGAAGTGAACAAGGACCCGGTCTCCAGCGCCATCTTCCGCCGCATCACCACCCGCACCGGCGGCAAAGCCTATTTCGCGCGAACCTGGCAGAAGCAGGTGGAGGCCTTCGAATCCATCCGCGAGGATCTGGGCAACAGCTACACCATTACTTACTATCCGGCGACGAACGCGAACGAAGGCTTCCGCAAAATCAGCGTCGACATCGTGTCGGATGTGGCGAAGAAATACCGCGTTCACGCCCGGCCCGGCTATCGGCCGCGAGCGGCATTCGAGTAGGGGTAGCAGGATCGGGCGGGCTGCCAGCCCGGCTTGGTGTCTCTAGTCTTTTCGCCCCATGTTGCACTCCGCGTGAACGGCCCGCACCGCGCTCTCCAGCCCGTCCTTGTGCACCACGATGCTGATAGTGATCTCGCTCGATCCCTGCGCGATGGCGATGATGTTCACCTTCTGCCGCGAGATCGCGCTGAAGATCCGGCCCGCCAGCCCCGCCGTTCCGCGCATGCCCTCGCCCACTACCGCCAGCAGGCCCACTTCTTCGTCCACGGCGATGGGCTTCAGATACCCGTGCGCCAGCTCAATGGCGAAGCTGCCCTCCAGCGTCTCCATCACCGCATCCAGCTCTTCGTGCCGTACCAGGAAACAGAAGCTCTGACGGTAGCTGGAACTGGAGAACGTCAGCACTTCCGCATTCGCCGCAGCCAGCGAATCGAGCGCCCGCGCCATCATCCGCGTCCCGCTCACCGCCGCGCTCGCCGGCTCCAGTGAAATCATCGCCACCCCACGCATCGACGTCACCGCGCGCGGCCCCGGATACGAGACGTTCAGCGACGGCACAATCCGCGTGCCCGGATGCGCCACGTTGAAGCTGTTCTTACTCCACACCGGAATGCCGCGCTCCACCAGCGGCGCCAGCGTGCGCGGGTGCAGCACCTTCGCGCCGTTGTAGGCCAGCTCGGCAGCCTCGGCGTAGGTCACCTGATCGAGCACCAGCGCGTCGGGTACCAGCCGCGGGTCGGCGCTCATGATCCCGTCCACGTCCGTCCAGATCCACAGCTCGGCGGCGTTCAAAGCCGAGGCCAGAATCGAAGCCGAAAAGTCCGACCCGCCGCGGCCCAGCGTCGTCGGCCGGCCATCCAGCGTCGCGCCGTTGAACCCGGTCACCACCGGAACCTCGCCGCTCTCGATCATGGGCGCGAGTTTCGCCGTGGCGCGCTTGCGCGTCTCCTCCATGATCGGGCTGGCGCTGCCGAATACGGCGTCGGTCACGATTACATCCGACCCGCTCACTGCCCGCGCGGGCACGCCCACCGATTCGAAGTACTCGCGCATCAGCAGCGACGACAGCTTCTCGCCAATGGCGATCGCCTCGTCCACCGACTTCGGCGGCCGCTCCCCCAGAATGCGCACGCCGTGGCAGATCCGCCGGAAATCCGCCAGCAGCGCGTCCACCTCGGCCAGTGCGATGCCGCGCCGCTGCGCATCCAGCAACTCCGCGCACGCCTCGTGATGCCGCTCGCGCAGCTTGTGCAGATTGAAGTCGAGGCCCGATTCGTCGCCCGCCTCGGCCTTGCGCAGCGAATCCAGCAGCAGGTCGGTGATTTTCGACATCGCCGACACCACCGCCACCACCGGCCGCGCGCGCTTCTGCTCGATGCAGATGTCCGCCGCCACCTTGATGCGCTCGGCCGAGCCCATGCTCGTGCCGCCGAATTTCATCACCAGCAGATCTCTCAACGTTCCAACTCCTGACCATTCGCCGTCCGCTCGCGGATGGTCTTCAACAGGGCCGTTTCCACCTCATCGATGGTGAGTTCGCTGGTGTCCACATACACCGCGTCGGGCGCCTGCGTGAGCGGCGAATGCGCGCGCGTCTGATCGCGTTTGTCGCGCTCCCGCAAACCCTCCGCCACCGCCTCATGCGAAACCGCTTCGCCCGCCGCCACCAGCTCCTGCACGCGCCGCCCCGCGCGAACCTGCGAATCGGCGTCCAGATAAAACTTCACCGTCGCGTCCGGAAACACGACGGTCCCGATGTCCCGGCCCTCCATCACCACCGACGTGTTCTCGGCCATCTCGCGCTGTCGCGCCACCAGGGCCCGCCGTACGCCGGGAACGGTCGAAACTTTCGACGCCGCGTCGCCCACTTCGGGGGCGCGAATCGCCTCGCTCACATCCTCGCCGTTCAGCAACACCGTGCGCGTTCCGGGAGCGAACTCGATATGCGCCTCCCGGGCGAGCTGCTCCAGCCGATGCATGTCGCTCAGCTCCGTGCCGTTGCGCAGCGCCCACAGCGCCACGCTGCGATACATCGCCCCCGTGTCCACGTAGATAAAACCGAGTTTGTCCGCGATCCTCCGCGCGAGCGTGCTTTTCCCCGCGCCGGCCGGGCCGTCGATCGCCACAATCACTCGTTTGGCCAAACTTCATGGTAACAACGGGTGCGCGCAGTACAATCACGGTATTGAAAGCAGTTCAGGCAGCTATTCGCGGGGCGATTGTCGTCACTTCCACGGTCCGTCTTTCGCGGGAACTTGCGTGGCAGGTGAGCCAGACGCATCGCCAGCGTGGCGAAAGTGCATGGCCCGCGCCGGCCATTGTTCCGTTTGATGCCTTTCTGCATGAGCTCTGGCGCGATTGGTTGCTCACCGCAGCCGACTCGGCCGCGCCGCTGCTGTTCAACCCGCATCAGGAGCGCAGCCTCTTCGAGCAGGCTATCGTCGAAAGCGAGCACGACAAACCTCTGCAGATCGCGTCTACGGCACAGGCTGCTCGCGAGAGTTGGCGGCTCGCGCACGCATGGCGCCTGCCGCTTTCCCATCCACAGTTCGGCGCCACCGACGATTGCGAAGCCTTTTCCCGCTGGTGGCGTGCCTTTGACGCGCGCTGCCGTGCCGAAAACTGGCTCGATTCCGCACGACTCCCCGATTTTCTGGCCGACCGTCTCCGCGACAGCTCGCTGCCAAAACCCGCGACCATCGTGCTCGCCGGCTTCGACGAAATCACGCCGCAGCAACGCGCCTTCTTCGACGCGATGCCTCGCGTCGAGCACGCCTCCCCATCGTCCGCTCACGATCCCACGCCCGCATCTCTCCAGCTTCGCGACACCGCCGAAGAGCTCGAACAGGCCGCGAACTGGGCGCGTGGTCTTCTTTCGCGCGAACCGGAAACGCGCATCGCCGTCATCGTGCCCGATCTCGCTGAACAACGTGCCCTCGCCGATCGCATCTTTCGCGAGGTCCTGCACCCCGCCCCGTTCTCGTCCGGTCCGCGCGCGTATCATCTGTCGCGCGGTCTGCCCCTCGGCGGCTACCCCGTGATCGCCGCGGCCCTCGTCGGTCTCGAAGCTGCCTTGCCGCGGATCGGTGCGAATCGTGCCGGCCTGCTATTGCGCTCGCCGTTCTTCAAGGGCTCGCTGAAAGAACGTGCCGAGGCCGACGTCCGCCTGCGCCGCGACCGGCGCTTCGAATTGACCCGCGATGAGCTGCGCGCGCTCCACCCGTCCCTCCGCGGCATCCGCGAGCCATCGAATGATCCACTCCGTCCGAGCGAGTGGGCGGCCATATTCTCCGACATGCTCGCCGCGCTGGGCTGGCCGGGCGATCGCACGCCCTCCAGCGACGAATACCAGACCATCGGCAAGTGGCGGGAAGCTCTCTCCGGCTTCGCTACGCTTGACCTGACGCTGCGCGCCATCGGCTACGAACCGGCGCTTCGCGAACTCCGCCGCCTCACCGAGACTCCCTTCCAGCCCGAGGACCAGCGCTCGCCCGTGCAAATCCTGGACATGGACGAAGCCGCCGGCCTGACCTTCGATCATCTCTGGGTCACCGCCCTTCACGACGAGCAGTTTCCGCCTGAGCCTCGCCCCAATCCGTTCCTGCCGCTGTCGCTGCAGAAAGAACTCGGCATGCCACACGCCACCGCGCAGCTCGCAGCCGACGAGGCGAATCGAAAACTGCGCCGCCTCATCGCCAGCGCGCCCGACGTGCGCCTGAGCTGGCCCGCTGCCGACGGCGAGAAGACCATGAAGTCTTCGCCGTTCCTCGCGCAGGTGGGCGCGGAATCCACGGTTCCCATCCTCACCGATCGCGCCCTGCACAACTGGCAGCCACCGGCGGCACTCGAGGAAATCCACGATGAAACCGCTCCACCTCTCGCGGCAGCCGTCGCACAAGCCGGCGGCGCGAAACTGATCCGCTCGATTGCCGAGTGCCCCTTCCAGGCCTTTGCGCTGTATCGCCTGAATCTCCGCCCGCTCGAAGACGCCGCTTTCGGCATCTCCCCGGCCGACAAGGGCACCACGGTTCACAAGGCCCTCGATTCGCTCTGGGCCGAGCTTCGCAGGCACGCGAACCTGCTGGCTCTCTCGGAAGAACAGACTCGCGACCTGGTTCGCCGCCATGTCGAGAGCGCCATCTCCGGCGCGACCGCCTTCCGCGACCTCGAGCAGGAGCGGCTCGAGCGGCTTCTATTCGAGTTCCTGCAACGCGAGCGTGACCGCCAGCCGTTCACCGTAACCTGGCGCGAAGAGAAACGTCAGGTCTCCCTCGGCGGGCTCACGCTCGACGTCCGCATCGACCGCCTCGACGAACTCGTTGATGGCCGCCGCGTCCTGATCGACTACAAGACCGGTCAGACCAGGGCCGACGGCTGGATTGGATCGCGCCCACGCGAGCCCCAGATTCCCCTCTATGCCGTCACCTCCGACGGCCCCTTCGCCGCGTTCGCACTCGCAACGGTTCGCACTGGCGGCGTCGGCTTCATGGGCATTCAGGAAGACGCCGAGCTCGGTCTGGTGCGCAACATGAAGAAGGATCGCGATACCATTGCGGAACAAATGGCCCAGTGGAGATCGACGCTGGAAGCCCTTGCGGGGCAGTTTCAATCGGGCGACGCTCGCGTCCAGCCGCTGCCCGGCGCATGCCGCTTCTGCGGGATCAGGGCACTGTGCCGCATCGGCGATGCCGCAGTCTCGGAGGAAGACGATGCCGCCGAGTGACCACGCCGCCCGCACGCGCGCGCTCGACGCGCGGACTTCCTTCATCGTTCAGGCGCCCGCCGGCTCCGGCAAGACCGAACTGCTCATTCAGCGCTACCTGAAGCTGCTCTCCGTCGTCGAGGAGCCCGAGGAAATCGCCGCCATCACCTTCACGAAGAAAGCGGCGGCCGAAATGCGAGCGCGCGTGGTGCAGGCCCTGCAGCGCGCCGCAGCCCCGAGGACGGTCGCAGCCACGGGACAAGCATCCTTGTTCGGCGGAGCCGCCGCGGTTGCCGAGGAACCACTCGCGCCGCACCAGCGCGTCACTCACGAACTGGCCCGTTCCGCGCTCGCGCGCAATCGTACACAGGAATGGGGCTTGCTGGAGAACCCCGCGCGAATCCGCATCGGCACCATCGACGCACTCAGCGCGAGCATCACCCGGCGCATGCCGTGGACGTCGCGCTTCGGCGCATTCCCGGCCATCACGGAAAAAGCGGACCCCCTTTATCGTGAAGCAGCACGCCGTGCGATTCGCCTGGTCGAAGGGAATGACCGGGCCGCTCAGGCCGTCCGCACTTTGCTCCTGCACCTCGATAACGACACCCGCCGCGCCGAGCAGTTGATTGTCGAGATGCTCGAGCGCCGCGATCAGTGGCTGCGGCTGGTCGGCAGCGGCGACATGCCGATGGCCGAGGTGCGCGCGCAACTGGAGGGGCAACTCGCCGGCATCGTGAGGCCCCATCTCGATCGGTTGCGCGCACTGTTTCCAGAGGATCTCCTGGAGCAGGCCATCGATCTGGCGCGGCACGCCGGTACCGAAATCGACTTCGATCCCGCCGGCTGGCAGAGCTGGAAATCCCTCGCGAGCTTCCTGCTCACCAGCGAGGGCAAAAAGGTCCGCCAGCGAGCGAGCCTTGCTAAGAACGATCCGCGCAAGCGGGAATGCGAGAGCCTTTTCAGAGAGGTCGACAACCACCTGGGTCTTGCCGCTGCGCTTTGCGAACTTCGCAACCTACCCTCGCCTGCTTTCACCGGCGATCAATGGCGCGTTCTCGAAGCCATCGTCCTGCTGCTGCCCCATGCAGTCGCCGAGTTGCGCGAAGTTTTCGGCGAACGCGAACAGGTGGACTTTGCGGAACTCACGCTCTCCGCCAATCGCGCGCTCGAAGCGGAAGGCGAGCCCACCGATCTGGCGCTCTCCCTCGGCTACACGATCCGCCACATGCTCGTCGATGAATTCCAGGACACCTCGCAATCGCAGTGCGAACTGCTGCTCAAGCTCACCCGAACCTGGGACACCGTCGATAACAACACGCTGTTCCTGGTGGGCGACCCTATGCAGTCCATTTATCGCTTCCGCGAAGCCGAGGTTGGACTGTTCCTGCGGGCCTGGCAAGAGGGCTTCGGCGGAATCCCTCTGGAGCCGCTCACGCTCTCCGTCAACTTCCGTTCCACGCCCGCCATCGTCGATTGGGTGAACAGCGCGTTCTCAGAGATCCTGCCACGCGAGAGCAATGTCGCCACCGGAGCGGTTCCCTACACCGCATCGGTCTCGGGCGTCGACGCCAGCGATGCTCCTGGCCCCCGCATTCACGCGTTTATCGGCGATGCCGCCGGCGACGAAGCGGAGCGCGTGCTCCGCATTCTGCGCGATTGCCCCGGCCGCACCGCCATTCTGGTTCGCGCCCGCCGTCATCTCGCCGCCATCGTACCGCGGCTCAAGCGCGAAGGCATCCCCTTTCAGGCCGTCGAAATCGATCAGCTTGCGGAACTGGCCATCGTCCAGGACCTGATGGCGCTCACCTTCACCCTGCTGCACCCCGCCGATCGCGTCTCCCGGCTCGCGGTGCTGCGCGCTCCCTGGTGTGGTCTCACGCTTGCGGATTTGCTTGTGCTCGACACTCCCGAAGGCATCAGCTCCGACGGCGCCGCCCGTCTCGCGCGCGTGCAGCCCATCCTCGACCAGGCCATCGGCGAGCGTGGCAAGCGCCGCCTGCGTGAGCTCGTGGAGCTGGCCTGGATCGCTCTGGGCGGCCCTGCCTGCATCGAAGGCGACACGGATCTCGAGGACGCCGCGGCATACTTCGATCTGCTCGAGGAACTGGACGAAGGCGGCGACCTCAGCTCATTTGGTGAACTCCGTGAACGCGTCGCCGATCTGTTTGCCCGCCCGGACATGCGCGCTGGAGACGAACTTCAGGTGATGACCATCCATAAAGCCAAGGGCCTCGAGTTCGACACAGTCGTGGTGCCGGGGATCGGCACGCCGCCGGCGCAGGATCCTGGCGCTTTGTTGTTGTGGCACGAACTGGCCGAAGGGGGACTTCTCATTGCCCCCTTGTCGGCCACCCGCAGTGGCCGCGATCCCGTCTACCGCTACCTCAATCGTCTGGAGCGCGATAAAACGAAGAACGAGAATGCCCGCCTGCTCTACGTCGCGGTCACCCGCGCGCGACGTGAATTGCATTTGTTGGGCTGCCTGAATCGCGCCGGCGGGAAACCGTCCGAGGGCTCCTTCCTGCAACGCCTTTGGGAGATCGACGACGTGCAGCGTGCATTCGGCGATGCCCTGGTTCCGATCCCTGCGCCGGCAGATGCGCCTCACCCACCGCGATCGATTCAGCGTCTCCCGCTCGACTGGCGCGCGCCCGATCCGCCGCCCGATGTGAAGTGGACGCCCGCAGCGCCACCGCTCGCGGCCGAGCCTCCCGTCACCTACGAGTGGGTCGGCGACACCCTGAAGCACGTCGGCAGCGTGGTCCACGATTGCGCGCAGCAGATCGCCCGCGAGGGCCTCGACCGTTGGCCGCCCGCGCGCATTCGCTCGTCTCGCGCCCGGTTCCGGGTGCTGCTCGCCAATGCCGGCGTTTCGCCCGCCGAGCTCGACACCGCCGCCGATCGTGTCACCGATGGACTCCTCAGCTTCGTGGAAGATTCGCGCGCCCGCTGGATTCTCACCTCGCACGAAGAGCATCGCTCGGAATACGAGATCACAGGCTGGCTCGATGGCCGCCTCGTCGCCAGCCGCATCGATCGCACCTTCGTCGCCGAAGGCGTGCGCTGGATCGTCGATTACAAAACCAGCGAGCACAGAGGCGGGCGCATCGAGGCCTTCCTCGAAAATGAGAAAACGCGCTATCGCGATCAGCTCGAGCGCTACGCCCGCGTGTTGGCAATGACCGAATCGCGTCCCATCCGCGTTGGTCTGTATTTTCCCCTCCTGCGGCGCTGGATCGAGTGGGAGCCGGTCACTGCTTCGTAAGAAGTCGCGTGAACGCCGGACGCACGACCAGGCCGAGCAGGTCGAACAGCGCGTGCCCGCCCATTGCGATCCACAGGTTGCCCGTCCACAAATAGAGTACGGTAAAGGCTGCGCCGAGTACGGCCGTCGCCAGCACTCCAACTATTCCCTGATAAATGTGTACCAGTCCGAAAACCGCCGCCGCGATTGCGAAGGCGGCTACGACGTTTCGCAGAACCAGTGTCAGCAGCAGCGGCAACAGCAATCGAAAGAACAGCTCTTCGCTGATGCCCGCATTGAGCGCCAACACCGCCGTGTGCGCCGTCTCCGCCCAGTTGCGCGGCATAATCGGCTCGATATCGCCCAGGGTCATCGGCTTCACGGTTTTCAGTCGCGTCACCATCAGCGCCCCGCCGAGCGCACCCAGCAGCACGGCCGCACCAAATCCGATCAGGAACCCGGGGCCCGGAAGCTTCGACGTCGGCAGAACCGAATTCGCGCGTGCAGAAAGCTCGTGGAACTCCGCGGGCGACGTCCCGATCGCGCCAAGGCGCCCCACGATCCACAGACAGAGCAGGCCGCCGCCAGAAAACAGCAGGAGACTCTTCAGAATCCACAAGCGGTACCGCCGCTGCCGATCCTTCGTCGCCGTGAGTCGCTTGAACGCCGCGTAGTCGGCGCGGTCCTGCCTCGCGAACCACCACAAAGCAGCCAGACAAATGACCAGAAGAACGCCCGCAGGAATAGTCGTCACTGCTTTTCGTAGTTCATGACTTTGTCGCGGTCCCAGAAGCGCATCTCGAGGGTCTTGCCGTTGATCTTCAACCGCTCGGCTTTGAATGGCACCCGCGTGATCGCGGCGCCGTCGATCTCGAACTGGAATTCATTGTGCTGCGGGTTGAGCGGAAACGGTCCCGCCGCGTAGCTGTAAACCGGGATGCGAAACGCTATCGAACTCGCGGCCGATTTCGTGGTGAACGACGCGACACCGTTATCGTCGGTGGTGGCGTTGAGATAACCTTCGCCGGTCTTCACCCCGACTTCGATATGATCGGCCGGGTCGCCTCCGGGGCCCTTCACGATGACCCGGATTCCGTCGCCCTTCACGGCAGCGCTGCGAATCAGCCGGAACGCCTGCTTATCCTCGCCGCTGGTGGTGAGTACCACCGCGTCGCCATCCACTTTCCAGGTACCGCTGGCCTCGTAATCCGCCGCTCCGTATTCCAGCGCGTATTCGAACGTGCCATCCGGCCGCAGCAACAGCTCGGAGCCCACCTCCATGACGCCTCGCAGCACGTAGTGCCCGACCGGGCTGTCGGCCGCCAACGCCGCCGCCGTGAACAGCATCGCAACAGCCGTCAGACGAACCATCCGGTTAGTCTAGCAGCGTTCGTCATCCGCCGACTGCTTTCGGCCGTTCGCCGACAGTCCCGCGCGCGACGCGGGCGTCCGCGGTTACCATGAGTAATCGCATGCAACCAACGAACGGTCCCGCGATCCTCGTACAAGGACTCCGCAAGAACTACGGCGCGGTCGAGGCTGTCCGGGGCATCGATTTCGAGGTGCGTACCGGAGAGGTCTTCGGCCTGCTCGGGCCCAACGGCGCCGGCAAGACCACCACCGTCGAGATTCTCGAAGGCCTGCGGCCGCGCAGCGGCGGCGACGTGCGCGTGCTCGGCCACGACCCCGGCATCGAGGTTCGCGCGCTCAAACAGCGGATCGGTGTCTGCCTGCAGGCCACCAACCTGCCCGCAAAAATCAAGGTCCACGAGGCGCTCGACCTGTTCGCCGCCTTCTACACCCGCAACCAGGACACAGACCAGATCCTCAAACGCCTCCAGCTCGAAGAAAAGCGCAACACCGAATATGCGAAGCTTTCCGGCGGCCAGAAACAGCGCGTCGCTCTCGCGCTAGCCCTCGTGAACGACCCGCAGCTTCTCTTCCTCGACGAGCCCACCACCGGCCTCGATCCGCAGGTGCGCCTCGAAATCCACAAGCTGGTGGAAGAGCTGAAAGCCGCCAATTGCACCATCGTGCTCACCACGCATTACATCGAAGAAGCCGAGCGGCTCTGCGATCGCGTGGCCATCGTCGATCAGGGCCGCATCATCGCCACGGGCACGCCGCGCGAGATCCAGCAGCGCACGCTGGGCCACTCGCTGATTGAGATCGAAACCGAGCAGCTTCTGCCCGCCGAACCGCCGCCGTTCCTCGCGGCGCTGAAACACCACGCCGGCGACGATGGCAAACATCTCAGCGTGCAATCGGCCGAGCCGGCGCGCACCATCGTCGATCTGGTGAAGTGGATCGACCAGAATGGCATTGGCCTCGCCGACATCCACCTGAAGCGCCCCACCCTTGAGGACGTTTTCATCGAGCTCACCGGAAAGAGGCTGCGCGAATGAGAGCCTACATCGCCGAAATCGTCATCAATCTGAAGCTCACCTCGCGGGACAAGATGGTGCTGTTCTTCAACTACGCCTTCCCGCTCATCTTCTTCTTCATCTTCGCCTCGCTGTTTCACGCCGAGCAGGGCGGAGCCGCCGAGCAGGTGATCACCATGTCACTGGTAATCGGCATTCTCGGCAATGGTCTGTTCGGGGCGGGCATTCGCGCGGTGGTGGATCGCGAGGCGAATATCCTGCGCCGCTTCAAAGTGGCGCCCATCTCGGCCGGACCCATCATCGTTTCGTCGATGGTCACCGGGCTGTTGAATTTTCTGCCGTCGGCCGTGCTGCTCGTCTGCCTCGGCCACTTCGTTTACGGCATGGCGTGGCCCACGCGCCCATTCTCGTTGATTGCCTTTGTCTCGCTCGGTGTCCTGGCGTTTCGCGCCATCGGCATGATGATCGCCTCGGTTGTGAATTCCATGCAGGAAAGTCAGGTCCTCATCCAGCTCATCTACTTTCCCATGCTCTTCCTCAGCGGCGCCACCATCCCGGTGGAGGCCTTGCCGAACTGGGTCCAGCTGGTCTCGCAATTCATTCCGGCCACTCACGTCTACAAGGGCGTGCTTGGCATTCTCGCCACTCACCAGACGGTCTTCGATAACTGGAAAGGCGCCCTCGCGCTTTTCGCCGCCGTGGTGGTGGCGACGTTCCTGGGAGTTAAGCTCTTCCGCTGGGACAAGGATGACCGGATTCCACTGAGCGGGAAACTGTGGCTGGTCGCCGTTCTCGGGCCGTTCCTGCTGCTCGGCGGGCTGCAACTGCACAACCGCGAGACCATCACGCAATCGAAGATTCTCGCCCGCGAAGTCAGCCGCAACCGCACGTTGCTCATTCAGAACGCGCAGATTTTCGTCGGCAATGGCGAAGTGATCCCCGTGGGCAGCGTGCTCATCCGCAACGGCAGAATTGCCGAGATCTACCGCGGACCGGCGCCAGACGCGAAGACGCTCAAGGCGGAAGTGATCGAAGCCGCCGGCAAGACGCTGTTGCCCGGCCTCATCGATGTGCACGTCCACCTTGGGGCCACCGGCGGAGCTTATCCGCGCGATTACAACCCGGACAAGGCGATTCCGCGCGAGCTGGCCGCATACCTCTACAGCGGCGTCACCGAGGTGAAGAGCGTCGGCGACATGCTCGATATGAGCCTGAAGATGCGCCCGCTGATGGCTTCCGGCGAGCGCCTCGGCGCCGAGCTATTCATCTGCGGACCGATGTTCACGGCGCCCGGCGGCCATGGCACGGAGTACGCAAAGTATGTGCCCACTGCGTTTCGCGACAAGTTCCTGGCGCAGATGACGCGCCTCCCGCAGTCGCCCGATCAGGCTCGCCAGATGGTGGACGATCTGAAAAAGAACGGCGTCGATGGCATCAAGGCTATTCTCGAAACCGGCTACGCGGGCCAGCTTTTCAACCGTCTGGACACGAGCATCTTCGACGCGGTGGCGGCCGAGGCCCATGCCGATGGTCTGCCCATCGTCGTCCACACCGGCGATGTCCGCGACGTCACCGACGCGGTAGACGCGAAAGTCGACGGCATCGAGCACGGGTCGTTTCGAGAGCGGATCCCGGACGCGTTGTTCGCCCGCATGAAGGCGCAGCAAACGGCCTACGACCCGACCCTGGCAGTCGTCGAAGCGTTCACTGCCTATGCCGCGGGCAGCACGGAAACCCTGGAGCGCCCGCTGGTGATGCAGGTGGGCCCGGCCAGCCTGTTGGAAGAAACTCGCCGGATGATCCAGGCGCAGCCGAAGTCGGGATCGGCCCACGTTTCGGCGATCGGAAGCGACAACCTGCTGCGCGCGTGGAAAGCCGGTGTGCTGCTGGTGACCGGCACCGACTCCGGCAATCCAGGCCTGATCCACGGCCCGGCACTGCACCGCGAGCTGCAATTGTGGGTAGAAGCGGGTATTCCAACAACCGTGGCGCTGCAGGCCGCGACAGGGAATGCCGCACAGCTTCTGCGGGCAACCGACCGCATCGGCCTGATCGAAAAGGGCCGCGACGCGACGCTCGTTCTCGTCAACGGCGACCCGCTGAAGGACATCCACCAGACCGAGAGTATTCAGCAGGTCATTTTCAAAGGCGAGCGCGTGGATCGGTCTGATCTGTTCAGCGACAATCAATAACCAGGCGGATTTCCTTCGGTACGCGGCCAGCCGTTAAAACAGGAGAAATTCCGCCCTGGTTGGCGACTTACTCAGTGTGAAAGCACCGGATACAAACTGCCGTGCGTGCGGTTCGATCTATGTCCACCGGTCGCGGCCGAAAGGGCTCTTTGAGGAAATCCTGGTAAGCACGATATTCCAGTTGTATCGCTGCATGCGCTGTGGCCGGCGCTCGATCCATTTGCGCCACCGGGTGGTGAGCCGTTATCCAGCTCCTGTCCCGGCGAGTGCTCGCTCTGTGACCTGAATTCGCGGTCAATGGCGAACCGAACCAGTCCGGCCACGTGGTGTATGTCCAGCTTCTTCATGAGCGAGGCGCGATAGGTGTCCACGGTCTTGGGGCTGAGATGTAACCGCGCAGCGATCTCCTTCGGCCGCACGCCTTCCACCAGCAGCGCAAACACCTGATATTCCCGGCTGCTCAGCCGGTCGAGTGGATCCGAGCCCGGCAAAGGCTCCTCGCTCCACGCGAACACCTCGGTGAGGGAAAACGACGGCGACAGATAAATCCCGCCGTTCACGACCTGCTCGAAAGCCAGCAGCACTTCCCTCGACGTGTCCGAATCGAGGAGCACGCCGCGGCCTCCTGCGCGCAGAACCTCAACCGCGGTCTTGCGATCGCGCTGATCGGCCATCACCAGAATTCTCGTACGCAGTCCGCTGTGCTGCGTTTCCGCAAGGAGTTCGAGCGCGGACAACCCAAGCAGCTTGAAGTCCACTACCGCAACGTCAGGGTCTGTCACCCTGAGGGAATTAAGCGTGGACGCTCCGTCTGCGCTCTGCGCCACCACGTGGTAGACGCCCGAAAGCTCGCAAATGGCCGCAAGTCCTTCTCGAAGAAGGACGAAATCGTCGGCAAGCGCCACTGTGGCGTGCCTCGGTCTTCCGTTGGGTCCTTCAGCCAGCACGTATTCACCGCCCTGAGGCAATTGGCAACCTAGGCGAAACGCGCCCCATGACGCCTTCGCCCTGCACCGTTGGCCTCCACGAAAGAGTCCGCTGGCGGAAATCGTTTTCTGTAAAAAAGTGGCGCCCACGTCCCGGAAGAAGCCGGCAGCCGCTCGCCCCGACGCGCCCGTTGTGCTGCGGGGGACCCTTAGAAGCTGCGCAGGCGCGAGCGGGCCGGGGCGTAAGCCCCGTTTGAAACGCGATTGCCGTTCCGGTCCGGCGCGTCCGTTGCGCAGCGAGTAATTTAGTTAGAAGCTACGCACCGCGCTCGACTCGTCGTCGAACACTTCGAACACCGTGTACAACTTCGTGATCTGCAGCAGGTCCTTCACGCGCTTGCTCAGGCCCAGCAGTTTCAACACGCCACCGTGATTGGTAACCGTGGTAAAGCCGGAAACCAGCTCGCCGATTCCGGAGCTGTCGATGTACGTTACGTCGCTGAGATTCAGCAGGATCTTCTTATCGCCTTTGCCCGCGAGG
>Ga0209415_10006828_pt1 | contig 20148 bp, 19 predicted proteins | sample PeaSoiSIISIP2007_FD_187696 | JGI IMG/M metagenome (GOLD analysis project Ga0209415, IMG submission 187696) | Peat soil microbial communities from Weissenstadt, Germany - SII-SIP-2007 (SPAdes) (version 2) | ecosystem: Environmental > Terrestrial > Soil > Wetlands > Peat | place: Germany... | reverse complement strand
TTTCGATACTGTAGTAGCAGCCGGCCAGCCTATCCCGCACGGCGTTTGCTGCCGATCTTACTTTCAACGGCGGGTTCGGAAACTCGAAGGAGAACAAAATGTCCCCACTGTACTTGATTCCCTTGATCGCGCTGGCGTTCATCGTGCTCTACGTGATTTTCGGGAGCTTTTTCACCGTAAGCACTGCTGAAGTTGCGGTAATCACGCGCTTTGGCAAATTCCTTCGTATCGCCGAACCGGGATTAAACTGGAAAAGCCCGCTCTTCGACTCGGTTGCCGGCCTGGTGAGTCTGCGCGTCAATCAGATTACTTTGACCATGGAGACGAAGACGAAAGACAACGTGTTCGTCACGATTCCTATATCCGTGCAAAATCGGGTACGCCCGGAGAAGGTTTATGATGCCTACTACAAGCTGTCCGATCCCGAGGCGCAGATCAAATCCTATGTTGAACAGGTCATCCTCGGCCACGTTCCGGGAATGACGCTGGATGAAGTGTTCGCAAGCCAATCGAGCATCGCCGCGGCCGTAAAGCAGGAGCTGGATGCGGATATGGCTGGATTCGGATACGAAATTGTCAATGTATTGGTAACCGACATCGTTCCCGACGCCAAGGTGAAGTCGGCCATGAACGATATCAACGCGGCACAACGCGAACAGGTGGCGGCAAATGCCCGCGGCGAGGCCGAGAAGATTCTGGTGGTCAAGAAGGCCGAGGCCGAAGCGGAAAGTAAGGCGCTGCAGGGGCAGGGGATCGCAAACCAGAGGAAGGCCATTATCGAAGGGCTTCAGGTTTCTATCGAACAGTTTCAGAAAGTGGTCGAGGGGGCATCGGCGAAGGAAGTCATGCAATTGGTGATGGTGACCCAGTATTTCGATACCCTGAAGTCCATTGGCGAAAGCGATAAAACCAACACGCTGTTTCTGGCGCACTCTCCGATGGCCGTCAAGGACGTTTCCGAACAGATTCTGGAATCCATGCTGGTGTCAGGCCGGGCGAATAGCTGAGTGCGTCCGGTACACTCGACGCATGCTCGTGTGTCCGGTTCGCAATTGCCGCTTGCCCCTGAACCGGGAAGACCGGCGGCTACTCTGCGACCGCGGGCATTCCTTCGACATCGCTCGTAGCGGATACATCAATTTACTTCAACCACAGGACAGGCGATCGAATCAGCCCGGCGACACGGTTGCAGCCGTCGCAGCGCGGCGCCGCCTCCATGATCGCGGCGTGACCCAGCCCCTGTTTCATGCGATCGCCGAGATCCTCTGCCCATCCGATAGCGACATCGTTCTGGATGCCGGCTGCGGCGACGGTTTTTACCTCGGCACGCTGGCCCGCCAATCCGGTTTCAACGCGCATGGCGTCGATATCTCGGTCCCAGCGATCGAAGCCGCGGCGCGCCGCTACCCCGAGTGCCAGTGGATCGTGGCCAATGCCGACCGCTTCGTGCCGTTCGCCGGCCGCTCGTTCTCTATCATCATGTCCATCACCGCGCGGATGAACGACAGCGAATTCCGCCGTGTCCTCGGCGACGACGGACGCCTCCTCGTCGCCCTCCCAGCTGCTGACGATCTCATTGAGTTGCGCGGCTCAGGGCACGATCGCACCGCTCGAACGGTCGAATCATTCGCGCGCCACTTCACACTCGCCGATCAGCGCCGCGTAACCACGGTAGCCGATCTAGACGCAGCCGCCGTTCACGATGTCTTGCTGAGCATTTATCGGCCGATGCGATCGCGCCCGGTTGAAGCAATGCGCGTGACGTTCAGTCTGGATCTGCTGCTGTTTCGAGCCGCGGAGCCCGTTATTCCTTCTTCTTCAGAGCCCCGTCGTTCTCGCGAATGAAATCGCGGATTTGCTCCGCCATTCCTAACAGCTTCTCCCATTGCTCCCGATAAAGGGTGACCGGAAAGCGTCCGAGCCCATAGACGGACAGCGCACCCTTTTCGCTCACCTTCAGCGACATCTGGCCCCGTGTGGGCTTCTTCAGGGACTCATTCTCGGCACGCAGCCGTTCAATCTCCGCTTTTAGTTCTTCTTCCGATGGCATGTGTAACACTGATAGCACAATTGACGGGTGTCGTCACCCACGCCACCTGTCCATCGCCCTATCCGTACGACTCGTCCGGTTTTTTGACCCCTCATCGGAACCTCGCTCGGAATCCGCCGCTCCTCGCCTATTCTGTACTCGCAAGGAGCCCCAATGAAAATGCAAAAAACAACCATCGCCGCCGCGATTATCCTCACGGCTGGTGTCCTACTGAGCCAGGACCGTTTCGATTTCAAGGTCCGCAACTACTTCTTCGCCGGTCTCGCGGGCGACGCCGCTTCGCTCGAAAAGGGAATGAAGATCTGCGAAGACATCCTCGCGAACGACCCCAAGCAGCCTGAGGCCCTGGTCTGGCACGGGACCGGTCTGGTCACTGAATCGCGCCAGGCGTTTGAGAAGGGCGACCAGGAAAAGGGCGGTCAACTGTGGCAGCGCGGCCTGGACGAGATGGATCAGGCCGAGGCCATGGCGCCCAACGATCTTGGAGTCCGCATCGTTCGCGGCGCCGTGCTCCTGGTAGCTTCGCAATACTTACCCAACGAGGCCGCCCACCCTTTAATCGAGAAGGGCCTGAGCGACTACGAGAAGGCGTATTCCGTCCAAGGCCCTGACCTCAGCCACCTCGCTACCCATCAGAGCGGCGAGCTCATGATCGGAATGGCGGATGCTTACGCCCGGCTGGGCCAGGAAGAAAAAGCGCAGCAGTGGTTCGAGCGCATTCAAAAAGATCTGCCCGGCACGCCGTACGCGAAATCCGCGACCACCTGGCTGCTCACGAAGAATCTCGCGCCCCGCGAGGCGGGCTGCTTGAGTTGCCACACCGGCGCGGCGGATCAAACTAAGTAAGATGAAGGAGGCCAGACATGAATGCGCCAGCACAGTGCCGAAGTATCCTCAGCGTATTGATAGTGAATACAGGTTTCTCGCTCATCGCGCCGATTCTGCTGTTCGCGCTCAGTACGAACGTCACGTGGCATCGGCTGCTCGAGGATTTCGGCTACTCGTGGATCTATTCGAATTGCATCGGCAGCCTCGCATTCCTTCTCGTTCCTGAAGTTTGGATCGGAACTTGCAGCCTGCCGCCATGGCTTCGTTGGAGCGCCCGCGTCGGGGCCATGTTTGCCGCCTGCGTCGCCGGTAGTCTGATTGCCGGCCTGGCTTTCGTCGCCTTGCGCTGGCAGCCCATGAGCGACTATTGGCCCCAGTTTCTGGGATCGCTGAAATTCGCTGCTTTCATCACCATCGTCGCCGGGCTTTCCATCGGCATTTACAGCACGCTGCGTGACCGGCTGGAAGCGACCACGCTGCAACTTCGCACCAAAGAACTGGAACGCGAACGCGCCCTCAAGCTGGCGACGGAAGCACAACTCGCTTCGCTCGAATCGCGAATTCATCCCCATTTCCTGTTTAACACGTTGAATTCCATTTCTTCGTTGATTCCCGAAGATCCGGCTCGTGCCGAGCGCCTGGTGGAGCAGATGGCCGCGCTGCTGCGCTTCTCGCTCGACGCCAACCAATCCGGCCTCGTGCCGCTCGCCAGCGAGCTCAAAATCGTCGCCGATTATCTCGAGATCGAGCGCGCCCGTTTCGGCGACCGCTTGCGATATAACATCGACGTTCCCGCCGAACTGAACGAATCCCGAATCCCGCCGCTCTCGCTCCAAACCTTGGTGGAGAACAGCGTCAAGTACGCCATCGCGCCCAACCGCGCAGGCGGCGAGATCCGAATCACCGGCGCCCGATCGGATGGCGACTTCCGCGTCGAAGTTTCCGACCCCGGCCCGGTATTTCAGCTGGAATCGGCGCCCGCCGGTCACGGGCTGGACAATCTCAAGGGTCGATTATCGACGCTGTTTGGAGATCGGGCCGCCCTGCTTTTGCAGCGCTCGGGGGGGCGGAACAACCTGATCATGTCGCTACCGCAAATTGTCAACGGCCATGCGGGCATTCCTGGTTGATGACGAAGCGCTCGCTTTGAAGCGTCTGGAGCGCATGCTCGCCGCCACCAAACGAGTGCAAATAGTCGGAACGAGTCAGGACCCCCTCGATGCCGTGCCGGCAATCCTTGAAGCCAAGCCGGACATTCTCTTCCTCGACATTGAAATGCCCGGCATGACCGGCTTCGAGATGCTGACTCATCTTGAGCCGCAGCCCTGGGTGGTGTTTACGACGGCCTACGATCGCTACGCGCTCGAAGCCTTCAGCGTCAACTCGGTCGATTATTTGCTCAAGCCCATCGAAGCGGCGCAGCTCGATCGCGCTCTCGATAAGATCGAGCGGTTGCGCGGAAATGCCGCGGCTCCTCCAGGAATGACGGAGCTGATCGAGCGTTTGGCCGCGGCTGCCGCCGCCGTACGATCGCCCGCCTATCCGGACCGCGTTGCCTCCAAGGTCGGCGAGCGCATCGAGTTCGTCGATCTCGAACAAGTGACACACTTCTTCGCATCCGACAAACTCACGTTCGCAGCCACGGTAGCCAAGAACTACGCGGTGGACTACACCATCCAGGAGCTGGAGCAGAAGCTCGACCCGGCGAGATTCGTTCGCGTGCATCGCTCCACGCTCGTCAACGTGGCCCACGTGCACGAGCTGCACTCCTGGTTCGCGGGCGGGATGATGGTCCGCCTGAAGGATCCCAAGCGCACGGAGCTGAAGGTATCACGCGATCGCGTGCGGGCTCTCAAGCAGCGCCTGGGAATCTAGCCGCGCGCCGTACCGAGACATCGGCGGGCATAATAATCACGACGCGTTCTGTTGCAGCCGATTCTGCTTATATCTTTGGCGCCCACCGCGAACTTTCCTGTCCACGAGGCTGGAAGCAACCGTCCGCCGGACGGATCTATTCCAGGTCGGGGGGAGTTTCCCTGGCGATCCACGAGTTGTAATCGGTGAAGCCGACTCGTTCTTGAAGCGTACGAATCCGCTGCTCCATCCGAGCGACCTCGCTCTCAGAGAGGGCCGGCAGGGTCTGGACGTGCTCCTGAACTGCCTCCGCCTGTGCCGCACCCCGGGCTTCGGCAGGCTTGTACAAGGCAGAAAAATCCGATTCACCATCCCCCAGGCCGATGTAATTTTCGATGAGTTGCGTGGTCACCTTCTGGCTATGCACGAGTGAGGCTCGAATATTGCCCAGTCCGGTTACTACGTTCCCAACTCCGAATACGCGGTCGCACCCGGAGTACTGGGGCAGAGCCTCGCCATTAAAGGTGTAGTATTCCCCCTTCATGACGACGCCCGGAATCGCCTCCGGCACGGACCCGATGGAGGAAATCACCAGCGGGGCCCGTAGTTCGTGCTCTGACCCGGGTATTGGCTCCGCGCGTCGGCCTTCCACTCTCGTCTCCACCACTTTCAGGCCTGCCAAACGTCCATCCTCGATAACGAGTTCGGTTGTCAGCCTGCGATCCTGAACCCGAAATAGATACTTTTCTCGCGCTAGACGAAGCATCTTCTGACGGACCGACTCCGTCTTGGCGATTTGCTCGGGCGTGGCGTTTTCAGGGGGCTGAGCCAGCGGCATGTCCTGCTCCCGCCGGCGGTAGATCAGCAGGCATCCCTTCACACCGAGATCCTCCGGCTGGATACCATGCAACTTGCATATAGCTGGTATGCCTTTTTTTTCGAGCTCGTGCATGTTGGTTTGGAAGCTACGGGCTTTCATCGCGCGTTCGTAGTTCTCGAGTTGCAGGATCTTCACCACGTCGATCGAAGCCAACCCCCCACCCACTACCAGGGTTTCGTCCGGGGTATCGTATCGCGGTCCTGTGTAACCCTTTTCGTTTTTGTGGTTGTACCAGTAAATGAAGGGGTTTTGGTAAACCAGGCCATTGTCCACAAATTTTTCCGCCCCTGGTATCCCTAACTCTCTGTCACGCCAGGCGCCGTTGGCCAGGATCACCGCTGAAAACCCCCAATGATTGCAAAGGTCGTCAAATCCTAAATCGCGACCAAGCTTCGTGGAGGGAACAAAGAAAACACCCGGCTTGTTCAGGCGGGCGTCGATCTTGCCGTATTCCTGTTTGCGTTGCTCCACGTGCCAGCGCGGTAGACCATCCTCAATTTTTCCGTACGGCCTTTTATTCTGTTCAATGACAGCCACTCGGATTCCATGGCTCGCCAGTACTTCCGCAGCTACGGAACCGGCAATAGCCCCTCCGATAATGGCAACAAAGTGTTGTCCGTTACTAGACATCCAATAGTCCGTACGCCTCCCGATTCAGAGATGAGTGCAACATCGCAGCCGGAGTGTCATTGAGAGCACAGGGAATATACCGCGCCCGGAGGGGTCTCACGGCTGCCCCCTCCCGCTTCCCGACCGAAAAAGGTTAGCGGGTGTGGTTTCGACCGGCGATCTGCTAGATGCAATCAACTCTGCGTAAGCGCACATCATCGGCCACCAATTGATCCCGCAAAAGTGTACTTCATCGCACTCCTCGTCCCATCCATACCGCGACATGACCACGGTATGATACCCAGGAATTGCGATCGGGTAGCTGGTTAAACCGCGGGATCGGACCCGGCAGGGGAGCGGCCCCAGAATGTCTGGCAGGCTCGCTTGTTTAGTATCCGTGCTAAGGACTAGCTAAACCCTAGTGTATCCCCGGTTGTGGGGGGGTGGCAAGCTTCCGCAACGAGGATGCCGCTCCGAAGATCTCCCCCGGAGAAAGCCGCCAGTCCCTGGCCTATATGTTTATAGTCCATCGGCCGATTAACGACCGGCCCAGGATGGCTTCGTTTTTTCACCAGGCCAAATCGAAGCCCACTCCCAACACCTGATGCGCCTCGACGAGTCGCGCCGCTTCGAATACGTGCTTTTCGAGATGCAGCCGCCCGCCCAGCGCGAAGCCGCCCGCACGGCCAGCGTCTCTTCTGAGCAACGACCACTGGGAGCGTTGTAGCGTCGACTCGCGCAAGCCTCCGCTGGTGCACACTTGCGTGCGATTCCAGACAAGAACCTTCCAGACATGACCCACTACCAAAGGGAGCCGGTGCGCTACTCTAGTATTTTCATGCAGTCCACCGCCAACCCTGTCCAGACCGACACGCCGAAACATGTCGCCGAGAAATTGGTTTTTTCCATCCTGCTCGCGGCGGCCTTTTGCCACTTCCTCAACGACATGGTTCAGTCGTTGATCCCGGCGATTTATCCCATCCTCAAGGCCAATTTCCATCTCGACTTCGGCCAGGTCGGCTTGATCACGCTGACTTATCAGATCACGGCCTCGCTCCTGCAGCCCCTCATCGGTTATTTCAACGATCGCCATCCCCGGCCTTATTCCCTCGCGATTGGCATGGGCTTCACCCTCATCGGATTGGTGATGCTTTCGCGCGTGGCTACCTATCCCACCCTCCTGTTTGGCGCGGCGCTGGTAGGTATCGGCTCGGCGGTATTTCACCCCGAGTCCTCGCGCGTGGTGCGCATGGTCTCCGGTGGGCACCATGGCTTCGCTCAAGCGCTCTTTCAGGTGGGCGGCAATGCCGGCTCGTCGCTGGGCCCGCTGCTCGCGGCGTTTATCATCGTCGGCGCGAACGGCCAACGCAGACTCGCTTGGTTCTCCGCCGTAGCGCTGCTCGGCATTATCGTACTTGCGCGGGTCGGTTACTGGACGAAGAGAAACAGGCCGGCCGTCAAGACATCCCATTTGGCAAAGACCGAGACCGAGTTGCATCATCACTTGTCGCCTGCAAAAGTCTATCTGTCGCTCGGCGTTTTAATCGCCCTCATGTTTTCTAAGTTCTTCTATCTGTCGAGCCTGAACAGTTACTACACATTCTTTTTGATTAGTAAGTTTCATCTCTCGGTGCGGGACGCTCAGGTCCATTTGTTCATGTTTGCGGGCGCCATCGCCGCCGGCACCATCATTGGCGGACCGATTGGCGATCGCATCGGGCGTAAGTACGTGATCTGGTGCTCTATCCTTGGCGTGCTTCCTTTTACATTAATGCTGCCTTACGCGAACCTGTTCTGGACCAGCATCCTTAGCGTCGTCATCGGCGTGATTCTCGCCTCGGCCTTCTCCGCAATTCTGGTCTACGCGCAGGAGTTGATGCCGGGCAAAATCGGAATGGTTTCTGGCATGTTCTTCGGCTTGGCTTTCGGCATGGGCGGGGTGGGCGCGGCCTTCCTCGGCAATTTGGCGGACCACACCAGCATCACGTTCGTCTATAGGTTGTGTTCGTTCTTGCCCGCCATCGGCTTCCTGACGGTTTTCCTGCCTAATTTAGAGACCCGGAGGCAGCGCATTCTAAAGACGGTCGCGATCGATTAGCCTCTCACTGGCCCACCACCGCACTCCGCCGTTCCATCAACACCACATCGCGCCATCGCCCGTTCATCTGCCCGATCCGCTCGCGCCGGCCGACAATGCGGAATCCGGCGCGGTCGTGCAGTGCGATGCTCACGACATTCTCAGGGAAAATGCCCGCCTGCAGCGTCCAAATACCTGCCGCTTCCGAGTCGGCGATCAAACGCGTCATCAGTTGCCGTCCAACTCTGCGCCCCCGCGCTCGCTCGGCGACGTAGATACTGACTTCGGCCACTCCAGCGTACACGCACCGGCCGGATACGGGACTTAGCGCAGCCCATCCCAATACCTCCCCGTCCCCATGTCCATCAAAGCGTGCCACAATTCTCGCGTCCGGCAGATGATCGGCGTCCCACTTTTCCCAGTCCGGCGCCGTCTGTTCGAAGGTCGCATTTCCGGTCGCGATGCCTTGCAGGTAGATGGCGCGCACGGCCGGCCAATCTTCCGGCCGCAGCGGGTCCATCATAAGCGGTAGTGATCGCGTGGTTTCCAAACGCTCAGTTTAGCGCTTCCACTTCCTCCAACCGCCGCGCCAGAAAGCGCTGCTCCGGGTCACTCGTCGCCAGCGCGAGCGCTTGCCGGTATGCGTCCGCCGCCTCTCGCCACCGGCCCTGGCGCCGCAGCAGATCCGCCTTCGCGGCCGGCAGCAAGTGATACCCCGCCAGCTCGCCCTTCGACTCCAGGGCCGCGATCAACGCGAGCCCGCTTGACGGCCCTTTCGCCATCGCAACCGCCGCCGCCCGATTCAACTCCACCACCGGCGACGGCCGCTTCCGCAGTAGAGCGTCGTATAGGCTCACGATCTGCGCCCAATCGGTATCCTCGGCGCGCTGTGCCCGGGCGTGCAGCGCCGCAATTGCCGCCTGCAAAGCATATTCCCCGCTGGCGCCCTCGCGCAAAGCCGTCTCCAACAAGGGCACTCCTTCGGCGATCTCCTGCCGATCCCACAACGCGCGATCTTGTTCCTCCAGTGTGACGATTTCACCATCCGGCCCGGCGCGCGCCAGGCGCCGCGAATCGTGCAAAAGCATCAGAGCCAGCAACGCGCGCAATTCCGGATTCCGTGGAATCAGCTCGCAGAGCAAGCGCCCCAGCCGGATCGCCTCTTCGCACAGTTGCCTCCGAATCCAGACCTTTCCCGACGTCGCTGCGTAGCCTTCGGTGAAGACCAGGTAAACCACCAGCATCACGCCATCCAGCCGTTCGGCTAGCCGTTCTCTCGGCGGCATTGCGAACGGGAGGCGCGCATCCCGGATCTTGCGCTTGACCCGCACCAGCCGCTGCGCCATGGTGGCAACCGGCGTCAGAAAACAGCGCGCGATCTCTTCGGTGGCAAGTCCGCACACGGTCCGCAGCGTGAGCGCCACTTGCGCATCCACCGCCAGAGCTGGATGGCAGCACGTGAATATCAGGCGCAACTGGTCGTCAACCATCGCTGCCTCCGAAAGATCGATCGCGGATTCCTGCGGCTCGGCAAGCCGTTCGATCACAGTTTGCTTTTGAACCAAACGCGCCCGACGCCGGATCTGATCCACCACGCGGTTGCGCGCCGTGGATACCAGCCACGCGTACGGACTGGCCGGCATACCATCGCGTGGCCACTGTTCCAAGGCCGCTACAAACGCGTCTTGCACCGCTTCCTCGGATAAATCAAAATCGCCCGTAAGGCGCAGAGTGGTGGCCAACACGCGCCTCCACTCCTGGCGATAGAGCGATTCCAGATTCATCCCTGGAGCGGAGGTACGAGTGGCCTCACCTCGATGGATCCAACGCGCGCCGATGGGATGCGTTCGGCGATCGCCAGCGCCTCATCCAAATCCTTGGCCTCGATCCAATAGAATCCGCCCAATTGTTCGCGTGTCTCGGCGAATGGCCCGTCCGTTACCACGCGTTTCCCGTCGCGCATACGCACCGTTGTCGCGGTCGCGACAGGCTGCAATTGCTTGCCGGCGCGAAAATTTCCCGACTTCTGGATGCTTTGCGTAAAGTTCCCGAACTCCTGGTACATCGCGGCCTGCTCGGCTGCGTTCAGGTTAACGAAATCTGCTTCGTTGTCGTAGATCAACAATAGGTACTCCATATGCCTCCTGGCACCTCCGCTACATAGTCGAACGGCGGCGCGCGAAATCGACACTACCCGGAAAATCTTTTCGAGCGCGATCGAACGCGAGCCACCAGGTACACGACAATCAGGACGTTGATCGCCGTCACCACCAGCTTCGTTACCGTGAAGTGCCGCGCTATTTCGTAGATCTCGAGCGGGATGAACAAACCGGTTGTAATGATGGTGAAATACTCGGCCCAGCGCTTGCGCAGCAGTAGGCCCGTTCCCTCCGTCAGGAAAAGCCCGGCGTAGAGGAACGTTCCGACACTAAGTTCCTTCAGCTGCTTCGGCGTCACGCGGAAGATCCTGACCAGAATTCCATGAAGGTAGCGGTTGTCGGTATCCATATGCAGAACCTGTACCCAATGCAGGACAGTACTGGAAAGGTCCTTGTGCAGAAACTTGATGGCGCCGATTCCGACGGCGATCAGCAGTGCGGCTTTGAACAGCTTAAATAGCCCGATCAAAAAGAGAACGAATGAGAACGGTTCCCTCGATGACTGCTTAGCCGATGATCTCCGGGATACTGTCGCGCGCGCCACCATCTAATGGTACCTACGTTGCGCGCTTTTTCTTGCTCGTCTTCTTGCCGGTTTTGGCGTTCTTTTCCAGCCGCAGCTTCCAGGCCGTCTTCAGGGCGCCGGCCAGCAGATCCTCATCCGCCTGAGCGAGCCGAACGTGCGTCGCTCCGTTTCGGCCCCAACCGCCGGCGATTGGCAAGAAAATGTCCGGCTGCTCCTGAACGAAATCCGCTTGCAATTCCGGCGTGAGCATCAGGTTGCCGTAGCCCTGCTTTTGCGACGCCAGAGTGGCGAAAATCCTGCCGCCCACACGAAAGTCAGCCGAGCCCATGTGCGAGCCTTCCTCGGCGCCCGGCAGGCTCAGCGCAAGCCGTCGAAAATCCGCTGCGGTCATCGGAGAGAGTATCCCATATCTCGCCACCCAACCTGTTACAGTACGGCCACATGCGCCATCGAATCTTGATCTCGGCGCGGGCGATATTACTCGGTTGGGTCTCGCTATTCGCGCTCACTTATTTAGTCGAGCGCCCGTTGCTTGCCTGGACCGCGCCAATCCTCGGCGCAAGCTGGCTCCCCACCGCACAATTGGCGCTCGCTTGCGCCGGGTTGGCTGTTACTGGTTGGATTGTCGGACGAGGGAATCGTTTCGACGTGCTCATCTTCGCAGCCATGCTCGCTGCCTGGAACTTCGGCCTGGCGCCCGCCATTAACGTTCCCTGGCTGGTCCGATTGGCGATCGATAGCTTCGGAAATTCGCGGTATCTGGAATCGTTGATCACCGCTGTTGCCACTCACGCGCTTCTCTTTGGCAGCCTGATTACCGGCGCGCGCTTGAGCCGGCCCGCACAATCGATCGCTACTTTACAATCTCGCTAAGCACGTTCCCGATCGATCCGCTCGGCCGCTCAACGTCGAGCAGCTCGGCAAGAGTTGGTGCGACGTCGTTGATCGCAACTCGTCGGGTGTACACGCCCGCCTGGATGCCCGCGCCGCAGAAAATCAATGGAACATGGGTGTCGTAATCATACGGAGTCCCATGCGTCGTACCCGTGGCATCGAATAAGTAGTACGGCTCAGCCAGAATGTATAAGTCTCCAAATCGCGGCTCGAAGAATTGCAGGCTGATCGCGTTTCCAATCGGGTCGCGCTGCACCTCGCCGGTCATCAACTCGTGTCTGGTGTAGACGCGCGCGATATGAGCTCCGCGCCGTGCCGCTTCCGCTCCGACCGCCTCCACTTCCGCCGGATCCAACTTCTTGGCGTGAATCAGTTCCCAATTGAGATAAGGCATCATGGCGGACGGCGCCGCGAACCATTTGCCCGGGCCAAATCGTTGCACCAGCGCATCGGTCATCAGCCCGACCAGTTGCGTCTCGGCTAAGCGTCCTCCCGGCATGTGCCGCGCTTGATTTACTTCGGGCACGGGCGCGACGCCGTGGTCCGCGGTGAGAACCACCAGTGTATTCCCAGCGCCGACTCGTTGATCGATGTACTCCAAAAGTTTTCCCAGAAGCCGGTCCGTCCGGATCGAGATATCGCGGACCGCTGGATCGTCCGGCCCCACGGCGTGCCCCACATAATCGTTCGATGAGAAACTCACCGACAGGACGTCGGTTCCGGCGTGACGACCCAGGCTCTCACCATCCAGCGCTTGTTCCGCGAACTCCTCGATTATCTCGTTGCCCCAGGGCGTCGCTTCAATTCCTCCGCAATAGCGCGTCGCAGTACCGGCCACCATAGTGCAGAAAGGAGTTGCTGAACCCTCTTTCGCATCCACAGGCAGCCAACTCGCACCGATAATCCGCCGGTAGCTCTGCTTCGAATTCACTGCCTGTACCCACTGCGGCAACTCGGCGCGGTAGTAGCTGCTGGTCACCCAGTTGTTGGAGTCCGAATCGTACCAATACGCTCCGTCCGCTGTATGTCCCACCGGCAGAATCGCACTGCGATCTTTAATCGAGATCCCGATCACGTGGGATTCGCCGCCCTGAATCTTCAGCTCGTCCGGCACAGTGCTCACCAGTAACCGCCGGGGTGAAGAACCAGGCATCCCAGGGACGCCTCCCACCAACTTGGTTGCCGGATCGAACACGCTGGTTATGGTCTTCCCGCTCTCACGGTCGAACCATTCATTGGCGATGATGCCGCTGAGCGATGGCGGAGCGCCGCTCAAGAACGTCGAGTGTCCCACGGCGGTCACCGTGGCCGCGTGAAGGTAATACGCGTTGGTGAAGACGGCGCCCTGTTCCATGAGCCGCGCGAGGCCGGCATGGTAATCGTTCCGAAAACGCAGCAGGTAGTCATAGCGGAACTGATCGATCACGATCGCCAAGACTAACTTCGGCCTTTTGGAAGTTTGCGCGGGAGCAGCGAACAGCGCGGCAACAGCGGCAACGAAGCATAGGAAAATTCGCTTAGCGCGGTGCATAGCAGGTGTTTTTCAGCCTAGCATGATGGTCGCGGCGCGCACGTCACGCTTTCGTAACAGCGTCCCATTCCTCGGCGCCCATCCGCCGGAAAAACTCCTTCGGCGCGACGTCGGCCACAGGCATAGGATGCCGCCGCGTCAACTTCAGGGCGTTCAGCATCTGATCGCATACTCCCACCACGGCGTTGAACAACAGCACCGGCAGGATCGCCAGCTTGTACCCCATGGCCTGCGCATCATCCAGCGCAACGTCCGGCGTCTTCCCACGCCAAACCATGTTGAGCAGGCACGGACCATACACCAATCGCGGCACCGCCGCCACTTCCTCCAACGACTCGGGAGCCTCCACGAACGCCACGTCCGCGCCCGCGTGCAACGACGCATTCGCCCGCCGGATCGCCTCCTCGAACCCCAGCACGGCGCGTGCATCCGTCCGCGCAATAATCAGGAAATCGCGATCGCGTTTGGCCGACGCCGCCGCGCGAATCTTCGCTAAGTAATCTTCGAGCGGAATGATCGTTTTGTTCTCCAGGTGCCCGCACTTCTTTGGAAAACCCTGATCCTCGATGTGAATCCCCGCCACTCCCCGCTGTTCGTACTCGCGCACTGTGCGGACCACGTTCAGCTCGTTGCCATAGCCCGTGTCGGCATCCGCGATCACTGGCGCTTTTACCGCCGCCGCGATCCGGCCCGCGTTCTCCGCAATCTCCGACATCGTGACCAGCCCGTAATCGGGATAACCCAGCGCCGCCGCCGTCCCGGCTCCCGTCATGTAGACCGCGCTGAATCCCGCCTGCTCGATCATCCGCGCCGTGATGCAGTCGTACGCGCCCGGCACCGCGATGATACCGTTCTGGCGTAACAGCGCGCGAAGCTCGCTGGGTTTGCTCATCTCCACATTGTCGCGCGGGACATGCGCTCACATTGTGGCGCTAATTGCTTTTGCTACACCTGCTCGTCAAACTCGGCTTCAGGCTGCGGCAACACGTCGTCGTTACCGGCCATCCACACATACAGGGTGGGCAGCAAGAAAATGCTCATGACCAGGTCGGAAATGAGACCTCCCACAATCACGATGGCGAATGGCCTCTGCGAGTCCGAGCCGATTCCATGCGACATGGCGGCGGGCAACAGCCCCAGAGTCGCTACCAACATGGTCATCATGATGGGGCGGAGCCTCAACACGGCTCCCTCTACCGCAGAGTCGACGATGGTATGTCCGCGAACGCGAAGTTGGTTGATGTACTCCAGCATGATTACGCCCGTCTGCACCGAAACACCGAACAACGCGAGGAATCCCACTCCGGAAGAAACGCTGAAGTTGGTGTGTGTGATCAGCAGCGCGAGCAGACCGCCAATGCGCGCCAGCATCACGTTCACCAGAATCAGCGTCGCCCATTTGAACGAGCGAAACATGCTGTAAAGAATGATGTAGATCAGTAGGATGGTGAGTGGCACCACGATGGCCAGCCGGGCGTTCGCGCGTTGTGCACTTTCGTACTCGCCTTCCCAATTGATGTGATACCCTCGCGCCAGCGGAACTTTCTCGGTTACGTTCTTGATTGCCTCCTCAACCGCGCCGCCCAGATCGCGTCCGCGCACACTGTACTTGATGGCGACATAACGCTGGTTTCCTTCCCGGTAGATCTCCGACCCCTCGTCCCGTTCTTCCACCTTGCAGAGCTGTGCGAGCGATACCCGTTCTCCGGTGGGAGCTAACAGGCGAATGTTCTCGATGGCTTCCTTGGTGTTGCGGAACCGCGGCGGATAGCGCATCACCAGGTCGTAGCGCGCCTCGCCTTGCAACACCTGGGTGAGAGCGTTCCCTCCCGCCGCCGTTTGGACGGCGTCTTGCACATCGGCTACGTTGATTTGATAGCGGGCCGCCTGCTGGCGATCCACCTCGAAGTTGTCGTTCGGCTGGCCCAGCACATGAAACACTCCCAAATCCGTAATGCCTTTTACCTGCCCCATGATCTTGACTACTTCTTCGGACTTGGCTTCCAGAACTCGCAGATCGTCGCCGTACACTTTCGTCGCAAGCTGCCCCTTCACTCCACTGACCGCTTCCTCCATGTTGTCGGCGATCGGCTGGGAAAAGCCCCAGACCACTCCTGGAATCTTTTCCAACTCGCGGTTCATGGCCGCAATCACCTCGCCCTTGTTCTGATGAAAGGATGGCCGCCATTCTTCTTTAGGCTTCAAATCGACAAAATATTCGGTGTTAAAGAAGCCGGTGGTGTCGGTCCCGTCATCCGGACGGCCCGTTTGACTGGTGCACTGCGTAACTTCCGGCCAGGAACAAAGGATGAGCCGCGCCTGATTCGATAGCCGGATGCCTTCCGTCGGACCGGTGCTGGGAGCCAGCGTGCCGCGCACCCACAACGCGCCTTCGTCCAGGTGCGGCAGGAATTCGGAACCGATCACCCCGCCGAGCCAAAGATACAACGCCACAGCCAGGCCGGCCACTCCTCCGGCGACGGTAAGGAAGCGCAGACGAATCGCAATTCTGAGCGCCTTGCGGTAGAGGCTGGTCAGCAAATTCATCACCGGGTTGTGCCATTCGCGCGTGCCTTTGGGGAAGAAAAGGCTGGAGAGCGCGGGGGCGATGAGCAGCGAAAAAATGATGGCGCCCAGCAGGGCGAACGCTACGGTCCAGGCCATCGGCTTGAATAATCGCCCTTCCACGCGCTGCAACGTGAATATGGGCAAGTACGCAGTGATGATGATGGCCACCGCATAGAAGACCGGCCGTTGCACTTCGTGCGCGGCGTCGGCGATTTTTTGTTTAGCCGATCTACCGTTCTGGCCGCGGCGGCTGAGATGGCGAATGATGTTCTCGACCATCACCACCGCGCCATCCACCACCATTCCGAAGTCCAGAGCGCCTAAAGACAGCAAGTTTGCGGGAATCCCCTTGAGGTTCAAACAAGTCGCGGCGAACAACAGCGAAAACGGGATGGTCAGGGCCACGATGATTGCACCCCGAACGTTTCCGAGAAACAAAAAGAGAATGATCACCACCAGGATGATGCCGTCCCTGAGATTGTTCAGAACGGTATGCGTCGTGTACCGCACCAGATCGCTGCGATCGATCAGCGGCAGCACCTTCACACCCTTCGGCAGAATCGTGTTGTTGAGCTCCTCCACCTTCTTGTGGATTCCCTGCAGCGCCGTGTCGGCGTCGGCGCCTTTGCGCAGCAGCACAATTCCCGAGACCACATCGTCGTTATCGATGAGCTTTCCATCCTCGTGCCGAATCGCCCGGGCGAACTGGCCAAGCCGAATCTTCGGGCCTTGGTCGACGACGGCAATATCCCGGACGCGGAGCGGAGTTCCGTTCTTGGCCGTGATCACCGTGTTTTCGATGTCCTGCACGTTTCTGACCAGGCCGACTTCGCGAATATTGATCTGCTGCAAGCCGGCTTCGACAAAACTGCCGCCGGCATTCGCGTTGTTGTTGGTGAGCTGTTGCTCTACTTGAGAGATGCTCAATCCATAGGAGATGAGCTTGTCGGGGTCCACGCGAACTTGATATTCCCGCGTCGGCCCGCCGAAGCTGGCAACATCCACGATGTTGGGAACAGATTTGAAATTCTTTTCCACCACCCAGTCTTCCAGCGACTTCAACTCCATCACGTCATACGCCGGGTTCGTGCTGTGCAGCGTGAAGAAGTAGATCTGGCCAGCGGGGCTCCAGTCCGTCTGCATTTGCGGCGAGACGCCAGGCGGAAGCGTGACCTGCGTCAGCCGTTCGAGCGCCCGCTCGCGATCCCGGAAATTCTCTTCTTCGTCGTCGAATATCAGCTTGATGTCCGAAAGACCGAACAACGAAAACGACCGCAAATGAGTTACGTGCGGCATGCCATTCATCACGATTTCCAGCGGAATTGTGACTTGCTGCTCCATTTGCTCGGCGGAAATACCAGGCCATTGCGTGACAATTTCCACGTAATTGTCCGCGACGTCGGGATATGCTTCCACGGGGAGCTGGTGAAACGAAATCGCGCCCCAGCCGAACAGCAGCACCGCCGCGGCTAGTACGAGAAAGCGGTTCTGGAGCGCGAAATCGACCAGTCGGCGAATCATCTATTGGTCACCCTCACTGTTCTACCGTGTCCTGGAAGACGAGCGCGTTGGTGACAACCTGATCGCCCGATTGGATGCCCCGGACGACCTCTTGCAGGTTGCCGGGTAGCATATTTCCGGCGGTCACTGCTTCGCGCCGGAAGCGGCCATTTCCTAATGGTCTATAAACCCACTCTCGGTCGTGCAGGTGCAGAATCGCGGTGGCCGGTACTGTCGCGCGTTTCTCCATGCTTTGGCCGTGGAACGTCGCGGTAACGAACATCCCGATCCGCATCAGACCGGGATTCTCCACTTCCAACCGGACCTTAGCGGTGCGAATGTTCGGGTCGATGATGGGCAGAATATTGCTGATCCGTCCCTTCAGAACCCGGTCCGGATAAGCGACCAGGTGGATGTCTGCGTATTCTCCGATGTGCACCTGGGCCATATTGTTCTCCCATACATCACAGACGATCCAGACGTGCGACAGGTCGGAAATGGTGAACGGGTTCGGCGCTGAATAAGCCTGCACCGCCGATTGATCGGTGATTTGCTGGTCCGTGAGTGTTCCCGATACCGGAGCGAAAACTTGAACAATACCGGTAGGATGCTCCGGGTCCGCCCCCAGCAGCCCGAGCTGTTCTTTCGTGGTCTCAGTTGTGATTCTCGCGTCTTCCAACGCCGTTTGCGTACCGACTTCAGCGTTTTGCGCGATTTCCAAGCCGCTCTTGGGGATTGCCCCGTGTTCGAACAGAACCGCGGCGCGATTCAGCTGTATGTTCGTCAATCGCTCGTTGTCGACTGCCAGTTGTTCGTTCTTGACGGCCTGGCGGTAACTGGAAAATGCGTTCGCTATATCCGCGCTCCTCACCTTGAAGAGAAGCTGGCCCTTTATCACTTCATCGCCTAGCCGTGCGTTAATTTCGACGATTCGTCCGGTAGCCAGCGACGGTACCGGCACCTGTTTGGAAACGTCGGGATTCACCACTCCGGTGACGTTGAGTTCCGGCGCGGCAATGTGCTCACCCGCCGTCGCCAGCGGAAACCGCTCCGGGTGATCCACCTGGAAGTTGTTCGCGTCCAGATCGGGTTCCACGGCGACCGGCTGCGGACCCGTATTGGCTGCCTCCACCTTGTCTTGGGCACTGACTTTCTTTTCGCACCCAGCGAGGAAAAGGCTGAAACCCACGCACAAAGTTGCCGCAGGCAAACTGGAAAGGATGACAAGTGAGCGATTCATTGCAGCACCTCACGGCCCACGGCCATGTTCATCTGGGCAGCCGCGGTTAGATAGGAACCAATCAGATTCAGGTAAGCTAGTTGAGTATCTCGGGTGGCTTTTTCCGCGTCCAGGTAATCCAGCAAAGATGCCCCGCCGTTCTGGTAGGAGAAAGAAATCTTGTCGCGAGTATCGTTGGCCAGCTTCAGATACTTGCTCTTGTAGGGACGGAGCAGATTCACATTGCTGACCAACGTCACGTAAGCAGAGTCTACATCGTTGAATACCTGGGCTTGGGCGGCATCGCGCAATCGCTCGTTGCGTCCGATGTCGATCTTCGTCAGCTCTTTCTGCCCCTGATTTCGATCGAAGATGCGCAAAGGAATGCTGATACTGCCACCCATGGTTTCGTTGGCGTACGAATTGGCGAACGAAGGATTGTGCGAGTACCAAATGCTGAACGTCGGATCGGTTGAACCGTTGGCCACGGCGAGTTGGTAAGTGATCTTGGCTAAGTCGACGTTTTGCACCGCCGCCTTCAAATCCGGCCGAGCTTCCAGCGCGATATTCCGGAATTCCTCCAGCGGCTTCAACTCGGGAGTAAAATCAAATGGTCCGGAGACGTCGAACTGCTCAATTGGGGTCCGATCGTTCAACAGCATCAGAAGCTGAATTTTGGCGGTCCGAAGATTCACCACCGCCGTTTCGAAATCGGACTCGAACTGCACCCGCTGCAATTCCAGCCGATCCAGATCCACTTCGGCCAAATCCCCGGCCGTGAATCGAATACGACTAACCTCGAGTTCTCGATCCCAGTACGCCAGGTTCTGTTTTGCGTTCTCGAGCACCGCCTTGGCTTGCAAGGTTTGTACGAATCCGCTGCGCAGGTTAAACACCAGGCCGCGCTCCTGATCCAGATAAGTCGATTCAGTGACAGCTGTTGTCTCCTTGGCTTGGTCGCGCCGCAACTCGCGTTTATGCTGGCGTTCGTGCAGGTAGCTGAAGGCTGGTGTTTCCACAACGCCGGCGAACGGCCGCCAGTATCCTTGATTCCCTCGGCTGATTTGAAACCCATCCGCCGACAGAGTGAAGTCGGGATTGGGCCGCAGGTAGGCGGTGATCTCGCCGGCACGCGATTCGTCGATATTGAGCTGAGCGGCCTTCAAGGTCGGGTTCGCCGCCTTGAACCTTTCTTCGATCTGTTGCCAGGTGAATGCGGTCTGCGCCGCCAGAGGTGCGATCGGAATTCCCGCGAGCAAGATTGCCAAGCGCCGAAGTCCGCTCCCTAACGGTCGCGGCTCAGACGGTCGCGGCTCAGTAGGGTGCCATTTTACGCCCTTCATAGCAGACCTTGACTGTAGCCCCGCCGGGCCGGTCGACTCCAGTGATCTTGCTTCCAACCCGCGAGTCGTTCGATTATCGTTCGTCGCTACTCGATAGTCGTTCAGCTTGT
>Ga0209415_10006827_pt1 | contig 20148 bp, 16 predicted proteins | sample PeaSoiSIISIP2007_FD_187696 | JGI IMG/M metagenome (GOLD analysis project Ga0209415, IMG submission 187696) | Peat soil microbial communities from Weissenstadt, Germany - SII-SIP-2007 (SPAdes) (version 2) | ecosystem: Environmental > Terrestrial > Soil > Wetlands > Peat | place: Germany... | reverse complement strand
AGTCGGCGACACGATCAAATTCTCGAAGAGGATCGAGGCGGGTCCGGGGCTTGGTCACTTGCAAGCGTGGGCGACGGCCGAACCAAAACGATATTCGACGGCGGCGAAGTCGCACACATCGCCGCCGACCGCAAATCTTTTTCGCCTTGCGACCGCTGCGGCTTCAGGCGCCCACTTCGGCATCCGGCAACGGCGGGGAGACCTTAAGCAGCGTGATCTGGTTGCGCGCTCGGCGCAGCACCTGGAAGCGATGCCTGTGGAAAATGAAGGTCTGTCCGACCTCGGGAATCGCCTGCGCTTCGTGGATGACCAGCCCGGCCAGCGTCACCGCTTCCTCGTCCGGCAGATCCCAGTCCATGGCGCGGTTCAGCTCGCGAATGGTGACCGCGCCCTCGACAATGACTGACCCGTCGGGCTGCCGGCGCACGCCCTCGGCCACCAGATCGTGCTCGTCCTCGATCTCGCCGACGATCTCCTCGATGATGTCTTCCAGCGTCACCAGCCCCTGCAAGGCCCCGTACTCGTCGACCACCAGCGCGAAGTGGGTGCGCCGCCGGCGAAACGCGTTCATCTGATCCTTCAGCTTCGTGGTCTCGGGGATGAACCAGGGTTCGCGGGCGAGTGCGGCGATGTCGAGCGTCTCCACACCGCCCTCGGCCGTCGCCACGGCCCTCAGGAGATCGCGAGCGTGCAGCACTCCGATGATATTCTCCGGCTCGCCACGGTAGATCGGCAGCCGCGTGTGCGAGGCCCCCAACGCCTGGTTGATCACGTCGCGCGGCGCAAGGTCAGCGTCGAGCATCTCGATCGACCTGCGGTGCACCATGACGTCGGCGACGTCCATCTCGCCGAGGTCGAGCACCGCGCCCAACATGCGGCGGTCGGCGCTTTCGACCATCCCCTCGGCGTGGTGGTACTCGACAGCGCCGCGGATCTCCTCGTGCGCCTCGGTCTCGCCGCGTCCGGCTTCGACGTCGACGCCGACCAGCTTCAGCGTCCCGCCGACGAACCACTGCACGGTGTTCACCACCGGTGTGAAGACGAGGACGGCCAGTTCGGTCGGGGCCGAGAGCCAGCGCGCCACGTCGTCGGCGCGCATGATGGCCAGCGTCTTGGGCAGCACTTCGGCGAACACCAGCACGAGCACGGTCATGATGCCGGTGGCGATCGCCACGCCGAGGCCGCCGTGGAACGTCTGGCTCAGAACCATGGTCACCATGGCCGAGGCCAGGATGTTGATCAGGTTGTTGCCCAGCAGCACGGCGCCGATCATCTGCTCGCGCTCGCCGATCAGGCGGTTTACGCGCGCCGCGGCGCGATCGCCGTCCCGCTCCAACTGGTGCATGCGCCCGCGGCTGGCCCCGGTCAGTGAGGTCTCCGCGGCGGAGAAGACGCCGGAGATCGCCAGCAGCAGCACGATCACCGGCGCAATGGCCAACAGCTCTGCGATCATGGCCGAGCGCCTTCTTCGATCAGAAAGGTCTTCAAGAGTCCGACGTCGACGTTCGCGTCCACGAGCGTCTCGCCGATGCGGCGGGGAAGGATGAGGGCGATTCGTCCGGCCCGCGCCTTTTTGTCCTGCGCCATGCGAGCGACGAGATCGCCTGCGCTTAAAGGCAGACCGCCGGCGATCTCCGCGAGCTGCGTGGGCAGGCCGGCGGCTGCGATCGCCGTCGTCGCGCGCCTCGCGTCGTCGCCGGGGCAGAGCCCGCTCAACAAAGCGAAGCGGAAGGCTAGCGCCGAGCCCAGCGCGACGGCCTCCCCATGCAAAAGCAGGTCGGAGAAGCCGAGGGCGGCTTCGAGCGCATGTCCGAACGTGTGGCCCAGGTTGAGCAAGGCGCGGCGGCCCTGCTCGCGCTCGTCCTCGGCGACGATCTCGGCCTTCATCTCGATCGAGCGGCCGATGGCGTGCGCCAGCGCGGCCGGCTCGCGGGCCAGCACGCTTGCGCCATTGGCCTCTAGCCAAGCGAAGAAGCCGGCATCGCCCAACAGGCCGTATTTGATGATCTCGGCGTACCCGCAACGCATCTCCCGCGCCGGCAGGCTGGCGAGCGCGTCCAGGTCCGCCAGCACCAGCCGCGGCTGGTGGAACGCGCCGATCAGGTTCTTGCCCTGCGGCGCATCGATCGCCGTCTTGCCGCCGACCGAGGAGTCGACCTGCGCCAGAAGCGTGGTCGGGATCTGCACGAAGTCGATGCCGCGCTTATAGATCGCCGCCGCGAAGCCGGCGAGATCGCCGACCACGCCGCCGCCGAGCGCGATGATGAAATCGCCCCGGTCCAATTCCAGATCGAGCAAGCGGTCAAGCAGGTCCTCGAGCCCGGCGAAGCTCTTCATCGCTTCTCCCGGCGGCACGGCGATCACCAGTGGCTCTACGCCGGCCTTGCTGAGCGAGGCCCCCAGCCGACCCGCGTAGAGGTCGGCGACGGTTGTGTCGGTGACGATGGCGGCGCGCCCACCGGTCATCAGCGGCGCGATGAGCCCTCCGGCCCGGTCGATCAGTCCCGGCCCGACGACGACCTCATAGGCGCGGTCGCCCAGCCCCACCCCATAGCCGGTCACGGCGACGGCGCGCCTGCCGCCGCTCGGGCGCGCAACGCCTGGATGATGGCGTCCACCGTCGCCTGGTGCGCGGCTTCGCCGGATTCGACGGTGATGTCGGCCTGCGCATAGACCGGGTACCGCTCGCGGGCCAGCTGCTCCAGCACCTCGCGCGGGTCGCCCTGGCGCAGCAAGGGGCGGTCGCTCCGCCGTTCGACGCGGCGTAGCAACACCTCCATGTCGGCTTTCAGCCAGACCGAGATCGCTTTCTGGCGGATCAGCTCGCGCGTGGCCGGGGTCATGAACGCCCCGCCGCCGGTCGCCAGCACGTGCGGCGGCTCATCCAGCAGGCGAGCGATCACCCGTCGCTCGCCGTCGCGGAAGGCGGCCTCGCCCAGCTCCTCGAAGATGTCGGGGATCGACCGGGCGGCCGCGCGCTCGACCTCCTCGTCGGCGTCGACGAACGGCAGGCCGAGCGCATGAGCGAGCCGCCGGCCGATGCTGGACTTGCCGGCGCCCATCAGACCGACCAGCGCGATCGTCCGCTGTCGGAGGGCGGGCTCGTTGCTCATCGGCGGAAGCGGGGCTGGACGGAAGACCGGCCGGGTCGAGAGTGGCGCTTGATCATCGCCCGAGGCGCTTTACACGAGGATCAGGATGCGCGCCATGATCGGCCGGCGCATCGGGCTAGCCGGGGGCCTTAAGGAGAGCGGCGCGACGCCCATGGCCAAGGCGACTGCAAGGGGGGCGAAAGACGCCGCGATGGGGCTGCTGGCCAGCCTTGTCTTGCTAGCGCTGACCGCCGGCGCGCGCGCGCAAACCCCAGAGGCGGGCGGACAACCGCCTCCGCTGGATGCCGGCGCCCAGCAGCAGCAGGCCTCGCCGCCAGCGGCCCTCGAACCCCCGCTCGCGCCTGTGGCAGGGCCGCCGGGTCCGCCTGCGCCCCAGGCCGGTCCACCCGCGGCCCAGGCCGGTCCGCTGCCAGCGACGACGCAGACGCTTGCGCCGCCGCCGGTTCCGGTCGAGGGCCAGGCGCTGAACCCGCTCGATCTCTTCTCGGCGGGCCGCGATACCGGGCTAGGACCGGATCTGTGGCGCGGCGCTTCCGCCGCGCTCGCGCGGACCGTCATTCCGACCCTCGGCGACCACCCGCTCTCGCCGGCCGCAGCGGGACTTGCCAGGCGCGTCCTGGCCGCTGCGGCAACCGCGCCCGAGGGGGCCGGTGACGACGCCGACCTCGCCGCCGCCCGCGCCCGCGCGCTGCTCGCGCTGGGGGACGCGCCGACCGCCGAGCTGATCCTCGACCACACGGCCGGGCTCGCGAACAGCGCCGCGCTCTCCGAGACCGCTGCCGAGGCTGCGTTGATCGACGACGAGGACGACAAGGCTTGTGCGATTGGCGAAGCGCTCGGCGTCGGGCGCGACGGTGCCTATTGGCTGAGGCTCAGAGCCTTCTGCCAGGCGCGAGCCGACAAGCCCGCCGCCCAGCTCACCCTGACGCTGGCCGACGACGCCGACCACGACCCCGCCTTCGCCCGCATGATTGGCGTAATCATCGCCGGGGGCGGCGATCCCGGCCCCGCGTCCCTTCGCGACGGCGTCGACTACGCCACGTCGCGGCAGCTCAAGCTCGATCTGGGGCCAGCGACGCCCGACGCCCCGCCGGCGATCGCACTTCGGCTTGCCGCCGGCGCGACCGGCCTCGGGCCAGGCCCGCCCGCCGCCGCGCCGCCGGCCGAGGCCGACATCCTCGCCGACCTGCGCAAGGCCAAGAGCGTTCAGGCTTACGGCGCGGCCGCCCGGCTGGCGCTCCCTTCGATCGTGCAGATGGTGCAGGCCAAGACTCCGCTCACCAATCCCATTCAGCTCGCGACGGCCGCCCTGGCCGCGGGCGATGTTCAGACCGCGCAGGCGATTCGGCTCGGGCTCGCCGACACCGCGGGTGCTGGCGCTGATCCGGCCGATCTCGCCATTCTGGACGCCGCGCTGGCCGTCGCAGCGGGCAAGGCCGATCCGCCGAGCTTGGACCGGCTGATCGAGCGCGGCGCGCGCACCGATGCGGCGGCGGGGCGCGCCCAGGGCGCCGCGGCGCTGGTCTTCGCCCTGGGCTGGCCGGCCGACGGCCAGGCGCGGGCCGAGTTCGCCGGCTTCAACCTTGGCCACGCGCGGGCGTCGCCCGCCACGCTGCTCCTGCTCGATGACGCCGCCGACCAGGGCGTGCGCGGCGACGTCGCCTTGGTTGCGCTCAGCGTCGCGGAGGCCGCCGGCGAGCCTGGCCCCGAGCCCGCCGATCGCGCCGCGCTGATCCGCGCCCTCGACCGGGTCGGCCTCAAGGCTGACGCGCAAGGCTTCGCGCTCGAGGGGCTTGTCGGCCTGGAAGCGCGCTGATGGCGGCGGAGGGTTGGGTCGAGGCCTTTCTTGAGATGATGGCGGTCGAGCGTGCGGCGGCCAGGAACACGCTCACTGCCTACGCGAAAGACCTCGCCGATGCGTCGGCCTTCCTCGCCCGCTGCGGCCGCGACCTCACCGACGCAGGCCTGGAGGACATCGAAGCCTACTTCCTCGACCTGGGCGCGCGCGGGCTGTCGCCGGCCACCGCCGCGCGCCGCCGCGCGGCGGTGCGCGGCCTCTATCGCTTTGCGCTCGGCGAGGGCTGGCGCACCGACGATCCTTCGCGCCGCATCGATGCGCCGAAGAAGGGCCGGCCGTTGCCGCACGTCCTGACCCGCGACGAGATCGACCGATTGATCGCCGCGGCCGGCGAGAGAGACGGGGCGGCGGGGCTTCGCCTCGCCTGCATGGTCGAGCTGCTCTACGCCTCGGGCCTGCGCATCTCCGAGCTGCTGGCGCTGCCGCTCGCCACCATCGCCCGCGAGCCGGCCTACCTGATCGTCAAAGGCAAGGGCGGCAAGGAGCGGCTCGCGCCGCTGAACGATCCTGCGCGCGCGGGAATCGCCGCCTACCTGCCGGCGCGCGCGTCATTCCTGCCCAAGGGCGTCAAGGACAGCCCGTGGCTCTTCCCTTCGCGCGGCGCCGGCGGACGCCTGACCGCCCGCCGCTTCGCCCAGATGCTCTCCGAGGCCGCGGTCGTTGCCGGCGTCGACCCGTCGCGCATCAGTCCGCATGGCCTGCGCCATGCGTTTGCGACCCATCTGCTGGAGGGCGGCGCCGACCTGCGCGCCGTGCAGAAGCTGCTCGGCCACGCCGACATCGCAACGACCCAGATCTACACCCACGTCGCCCAGGACCGCCTGCGCGCGGTCATGGAAAAGAGCCACCCGCTGGCGAAGCGAAGACCGCCTAGCGGGCGCTGATCAGCACGTCTCCAGGCGCGGCGTCGCCGGCGGCGAACTCGGGCAGGGCGGCGAGCTCGGCGTAGAGCGGAGCGAAGTCGGTCTCGACGGTCTGGCGCAGCAGATCCTCGAAGCTTTTGATGACGAAGTAAGTCTCCTGGTAGGCGTCGATCCGATAGTGGGTGAGCATCACACGCTTCATGTCGAAGGCGACGCGCCGCGGCGTCGGGTCCTCGAGCGCGTAGATCGACTCCCCGTGGCTGGAGACGATTCCCGCCCCGAAGATCTTTAACCGGCCGCCCTCGCGGATCAGCCCGAACTCGACGGTGTACCAGTAGAGACGGGCCAGCATCTCAAGCCCGCCCAGGCGCACGGCGCGGAGGCCGCCCCGGCCATAGGCCTGCATGTAGTCGGCGAACACCGGGTCGGCGAGCAGCGGCACGTGGCCGAACACATCGTGGAACACGTCCGGCTCGCGCAGGTAGTCCATCTGGTGCGGCTCGCGGATGAAACGGCCGGCGACGAAGCGGCGGTTGGCCAGGTGGTCGAAGAAGATCTCGTCGGGCACAAGTCCCGGCACGGCCACGACCTTCCACCCGGTCCGCGGACCCAGATGCTCGTTCAGCTCATCGAAGTCCGGGATACCCGGCTTGGAGAGCTTCAGCACGTCCAGTCCGTTCAGGAAGGCGTCGACCGCGCGCCCCGGCAGCTGCGCGCTCTGCCGGGCGAAGAGGGTGTCCCAGCGCGTGTGTTCCTCCGGCGTAAAGGCGGCCCAGTTTTGCGGGACGGTCCAGTCGGCCGCGGCGCCGGGCGGCGGCGCGTCGAAGACGTGTGGCAGGGCGGGGTTGGCGCTCATTGCGCTGCTTCCAACGTCGCTGGCGCGACAGCCGCGACCGTCTGTCGGATCGCGCCGAAGATCGAGGCGTCGGTCTCGTCGCACATGTCGATGGCGACCTGGTCGCCGGCCTTCAGGAATGGCGTCTTCGGCGCGCCGTCCAGGATCGTCTCGACCGAGCGCAGCTCGGCGATGCAGGCGTAGCCCATGCCGCCCGCCTCGATCGGCCGTCCCGGCCCGCCGCCGTCGCCCTTGTTGGAGACGGTGCCGGACCCGACGATGGTCCCGGCGCCGAGCGAGCGGGTCTTGGCCGCATGCGCGATCAGGGTCCCGAAGTCGAAGGTCATCTCGCGTCCTGCGTTCGGGCGGCCGAACGGCGCGCCGTTCAACGAAACCAGGATCGGGCGATGCAGTTTCCCGTCGCGCCACGCCGCGCCCAGCTCATCCGGGGTCACCGCGACCGGCGAGAAGGCCGACGCCGGCTTCGACTGGAAGAAGCCGAATGACTTGGCGAGTTCGCCCGGGATCAGGTTGCGCAGCGAGATGTCGTTGACGAGCAGCACCAGGCGAACGGCGGTCAGCGCCTGCTCGCGCGTTGCGCCCAGCGGCACGTCGCCGGTGATCACCGCCACCTCCGCCTCGAAGTCCAGGCCCCAGGCCTCATCGACCAGCGGGATGGGGTCGCTCGGCGCGAGAAACCTGTCCGAACCGCCCTGGTACATCAACGGGTCCGTCCGGAAACTCGCCGGCAGCTCAGCGCCCCGCGCGCGGCGCACGAGCTCGACGTGGTTCACATAGGCCGAGCCGTCCGCCCACTGATAGGCGCGGGGCAGGGGACTTGCCGCCTCCGCCGGGTCGAACGGTTGGCCAGGCCCGCCCCCATCGAGGCTCTGCGCCAGGGCGGCGAGCTTCGGGGCGAGCCGGTCCCAGTCGTCCAGCGCCGCCTGCAGCGTGGGTGCAATCGTGCTGGCGTCGACGCAACAGCGTAGGTCGCGCGAGACGACCACCAGGCGTCCGTCGCGTCCGCCTTTGAGCGATGCGAGCTTCATCGCCCTTTCCAGCTGTCGACGTAAGCGGCGTCCTCGACCGCGGCCGCGGCCGCGCCGACCTCGAGCGGATCGCGCGCGTCGACCATGACCGCATACTCGTCGGTGGCCGGCTTCGGCTGGGTGAGCATGTTCCTCAGGGCCTTCGGGTGCGGCCCGTGCGTGAAGCCCGACGGGTGGAAGGTCATCATGCCGGCCCTGATGTGGTCGCGGCTGAAGAAGTCGCCGGCGTGGTAGAACAGCACCTCGTCGAAGTCGTCGTTGTTGTGGAAGAACGGCACCTTCAGCGCGCCGGGGTCGGTCTCGAACGGCCTTGGCGCGAACGTCGCGACCACGAAGCGGTCGGAGACGAAGGTCGAGTGCACGCTGGGCGGCAGGTGGTAGCGGTGGCTGGCGACCGGCCGTAAGTCCTTTACGTTCAGGCGGACCGGCGAAAGCTCGCCGTGCCAGCCCACGGCGTCGAGCGGATTGTAGGGGTAGGTCGCGACCGAAACCTCGCCGCGCTTCTTGATCTGCACGGCAAACGCGCCGGCCATCGCTTGGTGGGCGCGGAACGCCTCGTCCATCTCGGGCGTGTCCAGCATAGCTGGATCGAACAGGGCATGACCGCCCAGAAGTCCCTTCTCCGGCAGGCTCAGGTGGGCGTTGGTCGCCTGGATCATCAGGATCGCCGACGCGCTCGATGGCGCGAGCCGCCACATCGCCCCGCGCGGCAGGTAAAGGTAGTCGCCGGCCAAAAAGGCCATCCGCCCCCAGTCACAGAAGAGCTCACCCTCGCCATCGTGCACGAACAGCAGCTGGTCGCCGTCGGCGTTCCGCGCCAGCGCCGTCAGCGGGCCCTCCGGCTTCCAGAACCGCATCTCGAGCGCATCGTTGGAGAGCACGACCGGCGCGTCCCAGGGCGACGCCTGCGGTTCGTTCAGCCGGTTCAGATCGAACGCCCGCGGCCGCAAAGGGCCCTCGAAGCTCGTCCAACCTGTCGGAGGCCTCGGGTGATGCATGAAGGCGGCGGGCCCATAGAAGCCCTCCTTCGAGATTTCGCGCTCGAAGGTTCCCTCCGGCATGTCCGCGTGCGCCTGCCGGGAGTGGATCCCTTGCGCCCCGCGAACGGGGATGCCGATCGCTTTCGCCACGCCCTAGGCCTTCGCCGCCAGTACGCCGCGGCGAATCTGATCCTGTTCCAGCGACTCGAACAAGGCCTTGAAGTTCCCTTCGCCGAAGCCCTCGTTGCCCCTGCGCTGAATGATCTCGAAGAAGATCGGCCCGACGAGGTTCTCGGTGAAGATCTGCAGCAACAGCCCCTGGCCTTCGCTGGGCGCGCCGTCGATCAGGATCCGGTCGGCGCGCAGCCGCTCCACGTCTTCGCCGTGGCCGACCACACGCGCATCGATCTGGTCGAAATAGGCATCCGGCGTGTCCTGGAAGCGCACACCACGCGCGCTCATCGCCTCGACCGAGGCGAAGATGTCGTTCGTCGCCAGCGCCACGTGCTGGATGCCCTCGCCCTGATAGTCGCGCAGGAACTCCTCGATCTGCGACTGGTCGTCCTGGCTCTCGTTCAGCGGGATTCGGATCTTGCCGCAGGGGCTGGTCATCGCCTTGGAGACCAGGCCGGTCTGCGCGCCCTCGATGTCGAAGTAGCGGATCTCGCGGAAATTGAAGATGCGCTCGTAGAACTCCGCCCAATGCGCCATGCGGCCGCGGAAGACGTTGTGCGTCAGGTGGTCGATCAGCGTCAGGCCGGTGGTGGCCGCCGCCATCGCGACGTCCGCCCCCGGCAGCTCGACGAAGTCGACGTCGTAGATCTCCTGCGCCCCGTAGCGGTCGACGAGATAGAGGTTCGAGCCGCCGATCCCCTCGATCGCCGGAATGTTCAGCTCCATGGGTCCGACCGGTCCGCTGATGGCCTTCGCGCCGCGTTCCACCGCAAGCTTCAGCGCCGCCGCGGCGTCCTTCACCCGAAACGCCATCGCGTTGGCGGAAGGCCCGTGCGCGGCGCGGAAGGCGGCCGGCTGGCCGGACGGCTCCATGTTGAGGATGAAGTTGATGTCGCCCTGGCGAAACCGCAGCACGTTCTTCGATCGGTGCCGGGCGGTCGCGGCGAAGCCCATGGTCTCGAACACGCGTTTCAGCCGCTCGGGATCGGGCGCCGTGAACTCGACGAACTCGAAGCCGTCGGTCCCCAAGGGATTGTCGGTGAGGTCGGTCATGACGGACTCCGTGGATACGGGAGAATAGCTCGAGTCGAGGGACGGTTCCTTGCGATCTTGCTCTAGCATGGCACAATGCCGGCATATTATGCCGCTTGGAGGCCTGGAAATGGAGAGTTATGCCTGAGCTCGCCGACGTCGACCGGCGCATCCTCGAAGCGCTGCAGGCCGACGGCCGGCTGACCAACGTCGAATTGGCCGAGCGTGTCGGCCTTTCGCCCAGTCCGTGCCTGAGGCGCGTAAAGGCGCTGGAGGCGCGGGGCTTGATAAAGGGCTATGTCGCGCTCCTCGACCGCCGCGCGCTCGGCCTGGGCGTCATGGCCTTCGTCGAGGTGCAGGTGGAGCGCAACAGCGAGACCGCCGCCGAGGCCTTCACCGGTGCGCTCATGCGCGAGAGCGCGGTCGTCGCCTGTTACGCCATGACCGGCCCCTATGACTACCTGCTGCAGGTGGTCACGCCGAGCCTCGACGACTACGCTCAGTTCGCCATGCAGCGGCTCCTAAAGATGCCAGGCGTGAAGGACGTCCGCTCCAGCTTCGCGCTGGAGGCGGCGAAGGAGTCGACGGCTCTGCCGCTCGAGCACATCCGGGGCCACGGCCGGCGATGACCTACACGCTGCACAGCATGTGGCGGGCGACGGCGCCCTACCGCGTGCGGATCGGCCTGAACCTGAAGGGGCTGCCTTTTAACTATGTCGCGGTCGATCTGCCCGGCGGAGAACAGCGCCGCGAGCCCTATCTCGCCGTCAACCGGCAGGGTCTGGCGCCGGCGCTCGACGTCGGCGACCGCGTGCTCACCCAGAGCCTCGCCATCCTCGAGTGGCTCGAGGAGACGCATCCCGAGCCCGCTCTCCTGCCCACGGACCCCCTCGACCGCGCAACCGTGCGCGCCATGGCCGAGATCGTGGCCTGCGACATCCATCCGCTGAACAACCTCCGCGTCCTGCAGGCGATCGAGGGCCTCGGCGTGGCCGGCGGCTCGGACGAACAACGCGCCTGGGTGCACCGCTGGATCAACGCCGGCTTCGATGCGCTGGAGCCGATGGTTCAGCGCTACGGCGGCGGCTTCGCCTTCGGCTCGCAGCCTGGCCTCGCCGACTGCTGCCTGATCCCGCAGGTCTATTCGGCGAACCGCTTCAAGCTCGACCTTTCACCCTATCCGGCAATCAGGGCCGTGGCCGAGCGCGCGGCGGGGCATCCCGCCTTCGCCGCCGCCCATCCGGACAAACAGCCCGACGCGCCGCGCTTGCCGTAAGGCCCGCGCGGCCGGTAGAGTTTTCCGCGAGGCACGCATTTCATAAGCCATTCAAGGGACGAGAACGATGGGACTGCTCGACGGGAAGGTTGTCTTGGTCACTGGCGGCGGGCGCGGGATCGGGCGTGAGACCGCGATGATCGCGGCGAGGCACGGGGCCAAGGTGGTGGTGAACGACCTCGGCGGCGACGTGCACGGCCAGGGCGCCGACAAGGCCCCGGCGCAGGAGGTCGTCGAACTGATCAAGGCGGCCGGCGGCGAGGCCATCGCCAACACCGAGAGCGTCACCGATCTGGCGGCGGTGAACCGCATGGTGCAGCAGGCGATGGACACCTTCGGCGGCCTGCACGCGATCGCCAATCCGGCAGGCATCCTGCGCGACCGCATGGTCCACAACATGACCGAGGACGAGTGGGACGCGATCATGACGGTCCACCTGCGCGGCCACTTCAACGTTGTGCGCGCCTCGATCAACCACTTCCGCAGCCAGCAGGACGGCTGCTACCTCATGTTCTCGTCGGGCTCGGGCCTGATCGGCAACATCGGCCAGACCAACTACGGCGCGGCCAAGAACGGCATCGCCGCCTTTTCGCGCATCGTCGCCATGGAGGGCGCGCGCAACAACGTGCGCTCGAACGCGATCGCGCCGGGGGCGGCCACACGCATGACCGACTCGGTGCCGCGCGACGAGGAAGCGGCCAAGCGCCGCGAAGCCACGCGCGAGATGCAGAGCCCGGTACGGCCCGCCGAGCTCACCGTCGCGCTGATGACGGACGCGGCGAAGTCGATCTCGGGCCAGGTGTTCGGCGCCGGCGGCTACAACCTCTCGGTCTACTCCCAGCCGCGGCCGATCAAGACCTACTCGCGCGAGGGCGGCTGGGATGTGCCGGCGATCATCAAGGACTTCTTTCCGCGCGCCGAGGAACTCTACACCCCGCTCGGCCGCACAGCCCCGGCGCCTGCGATCGCTGTGCCGGTGAGCTGACCGCTGCCTGACATGCCCTACGAAACCCTGCTCTATGAGGTGGCGGACAGGGTCGCCACGATCACGCTCAACCGGCCGGAGCGGTTCAACGCCATCGAGCGGCTGATGCCGCGGGAGATCCGCGCGGCGGTCGAGCAGGCCGAGCGCGATCCGGACGTGCACGTGATCGTGGTCAAAGGGGCCGGCAAGGGCTTCTGCGGCGGCTACGACCTGAAGAAGTTCGCCGAACGCTCGGACGGCGATGCGACCGGCGGCCAGGAGATGCCTTGGGATCCGACCGTCGACTTCGCCGGCATGTGGCGCAACACCCAGGACTTCATGGCGCTCTGGCGGGCGCGCAAGCCGACCATCGCCCAGGTGCACGGCGCGGCCGTCGCCGGCGGCTCGGACATCGCGCTCTGTTGCGACTTCCTGATCATGGCCGAGGACGCCCGCATCGGCTACCCGCCGGCCCGTGTCTGGGGCGTGCCGACCCCGGCCATGTGGGTCTATCGGCTAGGCCCGCAGGCGGCCAAGCGGCTGATGATGACCGGCGACCTGATCACGGGGACGGAAGCAGCGCAGATGGGCCTGGCGCTCCGCGCCGTGCCGGCGGCCAGGCTCGAGGCCGAAGTCGAGGCGCTCGTCAGCCGCCTGCGCGGGGTGCCGCGCAACCAGTTGATGATGACCAAGATGGTGGTCAACCAGGCCTACGAGAATATGGGCCTGGCCACGACCCAGATGCTTGCCACCTTCTTCGACGGGGTCGCCCGCCACAGCCCCGAGGGCATCTGGTTCCGCGAGCGGGCCGAGGAGGTCGGCTTCAAACAGGCGGTGGCCGAGCGCGACTCCGGCGAGCCGATCGCCCCGCACGTCTCCAAGCGCTAGATCACTTGCAGCGCCCCGCCGTGTGCCTTGCATGCGTGCGCCTGCGCGGGCGACCTGCTCGCGGCCGCAGCGAGGCCCTAGTCTAGCCCGCCGTCGCCTTGCTGATCGTCGCCTCGGAGTCGCGGGTGATCATGGTATTGAACGGGTCGACGCCGGCGAACTTCGGCGGGCGGCTGACGATGAGGTTGATCGTCTGCACGCCGGTGTGGATCGGCACACGCTGTACAGCGATGACCTTCGATGCGTCGTAGCCCGGCGAGGCCGGCTCGACGTCGAAGGCGCCGACGTCCACCGTCTCGTTCATCGGCGTGGGCGTCTCGCGACCCTGCCCGTCGGCGTAGACCTTCTTGGCGTCGACCGTTAGGGCGAGGTCGTACTTGCCGTCGGCGCGCTTGCTGTACACCGCCTTTGTCGCCTTAAGGTCATAGAGGGTGATCTTCTCGAACAGGTCGGTGATCAGCTGCTGCTTGTCGGCCGGCGCGACCTTGCGGAAGTCGTTCACGAGGTCGAGCGAGGTTGGGTACGGCGGACCCTTGAAGGCGTAGTCGTGCAACAGCATCCGCAGCGCCTTGTCGACGTTGTCCTCGCCGATCTGGTCCTGCAGGCGGTACATGACCACCGAGCCCTTGCGGTAGTGGATGTAGGGCTGGTCCTCGACCCGCTCGAGCGGCTGTTCGTCCAGCACCGAGCCGCCGCGCGCGCGGAGGTAGCTGTCGAGCTCGAAGCGCAGGAACTTGCGCATCATGTAGGGCCCGTACATGTGCTTCATCACCATGCCGGCGGAGTACTGCGCCAGCGTCTCCGACAGCATGGTGTCGCCCTGCTCGTCGGCGCCGATCACCTGGTGAGCCCACCACTGGTGGCCGAGCTCGTGTGCGCCCACGTAGGTGACCATGTCGACCTTCGCTGGGTCGCGCTGGTCGGCGATGAAGAAGATTCCCTCCGACCACGGAATGGTGCCGGCACCGAAGGATTCGGCGAAGGAGCCTTGCGGGGCGGGGAACTCGAGCACCCGCACCTGGCGGAACTGATAGGGGCTGTAGTTGGCGTTGTAGTAGTCCAGCCCGGCCTCCATCGTGCGCTGCATGCGCGCCACGTTCCATGGATGCTTGGGGTCGTAGTAGACGCTGATCGCCACGCCCTTGTAATTGACGGTCGAGACGGCGTACCGCGCCGACAGCGCCGAGAAGAAATAGAGCACCGGCTGGTCCATCAGGAAGCGGACGGTCCGGCGACCGTCCTTCACGACCTCCGACACGGCGTAGCCGGGCGCGATCGGAATCTGGTCGGCGTCGGTAGTGACGGAGATGTCGGCGGTCACCCAGTCAGCGTCATGGCCGAGGTAGTTGAAGCGGTCGGCGCCGGGCGTTCCAAGCTGCGGAATGCGCAGCTCCGCCGGCAGGCCGTACTTCCGTCGCTTTGAGCGGTCCTGCAGCAGAGCCTGCCGGTCCATGCCGATCACGGGCGCGACGTCCTGTGTGGTCACGAAGGCGCCGTTGTCCATGATGTTGACGATATTGCCGCTGTTGCGGAAGCCGTGCTGGGCGTGGGTGGTCACGAAACTCAGCATCCGGGTTTCACCCGGTTGCATCGGGTGATCGAAGGTGTAGATGCGGTAGTTGTATTCGGGGACGTTGGTGGTCAGCTTCGCGCCGTCGACGATGACGCTGTTGACCGTCAGGTCCTGAACGAAGCGCACGTGCAGCGTGGCGATCGGCCCGTTCGTGCGGTTCTGGAGCACGTAGCTACCGGCCGTGACCACCTTGGGCGCGTGCGGCCAGATCTGGAAGTCGAGCTTGACCGAGGTGATCTTCGGCTGCGGCAGCGTCTCGTACCGCAGGAACTTCTTCTCGTAGTCGGCGGTCCAACGCTCGACCCCGAGGGTCGTGCGGTAGGGATTCCAGACGTGGGTGTTGATGAAGATATAGGCGCCTGACGTAACGAAGACGGCGAGGCCGACGGCTACGAGGGCGCCCGCCGTCCCCCGTAGGCGCGAGGGCAGGCGGCGCAGGCGCGGCATGAGCCGGCTCTCGGTCCCCCGGCGCCACAAGCCGTACGCCAGCACCAGCAGCACCAGCGCGAAGCCGGCCCAGTAGACCCGAAACCAGTAGGCGGCTATCCAGTAGTGGCCTTGGCCGTTCATGTCGGAGAGCGGAACGGTCGGACCATTGCCGAACTGGTAGAGGTTGTCCTCGAAGCCCAGGGTCGTGAGCACGACCGTCGAGATCAGGTAGACGACCATCACCGCCCAGCCGACGAACTTGTGCGGGCTGAGCGCTTGCACGAAGATCGCGAGCGCTGCGACCAGGGTGAGGTCGATCGCGTTCGGCAGGACGTACCAGAGCAGGTACTCGCCGATCTGGAAGTCGAAGAACCCCTTGATCGCCTGCATCGCGATGGCGACGGCCGAGCCGACGACCAGCGTCGAGACCAGCACGAGCGCCAGCGCGAGCGTCTTCGGCGCCACGTACATCCAGTCGGCGATCGGCGTGGCGTCGATGATCTCGTTCGTGCGCCGCTCGCGCTCGCGCCAGACGAGCTCGCCAGCATAGTAGATCGCGATGACCAGCCCGAAGAAAGTGTAGGCCGCGTCCAGCGCCCCGATCATCACCCGCGTGACCGGATAGATACGACCGTCGTAGAGGCCGATCTCGGTCGAGAAGTAGAGGTTGCCGAGCGAGAGCAGCGCCGCTAGGCCCAGGAGCACGAAGTAGGCCGGGCTGCCGAATACCTGCAGGGCGTCGAGTTTGGTGCGCGCCCAGAGCTGGGCGAGGATGGCGCGTGTGTCGAACACCGGCCTGACGCCGCCGCCGAGCGCCAGCGCGCGGATCTCGGCCGGGGCGGACTCCTCGAGCCGCGCCTTCCGCCCTCGCCCCCCGCCCGCGACGGCTCGTAGGTTGAACAGCCAGTAGGATGAGGCGAGCACAGCGGCGGCCACGCTCAGCCAGATCACCTTCTGCCAGAGTATGTCGCCGGCGATCGGGGGGAGCTGGGTGTTGAGCTCGCTCGCCGTCCAATAGCGCATGGCGGCGAAAAAGCTGGTCCCGCCAAAGGGGTCGGTGAGGGCGGCGAGATGGATGAAGTCGGGCCGGTTGAGCGCGAACCCCGAGACCGTTCTCAGCACGAACAGGGCGACCAGCCCGACGTAGGCCCACATCATCGAGCGCGTGACGGTGGTAAGCGTGAAAAACACCGCTGCGCAGAAGATGATCACTGGCAGGGCGACGATGGCATAGGCGTAGGCGTAGTGGAGCGGCGCGAAGGGCCCTAGGGTCTCGCGATCGACCCATGGGGCGACCGAGCCCAGCCAGAGCCCGATCGGCACGGCGAGGAACGCGAGCGCGGCCGCGGCGAGCGAGCCGCAGAAACGGCCATAGAGGTAGTCAAACTTCCGGATCGGCGTCGCGCGGATGATCGACCCAAAGCCGGTGTCGTCGTCGCGCACGATGACGTTGGCGACGAAGGCCACGACGACGAACATGTAGATGTAGGCGAACAGGAAGGTGCTCTGGATCAGCACGAACGGCGCGTTCTTGTGCACGTTGTCGGTCGAGCCAATCTGGATGACGCTCGAGGCGGCCGAGCCGAACGCCAGCAGCGCGAAGATGACGACCGCGATCCAGAAGATCGGCTGGCGGAGCTGGTAGCGGAACTCGAAGCCCGCGATCTTGGCGAACATCGCGGGTTTCCTCAGGCGGCGCGGCGGCTGGCGACAAGGGTGGAGAAGTAGACGTCCTCGAGGCCGCCATCGACATGGGCGAAGCCGTCGCCGGGGTCCGCATCGGCGAGCACGTGCACGACGGTCTGGCCCGCAAACAGCCGGGTCGAAATCACCTCGTGTCGCGCGCGCACGGCCTCCAGCTCGGCCTTGCTCATGGCCTTCATCCAGACTCGGCCTTTGAGTTGGTCGATCAGCCCGACCGGCTCGCCCTCGCGCACGATCCTTCCCTCGGCGATGATGGCCATGCGGGGACAGAGGTCCGAGACGTCCTCGACGATGTGGGTCGAGAGGATGACGACGACGTTCTCGCCGATCTCGGCCAGCAGGTTCAGGAACCTGAGCCGCTCCTCGGGGTCCAGCCCCGCCGTCGGCTCGTCGACGATGATCAGCGACGGGCTGCCGATCAGCGCCTGGGCGATGCCAAAGCGTTGGCGCATGCCGCCGGAGTAGCCGGCCAGCGCCTTCTTGCGCACGTCCCAGAGATTGGTCTGATTGAGCAGATGCGCGACCGCCGCCTTGCGCGCCTTTGCGTCGCCGACGCCCTTCAGGATGGCCATATGGTCGAGCATCTCCAGCGCTGAGACGCGCGGATAGACCCCGAAATCCTGCGGAAGGTAGCCGAGCTGGCGGCGGAGCGCGGTCGGGTCGCGGACCACGTCGATCCCGCCGAAGGTGATCCGGCCAGAGGTCGGCGCCTGCAGCGTGGCGACGTCGCGCATGAGTGTCGACTTGCCCGCGCCATTCGGGCCGAGCAGGCCATAGAGCCCGTGCGGGATGTCGAGCGACACGTCGTCGAGGGCGCGGACGCCGTTCGGGTAGACGTGGGTCAGCTGCTCGATCTTCAGGACAGCTTCAGCGGGCATGGATCACCTTTGCGCGCCGGCAGCGCGGCCGGCAACTCCATTGTCGCGATGCGGACGAGCGGGAAATCCGCTTTCGTAGAAGGGAGTTAGAGTCTGAGGCGGCCCCGCCGACCACGCGCGAAACGATATCAGCGCCGACAACCATGACAAGGCTCCCAACGGTTAGTAGTGATTACAAATACGCAATGTCCATCGGTCCGAGCTCTGTAACTCATAGGTTACGTGTGACCTATAGGTGATGCGACCCCAAGTGGGACCGAATAGTCGCCGGCGCGGCCGGCGGTGCGGCGGGACGCTGACCCCGAAACCGTCCGCCGACACGCGACGGACGCCGGCGTGCCTACATAAGCCCCCCGCGGACGCCCTCCCCAAACGCCGGAAAGGTCACTAGCCTAGTCGTCTCCGGCTCCAGCTCTTTCGAGGTCGCCCGTGTCCGCACCGCTCAACGTGCTCTTCATCACCGCCGACCAGTGGCGGGGCGACTGCCTGTCCGCGCTGGGCCACCCGGTCGTGAAGACGCCGCACCTCGACGCGCTGGCCGCCGAGAGCGTTCATTTCGCCCGCCACTTCGCCAACACCGCGCCCTGCGGACCCAGCCGCGCCTCGCTGCACACGGGCCTCTACCTGCAGAACCACCGCAGCCACGCCAACGGCACGCCGCTCGACGCCCGCCATACCAACTGGGCGCTCGAGGTGAAGGCGCTTGGCTACGACCCGGTGCTGTTCGGGTATACCGACACCAGCGTCGATCCGCGTACGGTGGAAAAGGACGACCCCTGGCTCTTCACCTACGAGGGGCCGCTGCCGGGCATCCGGCCGCTGGTGCTGATGGACGACAACCCGAAGCCATGGACCGATTGGCTGAACGCCAAGGGCTACCCGACGCCCAGACGCGCTGCGCTCGCCTACAGCGAACGGGCGGCAGGGCCCGAGTACGAGGATGGCGCGCTGCATCCCCGGCCGCTCGTCTACCCGCTCGAGGTCGACGACACCGCGTTCCTGACCGGCCAATTGATCGACTACATGAGGACCGCAAAGGACCCCTTCGTCGCCCACCTCTCGCTGCTCCGCCCGCACCCGCCGTTCGTCGCCCCCGAGCCCTACAACGCCATGTACGACCCGGCGACGCTGCCGCCGTTCCATCGCCGACCCACCGCTGAGGAGGAGGGCCGGCAGCATCCGTGGCTCGCCTGGCGCTTGAGCCAGCGCGAGTTCCGCGCCACCGACAACGAGCTGCGGCTCCGCCGGCTGAAGGCGGTCTACTACGGCCTGATGAGCCGCGTCGACGCCGCGGTCGGCGCGCTGATGGCTTACTTGCGCGACTCTGGGCTTATCGACCGCACCCTGATCATCTTCACCTCCGATCACGGCGAGGAGATCGGCGACCACTGGCTGATCGGCAAGGGCGGCTATTTCGACGGCTCCTACCACATCCCGCTGATCGTCCGGGACCCCAGGGCACGGGCCGACGCAGGCCGCGGCGCGCGCATCGACCGCTTCACCGAGAACGTCGATGTGATGCCCACGCTGCTCGAGGCTGTCGGGGCCGAGATCCCCCGCCAATGCGACGGCGAGAGCCTGATGCCTTTCATCAACGGGCAGGCGGCGCCCAGCGCCTGGCGCAGCGAGGCGCACTGGGAATACGACTTCCGCGACGATGCCGAGGCGGCGACCGGCGAGCATGACCTGACGCCCGACCAGTGCTCGATGAACGTGCTCCGCGGCGAGCGCTACAAGTACGTCCACTTCACGCGCCTGCCGCCGCTGCTGTTCGACATGGCCGCCGATCCGCACGAGATGCACGACCTCTCCACTGACCCGGCGCACGCACCGGCGATGCTCGCCTGCGCCCAGCAGATGCTCTCCTGGCGCATGACCCATGACGAGCGGACCCTGACCCACCTCAGGCTGACGCATCAGGGCGTCGTCGAGCGCGCCACGGCCCGTTACTGAGCGGCCGTCCCTTGCGCAGCCTCACCGTCGCCGTCTGGTGTTGGTCCGACGCCGATCGCAGCCCCGAGATCCACGAGGCGGCCGAATATCATCTGCGCAGGCTCCGCCGACGTAAGCTTGTGCGAGGCGCGGCGACCGGCTAGCGCTCAGGTTGCACGGGGTGTCGATGCGAGGGCTGCGTGGCGCACAAGCGATCGGCTGGTTGGCGAGCCTCGGGGCCTTATGCGCCGCCGCGGCAGCGCTCATGAGCGCCGCCCTCCCGCTGATAAATTGGCCCGACCTGCTCGGCCGGCCGCTGCCGCGGCCGAGCGAGCGCGTCGCCTACGGGCCGGGCCCGTTGCAGTTCGGCGAGCTGTGGCTCCCCGCCGGCAAGGGCCCGTTTCCGGTGGTGCTGATGATCCACGGCGGGTGCTGGCGCTCCAACGTCGCCAAGCTCTCGATCATGAACTACGCCGCCAAGGACCTGGCGGCCCACGGGATCGCGGTCTGGAACATCGAGTATCGCGGCATCGACCGGCCGGGCGGCGGCTATCCCGGCACCTTCCAGGACGTGGCGGCCGGCGCCGAGGCGCTGCGCGG
>Ga0209415_10006825_pt1 | contig 20150 bp, 19 predicted proteins | sample PeaSoiSIISIP2007_FD_187696 | JGI IMG/M metagenome (GOLD analysis project Ga0209415, IMG submission 187696) | Peat soil microbial communities from Weissenstadt, Germany - SII-SIP-2007 (SPAdes) (version 2) | ecosystem: Environmental > Terrestrial > Soil > Wetlands > Peat | place: Germany... | reverse complement strand
CGGACTTCGTCGTCGGAGAGTTGCGGCAGTCCCTTGGAGCCGTTGCTGTGGCCGGATTCGGAGAAGAACTGCGAGAGCGCGATCTCCATGGCCCCGGCAATCTTCGAGAGCGTGTCGAGCGAGGGGATGGTGTGGCCGTTCTCTACGCGTGACAGGTAACAGCGCAGCAGGCCGGTGCGCTTCTCGATGTCCCCCTGGGACATGCCTTTCTGCAGCCGGTAGTTTCGGATGGTCTCGCCGATGTTGATCTGGGGGAGCATTTCAGGATGCGACATAGTAACCAGATCGGGATTTTCTGGCAAGTGGAAATTAGTGCCATGCCCCAACCACTTTTTTCCTAGACTTGACAAAGCCGGGACCTGGGTATGCTTAAACAGTGTGCAAGAAACGATTCGTCGGCACCCGCGCGGTGCGGCGGTCCGCGGCCACGCTCCGGAGCTAATTCTTCAAGGTTTGCGCGAAGAAGCCGACAGTGCGCTTCCAGGCGTCGGCGGCGTCATCGGGACGATAGCCGTCTTTGTTGTTCGGGTTTTCGAAGGCGTGGCCGGCATCGTCGTAGATCTTCACGTCGATTTTCTTGCCCAGCTGCTTCATCGTTGCCTCAAATTTGTGCACGTCGTCGGGCGTGATGCCGCGATCCTGGCCGCCGAACAGTCCGAGGATGGGGGCATTGATTTTCTTGATCGCCTCGGGGTCGGTGGCCAGATGGCCGTAGTTGACGACGTCGGCCGCGAGCCCAGGTTCTTGAAGTGCCACGTCCAACGAATAGCTGCCTCCCATGCACCAGCCGATGGAGCCGATGCGGTCTCTTCTTACGTTGGGCTGCGACTGGAGAAATTCAAACGCTGCGTACAGATCGCGCTTGGCGCGATCTTCGGGAACTCCGCGCATGATTTCGTGGGCCATGTCAGGAGTGGTGGCAACTTTGCCGCGATATAAGTCGATCGCCAGGGCTACGTAGCCCTGGTCGGCCAGCTTCGCAGCCTGATCTTTGACCCAGTCATTGAGGCCCCAGTATTCGTGGATGACGATTATGGCGGGAAACGGTCCCTTGCCGGCAGGCGTGTAGAGCACGGACTGGACGGTTTCGTCGCCGCTTTTGTAGGAGACGGATTTGCTGTCGGCGGCGAAGCAGGAAGTTGCGAGGAGAAAAACGATCCAAAGAAGGCGAACGTTCCTCATGATTTTGGTCTCCGAAGATTACAATTCCAGCTCCATGTACGTTGCGCCCGCAATGGGGTTCGGACAGTAGGGGGCGATCTCTTGGAACCCCAGCTTGCGATACATTGCTACCGCGTCTCTCATTACGGGCTCGACCGTGTCAAGGCGCATTCGCCGGTAGCCAATCTGGCGCGCCTCCGCGATGATGTGCTCGGCCAGGGCGCGTCCCAGACCCTTGCCGCGAAATTGCGAACGCAAGTATAACCGCTTCATTTCGCAGACTTCCGGCGTTAACTTGTGGAGGGCGACGCAGGCTGCGAGTTGGCCCTCGTATTCCGCGAGCAACAGGCGGCCCTCCGGTGGTGCATAGTCGCCGGGGAGTCCGGCGAGTTCTCTATCGAAATTCTGAAAGCAGAGGCTAAAGCCGAGGGATTGGGCGTACTCCAGAAATAATTCGCGGGCTTGCGCGATTTGCGAGGCCGATTCAGCCTGAGTCAACGTCAACCCCTTTAACACTGAGGATACAGGGTAATGCGAAGTTGTTGTGCGCTCGGCTTTCATCCCTCTGTGAACCTCTGTGTCCGGAGCCTGCCCTGAGCGAAGTCGAAGGGTGTTGCAAAGGTTCTCTTATCCCATTAGCATTCCGCCGTTCACGTTCAGTACGTGGCCGGTAATGTAGGAGGCTTCGTCCGACGCGAGAAAGGCTACGGCACTGGCTACGTCGGCGGGCGAACCCACGCGGCCGAGCGGAATCTGCTTGGCGGCATTTTGTTTGAACTCTTCGCCGAGGACGTCCGTCATTGGAGTTTCGATGAAGCCCGGGGCCACGGCGTTGCAAGTAATGTTGCGCGATCCCAGCTCGCGGGCGATTGCCATGGTGAGGCCGATCAGCCCGGCTTTCGAAGCAGAATAGTTCGCCTGCCCCGCCTGGCCCATCTGGCCGAACACGCTGGTGATGTTGATGATGCGTCCCCAGCGCTGCTTAAGCATGGAGCTGGTGACCTGCTGAATGCAGAGATACGCGGAGGTGAGATTGGTTTGCAGCACGGCGTCCCAGTCGGCGCGCTTCATGCGCATGACGAGCTGGTCGCGGGTGATGCCGGCATTGTTGACCAGGATGTCGATCTTGCCGAATTGGGCAATGGCGGCCTTGACGGCGGACTTTACCTGCTCTTCGTCGGTGACGTCGAGGGCGAAAGCTGCGGCTTTGCCGCCCGCCGCGGTGATTTCGTTCACCAGTTCGTTGAGCTTCTCCTGATTGCGCGCGGCTAGGGCTACAGTCGCCCCCGCGGTAGCGAGCTTCAGTGCGCAGGCTCGTCCTATGCCTTGCGATGCTCCGGTGACGAACACTACGCGCCCGGAAAGGGACATGAGGATTCTCCCGATGGTTGCTGCAAGTCTTTGCTTAGTCTTCGTCGGAACGTGGAATTATACGCGCAAGAGCGAAGGTCATCCTTCTAGCGGATTGCGCAATGTTCGTGCTCCGATTAACATTCAAACACTCCCATGCCTCAGATTGTGACCAACGAAGTGATCGCCATGCCCGCACCTTCCAACCAGAAATCATCTCCGTCAGATTCAGTTTCGTCCGGCGCGGGGCACCGATCGCCGCTGCGGGCTCCGGCCGGGGAGGATTCAGCGCCGTCCGAAACATTGCGGACCGAAGAGCCTTCCACCGAAGTCTTCGCGGTTTATGGCGTTGAACCGGAGATTCAGGCTTATGCCATGGCGAAGTATTCGCGGTCGGCGCTGTCGATGAAGGAGTCGCTGCGCGAGATCAGCGCGCAGAAGGCAGAGAAGTTTCTCAACACTTTCTATTTTCAGTATGGTCATCGCTCGATTGCCGACCTGGCGCACATTGCGCTGGCCGTCGAGAGGCTGTCGATCCTGGCAGCGATCGAATTGGCCGATGAACAGCGCTGGGACGGGCAGGAGCGCTCGACTCGCTATCAGGATTTCAAGAAGAGCGGCTACTATACGCCCGATTTCGGCACGGACGCCGACACCCGCAAGCTCTACTGCGAGACGCTTGATTTTCTTTTTGCCGAGTACCAAGCGCTGTCGGCGCACATGACGCAGCACCTGATCAGCATCACGCCCAAGCCTGCTGAGATGAAGCAGGAAGCTTACGAACGTACGCTGAAGGCGCGGGCTTTCGACATCACGCGCTACCTGCTGCCGCTGGCTACCAACACTTCGCTGGGGGAGATCGTCAACGCGCGAACTCTTGAAACCCAGGTTGCTCACCTGCTTTCGCATACGCACAAAGAGGTGCGGGTTCTCGGTGAATCGTTGAAGAAGGCGGCGACTTCGGCGGCTTACAACGTGAATGCCGAGTCGTTGAAGAAGCTGGTGGATGAGATCAGGGCTGTGAGTCCGGAGTTGGGAGCGCGAGCCGAGCAGGAATTGCTGCATGAAGTTCGGGTCGCGCCCACGCTGGTGAGGTATGCCGATCCGAATCCGTATGAAATGGAGACGCGGCGCGAATTGCGGCAGGCCGCGCGCGAGCTGATGAAGAGCGAGTCGGTTGCGCCTTCGAAAGCGATCGTCGACCTGCTGGACGAGGAGCCGCTTGAAGTGGAGATCGCGACCACTCTGCTTTACGAGCACTGCCACCACTCCTATAGACAAGTCAGGCAGGCGCTGCAGGTTTCAGGCGAGAGATTCCGGCGGGAGATCATCGACCTTGGCCTGCGCCATCGCGGCAAGCATGACGAAATGCTGCGCGGCTTCCGTGCCGGCCAGCAGTTCCGTTTCGACATCCTGATGGATACGGGCGGCTTTCGCGACATGCACCGTCACCGGCGCTGCATCCAGGTGATGCAGTCATTCACCACGCAGCACGGCTACGAAATGCTGCTCGATGTGGAAGATGCCGGCATGCGCGGCCGCTACGATGCCGCCATGCAGCGCACGCAAACCGCGGTCGGGAAGCTCGCCGCGCGCAACGCGCCCGAGGCAGAAGAGAATTCCCAGTACGCGATTCCGCTGGCCTATCGCAAGCGCGCCCTGTTCAAGATGGACTTCGCCGAGGCGGTGTACATCTCCGAGCTGCGCACCACGCCGGCGGGGCATGTTTCCTACCGCAACGTGGCCTATGCGATGTACGAGGCTGTGGCGCGAAAGTATCCGGCGCTGGCCAAGTATTTCCGCGTGCACGATGTGACCGCGCCGGTGGACTTGCTGCAGAGGTAGCAAAGGGCATCGCACGTTCGCCACGAGAGTTAGCGTATGTTCGGTTTCCTCAAACGCGCTATCGGAATAGCAGGAGCATATTCGGCTGGGAAGGCTTATGAGCAGTCGTACAAACAGGTCCAACTAAGCACAATCATCTACCTTCACAAGCAATGGGACGGCGACGACGCAAAGAATATGGCAATCTGCGTGTGGAGCTACCTCTTCTGCACGGAGCCCACGGATCAGGGCTTGATCGAGTTTCGAGAGCGATGGAAGACTGAGATCGCTAACAGTGCGACGCACCTTCTGGACACCGACGAGCCATTCAGGGAAGTAGTCGTGTCCTCGCTCTGGGTTGCCCTCGCGGTTTCCCGATTACGGGATGACCGTGCTGACTTCGAGCGCATTACGTCCAGCAGCGTGTTCAAGCAGTATTCCACCGCGTATCCGATGCTACCGCATGACAGGTATTCGGCTTTGGTGGAGGGGTGGTCACGAAAGTACAGTCCCCTACCTTCCGCTAAATGACCGATTGTGGCCTCGCCATGAAAAAAAGATCTACCTGAAGATTAGAAAGCGGACCCGCAATGACCCGGAGTTTGCGAAACTGACTGCGCTCGCCGGGCGCATCGCTCAACTCCTCGGCTCCAAGCCCCCGATTAGGCAGTCATTGCAGGCCTGCCTCGATGATTTACTCGGAGCTGTCTACAGCCTGATATATGCAAAACACTACAAATTTGTCAGCAGGCCGCAGGCACTTGGCGAGAAGGACATCAAGAATGTCCTGATTAGGGCGAGAAAGATGGCCGCATCCAAACTGCGAACGGAGGGCAAGTGGACGGCGGGGTTCTATTTCAACAATGCCCTATTTAGAACCGCCGCTGTTTACCACCGAGCTCTCAAAGTGCTGACGGGAAACGAACAAGTTAAGAACATACACGTGGACAAGCTGGAGCCCGACGCGAAGAAACGCTACGAGGCCGTTCGGCACGCGCCATGGGCGAATGAGAACGCGAGGAAAGTGCACGACGAAGTTAACGACCTGAAACACGCGTCAAGCGGAATATTGGGCGGTAGGGACGTGCGGGTCGACATCGCCGTCGGGGCGGTCACTGAAATCCTAGATCTCATTGAGGCATTGAAGTAGGGTTGCCTTCAGAACGACCCCGCCTTTGCCCATTTCGGAACGATTTCCACTGTTTATTATTAAGATTCGCCTTTTATTCGCTTCGATCTGTATGTATAATCCGGCCAGATTAGTTTTCGCACTCTTAAAGGAGCCACACTCCCATGGCGGATGAACGGGGCAAGGCAATTGAGTTGGCGGTTTCGCAGATTGAGAAGCAGTTTGGTAAAGGGTCGATCATGCGGCTGGGGTCGAAGGAAGCGATCGTCCCCATCGCGGTGATCTCGACCGGCGCGATCTCGTTTGACGCGGCACTCGGTGTGGGCGGATTTCCGCGCGGGCGCGTGGTGGAAGTGTTCGGGCCGGAGTCATCCGGCAAGACCACCATCACTCTGCAGGTAATTGCCGAGGCGCAGAAAACCGGCGGCATGGCCGCGTTCGTGGATGCCGAGCACGCGCTCGATCCCGGCTACGCCAAGAAACTGGGCGTCGACGTGGACAACCTGCTGGTCTCGCAACCGGACTACGGCGAGCAGGCGCTCGAAATCACGGAAGCGCTGGTGCGCTCGAACGCCATCGACGTGCTCGTGGTGGATTCGGTGGCGGCGCTGGTACCCAAGGCCGAACTCGACGGCGAGATGGGAGACAGCCATATGGGCCTGCAGGCGCGGCTGATGTCGCAGGCGCTGCGCAAGCTGACAGGAACGGTCTCCAAGTCGCGCACCTGCCTGATCTTTATTAATCAAATCCGAGAGAAAATCGGCGTGATGTTTGGCAATCCCGAGACGACGACGGGCGGCCGCGCTCTGAAGTTTTATTCGTCTGTGCGCATCGACATCCGGCGTATCGCGGCCATCAAGGAAGGCGACATAGTCACCGGCTCACGCACCCGCGTAAAAATAGTAAAGAACAAAGTGGCAGCGCCGTTCCGCGAGGCCGAATTCGACATTCTCTATGGTGAAGGCATTTCGCGCGAAGGCGACCTGCTCGATATCGCGGTGAACAATAACATTCTCGAAAAATCCGGGTCGTGGTTCAGCTACAAAGGCGAGCGCATCGGCCAGGGCCGCGAAAACGCCCGCCAATTCCTTAAAGACAACAAAGACACCATGGCCAAGCTCGACACGGAAGTGCGCAAGGTGTTGGGATTGATTGCATCTCCTGCGGCGGCGCAACCCGCCGCTGCGCCGGGACAGACTCCGCCACAAGGCGCGCGAGTCACCACCATGCCGAGCGCTCCTCCCGAGGTTGCGAGGGCACCGATAGCGGCGAAGCGCTAAATCGATCGTGTGGAGCGGGCACTCATGCCCGCTTGCCTGCAGCGCCGCAAGCTCGCGGGCGAGGGCGCCCGCGCCACACAGCCATTTCCACGCAAGGCTTCCCTAATTGCCATCTTCACTCCCGCCCGCATAGAATCTCTATTCAGTTCCGACTTTCCTGTGAGGACTATTGCATAAGGGAATCGCCATTTATCCCGGCTCGTTTGATCCGCCCACCAACGGGCACCTCGATTTGATCGAGCGGGGCGCCAAAATTTTTGAGGAACTGGTGGTTGCGATCCTGCGCAACTCGGAGAAGAGTCCGATGTTCAGCGTGGCGGAGCGGTTGGAGATGCTAAAGGAACTCACGGGGCATCGGAAGAACGTGCGCATCGACACGTTTGACGGTTTGATGGTCGAGTACGCGAAATCGCTGGATGCGACCTGTATCTTGCGTGGGATCCGGGCCATCAGCGACTACGAATACGAATTGCAGATGGCACTGATGAACCGCAAACTCGAGCCTACGCTGGAGACCGTCTTCATGATGCCGGCCGACAAGTACTCCTACGTCAGCTCGCGGCTGGTGCGCGAGGTCGCGCAGGCCGGCGGCCCGGTGAGGGGACTAGTACCAGAAGTTGTGGAGCAGAAGCTGCGCGAAAAACTCGATCCAGCGTACAAGCTGCGGGATGCGCGCCTGATTGAAGTCCTGGGTAAACGAGACTCGGATAAGCGAGAAAAGAAAAGGAAGAAGAAGGCATGACGACAGCGACCAGCGAAGCGCTAAAACTCACCGACCGGATCAACCGCATTGAGCCCTCAGCCACGATGGCGGTGGTGGCCGAGGCTGACAAGCTGCGCGCGCAGGGCATCGACGTGGTGGACTTTGGCGCCGGCGAGCCGCACTTTGCCACGCCGCAGCACATCAAGGACGCGGCCATCGCCGCCATCCAGGGCAACTTCACGAAATACACGGCCGTGCCGGGCACGCCCGAGTTGCGCGACGCGATTGTGCATCGTCATGCCGTGGACTTCGATTCCGATTACCGCAGAGAAGAGGTAATCGCTTCGACCGGCGGCAAGAATGCGCTGTTCAACGCGATCCAAGTGCTCGTTGATCACGGTGACGAAGTGATTCTGCCTGTGCCTTACTGGGTTTCGTTCAAGGACATTGTGCGTTATGCCGGCGGCCAGAATGTGTTGCTGGAGTCGGATGAGTCGCAGGGCTTCCGGGTTACGGCGGACATGGTCGCGAGACTGATCACGCCACGGACCAAGGTGATCATTCTGAATTCTCCGTCGAATCCGTCTGGCGCGGTGATGACCGCAGAGGATCTGATGGAGGTGGTCCGCCTGGCGCACGAGCGCGGTATCTGGGTGCTTTCCGATGAGTGTTACGTCTACCTGAATTACACGGGCAAGAATTTTTCCGTGGGATCGTTGCGCGAATTCAAAGAGCGCATCGTGGTGCTTGGTTCGCTCTCGAAAACTTACGCTATGACGGGCTGGAGGCTGGGGTATGCGCTCGGTCCGGCGGCGGTGGTGAGCGCAATGTCGAAGTTGCAGAGCCAGTCCACGTCGAATCCGACTTCGATTGTGCAGAAGGCGGCGGTGGCAGCGCTGAAGGGACCGCAGGAGTGCGTCGAACAAATGCGGCGCGAGTATATCGAACTGCGCGACCATGTGGTGAAAGGCCTGCGCTCGATTCCGGGCGTGACCTGCACGCTGCCGGAAGGCGCGTTCTATGCCTATCCCAACATCTCGGCGTTTCTGGGACGCGGGACTGTGAAGTCGGCGTCGGACGTGGCGGGAAGGTTGCTCCGCGAAGCGCACGTGGCAACTGTGCCTGGAGAAGGATTCGGTACCGGCGACCATATTCGCGTCTCCTACGCGACTTCGAAAGCGGAATTGGATCGCGGATTGGAACGCATGCACAAGTTCTTCGCCGCACTGTAGGGGCGGATTTCAAACACGCTGGTTCATAGGAACTTCAGGTTCGGCTCAGGCCGTCCGTTCGCGAACGGCCTTTTTTATGTCGAACATTGTCATGGGCAATCTCTATCCACTTTTGATGCTTCCGGGATTCGATCCGCGCCCGTGGGGAACTCACGATCTGTCTCCGATTTACCCGAACCGTAAGTTTGAGGAAAAGATCGGCGAGGCCTGGCTCACCGGCGACGATTGCAAGATTGCAAACGGGCCGCTCACCGGGAAAACGCTGGCGGAGGTCGGCGAGAAATACCAGCGGGAGTTGGTGGGCGACACCGCTCGCGATGCGCGGCGATTCCCCTTGCTGCTGAAATTTCTGTTCCCACATGAGAAACTCTCGGTGCAGGTCCATCCTGATGACGAGCAAGCGCGCCGCGTGGGACAGCCCTGGGGCAAGACTGAATGTTGGTATGTGGCCCACGCTAAGCCCGGGGCGCAGATCGCATTGGGATTGAAACCGGGCGTGACCGTTGCGCAATTGGAGCAGGCGATCCACGAGAAACGCGCCGAAGGGCTACTGAACTGGCTCAACGTCTATACCGGGGACATGATTTATGTTGCCGGAGGAACCGTGCACACGCTGGGGCCGGGCTCGGTGATCGTCGAAACGCAGCAGCAGTCGGACACAACCTATCGTCTCTATGATTACGGACGGCCGCGCGAGTTGCACCTGAAAGAAGGCCTGGCTGCTGTGAAGTTGAAAGTCGCGTCCGGAAAAGTGGTGAGGCCGGCTCCGGCGCAAGTTCCCGGTAGCAGTAACCGGCAGGCGCCGCTGGTGGCGGCTCCTTACTTTGTGGTGGATATGTTTGAGACGAAGGACGCGCAGGAACTGAACACGCGAGACGATTGCGGCAAGAGTTCGGCGCAGATCCTGGTGGCCGTGGACGGATGTGGAGTCGTAGAAGCGCCCGGGGCGGAGCCCGTGACTGTGGCGAAGGGTGACGCGGTGGTAGTTCCAGCGTCGGTGGGGAAGTTCACGGTGCGCCCGCAGTGGACGCTGGAGTTTTTGAGAGCGCGTGTTCCGGGAAAACCTTTGCCCGAGCCGGAAACGAGGATGTAGCGCGTCTGTCGGATAGCAGTTACGCCGTCTCCGCGGCAAGGAGGTCAGCAGGTTTGCTTGCTTGGCGCGTGTGAGCTATAGAACAGGCAGCAAAGGAGTACTGGCTTGAGCTCGCTAGAAATCAAGCAACTCGCGATGTGTGCATGCGCTGCGGCTGAAATTTTGTTTTTGTACAAATTGGCGCGAGATGTGAACGAGAAGCTCGAACAGCAAGGCAACAGGCCAGTAACAAGAAGAGAATATGGTTGGAACTACTTTAACCGTATCTTCAAGGAGCATGAGCGATTGTTTCCCCATAGCTCGGCGAGGACATGGTGGGTTCTGATATTTGTAATATCGGTCGTCGGGTTCATAGTTGCCGACTCTTTCTAAACCTCAACCCGGACATTCAAAAAACGTGGCCAAGAACTCAAACTTCTATCCTGTGATCCTTGCCGGCGGCCGCGGCACGCGCTTCTGGCCCTTGAGCCGGAGAAAGCGCGCCAAACAGTTGCTCGCGCTCGACGGCAAGCAGACGATGATCCAGCAGACGGTGGCACGGCTGCTGCCCTTGGCTCCCCCGAAGCAGTTCTGGATCATTACCAATGATGATCTTCGTCCCGCGATTTTGAAGCAGCTTCCGAAGCTGCCGAAAGCGCAAGTGCTGGCCGAGTCGGTGGGGCGCAACACCGCGCCTGCGATCGGTCTCGCCGCCTTTCTGTTGTTGCGCACAAATCCTGATGCAGTCATTGGGATGTTTCCCTCCGACCATGTGATCGCCGATGAAAAAAGTTATCGTGCGACCATCGAACGCGGCGTCGAGATCGCGTCTGCAGGCGAAAACATTGTGGTTCTCGGCATCCGGCCGAATCGGGCCGAAACCGGATACGGCTACATTGAGGCGGGCAGCGTGTTCACCGGCGACGCGCTTCGAGTGCGACGTTTCACCGAAAAGCCCGATGCCGAAAAGGCCGTTGCCTTCGTCGCCGCGGGAAATTATTTTTGGAACAGCGGGATGTTCTTGTGGAGCGCTCGCACTCTGGCCAATGCCCTACGCGAGCATCTTCCTAAGACTGCGCCGCTGCTGGAAGAAATTGCCGCGGTTTTCGGCACACGAAAGTTTGCAGCCACCTTCCGCAGGCTGTATCCCAAATGCGAGAACATCAGCGTTGATTACGCGGTACTGGAACCGCGTTCGGCAAAGGGTGAGCAGGCGGGAAACATTTTTTGCCTGCCCGCCGATTTCGGGTGGAACGATCTGGGTTCCTGGACCGCGCTGCACGAGCATCACCACGCAAAGAGCAATCCGCCGGAGGGTAACCTCATCAATGGTGCGGGCATGTTCGTTCTGAATGCCCATCGCAATTACGTGCATGCGCCGGGCAAATTTGTCGCGGCCGTGGGCGTGAGCAATCTGGTGGTGGTCGAAACCCCCGACGCATTGCTGATTACCACCCTGCAGCACGCGCAAGACGTTGGAAAAGTGGTGAAGCATCTGGACGAGAAAAAACTCCACAAACTGGTGTGAGAAAAGTGGCCAATGGCCAGTGTTCAGTGGCCAGTAACACCGGGAGTTTTCTGACCACTGGCCGCTGATCACTGGACACTGAACTTTCATGGCTCAAGAAATCAAGTTCGGAACTGACGGTTGGCGCGGCATCATCGCCGACGACTTTACGTTCGACAACGTACGCCGGGTCGCGGGCGCGATCGCTTCCTACGTTTTGAAATACGAGGACGCCCGTCGCGGAGTCTTTATCGGCTATGACACGCGCTTCGCCTCGCAGCGCGCGGCGCAAGTGGCCGCGGAAGTGATCGCCGTTGCGGGCGTTCCAGTGAAGCTGGCCAATGATTACACGCCGACCCCGGCCGTATCCTACGCTGTGAAAGACAAGGGCGCCGCAGGCGGAGTGATGGTTACCTCCAGCCACAATCCGTGGAACTGGAACGGCGTGAAGTTCAAGGGGAAGTTTGGCGGGTCCGCCACGCCCGGTATCATGAAGAAGGTGGAAGAAGAGTTGCGCGCGGGTGCGTTGCCGCGAGGTTCGGAAGCGGCCATCGACGAGGTCGACCTCAAGACCTCCTACATTGCCGCGGTTTGCCGTTTTGCCGACATGGATCTAATCGGCAAAACCAGGTTCAAGTTCGCGATCGACTCGATGTATGGTTCCGGCAGGGGTATTCTCGCCGGAATCTTCCGCGATCGTGACGTTCCATTCGTCGCCATTCGACAGGACGTAAACCCGCTTTTCCCTGATATCAATCCGGAGCCCATCCAGCCGCACATCGCTCTCCTGCAGCAAACGGTCGTCAAGGAAAAGTGTGACGCCGGGCTGGCTACCGATGGCGATGCCGACCGCATCGGTGCGGTCGCGGAAGATGGCAGCTTTGTGGATTCGCACAAAATATTCTGCGTGCTGCTCCGCTGGCTGCTGGTGCGCAAGAAGTGGTCGGGAGACGTGGTTCGCGCCTTCAACACGACGCGCATGCTCGATCGCATTGCCGCCAAGTATGGCCGCAAGCTTTACGAAACACAGATCGGATTCAAATACATCGCTGACTTGATGATGGAGTATGACATTCTGATCGGCGGTGAAGAGTCTGGCGGCATCGGCTACTCGCGCTTTCTGCCGGAACGTGACGGCGTTCTGAATTGCCTGCTGCTGGCGAACGCGATGGCTGAAGAAGGCAAGCCGCTGGGCCAACTGGTTGCGGACCTGCAACACGAGTTCGGTCCGCACTATTACGGCCGGCGCGATCTGCACATTCCGGAAGAGATCAAGCAGGGCGCGATTCAGCGGGCTCGAGCCGAAAGCACACAGAGCCTGGGACGCTATCGCGTGCTCAAGAAAGAAAATCTCGATGGCATCAAGTTTTTCCTCGATGCGCCCACAAATGGCAATGGAGCGGAAGCGTGGATCCTGTTCCGCGCTTCTGGAACCGAGCCCTTGCTGCGTGCGTACTCGGAGGCCGCGTCGCCGGAGTTGGTGGACGAAATCCTGACAGCCGCGGAGAGTTTTGTTAAAAGTCGCGGGTAGCGGAATGACTTATCTGCTCGAATCTCCACATTTGACGCAGCCGGAGTGCGATACTTCTATCTGAGCATGACTTTCGCCGGAAGCCCACCTTCGACTCCAGACGACTCGCCTGAGGCGCGCCGCTATAACCTGATCCACCGCTGGCTGGGGGTCGCCGATTTTGCCGTCGGCTCCGCTTTCCTGATTCTTTTGCTGATCACAGGTTGGACGGGCTGGCTGCGCGATCTCGCCTTAAGCCGCGGATTCCGGAACTACGCCGTGGCGGTTTTCGTCTACTTGTTTCTCTTACTCCTGATCAGCAAAGTGTTGAGCCTGGGCCTTGACTACTACGGGTTTCGGCTGGAGCGAAGGTTCCAGCTCTCCACACAACGCCTGCGTTCGTGGCTGTGGGATGAGGCCAAGGGCTTTCTGGTGGGGCTGGTGTTGGCCGCGATCGTGGTGGAGTTGTTGTATTTCATGATTCGCGAATCTCCGCAGCATTGGTGGATCATCACGTGGGCGCTGTTCATGGGGCTGTTCATTGTTTTGGCCCAGCTTGCTCCGGTCGTGCTCTTTCCAATCTTTTACAAGTTCGAGCCGCTGGACAACGAAGACCTGCGCCGCCGCTTGATTCAACTGAGCGAGCACGCAGGCACGCGCGTGCGCGGAGTCTATCGCTGGAAGCTTTCGGAAAAGAGCAAGAAGGCGAACGCGGCCCTTACTGGACTCGGCAGGACGCGGCGGATCATCCTGGCCGATACGCTGCTGGACAATTACGCTCCCGAGGAAATCGAAGCGGTGCTGGCGCATGAGCTGGGCCATCACGTCCACCGGCACATTCTGAAGAGCATTCTGGTGCAAGCTGTAATTACCTTGCTCGGTTTCTGGGTGGCGAACTGGGTGCTTCACTACGCGGTCGATCAACACATGTTCGAGGAGCTTTCCGATTTCGCCAACCTGCCCTTGCTGGCCCTTACGGCGACCGGGCTTTCCCTGCTGCTGATGCCGGCGCTCAATGCCTACTCGCGCTACAACGAGCGGCAAGCCGATCGCTATGCCTTTGAATCGATCGCCAGCGTGGAGCCTTTTATTTCGTCGATGAACAAGCTGGCGCAGCAGAACCTGGCGGAACGCACGCCTTCGAAGTGGGTGGAATGGCTTTTCCATTCACATCCTGCAATCGCGAAGCGTGTGGCGGCGGCGGAGGCTTGGGGCCGCACGCAGAACGTGGGGCCGCAGGCGTAGTCCCGGGTTGCGGGTACCTAGTACCTAGTACCTAGTACCGAGAAAAATCAACGCTTCCCCAGAATTTCCGCCACGCGCTGCAAATCCTCTTCCGTATCCACTCCCACGGAGTCGTAGGGCGTTTCGCCCACGTAGATAGGGGTTCCGCTTTCCAGGAAACGCAACTGTTCCAGTCGCTCGGTTTTTTCAAGGGTCGATTCCGGCAGGCTCACGAAGAGATCGAGCGCGGATTTCCGGTAGGCGTATAGGCCGATATGTTTGTAGTAGCGCGGGCTGGTGCCGTCGCGGTCGAACGGAATTGTGGCCCGGGAAAAATAGAGGGCGCGGCCGCCCGGCGCGGTCACGACTTTGACCGCGTTGGGATTACGAATTTCTTTCTGGGGGCATGGAGTCTTCACGGTTCCCACCTGGACTGCCGGGTCGTTCATCACCTCGAGCAGAGTGGCAATTTGTTCGGGCCGCACCAGCGGTTCATCGCCTTGCACGTTGACATAAACATCCGCGGTCACCGAGTTCGATATTTCGTGAACGCGCTCGGTCCCGCTGCGGTGAGTGCCTGAAGTCATTTGCGCCTTCCAGTCGTGTCTGCGGCAGGCTTCCAGGATCTCCTCCGAATCCGTGGCGATGATCACGTCCGACAGAAGTGGCGACGAGCGGACTGCCTCGTACACCCAGCCGACCAGGGGCTTGCCTGCGATCTCGCGCAGCATCTTGCGTGGCAAGCGGGTGGAAGCTAGGCGAGCGGGAATGATGGCGACTGATTTCACGGAGTAGGCAGCGGGTCTGGAATTGTGCGTTCGTGGTGGGTGTTTACTTTTTGGTAATCTAGGGTACCCCCTCCCCCCTGATTCTTTGGAATCATCGAGTTAGCGAGAAATTCTTGAAAAATCTTAGAGCTACAATCACTTACGGGCAAAATCTTCCATCCAAAGGAGTTACAGGCTGTTTTATTGTCAAAGAGCTAACCCTAAGCAACAGCATTAGCTGGAAGTGGAAGCGAAGTCAAGAGGGAAATACAAGGCAAGGCTTGGGCATGGGCGGGGGCTGCGGCATTTAGTCCCCGCCTGTGGGGGCCCTGGCCCGGAATAACTTCCGGTTGGCCCGTCATCCGCCCACAGTCCCGCGCGGGTGACGGCGAACTTTGCGCAGCGGGCGCGGCTCGCCGCGTTAGCGCGTTAAGTCAGGACTTGCGGCTTAGCACTGCCATGTGATGAAATCTCTCGCGCCTGGCCGTCACGAGACGTGACGTATGGCACGGGCGCATGCCCAGTGGGAAAGTCGGACTTCGCCTAATTAGAATCGGGCTAATGGCAATCGCAACATCCGCCACCCATTCGGGTTACATAATTACGCTTATGGGATTGGTCTTGCAGAACAGGCAACGAAAAGCATGCATCCTGGGGCTAAGTTGGGTATTGCTGACGTGCTTCGAAGCCCTGGCTCAAAAGGCTACTGTCGGCCGCATCGTTGGCCATATCGACGGAATCAGCCAGGATGGTGATCACTACTTCCTTCTAGGCTGGGCTTGCCAGCAAGGGCAAAGTAAATCCATTAATATTCAGTTGTTCGGTACGCAGACGACGAACGGGGTGTCAAAGGAAGGCCCTATTTACGCGGAAGCCGCGAATTTGTTCAGCGAGCCTGGGGTCGGCGAGGTCTGCCGGGATCGTGAAGACGGGAAGCACCGGTTCATCCTCGCACTGCCCTACGGCTATGGGCTACAAAGCAAGCCCGTGGTGCATGGGATTCGCATTGTAGACGGAGTTCCGAATGATCTGATCGCAGGCTCAGGACAACAACTCGCTCCGCGGCCTCTGGACGCACCGTATCCCACTCTTCCTAATCTTGGCGGCACCTATCGCAGCCTGACCCACCCCGGCGTGTTTATGACAGCCGACGAGCTAAAGGACATCGCCTCGCGCATCAACCGTAAGGGAAGCTACTCTGAGCGACGGTTTGCCCTGCTCGCTCATCGGATCAAACAGGATCTCAGCGCGGGGATTGATTGGGACGTGACCTACTCTGGCCCAATCCCAGTAGTTTATGAATACACGTTTTCCTACGAGCCTCAAGATCAACATGACGCCGAGACTCGCGCCGCTCTGACAATCCCGCCTGGGGTAAAGGCGCCGGCTGGGGCAGCCGTCGTCGCTTCACGGCTCGCACTCTATGCGGCTCTGTTGAAGGCAGGGGCAATGCCGCCTGCGGGATCGCCGGGCTCCGATGAGGCAGCCGCGCTCGCGAAACGGATTCTCCTCGCCTGGGCGGACCGTGGGTTTCGCGACGCGAACGGCCACTTCCTGGAGTTGGCCTCTTTCACCCGCGATGGTCACGGGAGGCCGGATTCGGGGCTCGGACTAACGGTCGGGAGAGGGATCATTTATTCAGTCCATGCGCAGGACCTGCTCGAATCGCTGGGTGCGCTCAATGCCGATGAAGTACGCCGCCTGAATGCCTTTCACGGCGCGATTTTCGAGCTGCTACGACAGTCGGAAAACGTGCTCTACGCGGGCGTCGGATTTCCCTACTCGGACTGTTCTCGCTCCACCAATCTCGCGACCAACGCCATGGTCGGCATGCTGGCGACAGCGCGCCTCTTGAACGACGAGAGCAAGGTCAATGCGGTCCTGTTCGGCGGCAACCATGCGATTCCTGTGCTGGATCCCTGGACGCATTTGTTCAACCACCTCATTTACGGTGAATCGGACGGACCAGCTCCCGGCTGTGTCCTCAATCATGAGCCGGATAGCCAGAGCAGCCTGGACAATCATCATGACTACCAGACGCTGCGCGCCGCACCAGGCGAGATAGCTGACCGCTTCCGCAACGCGAAGGCTGGACAAGGTATCGGCTACCCGATGTTTACACTAGAACGGCTCTTCGACGCGGCGGAGCTCATGCAAATCGCCGGCTTTGATCCTTACCGCTATCGCGGAGCTCACGGGCAATCGATCGAGATGGCAGTACAGTACTACGCCTGTTTTGCGAAGGGCGCGGGTTTCTACAAGACCGTCACGCGGGAAAATTCCGGCTCATGTCCGAACGCAGCGCAGTACTACGGCAGGCTCGTCAACGGCGTTGATCGCATGCTGCTCATCGGCGCAGAGAGATTTTCCGGGAACAAAACCATTACGGGGCTCGAGTCAGATGCGCAGAAAGCGGCATCTGGCGGAGCGTTTTCCACGGATGCTATTCTCTTCGGAAAATGGAGAGATTGAGGGTTGATGTGAAAAAAACCGATCGCTCCCGTATCGTCGGCTACTCTGAAGTTATCCAGAAGCCGGCTTGTTGGAAGCTTGCGATGAATTTCTGTACGGAAGGTCGGCAAACAAAGTTTGACACTGTTTTGCATCGGCTCTTAGAATCAAAGGGTTGGGCGCGGGGCGTGAGGATGTTCGGTTCGATCCGCGTCGGGAGGCTGCTGCTTCGGCGGCCCGTCTCGTTGTTTTCCTCTGTTTCAATTGTTACTCAGTCTGGTTGGCACGTGGCGGCGTAGCTCAGGTGGCTAGAGCGACGGTCTCATAATCGGATTCCCTCCATGTGTCGCCTGTGTTTTCAATGAGATATCCGTACCCTAAATCCCGGTTTTCGGGGGTATTCGGGGGTGTTCGGGTCTGGTTGTGCAACGAGAATGCAACGGATTGGGCGTTTGTGAAAAGGGCTGTGAGCGACCTGCCAACAGACCGTCACTCTTCGTCAACTGTTCGCCTGTGAGAAGGGCGAGTTTGGGCGCTATCATGCGGAGACGAAATGCAGCGCAGAATGCAACGGGTTGGACGTTTGTAACTAGGCTTTGAGCGACCTGCAAATAGGCGAAGTTCTTGGGTTGTTTTGGGGTTACTTAGCGTACAGGTCTAGCTGACCTGTCTTCTTCAATTCCTTGTACGCTTTTTCATAAGACTTGGGCTCACGCGGATCGAGTTTGTTCGTTTCGATGTACGTGGCGACAGCCTGACCGTTGGCGGGAGAACGCACGAAGTCTTTGTGATGTGCTGCGAACTCATTTGCCAAGGCAGTGACCTTATCATCGTCGGACGGGCAGTGGCCTGAAGAGAGAGTGTGACCGTCAACGAGGCTGACGTTGCTCCAGTTCTCGCCCGGATGCTGATCGCAATATTTACGCAGCGTTTTGTTAAAGGCGTGGGCCTGCATAACTTGTCCGAGAGCAGCCCCGATTTGCTGTCCTGTTTCGTACGCTTGTCTCTGCTGTTCCGCTTGCTGCGCTCTCTGTGCGCTGTCATCGGTGCTAGTGCTGGTGCAGTCGGCTGTGCTGCCATATACAGTACAGTTTGTATTCGTGGTGGTCGTTTGCCCGTGCATTGAGTAGCACAGACCAAACATCAAAACCACTAGCACCGCTAAAACACGAGTTGCATTGTTCCCTGTCATAGCGTTACCTTTCCCTTTTCATAATCTTGTATGCCGTAACCCATGTTGTCGAGTTACTTCCGGGCCGCAACTTTCGGGCCGGCCTTATAGCGAACAAAACACGAATCTGATACTATCCTTTGGACATGGACGAGTGAAGAAGATGGAAAAGAAGGTGGGTATGGCCAGCCCCACCAATTCATTTCTCCACCCTGTTCCAATACAGTCCGTCTTCTTCAACCTCGAATCCAAATGTCTTCCGCGCACCTGAGAGTTTGTCCTTATCCTTCCGTCGGTCGAACGGGAAGCCCTCCTTGTCCAGCCCTGCCTCGATGAGTTCTAGCGCCGACTCCGAGGATATGCGATTGGGGAACCCCGCCATAATTTCTTTGATGACGCCAATTTTCGTCGGCGTCGGGGCGGGGATGTGGTGTATGTCTACCTTTGCCGCACGCTGCCGATAAAACCATGTCGCGTCTCCTACCTTCCGTTCTTCCTTCGCAATCTTGTGAATGACCCGTTGCCCAGTCTCACTGTTTGCGAACGCCTCTCCACCTTCGCAGAATCGAGTCACTTGGTGGGTCAGGCTCTGAGCGAGTTGGTCGCCCGTCTCCCCTAGCCCTGAATACGACGATGCACGCCAGCGAAGGAAGTCATAGATATCTTCTTCAGCAATGTCGAACCCGTCGGGAAGACTTTGTTGTCTGAGTTCGCGGCGTTTCGCAGCAGACATTCGTATCGCGACAGTCTTGTCGTGGTTCTTCTGCGCCAACTCCCGGTCTCGCCCGACACGGTATTTCTCGAAGTCAGCCAATAGCCAGTCTATGAGCCAGTCGGGAACCTCGGCGACAGGCGAGTCGTCGATGCAGGTATAGACCTCGCCATTGTCGCGGACAGAGCCTGCGGCTACGACAAGTGAACCGCCACCGATGCCTTTGACATCGTAAAGAGTCGGATGCATGAGCATCCCGCTTCGACTTCGTTCGAGCCGCGTGAGGTCCGCTACCTTGAAAAAGGGGGTAACGTCATCGAAAAATGAAACCTAACGAGGTTGCAATGCGTGCCACGCTCGTGTACACACACAGGTGATTCAGGCCGCGGCTTTTCTTCTCTACCTTCCTGCTTCATTTCTGCTCGCCCAGGAGTCATTCCAGACGCTCGACGTGTCAGCGCACTCCCGTTCCGGCTGACTTTAGGCGCCCTGAGGCAGCGCTTCCTCAGCGCCGTCGTTTGGCGTCCCCACTCGCCCCTCAGCAGGAACAGCAAGTTCAGCACGACAGCCAGGAACGGGTTAGCCAAGGTGCCCTCGGGCAGCTCCGGTAATCTTTCTTCTGCACCACCTTCAGCAGTGCTTTCACTTCGTCGAGCGTCCACGCTTTGATCATACTTTCTTCCCTCCCTTCAGCTTCTCCCGCTTCAGTGAGTCATGAATGACAGGAACGACGAACTGCGGGTCACCCTTCACCTGTCGGATCGCATCAACGACTTCAGAGAACGATGGCATCTTGCCTTCGCGGATCAGCCGTTGCACTTCTGCTTCTAGCTTTGTCGTCATTTGCGTTTCCTCTTTCTCGGTTGCTCCAGGTGCTCCAAAGGGATAAAGGGATCGTCAAGGCGTCGCCTTACGAGCTCCAGTATCTTCGCGTGGTTGACTTTCGCCGGATCGCGATCTTCAGGTTCTCCCACGGGTCTTTCAGTTTCTTGTCTCGTTTTGGTTTCTTCATCATGTCTCCGTGCGCCGGTTAAACCGGCAAGGAGTAGTGAATGAA
>Ga0209415_10006823_pt1 | contig 20157 bp, 13 predicted proteins | sample PeaSoiSIISIP2007_FD_187696 | JGI IMG/M metagenome (GOLD analysis project Ga0209415, IMG submission 187696) | Peat soil microbial communities from Weissenstadt, Germany - SII-SIP-2007 (SPAdes) (version 2) | ecosystem: Environmental > Terrestrial > Soil > Wetlands > Peat | place: Germany... | reverse complement strand
TCCCGCCGGAAGGCGGCTTGACCGGTTTCGTTGACGGTATTGCGCTCTACGACGCGATCTCGCCCGAGGTGCGCGACCAGATCGAGGGCGAGACAGTGATCTACACGATGGATGTGATCATGGAAAACCTCCGATTCGGTCGGCCAGACGGGTTCGTCGAGCTCGAAGCGTCGGCCCAATCGGTCGCGGTGATGGAAGAGTTCGAGGGCCGGCCCCGCGCCCTTCACCCCGCGGTCTGGACCCGCAACTCGGGTCAGAAGGTTTTGCACGTCTCACCGTGGATGGCGAAGGGCATAGCGGGCAACGAGGATCCCGAAGGGGAGGCACTGCTCGCCGCCGTGTGTGACGAGATCGTCGCGGCAGCCGAACACCTCAGTTATTTCCACCGGTGGCAGCCTACCGACATGGTCATCTGGGACAACTGGCGTTGCCTCCACGCCGTGTCAGGAATGTCGCCCGAGCACTCTCGATGCATGCACCGCACCACCATCCAAGGTGACTACGGCCTCGGCCGATTCGAACCGTTGGCACCAACTCACTCCTAGGACCGTCGTCTCAGGCCGCGCCACGACGAGGTTGAGTCTGCAGACCCTGGCCCGCTGATCCTGGCCGGTCCTCATCCATTCTTCGCCGCATGAAACGCACCCAATGAGTGGTAAGAACCTCATCCGAGGATGCACACCCGTGCTATGTGGTCTGCGGAAAGCCGAGGTTCAAGCCCGCGTGGCTCGGGTCGAGCCAGCGACTTGTGACCACCTTGGCGCGGGTGAAGAACTGCACCCCTTCGGTGCCGTAGGCATGGGCGTCGCCGAACAGCGAGTTCTTCCATCCGCCGAACGAGTAGAAGGCGACGGGGACAGGAATCGGAACGTTGATCCCGATCATCCCCACCTCCACCTCACTGTGGAACCGCCTCGCCGCGCCGCCGTCGTTGGTGAAGATGGCCACGCCGTTGCCATAGGGGTTGGCATTCACCAACGCCAGGGCATCGTCATAGGAGGCGACGCGGACCACCGACAGCACCGGGCCGAAGATCTCATCGGTGTAGAGCGCCATCTCGGGGTCCACCGCGTCGAACAGGGTAGGTCCCAGCCAGAACCCGGCGGGATTGCCGTGGAACGGGTGGTCCCGACCGTCCACCACCAACTTTGCCCCGGCGTTGACTCCGGCATCGAGGTAGGACACCACTTTGTCGCGATGGGCGCGTGTGACGAGTGGCCCCATGTCGGCGCCCCCGCGCCCGTCGCCGACCGTCAGCCCCGCGATGCGATCGGCGATCTTGGCCACCAGGTCATCGGCGATCGGTCCCACGGCAACGACGACCGAGATGGCCATGCAGCGTTCACCGGCCGAGCCGAACCCCGCATTGACCGCTGAGTCGGCGGCGAGATCAAGGTCGGCGTCGGGCAGCACGACCATGTGGTTCTTGGCGCCGCCGAGAGCTTGGACGCGCTTGCCGAATCGTGTCGCCGTCTCGTAGACGTAGCGGGCGACCGGGGTCGACCCCACGAACGACACGGCTTTTACGCCAGCATGCTCCAGCAACCGGTCGACCGCCACCTTGTCGCCATGTACGACGTTGAAGACGCCGGCCGGCAGGCCCGACTCCGCCCACAGCTCGGCCATCCAGTTGGCCGCGGAGGGGTCCTTTTCACTGGGTTTGAGAATCACCGTGTTGCCAGCGGCGATGGCCAGGGGGAAGAACCAGCACGGAACCATGGCGGGAAAGTTGAAGGGGCTGATAACGGCAACGACGCCGAGGGGCTGCCGGATCGAGTAGACGTCCACCTGCGTCGACACGGCCTCGGAGAAGGCGCCCTTCAGGAGATGGGGGATACCGCAGGCGAACTCCACGACCTCGAGTCCACGCCTCACTTCGCCCAGGGCGTCGCTCAGCACTTTGCCGTGCTCCGCCGTGATGATGGCAGCGAGATCCTCGGCTCGCTGGTTGAGCAGCTCGCGGAAGCGGAACAGGACTTTCGTCCGTTCGGCCAATGAAGCGGCACGCCAGGCGACGAAGGCGTTGCTCGCCACGGAGACGGATACGTCGACATCGGCAGCCGAGGCGAAGGCGACCTGCCGGGTCACCTCGCCGGTCGCGGGATCCGACACGTCGCCCCGACGCTCCGATAGCCCCTCCACGGCCTTCCCGTCGATCCAATGGTTCAAGAGAGAGACGTCATGGTCAGTCATCACCTCAGTCTGGTCGATGCTGGCCTTCCTCTGCTGTCCAGTGCGTGCCCGGCACCTCGGCACTCGATCGGGGGCCGGCCGCTCCTTCAGAGCGTCCGGTCTCGGCCGAACTTCTCACTCCGAACGTTGTCGACGCAGAAGATGAAACAAGTCATGTCGTCGGTGCTGAGGCTCCTGGACGGGACCAACGGAGCCGAAGGTAAATCCGTCTGGGCGGAGCGCCATGGCACGACCCGACCGAACGGGTGAAGCGGCTCGGGAGTGGGCGGTAGCGGCCAGAAAGGTTGGCTGTCTGTCAACCTCGCCGCGGGCTCGTTCGTAGGTGAGGTATGCGGTGGCAACGCTCGTCGGACCGTCCAACTCGCCCCGCTCGGACGAGCCGACGGTGGCGGCCACATCTGGTGCCGGTCTACGGCGCGTTGGTCGTCGTCGTCAGCGTTGTCATCGTCACTTCGATACCGGCCAACCGTCGCCAACCGCTCGATGGGAGCGGCACGGTTCACGCCGTTGCCACCGCCCCGGCGGCGACCAAGGCGGCGACCCAGGCGACGACCGCCACCACGACGACGACCGATCCGGACCGGGAGATGCCCTTTCTTCTCCCTACGGCCGCCGAGCCGCTGCGGGTCCTGGAGATCGGTGATTCACTCGGGATAGACCTCGGCGACCAACTCCAGTCCCAACTCGACGCGACCGGGATTGTCCGCACGACGGTGGCCTCGCTCGGTGACACGGGGCTGGCGAACGTCTCGTACTACGACTGGGCCGCCCATCTGACGGGCTTGCTGGTCGACGACCGGCCTCAGATGCTGGTGGTGTTCATCGGTGCCAACGACGACCAGGGTCTCTACGTCGACGGTGCCGCCGCCGAACCCGGTACGCCAGGCTGGACGGCCGGGTACCGGCAGCGGGTCGACGAGATCCTGCGCGAGGCGACGAGCACCGGTGTGAGCGTGGTGTGGGTGGGGATGCCTCCGATGGCCGACGCGGCGCTGAACGCAGCCGTCGAGAGTGAGAACCAGATCTATCAGCAGGAGACGGAGACGTTTCCGGGGACTCTGTATGTGTCGTCCACCGGCGTGCTCGGAAACGCGGCGGGTCTCTACGAGAGCACTGGCGTCGACGGGTCGGGCGTGCCCGTGTCTCTACGCACAGAAGACGGCGTGCACCTGACGCCGGCGGGGTCGGCGCTCCTGGCCGGGACGGTGATCGACGCCATCGATCAGCGGTGGCAGCTGTCGCTCAGGCCACGAAGTACTTCGCCCGGGGGTGGTGGCAGATGATGGCGTCGGTCGTCTGTTCGGGATGGAGCTGGAAGCCGTCGCTCACCACCACGCCGATCTGGTCGCCGCCGAGGAGATCAACGACCTTGGCGTTGTCCTCGAGATCGGGACAGGCCGGGTAGCCCCACGAGTAGCGACCGCCCCGGTACTGCTGGCGGAAGAGACCGATGAGGGTGGGGCCGTCCTCTTGGGCGAAGCCCCACTCTTCCCGGATGCGCCGGTGCCAGTACTCGGCCAGGGCCTCGGCCATCTCCACGCCGAGACCGTGCAGGCGCAGGTACTCCGAGTAGCGGTCCTCCCGGAAGAGCACGGCGGCGGCGTCGGAGACGGCCGGGCCCATGGTGACGAGCTGGAAGGCGGCGTAGTCGAGGTCGCCCGACTCGACGGGACGGAAGAAGTCGGCGATGCACAGCCAGGGTTCCTTCTTCTGCCGGGGGAAGGAGAAGCGCTGGAGCTCGCTGCGGCGCGTCTCGTCGGTCCACAGGACGAGATCGTCGCCCTCGGCGTTGGCGGCGAAGTAGCCCCACGCCACCTGTGGGATCAGCAGGTCCTGGGCCTTGGCGCGGTCGAGCTCCTGGCGCAGGACGCTGCGGATCCGCTCCTTGAACGCCGGGTCGTCCTCACCCTTTTCCGGGCGGTAGCCCCACTGATTGCGGAAGAGGGCCGTCAGGTTCAGGTAGCCGGCGATGTCGTCGAGGGCGATCCCCTTGGCCACACGACGACCGAGAAAGGGCGGCGTGAAGACGGGGTTGTCGGTGACGGCCTCGGGCGAGCGGGCCGGGCGGTCGACGACGGCGGTGGCCTCGGTCTGGCTCTTGCGCGGCGGCAATTTCCGACCCCCCAGTTCCCGGCCGAAGGCCGGGTCGTCCTCCCCGCTGCGCAGGAGCTCGACGAGGCGGTCCATGGTGCTCAGCCCCTCGAATGCGTCGCGGCCGTAGAAGACGCGGCCCTCGTACACCTCACGGAGGTCGCGTTCGACATAGGTCCGGGTGAGGGCGGCCCCGCCCAGGATGACGGGGATGTGGGCCAGCCCGCGCCCGTTCAACTCCTCGAGGTTCTCCCGCATGATCAGGGTGGACTTGACCAGGAGCCCGCTCATACCGATGGCGTCGGCCTTGTGCTCCTCGGCCGCCTGCAGCATCTCGGCGATGCCCACCTTGATACCCAGGTTGACCACGTCGTAGCCGTTGTTGGTGAGGATGATGTCCACCAGGTTCTTGCCGATGTCGTGGACGTCGCCTTTGACCGTGGCCAGGACGATTGTCGCCTTCCCGCCCTGGTCGACCTTCTCCATCCTCGGCTCCAGATAGGAGACGGCCGCCTTCATGGTCTCGGCCGATTGCAGCACGAAGGGCAGCTGCATCTCCCCCGAGGCGAAGAGCTCGCCCACCGTTTTCATACCGGCCAGGAGGATGTCGTTGACGATGGCCAGAGGTGTGTGGCCGCCGGAGAGGGCCTGCTCGAGGTCGTCTTCGAGGCCGTTGCGGTCGCCATCCACGATCCGGTGTTCGAGACGTCGTTCCACGGTCCAGTCGGTGCGGTCCTCGGCCTCCACGGCGCCGGCCGAGACGCCCTCGAACATGGTGAGGAGCTCCGACAGGGGGTCGTAGCCCTCGTGGCGGCGGTCGTAGATGAGATCGAGGCAGACCTCCCGGGCTCTCTCGTCGATTTTCGACAGCGGGAGGATGCGCGCCGCGTGGACGATGGCGGCATCGAGTCCCGCCTCCACGCACTCGTGCAGGAACATCGAATTGAGCACATGCCGGGCCGCGGGCGCGAGGCCGAACGACACATTCGAGAGGCCCACGATGGTGAAGACCCCGGGGAGCTCGGACTTGATCCGCCTGATCCCTTCGATGGTCTCGATGCCGTCGCGGCGGGATTCCTCCATACCCGTCGACAAGGGCAGGACGAGGGGATCGAAGATCAGGTCCGACGGTTCGAGGCCGTAGCGGGTGACGGCGATGTCGTGGATGGCCTTGGCCGATCGGAGCTTCCACTCCGCCGTGCGGGCCTGGCCCTCGGTGTCGATGCAGGTGCAGACGACGGCGGCGCCGTACTCCCGGGCGAGGGTCAGGAACTTGTCGAGCCGGGTTCCCGGATCATCGCCTTCCTCGAGATTGACCGAGTTGAGGATGGCGCGACCACCGACCCACCGCAGGGCCGCCTCGACGACGGGGGCTTCGGTCGAGTCCACCATGAGCGGAACGCTGGCCTGGGTGGCGAAGCGGCTCACGACCTCGTTCATGTCGGACACGCCGTCGGCGCCGGTGTAGTCGACGCAGACGTCGAGGATGTGGGCTCCTTCCTTGATCTGGTCGCGGGCCACGAGCACCGTCGTGTCCCAGTCGGCCGCCAGCATGGCGTCGCGGAACTTCTTGGACCCGTTGGCGTTGGTGCGCTCACCCACCACCAGAAATGACGTGTCCTGGTGAAAGGGGACCGGGCTGTAGATGGACGAGGCCGCCGGCTCGTGCTCGGGCCGCCGGGGTGCCGGGGTGAGGTCCCGGCACCGTTCGACCACGGCCCGCAGGTGCTCGGGCGTGGTCCCGCAGCATCCGCCGATCACGGTGACGCCGAGCTCGGTGACGAAGCGCTCGAGGTGGTCGGCCAGGCCCTCGGGGGTGAGGTCGTAGTGCATGGCGCCGTCGACCACCGTGGGGAGTCCGGCGTTCGGTTGGACGGCGACGGGGAGCCGGCCGTGGTGCGAGAGGTGGCGCACGGCCTCACCCATCTCGGCCGGCCCGGTGGCGCAGTTGAGTCCGATGACGTCGGGCCGCATGGCCTCGAGCGCGGTCAGTGCCGCGCCGATCTCCGTCCCCGGCAGCATCCGTCCCGTCAGCTCGATGGTGACCTGCACCTGGAGCGGGACACGGCGGCCGGCCGCCACCATGGCCCGTTTGCAGGCGCTGATGGCCGCCTTCGCCTGGAGGAGGTCGAAGACGGTCTCGATGATGAGGATGTCGACGCCACCGGCGAGGAGAGCCGACGCCTGCTCCTCGTAGGCGTGGCGGAGTTCGACGAAGGGGATCTGTCCGAGGGTCGGGAACTTCGTTCCCGGTCCGAGGTTCCCCGCCACCCAGCGGGGATGGTCGGGGGTGGAGGTCTCGTCCACGGCCTGCCGGGCGATCCGCGCCGCGGCCAGATTGATGTCGCGCACCCGGTCCTGCAGGCCGTACTCGGCCAGGACGATCCCGAATGCGCCGAAGGCATCGGTCTCGACCACGTCCACCCCGACCTCGAGAAAAGCCCGGTGGACGGCGGCGACCTGGTCGGGGCGCGACAGGACCAGGGCCTCGTTGCAGCCCTCGAGCTCGGGACCCCCGAAGTCCTCGGCGCTGAGCCCGGCCAACTGCAGCGTCGTCCCCATGGCGCCGTCGAAGATGACGACCCGATGGTTGGCGGCCTCCAGATAGGCGGCGCCGCGTTCGTCGAGAGCCAAGGCGTCAAGGGCCAGAACCGGCGGGAGTTCCAGGTGTTCGTCGGTCACGGTGGTTGCAGTCTACGAGGGCCGGGGGAGGCGGCCGGTAGCATGCGCAGCCGTGGTCAAGATCTACACACGCAAAGGTGACGACGGAACGACGGGGCTTCTGTACGGGGGTCCCCGGGTCTCGAAGAATTCGCCCGTGATCGAGGCCAACGGGGTCGTGGACGAGGCCCAGGCCGTGCTCGGTGTGGCCCGGGCGGAGGCCGTCTCCGGAGGCGAGCTGGACAGGCTGCTCGTCGGTGTGGAACGCGACCTCTGGGTGCTCATGGCGGAGGTGGCGACGGCACCGGCCAACCGGCGCAAACTGACGCCGGGGACGTCTCTCGTCACCCCCGAGATGGTGGCCACACTGGAAGCACAGATCGACGAATTGGATGCACGGTTCGAGATGCCCGCCGAGTTCGTCGTCCCCGGCCAGAACCGGGTGTCCGCCCTCCTCGACGTGGCTCGGACCGTGGTTCGCCGCGGGGAGCGACTCGTCGTCGGCGCCATGGCCGATGTCGACTCTCAGGTCGGTCCCTATCTGAACCGTCTGTCGGACCTGTTGTGGACGATGGCTCGTTGGCAGGAGGGGGAGCACCTGCTGGCCCGCCGGGGCGAGCCGGGTGCAAAGACGCGGGGGAAGAAGAAAGCTCAGAGTTCGCCGAGCAATCAGGGGACGCAGGGCAATCAGGGGACGCAGAGCAAGGAGAACGGGACCGGATGACGACAGAGACGACAGAATTGCCACCGCTCGAGGTCGTCTATGCCGCCGATCAGGATGAGCTGGCCCGGGTGCAGACGGATCCGGTGGCGTCGGTGGGAGTCCTCGTCTACTCCGACGACGACGGCCCCCGTCTGGTTGATGGCACCCCCGATACGGTGGACAGCCGTCCGGCCGGCGACGCCGTGGCCGTCGGTCTCGACCGGGGCCTGTCCGAGCAACGCGGCTTCACCGGCAAGGTGGGCCGGACCCTCGTCGCCCTGGGCGCCGGTCGTGGGCCGGCGGTCGTGTTCGTCGGCTGTGGCGACGCCCGGAAGGCGAGCCTCGAGACGCTTCGACGTGCCGGCGCCGCCTTTGTCCGCGCCGCCGGGCGGTCCGGCACGGGCCTGATCGTGCTGCCGGCCGGTGTCACCGGCGAACCGGGGGAGGAGGCCGACCGGCGCGCCGCCCAGGCGGTGGCCGAAGGCGCGCTGCTGGCCACCTACCGGTTCCTGGACCACAAGACCGACGACGACGAGGGCCAGATCGGCCGTCTCGTGGTGCTGGGTCCGGGGTTGGCCGCCGCCTCCGCCCGGCGAGGGATCGAACGGGCCGTCCGTACGGCGCGTGCCGTCTCGCTGGCGCGGGACCTGGTGAACGAAGCGCCGAGCGCCATGACGCCGCGGCGTCTGGCCGAGATCGCCCAGCAGGAACTGGGATCGAGCGGCCAGGTGACCCTCGAGATCTGGGACGAGCAGCGGATCGCCGACGAACGACTCGGTGGTCTCCTGGGGGTGGCCCGGGGATCGGCGGAACCGCCGCGGCTGATCCGGGCGTCGTATGAGCCGGCTGATCCGGTGGAGATCGACGGGCACGTTCCGCATGTGGTGCTCGTCGGGAAGGGGATCACCTTCGACTCCGGGGGTCTCTCGCTCAAGACGGCCGGTGGGATGATGACGATGAAGACCGACATGAGCGGTGCGGCGGCCGTGATCGCCGCCCTTTCCGCCTGCCAGGATCTCGGGGTCCGGATCCGGGTGACGGCCATGGCTCCGGTGACCGAGAACATGCCGGGGGGACGGGCGACGAAACCGGGCGACGTCCTCACCATTCGCAACGGCAAGACGATCGAGGTGTTGAACACCGATGCCGAAGGCCGGTTGGTCCTGGCCGACGCGCTGTCACTGGCGGCCGAGCTCGAACCCGACGCCATCATCGACCTGGCCACCTTGACCGGTGCCTGTGTGGTCGCCCTCGGCAACGCCGTGGCGGGTCTGTTCGGCAATGACGAAGAGTTCTCCGGGCGGGTGACCGCCGCGTCGGCTCGCGCCGGGGAGCCGACGTGGCCCCTGCCGTTGCCCGACGAATACCGCAAGCACATCGACTCCGACATCGCCGACATGAAGAACATCGGGAAGACGGGCGAGGCGGGTGCCATCTCCGCCGCTCTTCTTCTGATCCGGTTCGTCGGCGACGTGCCCTGGGTGCATCTCGACATCGCCGGCCCGGCCCGCTCCGACGAGAACGACGGGGTGCTCACCAAGGGGGGGACCGGATTCGGCGTGCGGACCCTGCTCGAATTGCTCGACGGGTACGCGCCATCCGGCGCGTGAAACTCTCGGCGGTCGAGTCCGGGACCTCGTGATGGCGAATCCGGCGACTCAGCCTGTATGGCTGGGATGAGAAAGACGAGATTCGCGTTCTGAGAGGTCGACCCAGCGGGCGTCGGCCAGGCGGGCCAGAGACTCCAGGCGGAGGCGATCCCGCGCCCCGAGGGGCCACGCCGGTCGGCCCACCAGAAGGGTGAGGTCCCAGGCCGCCAGGTGGACCCAGGCGATGTCCCCGCCTTCGGGCGGCATGCGATTCGACTCGCGGATATGGGCCGCCAACCAGGGCGCGGCCGGAGGATGGCCCGAGGCGGCCATGACCATATGGTCCTCGCCGTCGATGATGGCCACCCACGACGCGTCGAGCTCGTGCTGTGTGCGCGAGGACAAAGCGGCGAGGACACCGTTGGTCGTCCGTTCCTCGAGGATCGCGGCGGCGGTGTCGTAGGCGTCGAGACGCTGGTCGGTGACGCCGGCGGCGACCGGGTGGACGGCGTCGACGGTGACGCCGTCCACCTCGGCGATCTCGACCAGGAGGAGGGGCACGAGCTGGGCATCGGCCAGCTCGACGACGAACTCGTCGAGGGCGCGACCTTCCTGGCGCCGGACGATCTCGATGGAGACGACGTCGCCGCGGACGGCTCCGATCCGGCTCGCCACCGCGCCGAGTGCCCCCGGTCTGTCGGGGAGCTCGACGCGGACGAGGAACGTCGCCATCCCCTCAGGCTACGCAGCCCAGGTGAACAGCATGTTTCGGCCCGGGGTCGCTGCCGTTACGGTCCGCGCCCATCGTGGTGAAGCAGCGGCGCCCCGTGTTGGGAGGTCGGATCCGGCTCCGGTTGGCACGCAAAGTGCTTGATCGGACGCGTGATCTGCCCTAGACACCCCTCCAGGTGGGCCGGCCGGGCGGGAAGCGGCGGCTCCGTGACTGTAGGAGGTTGGGGGGACATGGGACTTTCTCTTGGGCGGAGGTCGCGCACGCCGTTGTGTCTGGCCGGCGTGAGCGCATTGGTTGTGAGCACGCTGGTCGGCACCCTGGCTGTGAGCGCCACCCCGGCGGCGGCATCGTCGCGGCGGCCCATCTGCGTCGGTACGGCTCAGTCCCCGGGAGTGCTGGCGGGCAACTACCGGTCCGGCGTCGTCATCGACGGCGTCTGCGCGGTGAACCAAGGTGCGGCGACGGTCCACGGCACCCTCTCCATCACGCCCGGTTCGGCCCTGGTGGCGGCGTTTGCGCTCAATGACGCCACCGGCAAGGGAAGCTCGAAATTGACGGTGATCGGCCGCATCCACGTGGGCACCGGTGCCACCTTGATCCTGGGGTGCGAGCCGAATTTCTTTCCCTGCGTCGACGACCCCGGCGCGGCCACGGGAGGGACGCTGTCGAGCCCCGGCGTGGTACGCGGCAACGTGATCGGCACCGGAGCTCTCGGTGTGGTCATCCACGCCACCACGATCTACGGCGATGTTCGTGAGAGTGGCGGGGGCGGTGGCGTCACGTGCCAGACGCCCACGACGGGAATCTGGGCGTTGTTCAACAGCGCCCCCTACAGCGACTACGAGGACTCGATGATCCACGGCGACACAGCCGTGACCGGGCTCCACACGTGCTGGACCGGTCTCGCCCGCGACGCCGTGTCGGGCAGCATGGTCATCAGTCACGATCAACTGGCGGACCCCGACGGCATCGAAATTCTCGCCAATCAGATCGCCGGCGACTTGACATGCGTGGGGAACAGTCACGTCTGGGACAATTCGGAAGCGAACTTCAGCCAGACCGGCCTCTACCCGCGGACACCGCACCCCAACACTGTGGACGGGACCAGGAATGGTCAGTGTGTCCTGGCCAGCCCTGCCACCCAGGGCGGTCCGCCCGGCCCCGGTCCTTTCTAGGCTCCGTCCCGAACAGCTCCGTCCCGAACAGCTCCGTCCCGAACAGCTCGACAGCCGATCGGTCCTGATTTCGCGTCGGCCCTCGTCATCGGCTCCCCGAGTGGGCCGGTGGTACGGTGACGCGAGGTCGAGACCCGGTCGGTCATTCCTTCGACAACGTTGCCCCAGACCCTGGTGACGCTAGTGCCGAGCGTTTGCGCGGCGGCCGTCAGGTGCAAGGGAGCAGCGAGGCCGGAGTGGAAAAGACTGATCAGGTGACGGGCGGTGCCGAAGAGGTCGGCCACACGGGCGCACTGGCCGTGGATGTGCGCGGCCTGGTGAAGTCATACTCCGGTACACCGGCCGTCAGGGGCATCGACCTGGCGATCCGCCAGGGCGAGGTCTTCGCCTTGCTCGGCCCGAACGGGGCGGGCAAGACCACCACGGTCGAAATACTCGAGGGTTACCGGACCCGAGACGAGGGCGACGTCAGCGTTCTTGGTGTCGACCCCGGCCGACAGAGGGCCAAGCTGAAGAGCCGCATGGGAATCGTGTTGCAGTCCCCGGGCGTCGACCGCTACCTCACCGTACGCGAGACGATCGCCATGTATGCCACCTTCTACCCTCACCCGCGGCCCGTGGACGAGGTGATCGAGTTGGTCGGCCTCGAGGCGAAGCGCACCGTCCGTGTGCTCAAGCTCTCCGGGGGCCAGCAGCGACGGCTGGACGTCGCCATAGCTCTGGTCGGCAATCCAGAAATGCTGTTCCTCGACGAGCCGACCACCGGCTTCGACCCCTCGGCCCGTCGCGAGGCGTGGGACGTCATCAAGAACCTGGCCACGCTCGGCATGACAGTGCTGCTCACCACGCACTACATGGACGAGGCCCAGTTCCTCGCCGATCGGGTGGCGGTGATCCTGGATGGCCGGATCGTCGCCGAGGGGCCGCCCGCCACGCTCGGCGACCGCAACCGTGCCAAGACGCGGATCCGGTACCGCGTCCTGTCCGGGGCGATTCCCCCCGACGGGCTGTTCGCCCCGCCGGGACCCGATGGCTACAGCGAGATCACGCCGGACGACGTGGTCCAGACTCTGCACCAGCTCACGGGATGGGCCATCGACCACGGGACCAGCCTCGATGAGTTGGAGGTGACAAGGCCGTCGTTGGAGGACGTCTACCTCTCGCTCACCGCCGCCGCTTCGGGTAACGGCAGGAGCGATCCTGCCCCACTCGGGGAACCGAAAGGACGCGGCGGATGAACGCGGCGGCGCTGACGCTTTCGCAGATGCGTTACGTGAACAAGGCGTACTGGCGCAATCCGGCCTCGGCGTTCTTCGCCTTCGCCTATCCACTCATGTTCCTGGTGATCTTCACATCGATCTTCCGCAACTCCACGGTCCGCTTCGGCGCACATTCGGTGAATGAGGCCACGTATTACGTGCCTGCCATGGCGGCGCTGGCGGTGATTACGGTCTGCTTCAACAACGTCGCCGTTGCGGTCACCTTCCAGCGGGACGCCGGGGTGCTCAAGCGCGTGAACGGGACCCCTCTACCCAGCACCTCGTTTTTCGGGGCTCGGTTGCTGCATGCGGTTCTTGTGTCCGTCCTGCTTGTGGTGGTGACCTCAGCCTTCGGGCGCGCGTTCTACCATGCACAGATCCCCACGGGGTCAACCTTGGTGCGGATGTTGGTCCTGCTCGCTGTCGGCGCGGCGACGTTCTGCGCGCTGGGTTTCGCCATCTCGTCGGTCATCCCGAACGCCGACGCCTCGCTGCCAATCGTGAACGCCGTCATCCTGCCGCTGCTCTTCCTGTCGGGGGTCTTCATTCCGCTCGGGAACACGCCGCCCGCCTGGATGGCCTGGGTCGGCCGGGTGTTCCCCATCAAGCACTTCCTCACCGGCATGCAGGCCTCGTTCCTGGGCGCCGCGTTCGATTGGACCGACGTCCTGATACTGGCGGTCTGGGGGCTCGCCGGGTTCCTCTTCGCCATCCGTTTCTTCCGATGGGAACCGCGAACCGACTGATCGGTCCCTCGGCCGAGTCATCGGCGGCGCCGGTGCGACGGTCCGTGGGAAGAACACCTAGGGTGAAGTGGCTGCGGACCCACGGAGGAGAGCATGGGGGACCTGGTCAAGGAGCTGACCCGGATCGTCGGTGAGGAGAACGTCCTGACCGGCGCGCAGATCCATGCCGACTACGGCCATGACGAGGCCCTGACGTCGCGGCCGGTGGTCCCCCTGGCTCTGGTCCGCCCCGGTTGCACCGAGGACGTGGCCGAGGTCCTGCGAACGGCCGACGCCGGTCGGATCCCGGTGGTCGCCCGGGGAAGTGGCACGGGGCTCTCGGGTGCGTCGGTCCCCCGGGCGGACGGGATCCTCGTCTCCTTCGAGCGGATGAACCGGATTCTCGAGATCGACGGCGACAATCACGTGGCCGTCGTCCAGCCCGGCGTGACGCTCGAAGAATTGGACGAGGAGACGAGGAAACACGACCTCATCTACCCCGTCTTCCCCGGTGAGAACTCGGCGTCGCTCGGCGGCAATGTCGCCACCAACGCCGGGGGGATGCGGGCCATCAAGTACGGGGTGACCAGACATCAGGTCCTCGCCGTCGAGGCCGTCCTGGCCACGGGGGAGGTGATCCGGACCGGGGGGAAATTCGTGAAGTCGTCGACGGGCTACGACCTGACCCAACTGATCGTCGGATCGGAAGGCACGCTCGCCCTCGTGACCGAGGCCACTCTGAAGCTCTATCCCCGGGCGGCCCACGCCTCCACCGTTCTCGTCCCCTTCGGCAGTCTCGAGCAGGTGACGGCGGCCGTGCCGCGCATCGTGGCCAGCGGCGCGGCGCCGATGATCCTCGAGTACATCGACATGCTCACGATGGCCGCCATCACCACCAACGTCGGCCTCGACCTCGGCATCCCGAAAGAGGTGCAGGAGAAAGCCGCCGCCTACCTGGTCGTCGTGCTCGAGAACACGAAGGAGGACCGCCTCGACGAGGACGTGCAGGAATTGGCCGAATTGCTGGTCGCCCTGGGAGCTCTCGAGGTCTACGTACTTCCCCAGCAGGCGGCCGGGCAACTGATCGGGGCACGGGAGAAGGCCTTCTTCGTGGCCAAGGCCCACGGAGCGGACGACATCATCGACGTCGTCGTGCCCCGGGCCGCCATTCCCGCCTTCCTGGCCACGGCGGCCGAGGTGGCCAACAGCCACGCCACGCTCGTGACGGGCTGCGGTCACGTCGGAGACGGGAACGTCCACCTGTCGGTCTTCCAACCCGATCCCGAGAAGCGGGCGGAGGTTCTGCTGGCCATCTTCCGGGCCGGGATGGACCTGGGCGGAGCCATATCGGGGGAACACGGCATCGGGACGGCGAAGAAGAGGTACTTCGAAGAGCTCGAGGACCCGACCAAGGTGGCGCTGATGCGGCGGATCAAGGAGGCTTTCGACCCGCACGCGATCCTCGGGCCCGACGTCCTGTTCGGGCGACCGACGAACGACGGAGGCGATCCGTGAACGGAGCCCAGAGGTTGATCAGAACGCTGGTGGACTGCGACGTGACGGTCTGCTTCAGCAACCCCGGTACCTCCGAGATGCATTTCGTCGCCGCTCTCGACGAGGTTCCCGAGATGCGGGCCATCCTCGGGCTCTTCGAAGGAGTGGTGACCGGCGCCGCCGACGGCTACGGGCGGATGACGGGTCGGCCGGCGGCCACGCTGCTTCATCTGGGGCCGGGGCTCGGTAACGGCATCGCCAATCTGCACAACGCCCGGAGGGCGCGGACGCCGATCGTGAACGTGGTCGGTGACCACGCCAGCTACCACCTGGTCAACGATCCACCGCTGGCCGCCGACATCGAGAGCCTGGCCCGGCCCGTGTCGGGCTGGTACCGGTCGTCGTCCAGCCCCGGTGCCCTGGTGGCCGACACCGTCGACGCCGTGGCCGCCGCCTGCGGCCCGCCCGGTGCGGTGGCCACTCTGGTGGTGCCGGCCGATGTCTCGTGGAGCGACGCGGCCGGCGGTCCCGTCCCACCCCGACCCACCCGGGAGCCCAGGACGGTGGCGGACGAGGTGGTGGCCGACGCGGCCAAGGCGTTGCGGTCGGGGGAGCCGGCCGTCGTGCTCATCGGGGGGAGCGCCACCCGTCGGCGGGGGTTGACGGCGGCCAGCCGGGTGGTCAACGCCACGGGGGCCAAGCTTCTGTGCGAGACATTTCCCGCCTCGCTCGAGCGCGGCGCCGGGCTGCCGCCCGTCGAGCGGCTCGGCTACCTGGCCGAGTTCGCACTGGCGCAATTGGCCGGCGCCCGCCATCTCGTGCTCGTGGACACGCCCGCTCCGGTCTCGTTCTTCGCCTACCCCAACATTCCCGGGTATCTCGTGCCGGAGGGCTGCCAGGTGCACGTGCTGGCCGAGGCGGGCTCCGGAGAGGACGCCGCCGGAGCTCTCGAGGCATTGGCCGACATCCTCGGGGCGGCGGCCGATGGGGCCACTCTCCAGGGAGCCGAGCGGCCCGAGCGACCGACCGGTGCGTTGACGGCGGCGGCCGCCGGCACCGCCATCGGTGCCCTGCTGCCGGACGGGGCCATCGTGTCCGACGAGGCGAACACCTCGAGCATCTTCATCCCCGGGGCCACGGCGGGCGGTCCCGTCCACGACTGGCTCTGTCTGACCGGTGGCGCCATCGGCCAGGGGATGCCGGTGGCCACGGGCGCCGCCGTGGCCTGTCCCGACCGGAAGGTTCTCTCCCTCGAAGCCGACGGCAGTGCGATGTACACCCTCCAGTCCTTGTGGACCCAGGCGCGCGAAGGCCTCGACGTGACCACGGTGGTCTTCAACAACGGTTCCTACGCCATCTTGGAGATGGAGCTCTCCCGGGTGGGGGCGGGGGCACCGGGCCCGCTCGCCCACGGGATGCTCGACATCGCCCGACCCGACCTCGACTTCGCCGCCCTGGCCCGGGGGATGGGGGTGCCTGCCACGCGGGCGACGACAGCCGAGGAGTTCACCGTGGCGCTCGAACGCGCCCTCGGCCAAGAGGGCCCCGTCCTGATCGACGCCGTCCTCGCCCGCAGCTGAGCGCGAGGCTCAGCGCAGGGCGTCGACGTGCTGGACGCGGCCGGCGTCGCGGGTGAACAGGACGTCGTTGTACCCCTGGCCGGGGCCGATCATCTCGAAAGTCAGGGGCGGGACGTAGGTGAGGTAGAGGGCCCGGCGGCCGGCCGCCGCCCTGTCGGTCGGCGGCGGCGCGGCGTGAAGGGTGTGACCGAAGTGCACGGTCACGTCCCCCGGCTCGGTGGTGAGCGGCACGACGGGGAGACCGTCGAGCTCGTCGGGGCCGGGCAGACGGGACGTGCCGCGGTGGGAGCCGGCGAGGACGAGCAGCTGGCCGGCCCCGGCAGTGGCCCCGTCGAGTTGGATGCCGATGTTCAGCAAGGGGCACTTGACCGGATGGCCACCCATGCCGCAGTCGCGGTGCCAGGGCAGGTCGGCCAGACCCGAGGTGGCACCGGGCACCTTGATGACGACGCCGTGGCCGTCGAGGCGGTCGTTGGCCTCGCGCAGATCGGGTCCCCCGAGCGCGGCGATCCGCAGGAAGCGCCCGTCGGCGCCGAGTCCGGCGATGACAGTCGAGTGGTCGTTCAGGTAATTGACGCGGTTGCAGACGTCGACGCCGTCCACCGTGGTCCACCAGGAGCGTTTGTCGTCGGGGCGGGCCCGTTCGATACCGAGGGTGACGTCGGCGCGGAGTGCTTCGAGTTCGGCGTCCGTCATGACGCCGCGCAGGTGGAGGTAGCCGGCGCGTTCGAGGAAGTGGCGTAGCTCGGTGTCGGAGTCCCCGAGCGTGAAGGTCCGATGGAGATCCAGAGGGTGGCCGGCGTCGTCCACGACCGGCGCCGGATCGGTGAGGTCGTAGATCGGCTGTCCGGCAAACGCCACCCGCAGGGCCGGCTCCCAGCGGGCCAGGTGACCGAAGCTGCCGCGGGGAAACGAGAGGCGCTCGGCGTAGAAGAGGGCAAAACAGGACTTGAGCTCCCAGGCGAACGCGTTCCAGTCGTCGTAGGCCAGGCCGACCACGGTATGAGCCGTCTCGTCGCCCGGGGCGACGGCGAAGCCGTCGGTGGTCGGCGTGTAGGTGTAGGACCGGCCGTCGTCGAGCCGGAAGGCGATGGGCCGGACCACCTGCAGATCGGCGGCGGAGAAGATCCGGGGCCGGTCGGAAAGGCGGCTCGGGAGTTCCTCGAGGTGGAACCGGTCGAAGTCGATGGGTCCGAAACGATCCGTGGTCACTGTCCCAACGTACCCCTCGCGGGCGCCGGCAACCTGTGGACGATCGCCGCCACGGGCCCACCGGACCAGAGTGAGGCCCTGGTCGAGCCGGCGACGACCGTGTGACGCTGGCCGCCCGGTGGACGCCGTGGGACAATTGACGGGAGAAGTCCCGGCGGACGTGCGGTGCCCGGGGATCGGGGGGCGGGGGAATGTCCGAATCGTCGATGGTCCGACGAGCGGTGGCGGGCGCCGTGATGGTGGCCGCTCTCGGCTTGGGTGCGGTGACGGCGGTGCAACCGGCGCACGCCGCCAGCGGGCCGGTCGCCGCCGGTACGGCCGGGATGAGCCCGAGCCCGGCGCCGCTGCCGACGCTGCTTCCCAATGGCAACGCGCCCCAGTCGGCCACGCTCTACAGCAGTGCGTGCTCGTCCGCCTCGTTCTGCGTGGCCGTCGGCACCGTCGAAGACGCTGAGCTCGACAGTTACCCCCTGGTCGAGACGTATGACGGATCGACGTGGAGTGCGTCCACCGCTCCACTGCCGGCCAACGCGGACGCCGGGCCGTCCAACGGCGCCGTTCTCTATTCGGTGTCGTGCGGGAGCGACGGCACCTGTGGCGCGGCGGGCGACTACAACGACTTCGACGGGACCGTCCAGTATCAGAACGGCCTCTTGGAGGCGCTGTCGGGTGGGACATGGACGGCAACGGAAGCGACCTTGGCCTCCGGGCCCGACAGCGGCCTGGTCAATCTTCGTGGCGTGTCATGTCCTGACGCCACGACGTGCGTGGCCATCGGCGATGTCTACGTCTTCGGAAGCAAGACCGTCCCCTCCACCTGGAGCACATTGATCTATCTGTTGGCATCGGGAACCTGGCAGCTGCAGACGGCGATCCCGGTCCCGTCGAGCTACCAGAACAGTCTGGAGCTCTCCTCGGTCTCGTGTGCTGACGAGAGTGACTGTGTCGTCGTCGGCTCGTACGAGGACGCGAGCTCGTCGCAGGGACTCATTCTCACCTTGACGTCGGGCAGCTGGAGTGCCGAGGAGGCGTCCCTGCCGTCGAACGCCAACACCGAGCCGAACGCCCGGGGGATGAAGGTCCTGGACAGCGTCGACTGTGTCGACGCCGCTGACTGTGTCGCCGGCGGGGCCTACGTCGATAGCAGCGGGAACATCGACCCTCTGCTCGAGATCCTCCAATCGGGGACCTGGACTCCCCAGGAGGGACCGGTACCGCCCGATTCTCAGAGCAACACGTTGGCGGCGATCACCGGGGTGTCGTGTCCGGCGGTCGGCACCTGTCTGGCCGACGGCTACTACTGGACCGACTATCAGGCCGGGGACGAGAGCGGCATGGTGCTGACCCAGTCAGGACCGAATTGGAGCGCCGCCTCGGCACCTCTCCCGGTGACGGCGTCGGCCAAGGAGTCCGGCAACCAGACGTCGACCACGATCGCCGGTCTCGACGGCATCTCGTGCTCGACGACAGGGACGTGCATGGCGGTGGGTGGCTTCGGCCCGTCGGCCAGTGATCAACAGGGTCTGATCGTGAGCCTCCCCGCCGGCCGGCCCATTCCCCTGGCCATCACCAGTGCCGGCCAGGCCACTTTCACCGATCACCGGAAGAGCAGCTTCACGGTGACGGCCACCGGTTATCCGACTCCCCTCATCACCGAGAAGGGCAAGCTTCCGAAGGGGCTCCATTTCAAGAAGGGAAAGGGCTCGGCCACGATCTCGGGAACTCCGGCGGTGAAGAAGCCCGGTAGCTACCCGGTGACGATCACCGCGTCGAACGGTCCGACGTCGAGTGTCGACCAGACCGTCAGCGTGGTCGTCGGCTCGTAGGTCGCTGACCGCGGCGTGGCCGGGGATGGCCGGTCACGGGCGCCGGCCGTTTCCCATGAGATCGCCCGAGCCCCACTGCCCGAGGGAGTTGAGCTGGACCTGGTCACCGGTGGCTTCGACGATGCGGCCACCGCCGACGTAGAGGGCGGTGTGGTAGACGGTCGTCCAGTCCGTCTGGCTCGTGCCCCAGAAGACGAGGTCGCCCGCCATCAGGCTCGAGAGAGCCACCGGAGATCCGGCCGTGTGGTACTGGTCGTCGGCCACCCGGGCGAAGGAGACGCCCGCGTGCTGCCAGGAGGCGAGGGCGAGACCGGAGCAGTCGTAGCCGACGGGGCCGTTGCCACCCCAGATGTAGGGCTTGCCCAGCTGTTGGAAGGCGAAGAGGACGGCCGCGTCACCGGGGGTGGCGGCGCGGAACATGAGACCCATGGTGGGTGGCGTCCCCGACGCGTCACCGAAGGCGTTGGCGGTGCCGTTCTGATCGATGATCCAGTAGCCGTTGCCCGACGGGCTGGTGGCGATCTGCTCGGTCGGCTCCGGTGACCCGGCGTCGGCCATGGAGCCGTAGAAGGAGGCGTCGCCGTAGGTGAAGATGCCCCCGTCGGCGGCCACCTCCCAGTAGCCGGCACCGTCGGGGGTGGAGGCCACACTGACGATGGGCTGGTTCAGGCGTATCCCACCGGTGGATCCGAAGAACTTGGCGTCGCCGAAGGTGAAGATGCCGCCGTCGGAGGCGAAGAGCCAGTACCCCTTGCCGTCGGCGGTGGGAGCCATGCCGATGATCGGTTGGTTGAGACGGACGGAACCGGTGGAGCCGTAGAAGGTGGCGTCACCGAAGGTGAAGATGCCGCCGTCGGCCGCCACCAGCCAGTAGCCGGCACCGTCGGGGGTCGACGCCATGCCCACGATCGGCTGG
>Ga0209415_10006822_pt1 | contig 20158 bp, 18 predicted proteins | sample PeaSoiSIISIP2007_FD_187696 | JGI IMG/M metagenome (GOLD analysis project Ga0209415, IMG submission 187696) | Peat soil microbial communities from Weissenstadt, Germany - SII-SIP-2007 (SPAdes) (version 2) | ecosystem: Environmental > Terrestrial > Soil > Wetlands > Peat | place: Germany... | reverse complement strand
GAGCTCCCACTCCTGGCGCTCCTTGATCCCCTCGATGGTGAGCCGCATCTGCTCTTCCAACTGGTCGTAGGGGCCGTTGAAGAGGTCGGAAACCCTGGTATGCACGCGCACCACGGTCTGGACGGCGGAGAGGTTGTACTCGCGGGGCGTGGCGGAGTAGTCGACGAAGGTTTCCGGGATTTCCACGTTCTCGGCGAATCCGGAGACCAGGTCGATGTTGCGCTCGCCGTATTTGTTGACCGTGGTCAAAAGCTCGAGGTGATCGTCGACCGCCTTTTGAAACTCGGCGACCAGTCCGGGAAACTCGGTAAGAATGGCCTCCAGGTCGTGGCGGGAAAGGGTCAAGAGGGTGCAGGGGGTAATGGTACGGACGCTGACGTCGGAGATGCGGTTGGTAAGGAGCTCCGTCTCGCCGAAATACTCGCCGTCGGTCAAGAGCGCGATCCTCAGGTCGCTGCCATGGGCCCCTTTGCTCAATACCTCGACCTGTCCCTGACCGATGATGAAGAACTTGGTTTCCTTGGCCCCCTCGATGACCAGGTTGTTGCCGAGCGCTACGTTTTCCGCGCTGAAACGGGCCGCCATCTTGTCGATGATGGCATCGGGGAGGCGGGCAAAGAGCGGCACGCTTCTCAGCGCCTCCGGGGTGAAGGTGGGGGTGCCGGACTCGAGATCCACCTCGACCCGTTCCGCACGGGAGAGCTCGACCTTGGTACGGTTGACCCGGTAGGTGCCGCCCTCGACCTGCACCCAGGGGAGCAGGCTCAAAAGCAGCCGCGGGGTGATGGACATCATCTTCGGGGTGGTTTTGGTGGTAGACGTCAGATTTCTGGCGACCGCCGTGGTTACGCTGCGCTGCAGTACATTGTCGGACATGTCGTTACCTCATAACGGATGTTATTGCTGATCTGCGCAGTTGGGTGCGCTAGGCTATTTTTATTAATCAAATTGGTCAGGAATCGCAGTATAAAGTGGCCGACGGCTGCCTGTCAACAGTAAAAGGTTGTGCAACATATTGAAATAACAGGGAAAATAATTCTATTAAATCTATAGGGCAGTTCTTAACACTTAAAAACTGCAGCTTAGGGCGAGCAGTAGGGAAGGTTGACAAGCATTAAAAAACGGCACGGATCGAGCGCGATGTCTTGCGACAACTTCCCGTTTCCGTGCCGGCCATGACCGATAAACCTGGCAGGCTTAGAATTTGAAGCTGTACTGAACGCCGACCGAATCCTGGCCCGTGGTTTTTTATTCTGGCCTTTTAATGACCAGCCTGTAGACGTTGTCCCGGACCAGTACGGTCTCCAGTACCTGGTACCCCTGTTCGGTCGCCGTGCGCGGCACGTTGTCCAAGGGCTCGCCTGCAAGGAGCAGGATTTCCGAGGTGTCTCCGGGCTCCAACTGCTCCAGGTGGAGTTTCGCTTTGACAAAGGTCATCGGGCAGCGTTCATTCGTGATGTCGAGCGTATGAGTACTCATATGAATAACGTCTCGCCTCCTTTCGATATTTCCAGGAAGGAGGGAACGCCGATCACGTCCTTCACCTCCGGGATGAAATCTTCCCGGGTCAACCCGAGCACGTGCATCGCCATCTCGCAGGCGTAGAAGTTGACCCCGAGGGCCTTGCTCGCCTCGAAGAGCTCTTCCAGGGTGGCGACGTTTTTCCCGCGCATCATCCCCGTCATCAGGATGGGACTCAAGCCGCCGAAGTTGAGCCGGCTGAGCGGCAGTTTCTTCCTGCCGCCGAGCAGAAAGTTGAAAAAACGGGCCATTAGCCCTTTGCCGAGAAAATGGCGACCGCTCTTTTGCTTGATGCTGTTCAGTCCCCAGAAGGTGAAAAAGATGTTGACCTCGTAATTCACGGCGGCAGCCCCGGAGGCCAGGGTAAATACGGCGATGACCTTGTCGAAATCGCCGCTCATGCTGATGATGGAAAGCTTGTTTTTTTCGGCCATGGTTTGTTCCTTTCTTGTCAGGCATGCCGCTCTCGGCGCCAAGAGTACGATGCCGGCCAGGGGGGTATCGCCTAGATGCAGTAATCGTGGTCCACCTGTTGATCCATGAGCAGAGCGGGCTCCGGTACGTGCGGTTTGCCGACCACGCGCGCCGGGGTACCCGCAACCGTTGAGTGCTCGGGGACTTCGTTCAGCACCACGCTGCCGGCGGCGATTTTGGAGCCGTCGCCGACCCGGATGTTCCCGAGCACCTTGGCGCCGGCGCCGATCAGCACGCCGTGACCGATCTTTGGATGCCGGTCGCCGCTCTCCTTGCCGGTACCCCCGAGCGTTACCTGGTGCAGCATGGAGACGTTGTCGCCGATTACCGCAGTCTCGCCGATGACGACGCCGGTGCCGTGATCGATGAGGATTCCCTGGCCTATCCGCGCGGCCGGATGGATGTCGACGTCGAAGACCTCCGCGATGCGGCTTTGCAGGTAGAAGGCGAGCGGTTGCCGACCCTGGTCCCAGAGCCAGTGGCCAATCCGGTACGATTGCAGTGCGTGGAAACCCTTGAAATGCAGGAAAGGGTGAGCAAGGTCGCGCGCGGCGGGGTCGCGCTTGAGCACCGCTTCCAGGTCGCTGCGCACCGCGTCCCCGATGGCCGGACACTCGCTCAGTCCCTCGAACATGACGTCGCGCAGGGAGGTGACGTTCAAGTAGTGGGAGGCGAGTTTGTTGGCGAGGAAGTAGGCAAGTGCCGCCTCCAGGGTGCGGTGCTTGAGCACCATGTCGTGCAGGAACGGGGCGAGCATCGCCTCGTTACCGACGATCCGTTCGGCCTCTTGCCGCAATCGCGACCAGACGGCGTCGTCCTTGGCCGGGTGGTGTGCAGTCATTGAACCTCCTGGCTGCCGGTACCAAACCTTGGAACCGAATGGTTGTCGTCGGTTTTTTGGGAGGGTACGACAGCTCTGATATGCACTCTAAGTAACAGCGAGGTTCTTTACTGTCAAGGTAAAAATTATAAATCTACAGAATTTGTATTTTAATCGTGTAGTCATAATATGCTGTAACTATAGTGCGTTGACAGTACTATAGAGCAGGAGAAATGATTTGGGGGACCACGGCGATGGTGGCGAGATACCGTGTTATCTCTGACAGTTATCTTGATCGTAATGGTGTGTTTGTGTTGCCGTTTGTATTACAGCAATTTTCTTTGTAATGCCATGGAGGGGGACGCAAACGGCGGCAGTTCACAGTTGCCTCAGCTCCCCCTCGCAAGCATGTTGTTGACAACGACACCGGTTTCATCTAATGTCGCGCAAAATTTAACGCAGTCCTTATCGGGTTGACTTGGAAACAGGAGGCCGGGTGCTTATGCATCCGGCCTTTTTTTGTCTACGGCTGAGCGGCGCGCTTGTCCGAACCGTGGGGCAGAGCTGTCCAGTCTTCACATAAGTACCGAGGGGGCCATGAGGGGGCCCGTCGCATATCCAGCGAAAGGAGCGAGACCATGAGCGAGCAAGTTGAGCAGAGGGCCTTCACGGCCGAGGAATTGGGAGCATTCGACGGGGCGAACGGCGTGCCGGAGTACATCGCCATAAACGGCATCGTTTACGACGTAAGCGAGGTGCAACTGCTCAAGGGAGGCAGGCATCACGGCGTAACCGGAGGGAAGGACGTCACCGATCTGTTCGTCCACAAGAAAAACATCCTCAACCGGCTGAAAGTCGTGGGGACGCTTGTTTGAGATTGGTTGCCGATGGTGGCCGGGCAACCGGTCCATCGAAAACGCCTTGACAGTCGCCGGGACGTTACTATATAAAGTCTACAGTAATAGACTTGTTATGAGCCCGGCGGTAACGACTGACTGGAAAACCAGAGGTCAAAGGATATTTTCCTTTGACCTCTTTTTTCGTTTCACGACGGCATACGTGCTGTAAACCAGGAGGACGGGTTATGAGTAAACACCTACCGGGAGACCCCACCGAACTGCATCATCGCTCCTTTGTCATGGGGGTATCCGAATGAGTAGCCATTCAATTCCCGACCCTTGGAACAAGGATTTGGAGCGGCTGGTACGCGAACTTTTAAGCAACACCCGGTTCGGCACCGTCACGCTGATCGTGCAGGACGGACGCGTGATCCAAGTGGACAGAAGCGAAAAGTTCCGCCTCAACAAGACGGGGCACATGGACGGCAGCGGCATCTGAAAAAGCCGCGTCGAGCGCCATCGGCACCGAAGCTAACGCCCGTGCGGGGCGAGGAAAGGAGACGCATCATGCTCAAAGTGGCAGTCGCCAGTAACGACGGCATCACCATCGACGAACACTTCGGCCGGGCCGAGAGCTTTCTTGTGTACGAGGTGGCCGAAGACGGTACCAGCCGCTTCCTGGAACGGCGCTCCGTCGCGGCAGCGGGCGACGGCGAGGCTGCCGGGCACCGCTCCGATGCGGCGATCGAGCTATTAAACGATGTGAACGCGGTGCTGGCCGTCCAGGTCGGACCGGGGTCGGAGGGGGCCCTCACGCGACGCGGCATCCGCTCCTTCGCCCTGAAGGGGCCCATCGAGAAGGCCGTATCTTCTTACGGCAGGCGCCACAGGTTTCTCGACAGCACCGTTCCCGGCTTACCCGCAGGGTACGAGCCCGAACGCCGCTGCGGCTGCTCTTCCGCCAAGAAGGGATGCAAAGGATGAAGGTCGTCCACTCGTCACTTGCCCATGCCGACTTAGCCGACCGGATGACCCCTAGGGAGCGGGTCGATGCCCTCATTGCCGGCCGGCCGATCGACAGGGTGCCGTGCCATCCCTTTATCGGCGACCATGCGGCCACCGTGCTCGGGATAGAGGTCTCCTCCTACCACCGCTCGGCCGAACTGATGGCCGCGGCACAGGTGGCGGCGTGGCGGCGCTACGGTCACGACTGGGTCGGGATCGGCCCCGCGCTCGGCATCGTCGAAAACCTGGGGACGGTGTTCGCCTATCCCAAGCAGGCTGCCCCCTACATCGTTTCCCATGCCGTGAAGGAACCGGCGGACCTCGACCGGCTGCGCGTGCCCGAGGTGAGCGACCCCCGCATTGCGCTCTACCTGGAAGCCGCCCGCCTGATACAGGAGGAGATCGGAGACCGGGTGCCGGTGTCGATCAACGTCCGCTCCCCGTTCAGCACGGCGGCCAACCTGCGGGGCGCGGACGAGCTTTTGCGCGACCTGATCGCCCGTCCCGAGTTCGCCCACCGCCTGCTCCGTTTCGCGCTGGACGCGACCCTGCCGCTTTTGGAGGCCGCCGCACCGCTCGGCGTACGCTTCGGCACCTCCGACCCGGTTGCCTCCGGTAGCCTCATCAGCCCCCGCCACTACCGCGAATTCGCCCAGCCCTACGAGCGCGAACTCCTGGCGGCGATGCAGCGGCTTTCCGGTTACCCCGGCCTGTTGCACATCTGCGGCAACACCAAAAATGTCTGGCCGGACATGGCCGACACCGGCGCCGGCTTCCTGTCGCTCGACGACGTGGTCGATCTGGGGGCGGCCGTCGAGGCGGTCGGGGAGCGCACCATCGTGGTGGGAAACGTACGGCCGACCGAGAGCATGTTCTTAGGCTCGCCCGAAGCTGTACGGGAAAACGTCAGGGAATGCCTGGCTGCGGCCGATGGTGCGCCGCGGGGCTTCATGCTGGCGGTGGGGTGCGGTTTGCCGATCCACACCCCGCCCGAGAACGTGCACGCCCTCGTCGAGGCGACCCGCGAATTCGGCAGTCAGCAGGCCCGCCCGGTGGCGGCGTGACTTCGGCGTCGGTGGCGGCGTTCCCCAAACTCCCCGGCAGGGAGATACCCGGCCACGTGGAGTGCAAGAGCTGCGCGCTGCTCCTCGCCAGACTGGTCTGCGGGCGCCACTGGTGGTTTCCGCTTCTGCGCGAGCCGCTCGTGCGTGGGATGTGCCTTTTGGCATGGTGGCATGGCATCGACGCGCGGGAGTATCCCGTCGGTAACCGAGATTGCGCAGGCTGCATCCGCTTCATGAAGGCGGGGCTCGAGTTGAGTTCCCCGCTCTTTCGTTTCCTCAACGGCTTGGTAGGCGAGCACTTCTCGGCGCTGCGCAATGCGCGGCTGAGCACAGCAGAACTGGAACTTGCCAGGCGGGTTGCCCGCGAGTCGATGGAACAGCAGCAAAAGCTCCCGCCGCAGGACGGGACGGCTGCGGCCGAACCTGCCGCACGAGAGGGGTAACCATGCCGCACGCGGTGCCAGTCGACACCATGTCGCCCAAAGAACGGATGCAGGCATTCAACGCGGGGAAACCCTACGACCGGATACCGGTCAACCCTTCTCTGGGCGAACACGCCGCCTTGGTGCTGGGGATCACGGTTTCCCAGTACAACCGCTCCGTCCGCAAGATGGCCGAGGCGCAGATCGCCGCCTATCGTCGTTACGGTCACGACGGCGTCGGGGTCGGCCCCGGTTCCACCGCCATCGCCGGCGCCATCGGCAGCCGGGTGATCTACCCGGAAGGGAGCACCGGCTACGTGGCCGACTATCCGGTGAAAAGCGCGGCGGACTTCGAATGCTTGAAGGTTCCCGATCCGCGCTCCCCTGAGCTTGCCATCTACCTTGAGGCCGCGGATATTCTGGTGCGCAGGGTGGGGGACGAGGTGCCGGTCGGTTTCATGATCGGCGGTCCGGTCACCGTCGCTGCCAAGATCCGGGGGATCGACAACCTGCTCCGGGACTTTTACAAGGACAAGGAACTCGCCCACCGGCTGCTCCTCTTTTCTGTGGAGAGCACCCTGCCGCTGGTCAGGGAAGCGGCCCGGCTCGACGTCGGCTTCGGCATCGCCGACCCGGTCGCCTCCGGGAGCCTGATCGGTTGCAGGCACTACCGGGAGTTCGCCTTGCCCTACCAGAAGCTTTTGGTCGACGGCATCAGGGAGGTAGCAGCCTCACCGGAACTGCACATCTGCGGCGACACCACCAAGGTGCTGTCGCTCATGGCGGAAACCGGGGCGCGCTCGCTCAGCTTGGACAATGCGGTGGACCTGGAACTGGCCAAGCGGACGGTCGGCGACCGGGTGCGTATCTCGGGTAACATCCGTCCGACCGAGACCATGGTGCTCGGCACGCCGGATGACGTGGCACGTAACGTGCGCGAGAACCTGCGCCAAGCCTACGATGCGCCGCAGGGCTACCTGCTCCGCATGGGGTGCGGCCTGCCGATCAATGCCAAGCCGGAGAACATCCATGCCTTGGTCAACGCGGCCAAAAGCTACGGCCGTTACCCCTACGAACCGGAACGTTTCGCCCACTAGCAGGGCGAGCTTGTTTTTTCTTGGAGCCCTGCTTTGAGCATGGGACTTTTGTTCCGAAGGAAGGTGTCCATGACCGTATCCATTCATCAAACAGCCGTGGCCGGTTTCAATAACGCTGGCGACGCCTACGAGCGCGGCCGGCCGGAGTACCCATCCCAGGCGGTAAGACTCCTCATCGACAAGCTGGCCCTTGGCGGGGGGACGACCGCGGTGGATGTCGGTGCGGGTACCGGCAAGTTCACCAGGCTGCTCGTTCCATCCGGGGCGTGGGTCGTTGCCGTGGAACCGGTCGAGGGGATGAGACGGAAGCTTGCCTCCCTCTGCCCGGAGATCGAGGTCCTGGCGGGAAGTGCCGAACAGATCCCGCTGCCGGATGGCTCGGTGCATGCCGTCACGGCGGCGCAGGCATTCCACTGGTTCCGGGGCGAGGCGGCGCTGGGCGAGTTCCACCGGGTGCTCAAGCCGGGGGGCGGGCTCGGGCTGATCTGGAACCGGCGGGACGAATCGGTAGACTGGGTGGCGCGGTTAAGCGAGATCTATGAGCGCCACGAGGGGGACACTCCCCGCTACAAAAGCGGCAACTGGAGAGGGGCCTTCTCTGTAAGTCCGCTGTTCGCGCCGCTGCGGCACTTCGAGTTCGACTATCTGCAGCGCGGGACGGTGGAGACGGTGGTCGACCGGGTCGCCTCGTCGAGTTTCATCGCGGCCCTGGCCGCCGACGTCAGAAACGGTGTGCTCGACGAGGTACGAAGCCTGCTCAGGGAGCATCCGGCAACGCGCAACCGCGAGACGATCGATATCCCGTACCGTACCGACCTGTTCCTGAGCCGTGCGCTCACAAACGGGCGGTAAACCGGTCGAGCCGTTTAAGACGTAAGTGACAACGGGTCAGGCGGTTCTCCCCCGACCTAACAGGTGATTCAATGACGGGAAAAAACAAATCTGACTATACGGTGCAGGCCGTCGCCCACGCCCTCGACTTGCTGGAGGTTTTCACCCCCGAGGCCGACGAGTGGGGGGTGACCGCTCTAAGCCAGCGGCTCAAGCTTCATAAAAACAACATCTTCCGGCTTTTGGCCACTCTGGAATCGCGCCGCTATATCGAGCAGGACCAGGGGAGCGACCAATACCGACTCGGATCCAAGAACCTCGAACTGGGTCAGACCTTCGCCAAGCAGAACGGGCTGTTGCGGCAGGCGCGACCGGAGCTGGAACGGCTGACTAAGGAGTGCGGCGAAAATGCCTACGTGGCGGTACTGAAGGGAATGAGTACGGTCTATCTCGACATGGTGGAGAGTAACCACGTCGTGCGGGTGGTGCCCCGGGTGGGAGTGTGGCTCCCCGCCTTCTGCACCGCTGCAGGCAAGGTACAACTCGCTTTTCAATCCGAGCCGGAAATCGAGCGGCGGCTGCCGAAGGAACTCAAGGGGCACACGCCCAACACCCTCACCGACCATACGCGGCTTTTGGAACATTTGCGGGAGGTCGCCGCTCAAGGGTATGCCGTCGACGACGAAGAGCTCGATCTGGAGGTGAGGGGAGTCGCCGCCCCCATTCGCGACTACACCCGACGGGTCGTCGGTGCTGTCACCGTTTCCGGACCCTCCTTACGCTTTTCCAGGGAGCGGATTGCCGAAGAACTCGTCCCCCTGGTGAAAGAGTCCGCCAGGGAGATATCGGCCAACCTCGGTTCGGGGTAGGGGGATGATCGGCATGTTCGGCATAAACAACTATCCGGGGTTCGTTTTTACCCCCGGGAGGTAGCACGCAGTTGAACTACGCAGACACGTTGATTCAAAACGGCAACGGGCATTTCTGGCGCTTCCTCACGGCCCGCGCCCTTGCCATCATCGCCTACCAGATGGTCTCCGTCGCCATCGGCTGGCACATGTACGAGCTCACCCGCAGCGCCTTCAGCTTGGGGATGGTCGGGCTCGTGCAGTTTCTCCCCTCGGTTTTCCTGGTGCTCTACGTAGGCCACGCCGCCGACCGCTACGATCGCCGGCGGATCATCTGCTGCGCCCAGTTAGCGGAAGCCGCCGTCCTTTTGGTACTGTGCCTGGCCACCAGGGGTGGCTGGCTCGGCCGTGAGGTCATCTTCCTCCTGGTCTTTCTCATCGGCGTCGCCCGGGCCTTCGAGTTTACCGCCAACCAGACCATGGTCCCCTCGCTCGTCGAAGCCGAGGAACTCCCCCGGGCGCTGGCCGTCAACGGATCGGTCATGCAGGCCGCCATCATCACCGGCCCCATGCTGGGCGGCTTCGTGTACGCGGCCGGCCCTGCGATCGTCTACGGCGTGAGCCTCGCGCTCTTTCTGGCCTCGGCGACCCTGATGGCGTCGCTTAAGGTGCGACGGGCTCAGGCTCAGCGAGAGCCCGCGACTCTTACGACCCTGTTTGCCGGCTTCGCCTATATCCGCAGCCGTCCGGTGCTTTTGGGTGCGATCTCCCTCGACCTTTTTGCCGTTCTTTTGGGGGGCGCCACCGCGTTGCTGCCGATCTTCGCCAGGGACATCCTTTTCGCCACACCTCGCGGACTCGGCTGCCTGCGCGCCGCACCGGCGCTGGGGGCGTTTTTAGCCTCGCTCTGGCTGACCCGATTCCCGCTCAAGCGGCGCGTGGGGCGGGTCATGTTCTCGTCGGTCGCCTGCTTCGGGGCCGCCACCGTCCTCTTTGCCGTCTCCCGTTCCCTGCCGCTGTCGGTACTCCTGCTCGCGCTGCTTGGCGCGGCCGACATGCTGAGCGTGGTGATCAGATCGTCGCTCGTACAACTGGAGACCCCGGACGGCATGCGCGGGCGGGTGAGCGCGGTGAACTCCGTCTTCATCGGCGCCTCCAATCAGCTGGGCGAATTCGAATCGGGCCTGACCGCCGCCTGGTTCGGGGCGGTCGGGGCCACCGTGATCGGGGGGATCGGCACGCTTTTGGTGGTGCTCCTTTGGCAGCGCCTTTTCCCGCAGCTTACCGGGCGCGATACGCTGCAAGCGCAGGCCATCGAACCGGAGCCGGCCTTGGGCGAACTCGACGGGGAGTTCGGTTGAGAGGGTAGGGGGAAAAGTCCCACAGGTTTTACTACCGGCAGGGGTACGATGAGTCCCCGAAAAATCTGGCGAAGAAATCGGCCGTCTCGTCGGCTGACATAACGGAGAAACTAAAAAGATGCTTAAAGATTTGGTGCTCAAGAACAGAAGTTACCGCAGGTTCTATCAGGATTACGAACTGGACACGGACGTGCTGCGAAAGCTCGTGGATCTGGCGCGTCTGTCGTCGAGCAGCGCCAATCTGCAGCCGCTCAAGTACATTCTTTCCGCAGACCGCGACCGAAACGCGCAGATTTTTGCTGCCCTGGGATGGGCTGGCTACTTGAAGGAGTGGGACGGGCCGGCCGAAGGCGAGCGCCCCGCTGCCTACATCGTCATGCTGCTCGACCATGCCGTAAGCAAGACCCCTTTCTGGGACCACGGCATCGCCGCCCAGAGCATCCTTTTGGGCGCCGTGGAGCGGGGGCTTGGCGGCTGCATGTTCGGCAACGTCCGTAAGGACGACCTGCGCCGGGCGCTTGAGATCGACGAGCGCTACGAGATCCTGCAGGTAATAGCCCTTGGTAAGCCGAAGGAAGAGGTGCGGCTGGTACCTTTGGGTGCGGAAGGCGACGTGAAGTACTATCGCGATGCCGCCGGCGTGCATTACGTCCCCAAGCGGCCGCTTGACGAGTTGATCCTCGGCTGATGCCGGCAGGCGAGTGTGGATAAAGGATGAGACGATGACCTCCCGTTGGGACATCGCCCGCGGCGAGCTGTACTTGTTGGGTCTGACCCGAGAAACCGGAGGATTGATTTACAATTTGACCAAAGTGGTGATCTGTGTAATCGTTCATCGGTTTTTGTTTTTATGCTTTTTTCACAAATCCGCAGGAGGGGAGGGCGCGGTTGACGACCAACCACACGCACAGAACCATGCTGAAAATCGGGTTGATAGCCGCTTGGATGGTGATCATCTTGGCCTGCGCGCACCTTAACGCAGCCGACGCCACCTCCGTTAACCCTCTTAAGAAGCAGCTTGGAGATCTTGATCTGAGATCTCCCACGGGAGAGCAGGTCTCTCTCATACCTTATATAACGCACCGGGCCGTTGTCATCGTGTTCTGGGCCGCATGGTGCCCGATTTGCCGTGCCGAAGCGGAGCGTATCAACGAGTTGAACAAAGATCCGGGAGTCAAGGTACTGGCGGTCAACGAAGGGGACGCTCCCCAACAGATCAAGGATTTCGTTGCCGCTTACCGGGTGGGTTACCAAATCGTCGTGGATCCGACCAGCGATCTGGCCAAGGCATTCGGAGTCCCCGGGATGCCCTACTGCGTTGTCATCGGGCGTTCCGGCACGATAGTTCATCGGGGCTACCGGCTTCCCGAAAACCTGGATTACTACGTGAAGTAGGATCGGAGGAGCCAAACCCACCCGTTCTTGCCTACATGCTGCCGGTCTCGACAGGGCGAATTTGCGAATGTGCCGCGATCCCGGTGACCGATCCGAATGACGGCTTCTTCAGCCGCGAAGTTTTAGAGTTTACTTTCCGTTGATTGGATGCTGACCGTGAGATTCAGGAAGATAGGAAAACTTGGAGCAATTTTGCAATTGGCGACGATGTTGCTGGTGCAATTTGCCGTGGTCGCGCCGGGACTCGCGCGCGCCGTTGCGCTCCAAAATCCGGTCGAGCATCGCCACGAAATGCAAACGCCGTGCGGCTGCTCGCCGGAAAAGGTCGCCTCGCATCGGTGCTGCTGCCAGAACGCAAGCGCCCACTTGGCTCCTGCCGCTGAAACGCGCAGTTGCTGCGGAAAATCGTCTACCCTGGAAAAGGATCGCCACACCGCCCCTCGTCCGGAGCGCTCGACGCCGGCCTTCAGTTCGATCCCGTGCGGCTGCGATCCGAATCTCTCCCCCGCTACGACCGAAAACCTCAAGTTTCTTGCCCCCCATGTCCTGCGTCTTTTCTCCCTGCGTACCCCCCGTCGGGAGTATCTGTCGTGGCTCGACCGGTACACGAGCAGGTACGTTCCCCCGCCCGATCCCCCTCCGAAGCTATCCGTTCTTGGCTGACATCGCTAACCTCCCCTTCTGCGTCGTTTAAGGCACAGCCCTTCTCGATAGGGCGGCTGCGGCCGTCGTTCACCCCGGCCGGATGCTACGGTCGTGCCGCGGTCCCCTTGCCGGGTGACTGAAAGGGAGAGGTTTATCCAACGCCAGACCTGCACGTCTGTGCCCACGATACCTGTGTTGTGGCCCGTTTTTGCCGAGCGGCTGCACACGCGGGCCGTGTGCCGGGGCTCCCTGCGCCCGATTGCCGACCGTTTACCCGACGCGGCATCTGCGGCGGACCTGCGAGCTTCCCCTCGATGTAATCCTCCCGACGACCGCGCGGTGGCCGTCAAACGGGGTAAATGGGGGGACGTGACACGAAGAACAATGAACGGAGCGTTACCTACATGCGAATAGCCAGAATCGTTGCCAAACGGCTGACCTTGTTGCTCGTCATGGCCCCTTGTGCCGCAGCGGCCGAGGACGCCGTAAAGATCGACCCTATCGTCGTCACCGCCCCGGGGCTTACGGGCGACTCAAGCGACGCCTCCCTCGGTGCCACCGTCCTCGGGGGAGCGGCACGACGGAATTTCACCGGCGACAGCGCACGCCTGTTACAGGATATCCCCGGCGTAAGCCTTTACGGGGCCGGAGGGATCTCAAGCATTCCCGCCATTCACGGACTGGCGGACGACAGGATCGACATCCGGGTGGACGGCGCCGAATTGACCTCCGCCTGCCCCAACCACATGAATTCCCCGCTTTCCTACAGCAACCCGGCCGAGGTATCCGAGGTGACCGTATTTTCCGGCGTCGCCCCGGTCAGCGTCGGAGGAGACAACATCGCCGGCTCCATACAGGTGAAGTCCGCGCCGCCGAAGTTCACCGGTCCCGGTGAAACTCCCCGTCTGAGCGGAGAGGCGGGCAGCTACTTCCGCTCCAACGGCAACGCGTTCGGCTACCATTTCGGCGCCACGCTCGCCGGGCGCCTTGCGCAGCTAAGTTACCGGGAGTCCGACTCGCAATCAGACGACTACAAGGCAGCCGGAGGTTTCAAGCCGGTCGGCCAGGGGAGGGAAGGCGGTCCGCTGCTTCCCGGCGATCAGGTCGGCTCCTCAGCCTACCATGGCGCAACCAACAGGGAACTCGGGCTCTCGCTCGGTACCGGGGGGCAGCTGCTGCAACTGACCCTGAGCAGGCAAACGGTCGGCTTCGAAGGGTTCCCCAACCAGCGGATGGACATGACGGACAACGACAACAGGCTGTTCAAGCTGCGCTACACGGGGGAGTTCGAGTGGGGCGACCTTGAGGCGCGCCTGAGCTACCAGGACACCAGGCACCGGATGGACATGGGACCCGATCGCTTCTTTTACGGCACCGGCATGCCGATGCTGACCAAGGCGAAAACCCTGGGGGGGGCTTTTAAGGGGAACGTTTTCCTCTCCGAGAAAGACCTTATCCGATCAGGGGTCGAGTTCCAGAACTATACGCTGTACGACTGGTGGCCGCCGGTCGGCGGATCGATGGGGCCGAACGCCTTCTGGAACGTCGACTACGGCCAGCGAAACAAGATCGACGCCTTCGTCGAGTGGGAGAGACGTTGGCAACCGCAGTGGCTGAGCATCGTCGGGGTCCGCAGCGATACCGTGCTGAGCGACGCGGCCCCCGTACAGGGGTACGACAACGGTCTGGCCGGGTGGGGAACCGACGCGGCCAGCTTCAACGCCCACGGTCGCAGGCGCAACGACTACAACGTCGACCTGAGCGCCCTGTTGCGCTACACCCCGGACGCCACCCTGAGTTATGAAGGAGGCTACTCGCGCAAATCGCGTTCCCCGAGCCTGTATCAGCGTTATCCCTGGTCGACCAACGCGATGGCTGCCCTGATGAACAACTTCGCAGGCGACGGCAACGGCTACCTGGGCAACGTCGAACTGAGGCCCGAAGTGGCCAACACGATCAGCGTCTCCGGCGACTGGCACGACGGGGCCAAGGAAAGCTGGGGAGTGAAGGCGACCGCCTACGTAAGCTACGTGGAGGATTACATCGATACCAGGCGCTGCGACTTCGGCCAGTGCAGCGCCGCCAATACCGGCGCGACGAGCGGGTTCGTGCTGCTTGAGTACGTGAATCAGTCCGCCGAGCTCCATGGGCTGGACCTTTCCGGCCAGGCGCTCTTGAGAAAGGGCGATCCCTGGGGGAGCCTCACCGGAACCGGCCTCCTCAATTACGTCCGGGGGAGGAACCTTACCACGGGGGACAACCTCTACAACATCATGCCGCTTAACGCAAAGCTCGCGCTGGTGCACCGGCTCGGAAGCTGGTCCAGCACCGCGGAATTGCAGGGGGTCGCCGGCAAAAGAGAGGTCTCGCGGGTACGCAACGAGGTGCCGACCGGCGGCTATTGGCTCGCCCACCTGCGCACCAGCTACGAGTGGCAGCATGCCCGTCTCGACCTGGGTATCGAAAACCTCTTTAACCGTTTTTACTCGCTGCCGTTGGGAGGAGCCTACCTCGGCCAGGGATCGTCCATGACCACCACCGGCATCCCGTGGGGCGTCCCCGTTCCCGGCCCGGGGCGGTCGATCGACGTCGCGCTGAACCTGCGTTTTTGACGCAGCACCATAAAGGTAATCGCCATGAACCATGCATCTTTATTCTTACGGAAAATATTGCCGGCAGTCACCCTGGCCGCCCTGTCGGCGGAACTGTGCGGCTGCCTGGGGGACGGCCCTGCCGTAGAGGCAAGGCCGCAGACCGTCGGCTTCCAGGCCGCTCCCTCGCTTAAGATCGGCAACGGCGTTTCTCTTTCGGCTACGGCCAGTTCCGGCTTGCCGGTGAGCTACCTGAGCCTTACCCCTGCCGTCTGCTCGGTGGATAATTCTACCGGCACGGTGACGGCGGTGGCCACAGGCACCTGCACCATAGCTGCCAACCAGTCGGGCAACTCGCAGTACGCGCCGGCGCCGCAGACGACGCTCGACCTCCCGGTACAGACCGGTCGCGTCCAAAGCGTCGGTTTCGCAACAGCCCCCTCGCTTTCCCCGGGAGGGATCGCGAGCGTATCCGCCTCGGCGACCTCCGGCCTGGCGATAAGCTACAGCAGCACCACCCCGAGCGTCTGCAGGGTCGACGGCAAAAGCGGTCTGGTGACGGATCTCACCGCGGGCGTCTGCATCGTCGCAGCCGACCAGGCGGGGAATGCCGACTTCGATCCCGCGCAGCGGGTGACGCAGTCCCTGACGGTTTCCCTGCCGTCCAAGGTGACCGTGCCCGGTGCGCCGACCGGAGTGACGGCCACCGCCGGCGCCGTTTCGAACAGCGTCAGCATCGGCATCGGTGCGATCGACAGCGGCGGGAGCCCGCTTACCGGTTATGCCGTCTCGTCGGTTCCGAGTGGCATCGCCGTCTTAGCCACAACGATTCCCATCGCCGTTACCTGCCCGTCGTCTTGCGCCGGGTATGGTTTTTCCGTGTCCGCACTCAACGCTGTCGGTGCCGGCCCTGCGTCCGTCCCGGCCGACGTCGTGACCGACTACCAGGTCACGGCCACCTTTAGCGAGCCGGATACCCAACCGAACAACACGATCTTCGTCGGGTCCTTCACCTTCGATGCCACGAGCGGTACGGTAACGAACTTTCGGGGGAGAGTGAGCGAAGCGATGACCGGCGGCCAGACAGCCTACCCGAACGACACGATGACCTGGCTGACACTCGGCCATCAGTTGTCCTCGATGCCCGTCACCCTGGACGGCGTCAACGGCCTCCTGGTGACGACCTTCCTGCTCGATACCAGCGACACGCTTTCCGCCAACCCCTCGTTCGGGGGAACCGACGGCTGGTCGCCGGGCAGCGGAACGGGGATCTACTACGGCTATCCGGGCGCCAATCCCGGCAACGCCTACGTAAGGATATTCGTGAACACGACCGACCCTGCCGCCCCCCTGACTCAGGCTCAGACGGCCAGGCTCGCCTATGCCGATTGCTCGGCGGGCGGGATGATGGGGGCCACCTGCATGACCGGAACGTCGCCGGCCGGGTACGGTACGGCCGGGACCATGGGGGGCGATCCCGCTTCCCTGGTGGTAACGAAAAAATAACCGCTTGGCAAAAAGCGAGAGCATCGACCGTGACGCGTAGACGCCATCACATAAAAGCCTGGTTCCTGACTGTGCTCTATCTCGGGATGGTCGCATTTCCAACTGCGCACCTGGCCCTGCGACCGCCGGCAACGGCTCATGCCGTCGCCAAGGGGAGTTCTGAGACTGGCGGTGTCTGCTGTTGTTGCTGCCCCGCGGAAAAGCGCGCCAACCATACGTGCTGCTGTGGCAGAGAAGCCGCGGAACGAAGGCCGGGGGCAGCAGATTGCTGCACGAAGAAAACCGCAAGCCGAACGCCGGTTCTCACCTGTGCCTGCCCTGGAGGCGGGCTAGGGGGAACTGTTACCCCGGTGAAGGTCGTCGGTGACGATCTGCTTGTCCAGCGTTTCACCGAGCACCTTCCGGCCTTTTCCGAAAGCCGGTTTTTGTCGCCGTACGACAGACGGTGCGATGACTGGTGCCGCGAGCCACCGAAACCTCCGCCGAAGATCATGGCCGTTTGACTACCGGTCGTGATTTCATTCGCTTGTCAACCAAGGAGGAGCTTCAATATGTTCAACAAAATAGCGTCTGTCTTATTACTTATCTTGGCAGCCCTGACCATCGGCGGCTGCGGCGGTTCCGGCGGCGGCAGCAGTTCGGTGCCGACGACCACGGTGAACGGCACGGTCTTCGCCGGACCGGCCGCCGGCGCCACGGTGACGGTGAAAACCGTGAACGGCGCCGTCGTTGCCACTTCGACCATATCCGACAGCAGCGGTAACTTCACCGTTGCCGTACCCACCGCCGCCCTGTCGTCCGATCTGATCTTCGAAGCCGGCGGCAGCGGGGCTACTTTCACCGACGAGGCTACCGGGGCGACCACCCCCCTTGGGACGTTGAGCGCCCACGTTCCTGCAGGGACGTTGACCGCCGGCTCCCAGGTCACCCTCGATCCGGCCTCGACCATCCTCCAGAAACTGATCGCCGGCGGCAAGAGCAGAAGTGCCGCGTTCACCGTCTACAGCTCGTCATTCGGCTACAAGCCGAACAGCTCGACCGTGCCGGTCTTCGCAAACATATCCACGTCTGCGGCGACCGCACAGCGTCTGGCAGGTTTCCGGGCCGCGGCCTTCAGCCAACTCACCAAAGACGTCAAGGACCAGGTAACAGGTTCAGGAATAGGGAGCGCCGCCAAGCAGTTCGAGCTCCTGCAGGCGATCGCCGACGATCTCTCCGATGGCAAGCTGGACGGTAAAAAGAACGGCGCCAGCGTCGTTACCGCCTCGAACTTCACCATACCCGAAGACATCCTCAACCAGTACAATACCTCGCTGGTCAACTTCCAGAACAGCGCCAACAACCATAGCAAATTGACTGCGTCCCAGATCAACGCGCCGGTACCGGGTCTGGTGTCACTGACTCCGACCTATCGGGTCGAATATGTTCCCCCTGCAGGCGGCGAAGTCAACCCGAAGGTCTCCTTCCAGCTCAAGATCAGCAAGCGCAGCGACGGCAGCCCCGCAACCGGTCTGGCATCGAGTATCGTGCTCAACCCTTACATGGTCATGGGTGCGATGGGAGGTGGGAGCAATTTCCCCGGCGCGGTGGTCGAATCGAGCACGCCCGGTACCTACAATGCCACCGTCTATTACAGCATGGAGACCTGGTGGGGGATGGACATGTACTGGAAACTGTACGTCTTCGTCGGCGTGGAAACGGCCCCGTTTTACCCCAACGTCGCCCCGTTCCCGATGATGGATACGGCGGTGGTCAGCCTCTACAATGCAGCCGATACGACAACGGGAACAAGCGGCAGTTCCACCAAGCGACGCTACCGCATCTGGCGCGACAGCCTGGCCGCGGAAAGCGGCAACAACGGGCTCTATGACCTGACCGTGTACGTCACCGCACCGGACGGTTACTCCAGCTACTATAACGGCATAAGCGGGTTGGTCGCCTCGTCCAACCTCTATCCGGTTTACGCCGGCAGGACATGGACCACGCCGTCGGCCGCCGTCAATACGGTCACCGTTCAGGCGTATATCGGCAATGCCTGGGTAACCCTTACGCCGGTTGTCGGGTCGAATGGCCGTTATACGGCAACGGGGCTGAACCTGGCGGCTGGGGCGAATTCCGTCTATTTCAGACTTCTTGTCAACGGAACCACCTACACCAATACCAGCGCGGGACCGGCCTGGGACGCCTCGAACGCCACGACTTCCAACGCCGTGCAGAAGCTTGTCATCAACCTGTGACGCATATAGCAATTTAGGCAGCAACCAGAGCAGCAAACCGTTTGCGAGCGGTGCGGGAGCCGTGGGCTCCCGCACCCATATCCAACGAGGCCACGACATGTCCTTATCGGTCAGTACCGAAAACTTCCCTGCCGGGAACAGACTGTTCCTGAGTCCATGCTTCGCCATCTCGCTTTTGGCGCACATTGTGTTCTTCGGGACATTCCTTTTCGTCTCTTCGCGACAGGCCGAACGTCTGCCGTCCAACCGACCGCTGATGCTCGACCTACAGTCCCTTGCACTGCCGGAAGTGCCGAGGCCGGCTAGAAAACCGCAGCCGCCCCAGTCCTCCCGGCCGGTGCCTGCCGCGCCGGCACCATTGGAACCGGCACGGGTGAAAGAGGCCTCTTTGCCGGCAGCCTCGTCGGCAACTTCCCCGGTACCCGTGCCTGCTCCGGTGCCTCTACCTTCCCGGGGCGGAGCAGCCCGTCACGGCACTCCAGCTGTTGCCGACCCGGGGCACGGTGTACCCTCGTCTTCCGGAGCCGTGGCCAATGAACCGCCGCGAAAGGTTGTCCAGCACGCGGAGCTAAGTGCCCGCTCCGGTTACTTGGCTCTGCTGAGAAAGTTAATCGAGAAATGCAAGGAATACCCGCTCCTGGCTCGCAGGAGGCACCTTGAGGGAACAGCCGTGGTGCGCTTCGAGGTAACCCGGAGCGGGAGCCTGAAAGGGGTCGCGCTTGCCGGATCTTCGGGGTCGAGCATCCTCGACGAATCCGCGCTGCACGCCGTCCAGTCCGTAGGAGGGCTGCCGCCGTTACCCGCCGAACTTGCCGAACGCGAGCTAAAGGTCGAGGTACCCCTGACATTCCGTCTCGCCGATAGATAGCGGCTTGGCGACAATTCCTGCCACGTACGAAAATAGACGGCATATATAACGAAAGATAAGAGGTTTATCATGTTTGGACAAAGAGAAAAAACAACCTGCCAATTTCTGAAACCCCTCGTCCTCTCCGGAGTGGCGGCGATTATCCTGCAACTCGACGCCGGTGAGGCAAGAGCCTGCGCAAGCTGCGGCTGCACGCTGAGTTCCGATTGGGAATACCAGCAGATCTCTTTCAAACCGGGGTTCAAACTCGATTTGCGTTACGATTTTCTGAATCAGAGCCAGTTGCGCAGCGGCACCGGAACGATTTCACCTTCGGCCGCCAGTAAGATCCTCAATAACGGGAACCCGCAAGAGGTCGAAAAGTTCACCCGGAACAATTATTTGACCTTGGGGCTCGACTACAGCGGCAGCCGCGCCTGGGGGATCAACGTCCAGGTGCCTTTCATCCTGCGCCAGCACAGCACCCTGGGGATGGCCTCCGATGGTACGACCGCGGGAGCGGGGGGCGGGCAGTACGATTCCAGCACCTCGAATATCGGGGATGTGAAAGTGATCGGACGCTATCAAGGGTTCAGCGAGGAGTGCAACTACGGCGTTCTTTTCGGGGTGAAACTGCCGACCGGCAGTCCTACGG
>Ga0209415_10006821_pt1 | contig 20159 bp, 19 predicted proteins | sample PeaSoiSIISIP2007_FD_187696 | JGI IMG/M metagenome (GOLD analysis project Ga0209415, IMG submission 187696) | Peat soil microbial communities from Weissenstadt, Germany - SII-SIP-2007 (SPAdes) (version 2) | ecosystem: Environmental > Terrestrial > Soil > Wetlands > Peat | place: Germany... | reverse complement strand
CGGCCGGGCAGCCCTACCGCAGCTTCCGCGGCCTGCTGGAGCACCTGGCCACCCTGACCCGCAACCAGGTCCGGTTCGCCGGCACCCAGGTCACCGTCCCGATGCTCACCGAGCCGACCAGCACACAGCGCGAGGCCTTCAGCCTGCTCGGCACCCCGATCCCGCTGACCTTGACGTAGCCAGAACACCACCCGGCCAACCCGGCAAAACGCCAGGTCAGACTAGAAATCACCTGCCGAACTGGCCGTAACTTCGGACTAGTAGTACTACTAGCCCGCCGGTCAAGTAACCGGGGAAACTCCAGTCCGCCTGATATCACAGACCCCATGAATTCCGCGTAAGCGGCGGGCCAGCCGAAGGATTCCCCCGGTTACCGCGGTGGATCGGGACTGTGCGGTTGATCCGGTGCCTTATAGCTTGCCGTTTAACCTGTCCGTTTCGTCGTGGCTCGGTGCTTTGTTCGTTTCTTTGTCTTAGGGTGGCGTTTGCCGAGGTCGTAGCGGGGTGCCTTGCAGCGGTTGGTTGATCCTGCCGGGCGTCCGGGGCCGGGCTTGCCGGGTTTCGGCGGGGCTGCGGGAGTGCCCGCGGTCTCGCGGACGCAGCGAAACCCCCGCCGGACCCGGGCGGGGGTCATCGTGCCTGGCGGCTGGGGCCGCTGCCAGGGCAGGCGCAGGTCCGCGGCGATGGAGTCGTGCACCGGACCGTCCGCGCACAGCACCGCATCACCAAGCCCGGACAGCTCATCCCCGCGCCCGGTTAAGCACCGGTACAGCCTGCCGCGGAACCCCGCTAGCACCCGCCGCGCCTGCTCCGCCCCCGGCAGATCCCCCGTCCGCGCCATACCGATAGCCACGGCCACCGCCTCCATCGCCAGATGCCTGTCAACGCACTTTGACGATGTCAACGCGGTGGCCGCCTGCTGCCATAGCGACAGGCCGGACAAAAAGGAACCTCCGCGCCCAGAGGGGCCAGGGAGGTTAAACGGCAAGTTATAGGGGGTTGCATCAAATCCACTAGCCCGGCCAGCTCGGGGCGCAGGCTAATGATCGAAGCTACATTCGCCCTCTGACTCAGCATAAGCACGAGCCGCGCCTCGCGGTCGCATTGCCAAGATCTTGGCAACGGCAAGGGTATTTCCGGCCTGGCTCCAAGCACGCCACGCAAGCCCAAGACCCCCTGTCCCATCACTCCGGCGCGATGTGCGGCGGCCCTTTTGCCGGATCCGCCCGGCGGACGGGACCCGGACCTCGTTCGCGGGCAAGCCCACGCCAGCGAGGCCACGGCGGGCGCCGCATACCTGGCAGCGCCCGCCGTTCTTGATTCAGTATTAGCTGTATAGTTCAGTTATGGTTGTATCAGCTGCGGTGGACCTGGGAACCCTCGGCCGCGTAGGGACGGCCCTGGCCAACCCGACGCGGCGCCGCGTGCTGGTGCACCTGACTGGCGGTCCCGGCTACCCGGCGGAGATGGCCCAGGAGTTCGGGACCACCCGCGCCAACCTGTCCAACCACCTGACCTGCCTGCGCGGGTGCGGGCTGGTCACGGCCACGGCTGAAGGCCGCCGCATCCGCTATGAGCTGGCCGACCAGCGCCTGGCCGACGCCCTGCGCATCCTGGCTGCCCTGGACCTGCCCGGCAGCTGCCGGCAAGACCCGCACGACCTTGGTCCCCAGAGGTGACCCGATGTCCCGCGTCCAGCTGTCCCTCAACGTCAGCGACCTGGCCGCCGCCGTCACGTTCTACACCCGACTGCTCGGCACGGCGCCCGCCAAGCTGCGCCCCGGCTACGCCAACTTCGGGCTGGACAGCGGCATCGAAGCCATCGCCAGCATCATCGTCATCTGGCGGTTCACCGGAACCCGCCTGGCCAGCCCCGCCTCCGAACGGCGCGCCCAGCAACTCGTCGCGGCCAGCTTCTTCCTGCTCGCCCCCTACATCGCCGCCGAGGCCATCCTCGCCCTGGCCACCAGCGACCACGCCGAGACCAGCATTCCCGGGCTCGTCCTCACCGCCGGCACCGCCATCTTCGAACCCGCCCTCGGGCTGGCCAAGCGGCGCATCGGCGCCCGGCTCGGATCAGCCGCCACCGCCGGGGAAGGAACACAGAACCTGCTGTGCGCCTACCTCGCCCTCGCCGTCTTCGCCGGGCTGGCCGCCAACACCCTGTTCGGCGCCTGGTGGCTCCACGGTGCCGTCGCGCTCGGCATCGCCGGCTGGGCCGTGATCGAAGGCCGCCGGGCATGGGCCGGGAAAGCCTGCGGTTGCGCAACCTGCGAATAACACCATCGGTGCTGCCCGGGCAGCCCGGACACCACCCGCCCGCTGACCACGCACTCGGCACACCACGCCCGCACCCGGGGAGAGACCCGGCGGCCTAGCGGGAACCGGCCGCCTGCGCCACAGGCCGGGCAGGCCACGGCAAGGGCAGGCCCGGATCCCCGCACTGGCCGCACCCTGCCGCTGTCGCGGTTCCGCGGCAAGGTCGTCGTCCTGGAATTCATGGACTCGCACTGCACCTACATCTGTCGCCCGGTTTCCCGGGAATTCGTCGACGCCTACCACGACCTCGGCCGCTCCACGGGCGAGGTCATCTTCGCCGCGGGCTCCTGATGGTCAGCTGGACGGCTCTAGGGTGCCGGTGATACCGAGGGCGGTGAGGCGTGCGGCTCCTCAGGAGCGGGGCGCGGCGATGGCTTCCAGGAGCGGCCGGGCGGGCGCCCACTGCGGGAATGGGTTAAAGGATTCCGCCTTCTCAAGGGTGAATCCGGCGCGTTCGATGGCTGCGGCGATGTCACGGTTGAGGCGGCATCCGGCGTTGAAGCGGGACCAGACCGGGGTGAGGCGGTCTTGCCACCGGGACAGGCTGCCGGGGCCGCGGACGTGTTCGAGGACGATCAGCGCCCGGAGGGCCGCAGCACCCGCCGTGCCTCGGCCAGCGCGCGATCGGGGCTGTTCACGCTGCAGAGCACGAGCGTGAAAACGACCGCGTCGAAGCTGGCGTCGGCGTGCCGCAGTGATTCGGCGGTATCGCTGGTCACCTCGACGGACACGCGCGCCGTGGCCACCTTGGCGGTCAGCCGCTTGCGCATCGCCGGGTCGGGCTCGGCGGCGATGACCTGGCTGGCCTGCTGGTAGTGCTGGAGGTTCGCGCCGGTCCCGGCGCCGATGTCGAGGACCTGCCCGGCTACGGCGGTGAGCAGGCGGGCTCGCCGCTGGCTGAGCACGGCGCGTTCGAGCGGGCCGGTCATACGGTCGTAGGCGGCGGCGTGGATCCGGTGCTGGCGCATGGCGTCCGCCTTTCTTGCTGCTAGGCCCTGGTGATGATGTCGCATGCCGCGATGGCCAGCGGGAGGCTGGTGATCGCGGCCGGGATCATTAGCGCCGCCAGGCTGGCGGCCAGCCGGAGGGTCCTGACCGGGAGCCCTGGCTGCGGGGCGGTGCGAGCAGCCGCTGGATGCGGGCTATGGCGGCGGGGCCGCCGGCGGTCAGGGCGGTGGTCCGGATGCCCGCGCTGGCGAGGGTGACCAGCGCGGCGGCGAGGTCGGCGGGGTCGTGGCGGCGGGTTGCGGCGTCGTCGGCGGTCATCTCGGCGAGGACGGCGAGGTCGGCAGGTGCGCGGGCGAGCAGGGGGATGGCCGGGAACGCGCGGGCGAGTGCTGCGGCGACGGCCAGCATCAGGTGGTGATGGCCGCGCAGGTGGGCGCGTTCGTGGGCGAGCACGGCGTGCAGCTGACCGGGGCTGAGCCGGGACAGGGTGCCCGCGGTGATCACCACCCGGTGGCGCCCGCGCGGCAGGCAGTAAGCGGCGGGCGGGTCGTCGTCGAGGATCACGGCGTCCAGTGCCTGGTCCGGGCGGCCTGCGGCGGCCAGGAACGCAGCGTGCGCGCGGTGCTCGCGCCGGGCGCGGGCCAGCCCGCGGGCGAGGTGCCGGGACACCTGCATGACAATGGCAGCGGCCAGCAGCAGGCCCGCCACGGCGGCTGCCGTCCCGCCGGGTGTGCCGCTGAGATTCCCGGCCGCCCGGCTGCCGGATTTCTGCCAGGTCAGCGAAAGGGGCGTCGCCAGGGTGAGCCCCGCCAGCGTGATCGCGGCAAGCCACGACGCGGCCAGCGTGAGCCACAGGCCGGCGGCGATCCGGGGCGATCGCCGCGCCCAGTTCCGGCACAAGGCAGCGGGTGCGCCGAACCCGGCCGCCACGGCGTAGGCGGCGAGGATCACGCCGCCGGTCACCGGCCGGCCTGCCTGGTCATGGCGTGTCCGTCCCGGTCAGGCGCCGGTAGGCCTCGGCGAGCGCGCTGGCCTCCTCGGCGGTCAGGTCGCCGAGGAAGTGCATCAAGGTCCCGGCCCGGTCGCTGCTGGCCGCCAGCGCCTGCCGCATGACGCCGGCGCTGTACTCCTCGCCGGACACGGCCGGCTCGTACCGGTAGGCGCGGCCGTCTTCCTGCCGCCGCAGCCAGCCCTTCTTGCGCAGGTTGTCCATCACGGTCATCACGGTGGTGTATGCGATGGGACGGTCATGCTGCAGGTCGCCGACGATGTCGCGCATGCACCGCGGCCGGCTCGTCCGCCACGGCATGCTCGCCGAGCTGACCGGCGGCCGGGGTGGCCTGGAGCAGGTCTTCCTGTCCCTCACCGCCGGGTCTCCGCGCCCGGGGGGCGGGCCGTCATGACGCGGCTGATCGCGGCCGAGTTCCGCAAGCTGTTCACTACCCGGCTGTGGCTGTGGCTGCTGCTCGCGTCCCTCGCGTGGACGGCCGGGTACTGCGCGCTGGCCATCACGCTCGGCCAGCGTCCCGGCGGCCTGACGCCCCCGCTGTCTGGCGCGGCCGGGCAGCACGCGCTGTTCGCGATCGGCGCTGGCGGCGCCGGGCCGCTCGCCGCGATCCTCGCCGCGGCCGGGACGGCGGGCGAGTTCCGGCACCGCACCGCGGCCACGACCTTCCTGGCCACGCCGCGCCGCGCCCGGGTCATCACCGCTAAGCTGCTCACCTACCTGCTGGCCGGCGTCGGCTACGCCCTGGCCTGCGTCGCGGTCAGCCTGGCTGTCGCGCTGCCGTGGCTGGCGGCCAGGGGAATCCCGGTGTCCCTGGTCGGCCACAGGAGCCTTCCGGTCCTGGCCGCCGTGATCATCTCGGTCGCCGTGTTCGGCGTGACCGGGGCCGGGCTCGGCGCGCTGCTCGGCAGCGAGGTCATCACCATCGCCGGCCTGCTGCTGTACCTGTACGTCGCCGAACCGCTCCTCTCCCACGTCAGCGTGCTGGGTTCCTGGACGGCCTACCTGCCCGGCGTCGCGGCCGACGGGCTCACCCAGGCCAGCCAGGCGGGCGGGCGGCTGCTGCCGCCCTGGCAGGGCGGCCTGGTGTTCACCGCCTGGGCTGTGGTCATCGCCTGCGCCGGCGCCGTCATCACCACCCGCAGGGACATCACCTGAGGCGGGTAACTGGATGACCACGCGCAGCCGGTCGCGGGCGGCCGTGAGCGCGTTCTCGACGTCTCGCTGGGTGTCGCCTTCGGCGAAGATGAAACCCAGGTACCGGTCCCCGTCCGGGAGCGGGAGGACCCGCTGCCCGACAGGGATGGTGATCGTCAGGCCGGTGATCCCGGGCACCGCCGCGGCGCCGACCCGGCCTTCGACGGCCCGCAGCACGCCCGGGCGCGGTACCGGAAGCATGCACACGCCCGAGGGCCGGGCCGGGTCATGGCCGAGGGCCGGGGCGGGTTGGCCGAGGGCGTTGGCCAGCACGAGCTCCTCCAGGGTCTTGCCGCCGGGGAACCGCAGCGCGCGTGAGCACAGGCCGCCGATGGAGCGCGCCGCCAGTTCGAGCATGGCGGGCCTGGCCTGGCCGCCGCGGTCACCGATGCGCAGCTCGGCGTGGACCGGACCGCCGGTAAGCCCGAGCGCGCGGGCCGCTTGCCCGGCGGTACGGATGGCCGCCCTAAGGACTGGCCCGGGTAGCCGGGAGGGGGCGACGAGCAGGGTTTCCTCGAAGGTGGGGCCGTCCGGCATGTGCGGCTTGTCGAAGACGGCGGTGACGGTCAGGTCGCCGCCGACCAGCAGCCCGTCGATGCTCAGCTCCAGGCCGGGCAAGTATTCCTCGACCAGCAGGGGCTCGGTGGCGGGCCGCCGAGCTGCTGCCAGGACCTCACGGATCCGCCGGGCCGCGGTCACGGCCGCGGCCGCGTCGTCGGCCCGCAGGATGCCCTGGCTCGCGCTGAGCGAGACCGCCTTGACCACGGATGGGAATCCCACCGCCTCAGCCGCCTGGCGGATAGCGTCCTCCGGGGCCGCGGCGGGCACGATCTCGAACTTGGGCTGGGCCACGCCGGCGGCTGCCCACCGCTGCCGCTGCCTGGTCTTGTCGGTGGCGTTCAGCACGGCATCAACCGGGTTATGCGGCAGCCCCATCCGCGAGGCGACGGCCGCTGCCAGCACGAGCATCGGGGTGTCCGCGGCGACCACGGTGGTGGCCGGGCCGCTGCGGGCCAGGATGCGGCTGGCGCTGCCGTCCGGGTCGCCGGGGCTGACCGGGATGACCGGACGGCCGCCCAGCGGCAGCGCCCCGTCGCTGCCGATCACGAGATCCAGGCCCATCCGCGCGGCTGCCAGCAGGAAGTCGGCCGCCCGGTAGGTGCGGGCGGGCACCAGCAGCAGCACCCGCGGCGCCGTCACCGCTGACCCGCCCGGGGCCGCGGTCATCCCGCCGGTCATCGTTTCTCCGCCGAGAAGAACGGCTCGGTCCCCGCCTCGTGGTCGGTGACGTCGATCAGGCCGGTCATGGCGGGCAGCCGCGCCCGCAGCAGCGGCTCGATGCCCTGCCGGAGGGTCACCTCGGCCAGGCTGCAGCCCTGGCAGCCGCCTTCGAGCCGGATCCGGATCCAACCATCCACGGCGCCGGTGACGGTCACGTGGCCGCGGTGCGCGGCGATCGCCGGGTTGACCTCGGCGTCAAGGACGCGGCGGGCAGCCTCCGCCAGGCTCCCGCCGGCGTCTGGCGGTGACCCGGCCGGCCCGGTACCGGGGGTGACCAGCCGCACGGCGGTGATCCCAGGCACGGCGGCGCGGATCAGCGCCTCGATGCGCGAGGCCAGCGGGAACACGGCACCCGGCGATCCGGTCACCTCCAGGGTCACGATGCCGTCCTCCACGGCGGCGACGCGGGCGGCGCCGCCGCGGGCGATGACCGACGGCAGCACGCTGCGCTCCAGCGCGGCCATCACCTCCGCGATCAGGTCTGTCACCGGCCCGCCTCCCGCCTAGCCGCTGGTCCCGGCGGGGCCGCGGCCGGGCCGCGGCCCGCGGCATCAAGCGCCGCCTCGAGGTCGGCTATCAGGTCCCCGGGAGCCTCGATGCCGGCCGACAGGCGGAGCAGGTCGTCGGGCACCGGAGAGGACGGTCCCTCACTGCTGCGCCGGTGCTCGATCAGGCTTTCCACCCCGCCCAGGGAGGTGGCGCGCTTGAACACCCGGACCTCGCGGAGCACAGCTCGGGCGTGCCCGGCTCCGCCGGCTGCCCGGATGGACAGCATGCCGCCGAACCCGCCGTGCATCTGCCGGGCGGCGATCTGATGCCCCGGATGGCCCGGCAGCCCGGGATACAGCACCGCGGTCAGCGCGGGGTGCCCGTCAAAGTGCGTGGCGATGGCCAGCGCGGTCTCCGACGCGCGGTGCACCCGCAGGAACAGGGTGCGCATGCCGCGCTGCAGCAGCCACGCCTCAAACGGGCCCGGCATCGCGCCGGCGTTGCGGCGCCAGGACCGGATCCGCTCCCAGAACGGATCCCCGCGGCCGGCCAACACCGCGCCGGCCAGCACGTCGCCGTGGCCGTTGAGGTACTTGGTGGCCGAATGCACCACCAGGTCGGCGCCGTGCTCGAACGGCCGGGTCAGCACCGGCGTGGCCACGGTGTTGTCCACGGCCACCCTGACCCCGGCCGCGTGGGCGAGCTGGCAGATGGCGGCCAGGTCGGTGATCTCCCACATCGGGTTCGCCGGCGTCTCCGCCCACAGCAGCCGGGTCCGGCCCGGGCGGATCGCCGCGGCCACCGCGTCAAGATCGCTGGTGTCGGTGAACTCCACATCCAGGCCCCAGGTCAAGGCGAACTCGGACAGCCACTTCCGCACCCCCCAGTACAGGACCCGGGAGACTAGCACGTGATCGCCGGGCAGCAGCGACTGGAAGACAGCGGTGGCCGCCGCCATCCCCGAGCCGAACAGCGCGCACGCGCAGCCGCCGCCCTCCAGCGCGGCCAGCAGCCGCTCGGCGTGCTCGGAGGTCGGGTTGTCGGCCCGGGTGTAGACCCGGCCCTGCCGGTAGGAGCCGTCCGGCTGCTGCTCGTAGTTCGTGGACAGGTTGATCACCGGGGCCAGGCCACCGGACGCCGGGTCCGCCTCACCCAGCCCCTGAGCGGCCAGGGTCTCCGGTGACACCGATTGCCGTTCCATCGGCTATCCCTTCTGTGGGTCTTACCGGCCCAGGTGTCGCCGCCGAGGCAGCGGCCTACCGGACAGGCATGGTCTCGTACATGCGCACGGCGACGACCAGCCCGGAGGCGGCGGTGAGAGCGGCGACCACCCAGATCGCCGCGAGGATCCCGAACGCGTCGGCGATCACGCCGGCCAGCAGTGCGCCGACAGCGAACCCGCCGTCGCGCCACAGCCGGTACACGCCGACCGACCGGGCCCGCCAGGTCGGGTGGGCGACGTCGCCGATGGCGGCGAGCAGGGTCGGGTAGACCATGGCGGTACCCGCGCCGAGCAGCACGGCGGCCACCGCCCAGGTGGTGAAGGTGGTGCCGAGTGCGGTCAGGCTGATCGCGGCGGCCTGCACTCCCATGCCGGCTGCGATCAGCCATTTGCGGCCGATGTGGTCCGACAGTGCGCCGGTGGCGAGCTGCCCGGCGCCCCAGACGGCTGGGTACAGGGCGGCGAGGATGCCGATCTGGCTGACGGTCAGCCCGTGGCGGGCGAACAGGATCGGGAACAGGCCCCAGGCGACGCCGTCGTTGAGGTTGTTGACCATGCCCGCCTGGCAGGCGGCCGACAATGCCGGCTCGGAGAAGCTGGTGAGCCAGGCGACCTGGCGGGTCGTCAGATGCCCGCCCAGGTGATCGGCGGCCGCCACATGCCCGGCGGCCTCGTGGCGGGCGTGGCCGCGGGTTTCCCTGACGAAGGCGGCTGATAGCCCAAGACCGAGCGCGATGTAAGCGGCGCCGAGCAGGAACGGGGCGGGACGCAGTCCATGGGCGGCGGCCAGGTACCCGGTGGCCAGGGCGGTGATCGCGACGGCACCGTACCCGGCGGCCTCATTCAAGCCCATGGCCAGGCCTCGGCGGGCCGGGCCCACGAGGTCGATCTTCATGATCACGGTGATGGACCAGGTGAGCCCCTGGTTGACGCCGAGCAGGATGTTCGCGGCAATGACCCACCACCAGTTCGGCGCCCAGATCAGCAGCGGCGGGATGGGCAGCGCCGCCAGCCAGCCGGCGACCAGCACCGGCTTGCGGCCGAACCGGTCCGACAGGGTCCCGGCGAAGAAGTTGGTGATTGCCTTGACCGCGCCGAATGCCAGGATGAAGGTGAGGGCGCTGGTGAACGCGGCCAGGTGAAAGGTGCGGGTGGCCAGCAGCGGCACCACCGTCCGCTCCTGCCCCAGCGTGCCGCCGACCAGCGCGTTGACCGCGACCAGCAGGCAGAACTGGGCCAGGTTGGCGCGCAAGCCCAGCCGCACCCCAGCGCCAGGTGCGGGACTGGCTGACGGGCCTGGGCCCGGCGCCGACGGCGGCGGGGTCACGTCAGAAGAGGTCACGCGTTGCTCTCCAGCGCCGTGCCGGTCGCCTCCGACCAGTCCGGCGGGCCGCCAGCAAGGACCGCCACCCTGGCGTGCCCAGCGCGCTCCAGCACGCTGGCGGCGGTGGCGGCACGCTCGCCGTGCCCGCACATGGTCACCACCGGCCGGCCCTGCACGCTGGCGGCCTGGCTGGTGAGCGCGCCGAGCTCGATGTTGCGGGCACCAGGCAGGTGCCCATTGGCGTACTCGCTTGCCTGCCGCACGTCGATGACGGCGGTCGGGTCCACCTCGCCAGGGGTGAGCAGCGGGGTGGCCGCGACCGGCTGTCCGGCGGCTTGCCAGGCGGGCATGCCGCCGGCCAGGGTCCCGGCGAGGTTGCCGTACCCGATCTTCAGCGCCTGCCAGATGACCTCGCTGAGGTCCTGGCCGGGCCCGGCGGCGATGACGAGAGGGGTGGCGGGGTCGGGGACGAGCCAGCCCAGCCAGGTCGCGAACGCCCCGCGCAGCGGGATGGCCAGCGAGCCGGGGATGTGACCGGCCGCGTAGTCCGTCACCGGTCGCACGTCGATGACCTGCCCGCCCTCGTCTCGGATCGCGCGGACCTGGCCGGCGGTCAGCGGGGCGGGGGCGGGGGCGGGGGCCAGGATGGCGGGGCCGCGCCGGTTCTCCCCGGGCAGCCGCAGGAAATAGTCTGGGAAGGTGCCCAGGCCAGCCAGCAGCGCCTTGACGAACGCGTCCTCATCCGGGACGGCCAGTAGCGGGCTGGCCGCCCTCTCCCGCCCGATGGTGGTGGTGCGCTCCGCGCCGGGCGGGGCGGAGCAGAACGACCCCGCCCCATGCGTGGGATACACCGGCGTCGGGTCGGGCAGCGTGAGCAGCCTGTGCAGGGACGCGTACTGCGACCGGGCCAGCGACTCGGTGTGCTCCGGGCCGGACAGGTCGGTGCGGGCAGCCGCGCCCACCAGCAGCGATCCCCCGGTGAACACCGCCAGCACCTGCCCGCCGTCGAGCAGCAGGTACGCGAGGTGCTCAGCAGTATGGCCGGGCGTCACCCAGGCCCGCAGGGTCAGGCCGCCCAGATCCACCTCGTCCCCGTCAGCCAGCCCCCGGTGACCGAAGGCACGTCCCCCGGAGGCAGACGCGAAGATCTGCGCGCCATCGTCGGCGGCCAGCTGCACCGCCCCGGACAGGAAGTCGGCGTGCAGGTGCGTGTCGGCGGCGAACGCGACCGTCAGGCCGTGCCTGTGGGCAGCCGCCCGCACCGCCCGCAGGTCCCGCGGCACATCGACCGCCAGCGCCCGGCCTTCCCCGAGGTCGGCCAGGTAGGCGGAGTTCCCCAGGCCCTCATCCACGACGGGCACGATCAGTAGTCCGGCCACGGCTAACTCCTCCCGGCGCCAGCGGGCGCGGCTACCGGCAGGCCGGCCCGCTTCCACTCCGGGAACCCGTCGATGAGGCGCCGGGCGTGAAAGCCCTGGCGGTTCAGTTCACGCACCGCCTCGTCGGCATACACGCAGTAGGGCCCCCGGCAGTAGGCGACCACCTCGACGCCGGGCGGCAGGGCACGCAGATGGCGGCGCAGCTCGGTGATGGGTGTCGAGCGCGCCCCCCTGATGTGCCCGGACTCATACTCTGCTGACGGGCGGACATCGAGTACCACGACTTCGCCGCGCTTGAGCCGGGCCGCCAGTTCCGCCCGGCCGACGACCTCGACGCCGTCGCGCTCGCCGAGATAGGCGCGAGCCAGGTGTTCGAGCCCGGCCACGTGCGCGGTCGCCACGTCACGCATCGCCGCCCACAGCTCGCCCACCCGGTCGCTGGCCAGCCGGTAGAAGATGCGGGTCCCATCGCGGCGGGTGGCGACGAGGCCCGCTCTGGCCATCGCCCGCAGGTGATGGGAAGTATTCGCCACGCTCTGGCCGATCTCCGCGGCGATCTCCTCGACCGAGCGCTCGCCCTGGGCGAGCAAATCGGCGATCTCCGCCCGGCGGCCGCTAGCCAGCGCCTTCGCCACCTCGGCGAAGGCATCAAACAGCGCATCCTTAGCGATCCGGTCACCCATCGCCCCATGATCGGCCCATGAAGCCACCTTGTCAAATATTCATTTGATCTCTTGACAAGCTGGATCCCTGGTGACCACTATTCAAACATCGGCTTGAGGAAGGGAGGGATGATGACGAAGCTTGCAGCGGCCGAGGTCGCGGCCCTGGACCCGTACAAGTTCATGGCCACCATCGGGAAAAGAGTCATCCACCCGGGTGGCCGGGTGTCCACGGAGGCACTGCTCGCCCGCGCCCATATCACCGCCACCAGCCAGGTACTCGACGTCGGCTGCGGCGTAGCCACCACCGCGATCGAGATCGCCCGCCGCTTTAGCGCGCAGGCCACCGCAGTCGACATCGCGCCGCTCATGCTTGAACGGGCCGAAGCCAACGTCCGCGCGGCCAAGATGACCAGCCGGATCACGGTCCGGCCGGGCGACATCTGCGCGCTCCCCTTCGACGACGATTCCTTCGACGTCGTCATCGCCGAGGCAGTCACCATGTTCGTCGACCGCCCGCGCGCCGCCAGCGAACTAGCCCGGGTCTGCGCCCCCGGCCGGCAGGTGCTGGCCACCGAATTCTGCTGGCGCACCCCGCCGCCGGCGCAAGCCCGGCAAGTGTTCTTGGGCCAGGTGTGCCCCGGCATGTTCTTCGACACCATCGACGACTGGGTCGAGATCTACTCCTCCGCGGGGCTGACCAACGTGGAAACACAGACCGGACCGTTCGAGATGATGACCCCGCGCAGGTTCCTGACCGACGAGGGACCCGCCCGTAGCCTGGCTATCATGACCCAGGTTGCCGCCAGGCCGGCGAACATCCGCAAGATGGCCTGGCTCATGCCGCGGATGGCCAAGGCGGTCCCCTACCTCGGCTACGTCCTCGTGGCCAGCCAGAAACCACGGTAAGTACCGCCGGGATAGCCGAAGGTCATATCGTGACGAAGCGATCTGACCCGCCACGGCCCCGGCGAGCCGACATGGCCGACGATGGCTACGACCGGGACGCCGAGGCGTACGAGGCGCGATCGCCGAAGCCGCGCGTGCTGCGCCCCGGCGGGCGAGTTGGCGCCATCACCTGGGCCTGGGAGCGGGGTCGCGTGCCGGCACCTTGTGGGATCAGATCCTCACAGATGCCGGGGTACCGCCTGCCCCGCCCCGCCTCGCCGCGTCGACGCCGGGCTGGACCGGCCAGACGCGGTGGATGCCTTGCTGCGGTCGGCCGGGCTGCGCCCAGAACGCATCTGGCACGAGCGGCTCCACCACCAATGGGACCGGTCATCATTCTGGGAACTAGCCAGCGGTCGGGGCGCAAACGAGTCCGGCTCAGCCGCGTCGACACCGCCGCCCGCTCAGGCGTGCTGCCCGCTGAGGATCAGCCGGAACAGCGGCTGCGGGTGCCGGCGGTGATCACGCGGCATCACCGGGTCAGTCGTCGGCTGACTCCCCGGCTTCCTCCCATGCCTCGAGGCCTTCCCTGACGGCCAGGGCCGCGATGACCAACGCGGCAGCCGGGTCAGCCCACCACCAGCCGAGCCACGAATTCAATCCCAGGCCGGCCAGGGCTGCTGCGGAGGTGAAGGCGCAGAACGCGCTTTCGGCCGCATCAGCGATCAGGGTCCGGTTGCCCAGCGCCCGGCCGGTGCGCTGCTTGGCCAGGGCGAGCAGCGGCATGACGGCCAGAGCCGCCGCGGTGACCGCGATCCCCGGCACTGACTGTCCCGGCCGGGCCTGGCTCACCAGGTCACTGATGCTCTCGATGACCAGGTACCCGGCCAGGGCGAAGAAGGTAATGCCGATCAGCCGCAGCGCGCGGCTCTCGCGCTCCCCGCTGACGGTGCCGCGCAGCTGCCAGATCACGACGGTGGCGGCGGCGAACTCGATGACCGAGTCCAGGCCGAAACCGACCAGCGCGATCGAGGAGGCGATGATGCCCGAGACGATCGCGACGGCCGCCTCCGCCGTCATCCAGGCCATGCTCGCGTACTCCAGGGCGAATCCGCGGCGCCGGAGCCGGGCCAGCTCAGCTTCTGGCGTGGTCAACGATCCTCCGGCGGTGGCCTGCGGAGCGGACGGCATCTGGTCATCCACGCTCATTCTGCCCTCGTCCCGTTCGGCCGGCCCGATCATGTGCCGGGCAAGACCATGGTCAATGGTGAGCGCAGCCAATCGCGGGTGACGCACGGGCTGCGGCTCCTGGTCTGATAGCCGAGGTGATCCCGGGGCTTGCCGGACGGGTGGTCACGTCGGCGAAACCGGCACCGCTACCCACGGCTGGGCATGCGGCCCGGGGACGCGCGCCGGTCTCCGGCGAGGCTGCGGGTGACCTGGGCAGACGGGGTGAGGGCGATTACCGGCTTGCGGCGGCCGGACATGGAGCTCCGGCAGGTCGGTCACCGGGCCGCATGCGGCGTCCCGGTATATGCCAACGCCGAGGTCCGGCGGCTGACGCTTCCCGGCCGTGACCGGGCTGCCGGGGGTGGCGGATCGCCGGGAGGAGCTTGACAAGGTGCGGGCTGCATGTGATCGCCGGGACCTTCGCGCCGGGGCCGGAGGCTTCTGGCCCTGGCGGGGAGCCGCGGGCGGGGCGAGCGTGAGGGGTGCAGGCGCCGGAAGCCTATGCCTCATGTCATCCCGGATGACGGTACAGGCGAGGCAGAGGCGGTCCGCGTAGCAGAGGGCATGGAGGAGATCACCATGATGTACTGGTACGGCGATCATATGAGCGGGTGGGGGTACGGGCTCGGGATCGCCGGCATGGTCTTGTTCTGGGGCCTGCTGATCGTGGCGGTCGTCGCCGCTGTCCGCTATCTGGGCCGTGGCCGCCAGGAACGATTCCCGCCTGAGCCGCCCGCGCCGGCACCCCGGCCGGCCGGGGCGGAGCAGGTGCTCGCGGAACGGTTCGCCCGCGGGGAGATCGACGCCGATGAGTACCGTCAGCGTCTTGACATCCTGCGCGAGGGCGGCCGGCCCGCCGCCGCCGGCCACTGACCCCCGCAACCTGGCACGCGACCGGGCAGCCAAAGATGCGAGCTGCCGCGACGGGAGCGTGCGACCTGGAAGGGGGCCGCTGCGGCCAGCCCGGCCAGCGCCTTGGCCGGGGTCAGCGCATCAAGCCAGGATCGCCGGCGCCGGCGGGCGGGAACTTGCGCGGTCAGTGGGTGCCGGTCTCGTGCCCGCCGTGGGCTGCGGCTTCGAGCTGGAAGGTGGAGTGCTCGACGTCGAAGTGCCCGGCCAGGCAGGCCTGGAACTGGTCGAGCAGCCGGGGGGCGTGCCCGTCGGTGAAGCAGGAATCATCGATGACCACGTGCGCGGACAGGGCAGGCAGGCTGGAGGTGACGGTCCAGGCGTGCAGGTCGTGGATGTCGCGGACGTGGGCGGTAGCCAGCAGGTGCGCGCGTACCTCATCGAGGTCCATGTCCTCGGGCGCGGCTTCCAGCAGCACCCGCCCGGAGTCGCGCAGCAGGCCCCAGGACGCCTTGAGCATCAGGCCGACCACGACCAGGGAGGCGATCGCGTCCGCGCGGGTGTAGCCGGTGGCCACGATGATGACGCCGGCGATGACGGTGCCGATGAATCCGTACAGGTCGGTCAGGACGTGCCGGAACGCTCCGGCCACGTTCAGGCTTGACCGGTCCGCGCGGGCCAGCACCCAGGTGGCGGCCACGTTGACGATGATGCCGGCGGCGGCCACCACCACGACCAGCCCGCCTTCGACCTTTGGGGGGTGGATCAGCCGGGTGACCGCCTCCACCGCGATGATCCCGCTGACGACCAGCAAGGTGATGCCGTTGGCGGCGGCGGAGAGGATCTCGGCGCGTTTCCAGCCGAATGTCCAGGCCCCCGCCGCGGGCCGGGCGGCCAGCCGGATCGCCCACAGCGAGCCGCCGATCGCCCCGACGTCTGACAGCATGTGCCCCGCATCAGAGAGCAGCGCCAGCGATCCTGAGACGATGGCGGCGATCACCTCACCGAGCATGAACAGCGCGAGCAGCACCAGGGCAGCCAGCAGGTAACGGCGGTCAGCGTCAGGTCCGGCCATGTCAGAGTGCCCTGCCTGCCCGCCGCGCGGGTGATCGCCGCCGCGGCGGGCGCCGCCGTCAGGCCCGGGATGCCCGCCCTTACTGCCCACCTGAAGCTGCCCTTCTCATCTGGACCCGTCCCCGGTGGTCCGGCCGTGTGCTGGTGCCTGCGGCCGGCCTGCTAGCAGTCGTGCCCGCGCCCTGACCGGCGGTCCTGCCACGCCCGCCATCCCGCGGGCAGCCGGGCCACGCGCCCTGGCCATCACCGGGCGCGGCTTGCATTGGTGACCTTATCCGATGCCCGGCAACGTCCTCGGCCCGGCAGCGCACCCGGCCGCGGGGCAGCTACCAGCCCGGGGCACCTCCGGGCCCGGCGCAGGGCCGCCAGCTAGGCCGCGGCTGCGCGCACCGCAGCCGGGCGATCTCGACATGTTCTGCACATGCCTGTGACAGCTGCTGCGCCCCCGCCGCGTGTACTGAAAGTGAGACAGGGAGGCAGACGATGAACACCAAGCAGAAGATCATGGCGCTGGCGGCGCTTCCGCTGGCCGGGCTGCTGGCCTCGGGCGGCGTGGCGGCCGCGCAGACGGCCGGGGCGCCGTCGGGCACGCAGGTGGTGCAGCAGGCGGCTAACCGCCAGGCCGGAGACCCCGGTTGCGGGCATGTCGTGGTAGGCGCCACCCGGCCGTGCCCGCCGGCGACGGCACAACGCGATCAGGACCGCGGCTGCGGGACGTGCCGCAGCGACCGCGCGTCCCAGCCGCAGGCAGCCCAGGGCACCAGCACGGTGGCGCACGTCCGCCACGACGGTAGCTGCGATGATCACGGGGACCGGTGAGGTGCCGGCAAGGCTGCGGCCCGGCCGTCTGCTGCGGCCGGGCCGCGGCCTGTCAGGCGGCAGGCAGGGTGAGGGTGAAGACCGCGCCGCTGCCGGGCGGGCTGGCGGCGGTCACGGTGCCGCCGTGCGCGGCGGCTAGTTCGGCGGCGACCGCGAGCCCGATGCCGCTGCCGGAGCGGCTGGCGGCGGCGGTGCCGCGCCAGAACCGCTCGAAGATGTGCGGCAGGTCGGCTGGGGGGATGCCGGGGCCGGTGTCGGCGGCGGTGAGCCGGGCGCTGGCGCCGTCGGCGCGGGTGGTGAGGGTGACCTGGCCGCCGGGCGGGGTGAACTTGGCGGCGTTGGTCAGCAGGTTGGTGATGATCTGGGTGATCCGGGCCTCATCGGCGCTGACCGTGACCGGGGTGGTGTCCAGGTTCAGGCGCAGCCCGGCCTCGGTGAACTGGGGTTCTAGCGCCGTGGCGGCCTCGGCGGCGATCTTGCCCAGGTCGGCGGGGGCGCGGTGCAGGGTCAGGGCGGCGGCCTGGGCCGCGGCCAGGGCGGCCAGGTCATCGACGAGCCGGCCCAGGCGCAGCGTCTCGTCATGCAGGGAGGTGAGCCGGGCGGGGGTCGGGGCGGCGATCCCGTCGAGCAGTTCCTCGGTCCCGCCTTGCAGGATGGTCACCGGGGTCCGCAGCTCGTGGGCGATGTCGGCGGTCATGCTGCGGCGCAGCTGGTCTTCGCGCTCAAGCTCGGCGGCCATCCGGGCGAACGCCGCCGAGACCTGCCCCAGCTCACCGGGGCCGGGCCGTAGCAGCCGCGCCGCGTGCGGGTCGCCGCGCTCCACCGCGCCGGCGGCGGCGGCCAGCGCGGTCAGCGGCCGGGTGGTGCGCCGGGAGACCAGCAGGGCCGCCGCGGCGGCCAGCGCCACCGCGGCCAGCGCCACCGCGGCCAGCGCGCCGAACCCGACCACTTGCAAGATCGCGCCGCGCGCCTGCCAGGCCGCGGTCTGGGTGGCTGGCGGGAAGTCGATGACCACGGTGCCGACCGTCTTCCCGCCCACCACGACCGGCACCTGATCCGCCGCAGCCGTCGGCGAGGCCGACCCCGACCAGGAGGAACGCGGCGAACAGCCGCCACCCCAGCGGGCCCAGCAACCGAGCACCCGGCCTGGCCATGATCACCAGGCAACCCCACCCCGGGACCCGGCGGGTAGGGGCCTTGGACCTTCCGGCCCGGGACCCCCGCCCCTGCCGCCGGCCCCGGCTGCGGCGGTCTGATCGCGGTGGAGGAGGCGGTCACCATGGCAGCATCGGTGCTGGTCGTCGAGGACGAACCGAAGATCCGCGACCTGCTGCGCTCCTACCTCGAACACGACGGGCTGACCGTCATCACCACCGGATCCGGCGCCGAAGCCATCCAGCTGGCCCGCGACACCGCCCCCGACCTGATCGTGCTGGACCTGCGGCTCCCGGACGTACCCGGGGAAGAAGTCGCCCGCGAGGTCCGCGCCGCAGCCGCCATCCCGATCATGATGCTCACCGCCAAGACCGACACCGCCGACCGCATCCACGGCCTGGAACTAGGCGCCGACGACTACGTCACCAAGCCATTCAGCCCCCGCGAGGTCGTGCTGCGCGCCCGCGCCATCTTGCGCCGCGCCGGCACCGTCCCAGACCAAGACGAGCCGGTCTCCTACGGCGGCGGGCAGCTGATCATCGACGAAGCCCGCCGCCAGGTCACCGCCGGCGGGCAGCCCGCCACGCTGACCGCGACCGAATGGAAACTGCTCACCACCCTGGCCAGCGTCCCCGGCCGGGTCTACAGCCGCTACGAGCTGATCAACCGGACCCGCGGCTACGAATACGACGGCTACGAGCGCACCATCGACTCCCACATCCGTAACCTCCGCCGCAAAATCGAACCCGGCCCGCGCGGCCACCAGCTCATTGAAACCGTCACCGGCGCCGGCTACCGGCTCGCCGTCACCCGCGACCACCAGCCCGCAGCAGCCCCTGCCGCCCGGTTACCCGGCGCGCCGATCTCGATCAGCCAATCCAGGTGGACGGCTCAGGCCTACTGGCACAGGCAGCCGGACGCCTGGCTTGCCTGCCCTACGCACTCGGCGGCACGGCCAGGACGGCGCACCTCAGTGGCGAACCTCGCCGCACGCAGCGGCGTGCCCGCTGAACTGGTCGTCGACTTGCCCGAGCGCCCGCCCACCGCGATCGAGACCACCGCCTATTTTCTGCGCGGCCTAGCTCCTGGCCTAGTTCCCAGCCACCGATGCGACCGCAGCCGCCGCCCGCCACGACCGGGTCACCGGCCCTGCACGCCCGCCTCAAGCGGATCGATATGGCGCAGGACTCCCAGATCCTCGACCTGGAAGAACTGCCCGCCGATCCGCCCGGCCCCGCGCCCGCCGCGATGCGCGCCCTCATCCGCGGCTGGTTTACCCAGGTGCATGCCGGGCGCAAGCAGATCGAAGCGGACACCGGCAAGCCGAGCCTGCTGTGTGAAGTGAGTAACCGACGCCTGCTGCTCGCCTGGCATGTGCACCGGGCCTGGGCGCCGGAGCCCGCTATGTCAGGGTGCAGTGCGGGTAGCCCAGGTGAGGCTGCCCGCTTCGGGGAGCTGCCCGGCAATGGCGTCCGCAACTTGACGCCCCAGTTCATCGGCCTCGCGCGCGGTCATGCCGGGGTCGACCCAGCCTTCGATCTCGACCCGGAGGGTCCGCCCGGTCCAGCGTGCCCGTGCGTGAGCGTGTATCACCCCCGGAACCGACCCGGCCGCCGCTTCGGCGGCGTGGATGACTTCGGGGTCGATGCCGTCGGCCAGGCGGCGGACGACTTCGCTGGTGACCTCGTAGCCGACATGGCAGATGAACGCGGTGATCGCGAGCCCGGCTGCCGCTGACCGGGGACATCCTGCCCGGTCTGCCCCCCGACCTGAAGGCGCGGCTATTCGACGCGTTCGACCTGCAGATCCTATGGAACAAGCCCGGCGGCCAGGCCACCGTGTTCGCCGAGATCACCGAGGCCACCCTCCAGGCCCTCCCCGGCATCCTGAACCCCGGCCGGGACGGATACGATGACACTACCGAAGGCATCAACGGGGAACCCGGTTGCGGGGAGGATTTGTTCGAACCCCCGATCGGCCCCCCGATCCACCGCATAACCCCGATCAACCGCACAAGGCATCGGACATAGCTCAGCAAAAGGGGCAAAACGGCTCACTGGCCAGCAGGTAGCTACTTGGCCGGTGCTCTAGCCCGCTGGCCCGCCCCGTTCCGGGGCCAGCACGTGACCGGGTGGCGGACAAGCGTCGGCGGGTCTTCCCTGACCGGCTTTCGATGGCTCCGGCAGTTGACGCAGGTGTCTGGGTTCCTAGGCTGAGGAGGGTCTGCACCGCGATCACTTCGAGGAGCCGTCGTGACCCTTCTCCGGGACCGGGTGGTGCTCATCAGCGGCGGCACGCAGGGCCTCGGCGCCGCCAT
>Ga0209415_10006820_pt1 | contig 20162 bp, 14 predicted proteins | sample PeaSoiSIISIP2007_FD_187696 | JGI IMG/M metagenome (GOLD analysis project Ga0209415, IMG submission 187696) | Peat soil microbial communities from Weissenstadt, Germany - SII-SIP-2007 (SPAdes) (version 2) | ecosystem: Environmental > Terrestrial > Soil > Wetlands > Peat | place: Germany... | reverse complement strand
TGCCATTCCCCCTGGCGGCCTTGCTGGCGGGACTGGCCGGATTCCTTTCGCTCTGCTACGAGATCGTGTGGTATCGCGTGTATTCGTTCGCGACCGCCGGCCCGGCGCAGTGCTTCGCGTTCGTGCTGGGCGCGTTCCTGGCGGGCATCGCCTTCGGATCGCTGCTCAGCCGCCGGCTCTGCAGCCTGGCCGCGCCGAAGTCGCTGGTGCGGCCGATCGCGGTGCTGGTGCTGCTGGCCAACCTGCTGGGATTTGCCGTCGTGCCGCTGGTCGCGCTGATCGTTCGCCAGGCGAGCTACCTTTGGACGCTGCCTCTGGTCGCCGTCACGGCCGGCCTGCTGGGCGCGACCTTCCCGCTCATCTGCCACATCGCGGTTGCGCCCGATGCGCGCGCCGGCGCCGGCCTGAGCTATCTCTACCTCGCCAACATCATCGGCTCGGCGGCGGGAAGCTGGCTGGTAGGATTCGTGTTGATGGACTACCTCACGCTGCGCTGGATCTCCGTGCTGCTGGCGTTACTCGGCATCGCGGTGGCGTTGGCGCTTCTCGGCGCCGCGCGCCAAACGGCCGCGGTGATCGCCGGCGCCGCCCTGGCAGCGGCGGTGGTGCTCTCCTCAGGGCCGCTGTTCGCCAAGGTCTACCGGCAGATGGAGTACAAGCGGGATTGGCGCGACCCCGGCGCGCGCCTGACCGATGTCGTCGAGACGCGCAGCGGCGTGGTCACGGTGGATGCCGATGGCGCCATCTTCGGCGGCGGCGCCTTCGACGGCTGGATGACCACCGACGTGCACGATACCGACCTGCTCATCCGCCCGCTGGCCCTGAGTTTTTTTCACCCCGCTCCCAAGGACGTCCTGGAGGTCGGGATGTCGGGCGGCGCGTGGTCCGAGATCATCGCCAATCATCCGCAGGTCGAGCACATCGTGGTGATCGAGATCAATCCCGGCTACGTCGAGGTGGTGCGGCGCTATCCCATGGTGGCGCCGCTGCTCCACAATCCCAAAGTGGAGATCGCCATCGACGACGGCCGCCGCTGGATGTTCCGCCACCGCGACCGGAAGTTCGACGTGATCGTGATGGACACCATCTACTACTGGCGCGCCCACGCCACCAATCTGCTCTCGGTGGAATTCCTGGACCTCGCCCGCGGGATGTTGAAGCCCGGCGGCATCATCTACTACAACACGACCTTCTCGCCGGTCGCGCAGCACACCGGCGCCGTGCACTTCCCCTACGCGTACCGATTCGGCCCCTTCATGGCGGTCAGCGACAGCCCCATCCAGCCCAGCCGCGACCGCTGGCGTGACACGCTCGTCAATTACCGGCTGGAAGGCCAGCCCATCCTGGATCTCGCGCTGGCCGAGGACCGCGATCTGCTGGACCACATCCTGGGGAAGGCCGGCACGCTGCCGGGCAACCAGTACGTGTCCGAAGGAATGGAGACCCGGGAGAACATCCTGCGCCGCACCGCCGGCAAGCCCATCATCACCGACGACAACATGGTGACGGAGTGGCGGCAGGACCACTGAGGTTGGCAGGCGAAACCGCCTGCCCCACCATTGTAGTTGGTGGCGCAGGCGGTTTCGCCTGCGTAGCTACCGCCAGTTCTTCAACTTCGGCCAGAGCTCTTTCAGCGGCGTTTTCAAGCCGCGGCAATAGAAGATATCGAAATGCTCATAGGGCATCGAGTAGGGATGCTCCGCCCGGCCCACTTTCTCCACCACCGCGAATCTCGTCTCCAGATCTGCCTGTCGGCCATCCATGACGATCATGCTCTCGCCCGTGTAATCGCGCGGCCCCCAAAGGAAGTAGGTCTCGTGCCCGCTGATGGCCTTCGGCAGCCCGTACTTCGCGCCGAACAGGTCCACCGCTCCGGCCTGGCCGTAATTTTGGCCGAAGATCGCGGTCCTGGCGCGCACATCGGGAGGCAATCCGTTGTACACGCGGGCCACTTCCGCCACCATCTCCGGCCAGCCGAACTGGTCGGCGTACAACTGCGGCAGCGGGCCGAGCTTGTGCGTCTCGATGCGCGGCTGCTGGAAATGGATGGCGGCTGCGTAGCGAATGTAAGTTTCGACCGGCAGCACCGGCACGACTGTCGGGGCGATCACCACACCGGCCACGACCATGAGCCCGATGTACACGGGCTTGATCCACTGCACCCGCGGGCCGGCCAGCCACGACTCCCACATCACGCTCCCGGCCGCCATCAGAAGGGGAAACGCCGGAAACAGGTAATACACGCGTGGGTTGAGCGTCATGATGAGGACTGCCGCGATCAGCCAGGCCCACCCCAGCGCGCGAAACGGCTTGGCCTCGCAGCGGAAGAAGAAATACCAGAGACCGGCCAGCCAGATGGGAGCGCTCAGCGGAAGCATGTCCAGGACCTCTTCCCCGAAGAACCGGATCGGCGTCAGCGGCACATTGCGGCCGCTGCGCCGGATGTTCTCCTGCAATTCCAGGAAGGGAAAATGGTGTTGGATGTTCCACAGCAGATTCGGCAGGAAGATCAGGAATGCCGCGATCCCGCCGATCCAGAACCACCGCGAGCGGAGCAAGCGGCGCTCGGGAGTGAGCAGCAGGCCGGCCAAAATTCCGAAACCGAAGATCAGCATGGAGTGCTTGTTCTCGAGGCCGATTCCCGCGAGGAGGCCGAACCACAGCCAGAGCTTCTGATTCCCCGTGCGCACGATGCGGATCGCGAGGTACGCGCACCCCATCCAGAACAAGGGCTCGAATGGGTTCATCGAAAGCCAGTTGTCCACCGCCAGGAAGCCCGGCGCGAGCAGCACCGCCAGAGCGGCCAGCCCCTGCGCAAAGCGCCGTCCGCCCAGTTCGCGGGCGATCAACCCGGTGAGCAGCACTTTGGCCGCGCCCGCGAGGGCCGGGAACAGGTGAATCGCGGGGAGCGAATCGCCCAGCAGCACGCGCGTGATTTTCCCGATCACCGCAATAAGCGGTGGATGGTCGACGTAGCCCCACGCCAGGTGTTCGGCGCAGGCCAGGTAATATAGCTCATCGACGAAGAACCCGTAGTGCCGGCCGGCATAGAGGTGGAGCAGCAATTTGATCGCGGCGAGGGCCGCCACGATTGCGCCGGCGCCCAGGATCCAGGGCGCGCGGCGCTTCAAATCGGAAGCTTGAGCGGGCGCAGTCACGGCGATCTCTTCTATCTTAGCGGTGCCTGCGGAAGCCACGGTCGAGCTTATCCAGCAATTCGAGGCCACGCTTTGCGGAGCCCCTGGCCGCCAGCGCCCGGAAGCGGGTCTCGGCGTCATGTTGCGCCAACGCGACCGTCGCCAGTTCGTCGATCAGTTTGTTCATGCTGATCCCACGGCGGGCAGCCAGGCGGCGGAGCCGAGCGTGTTTGGCTTCGGGCATACGGATGGTCAACGTGCTCATGGAAGCTCCTTTACCAGTTGCCTTGGGGTCACGATTCTCACTTGCGGAAACTGAAGCTCGGCCGATCGGAAATCTTTGACGTTGTTAGTCACGATCACCCCCGCGCCTCCCGCGACCGCCAGTTCGACGATGTGGTTATCTCCTTCATCCGGCAGGTTCGGCCTCCAGGAAAAGTAGATTTGCGTCCATTCACAAACGCTCAGGAACGCAGCGAACAGTTCCCGACGCTCCGATTGCGAGAGCGGCGCTTTCCGGAAGAGGTCCCTTCGATTCAGCACGTCCTCGTACTCCAGGAACAGCGTCTGGCCGACCAGGGGCTTCAATTGTCCCATCAGACACGCCCGAATCACCCGCCGGTTGTGGCCCGCGCGCCCGAGCAATGCGCCCACGAGGACATTGGTATCGATGACGGCCCGCTCCAAAATCGATGATAGCAGATGTGCTATCACGGGGAGATTCTCTCTGGTTCGATGGCCGCGCCCGGCGCGTTGACAGACCACAAAAAACGATGGTCTGTCCCACAGAGCAGCAGAGCCGCAACCAAAGGCCGACCAGGGGGTCGGCCGCGGACCGGGGGGTCCGCCCCACCAAATCGTCGCAGGCTGCGAAGACTTGAGAGTGTTGTAGTACCAATCATTGTCCGGAAACTGTAATCTGCACCAGATTCCCCGCCGCGTCCCACACATACTGAATGGTCCGCCCGTCACCCAGCGCGGCGCTGGTCACGCGATTCACCGCGTCATAGGTGTAGGTGCCGCTGCTATTCGGTGTGAAGCCGGAGCCGATGATCGAAAGCAACCCGCTCGCGGCCGACGCCGCATTGCCCGCGGCATCGGTGGCGGTGACGCGGATCACGGCCTTGCGGCTCGGCGCAATATCCGGGGGCACCGTCCAGTCGAAGGATTGCTGGTTGCCGCCCAGGCCCGCGGCAATCGCGGTGGCGAACGTCTGGCCGCCATCCGCCGAAAGCGCCACGTCGTGCGTCGCCACACCCACGTTGTCGTCCGATTGCCACTGAATGTGAAACAGCGTCCCGCCCGGAATCACTTCGCCGCCGGTGGGCTGGAGCAGGGTCACTACCGGGGGCTCGGTGTCGTTCACCGGGCACGCGTTGGTGTCGTCCGCCAGGCTCACGCGGTAGCTGCCCGTCGAGACGGCGCCGCGGTCGCGCACCAGCAGCGCGTATGTCGCATTGGCCTGCGGGGTGAACAGCAGCACGCCGCTCGAACCGGTCGCCAGCCGGTTGCCCGAGCCATCCCAAAGTTCCACGAAGGGAAAGTAGGCGCCGGTGCGCGGCGTGAGCTTGATGTCGGCCTGGTCGCCGCCGGTGCCCGCAAAGGTGAACGCGTCCAACTGTCCCGGGAAGGCCACCTGCCGCAGGGTGGTTTGTCCGCATGTGAGAGCCAACGGCGAACAGGGATTGTTCGGCCGCTGGTAGGCGATGTTGTACGAGCCGGTCTCGCCAGCCGAAGTCGACGGGCTCACCACCACCAGATAATTGCCGCCGGCGGCGGCCTTCTGGCTGATATCGGAAGTCTGCGCGAGCCGCGTGCCACCGGGATCGAACAGCTCGATCTGCGGCGCGAAATTGTCGGTGAGCCGGGTGAAGATGAGCCGCATCAGGTCGCCCGCGTTCGCCACGGCCGTGTAGTAACGGAACTGGTTGCCCGCCGTCAGAGAGGCCGTCGCCGACCCTCCGCACACTAACGGCGCCGCTCCCGAAGGACGGTTGAGCAACTGCCAGGAGAACGAATATCCGCCGCCGGTACGCGCCGCCGAGGCGCCCACCACCACGGTATAGGTTCCGGCCGTCGCAACTTTGCGCGAGATTCCGAACGTCTCGGAATCCAACCGCGCGCCCGCGGGGTCGTAAAGATCCATCTGCGCGGTGAATCCCGGATTGGCCGATGCGCTGCGCACCAGGAGAGCATCGCCGCTCGATACCGGAATGCTGTACGAGACGAATGGCTGGACCGCGGTGATGGTTTCCGTGATGGTCTGCCCTTGTGCCGCCGCCGCCGCGCAGGCATTGACGGTTTGCACCAAACCAATGCCGAATGGCCCGCCCGCCGGGTGCGTGGCCGCGTCCATCGCCACTACCGTGTAGGTTCCCGCCGCGGGTTGCGCCACGTCCACGCCGGTAAAGCTGGCCGAGATCGTCTGCCCGGCGGGGATGCCTTGTGGATCGTACACCAGCAGGGCGGGCTGCAGCGTTCCGGTGTTGTCGAGCATGCGCACGCTGAACGATCCGCCGGCAGCGGCGTTGTAGGTGTAGACTGCAGAATCGAGCGGCCGCGTGAAACTCCCGGATACCACCGCGCCGCAGGCCAGGGTGCCCGCAACGTTGCAGGGCCGGTTCAGCCGCAACAGCGAGAACGAATAGGCGCCGGACTGCGAGCCGTCAAACCCGTCGCTCACCACAACCGAATAGACGCCATCGGCCGGCGTACTAAATGTGAGGCTGGTCAGAGTGCCGGTGCTCACGGTTTGAAAGAGGCTGCCCTGGCCATCGTAAATATCGACGCGCGGCAGGAAGGAGCCGCTCTGGCCGGTGCGCAACAGACGCAACAGGTATTGATCGTTGGCGCTCGCGGCCAGCGTGTATTGCGACGTGCCGAACAGGCCGCTCACCGAACCATCCACCCGCGAGGCGCAACCGAGCGGCGCCGGGGAAGTGCTGCACGGCCGATTGAGCCGCAGCATGTAGATCGCGTAGTTGCCGGTGTTGACCAGGCCCGAATCGGCGACGATCACCACGTAGGCGCCGGTTGCCTTGGCGGTGAACGTAGTGGTCGCGATGGCACGCGAAGCAGAGAAGCCCGCTGTGGCCGCCTGCACCAGGCTTCCCTGCGGATCGTAGACTTCGAGGGTGGGCACGAGCGCACTCGACGGGTCCGTGGTGGCGTAGCGCAGCGAGACCACGTCGCCCGCGGCTAAGGAAACGGTATACGCATTCTCGCTGAGCGGGCCCGCGATATTCCCCTGGCTGAGCGACCCGCAGCTCAGCGAACTGTTGCCGCACTGGCCTTTCAACTTGACCACCGAGATCGCATAATTCCCGGTCTTGTTGGCCGGGTCGAACAGCACGATGGTCACCGGGCCGTCCGTGGGCGCAGGAACGTCCAGGCGCCGGAAGCCGCTGGAGCCGATATCGCCGGAGGCATTCGGTAAAAGCTGCCCGGCGGGCGAGTACACCAGCACGGAGACATCGAAGCCCGCGGCAGGCGTGCCGATTCGCGCGAGCCGCGCGCTGAGAATGTCGCCGGCGCTCGCCTGGAATTGATAGCTGGCGAGCTGCAGCGGCTGGCCGATCTGGCCCGATACTCCGATGCCGCAGGATAGACTCCCCGCGCCGCACGGTTTATTCAGCCATGTATAGACCAGGGAGTACGAGCCCTGCGCCTGAACCGGGTTGTCTTGAACCTGGATCCGATAGGACCCGCCCACGTTCAAATCGAACTCGGCGGCGAACGTCGCACCGAGGGCGATGGTGTTGGGAAGGGGAGCAGCCGGGGCGGGGCGGGCGGTCACCACATGGTTCTGCTGGTCCACCAAGGTCACCAACGGTTTGAATGTCGGATCGGTGCTGCCGGCCAGAAGGCGAATCAGGATGGAATCGCCCGGTTGCGCGGTGAGATTGTAGAAGTCGCTGAAGGCCGAGCTAAAGCTTCCAGAGGCCACCACCCCGCAGTCGAGCGGCGCTTGAAGACCTTGCGCGAAAGCCCGGGGCCAGAAGGCCGCGGGCACGAACACGAGCGCAAGCAGGAACGCTCTCACCGCTCTCTCCTGCCCGTGGCAAACCGGCAAATTGCGACGCCCTCCAGGAAGCACGCGCCCGCCCCTGAAAATTCCGGCAGCACACGCGGCGTGGGCGGCGACGGGTCGGCCACCGCCGGCAGCGTCAAACGCAGCTCCGGAAACTGGTACGCGCGGCCGGTGAACAGCAGGCCGTCGCCGTCATCCATCCAGCCGGATTCTCCGCGCGCGCGGAACATGTTCTCCACGCCCTCGTTGGCCGACACCAGCCGGCCGACCGCGGCTCCATCGTAACGGTATTGGTTCACCACGCCCGCCGTGGGATTCGAAACCGCCACCACGTTGCCATCGCCATCGAAGTGGTAGAAGTATGCCGTACCATCCGCGGTCACTTTCCACAACAGGCCCAGCCCGTAGACATACCACGCGACGGGCGCGTTCGAGCCGTCCAATTCCATCACCACGCGAGGCACGGCGCCCGAAGGATCGTTGACCAAACGCCGGCCGGTCCCGTTGACCGTGCGCATGGAACGCAGGCCCGCGGAATCGTAGCTGTACGATGTCGAGGTGTCCGCGTTGAAGCTCTGCAAGCGCCCCAGCGCGTCATAGCCCAGGGTGACATTGCGCGATCCCTGAATCGCCGTCAGGTTGCCGCGCGCGTCGTACTGGTATGTCTGGCCATCGCTGCGGCTCACCGGATGGTTGGCCGCGTCGAGCGTGAACGAGTACGCGGCAATCGTGACCTTCGTGGTGTTCGGCTCGAGCGCGCTCACCGCGGTGCGGTTGCCGTTGGCGTCCAGCGTGTAGCGGTAGCCGGCCACCGGCGATCCATCCGGGCCGGTGCTCACGATGGCGCGCAGGCGGCGGCCGGCATCGTATTGGTAAATCGCGACCGGTCCGCCCGAGACGCTCACGCTCACGGGCCAGCCGGCCGCATCGTAACGGTAGAGCGCGAAATTGCCGAGCCAATCCGAAACCATGCTCAGCCGATGCGCATGGTCGTAGCCGTAAGTGACGGTCTTTCCTCCGGGCAGCGTCATGGCCGTCAATTGCCCCGCGCCGTCGTACTGATACCCCACCTGGTTGCCGAACGAATCGGTGTAGCTCACCAGGCGATTGAGGCTGTCGCGCTCAAAGCCGGAGAGGTCGGGCGCGGCGGCTTTCAGCACCGTGCCGCCCGGATCGGTGCGCGCCGAGACGTTGGCCGCGCCGTCGTATTGATACGTCCACGTGCCGTTCAGCGCGTCGATGAACGTGGTGAGCAGTCCGTCGCTGTTGTACTGGTAGCTGGTCTTGTTGCCCAGGCCGTCCGTGAGGCTGGCGATCAGCCCCGCGGCGGAGCGCGTAACGGCCGCGCCGCCGCCGGCCGGATTCTGCACCGCGGCCGGGTTCCCGGAGGCATCGTACTTCAGCGTCCAGACGTTTCCGTTGGGATCGGTGATGTGGGCCGGCGCCGCGGCTCCCGAGTAGTCCGCCGACCAGCGGTTGCCCGCGGCATCGGTGGCGCCGGTCAAGTTGCCATTCGCATCGTAGGTGAACTTGGAAGTCTCGCCCGAGCCGTTCACGGTGGAGATGCGGCGGCCCGCCGAATCGTAGCTATAGGAAACCGTGTTGCCGTTGGCATCGGTAACCGAGAGCAGCAACCCGGAAGCATTCGACACGTACAGGGTGGCGTCGCCGTTGCTATCCGTGAGGCGGATCTGGTCCGGCGTTTCAGGGATGTCGTACTTGCGTACGGCGCCATCGGCGGTGGTGACGCTCGCCACGGCGGTATACCCGGGATCGCCGCTGTACGCGATGGCGATCGATCCGATGCCGGCGAGATTGCCCGAATCGTCATACTGATAGGCCATCGCCTGGCCGTTGGCATTGGTCTGCCCGGTGAGGCGCCCGCCGCTCGAATAGGTGTAGCTCACGGTGCGGCCCGCCGAATCGGATACGGACGCGATGTGGCCGCTGCCGTCATAGGAGAACTGCAGCAAGCGTCCGCGATAGTGGGCCGCGGTGAGATTGCCGGAGCTGTCGTAATCCAGGGAGACGCGTGTGGCGCCAGGATCCTGGATCGCCGCCAGGCGGCCACTCGCCGCGAAGATCCGGGCCGATATCGACCCGGGACTGCGCAACGTGTAGGTGCCATCGCTGTTCCTGGTGAGCGTGTCGGTGGTCGCGGTGACCGCGAAGAATCCGCCGCCCGCGGCCGCGGTGGCGAACCGGTCGATGCGGCCCGAGCCGCGCCGCAGCATCAGGCTGCCATCCGGATCGGGCGTCAGGCTGTCGCCGATATTGAACGACCAGCCCACGCCGAACGGTCCGGCGTGCGTGTCGTCCTGGTTGAACGAGCGATCGAGCGAGAACCCGGGCGATGGCCCTCCGAACGTCAGGTCGGTTACCTTGAGGTACAGGGTCAGGTTGGATGCATTGACGAAGACGCTGGGCGAAACCGCGTCGTACGCGGTGAACCGGTTCTCGGCGGGACCTCCGAATCCGGGCTGCGCGCAGTCACGACAGGCGGCGCGCATCACTGTCGCAAGAAGAAAAAGCGAAAAGCAAAGCCTGCACCTGTGAAAAATCACACACCTCTATCATCCAGGGTACCCGATCGCGTCGCGAAGTCCACTCCCCCACGGGGATTTACCGGTTCTAAGTGAGTACCATCCGGACCAGCGTTGGGGTGCTTTTGCGAGTCTCGAAACCCGCTCCCTCACGGTCGCGGCTCTGAAGGCCGATGCCGTAATGACTGTGTAGCCTCCGGCGCCCTCGAAACCCGCTCCCTCGTGATCGCGGCTCTGAAGCGGAGCCGGGCCAGAGGGCACACCGTGGAGCGTAGAACACTGGCCCCGCACCGGGACGGTACAATGGGACTTCCAGTTTCCCGAATGCCCAAGCGAATCGCTATCGTGGAAGACGAGGACGAGTTGGCCGCGCTCATCGATTACAACCTGAGCCGGCAGGGCTATCAGACCCAGCTTCTGAACGGCTCCAAGGGCACTCTCAAAACCTTGGAACAGGCCAAGCCGGACCTCATCCTGCTGGACGTCATGCTTCCCGAGGTAGACGGCTTCGAGTTGTGCCGGTTGATCCGCCAGTCGGCCGTGCTGGGCCGGACCCCGGTCCTGTTTCTCACCGCGCGATCGGACGAGGTGGACCGCGTGCTGGGCCTCGAAATCGGCGGCGACGACTACATGACCAAGCCCTTCAGCCCGCGCGAGCTGATCGCGCGCGTGAAGGCCCACCTGCGGCGCGAGGAGATGGATAACGAGCCGCCCGCGCTATCCATCGGCCCCTTCCGCCTGGACCGCACGTCGCGCCGCGTCTACCTGGCGGAGCGCGAGCTTTCCCTCACCTCCACCGAGTTCAACCTGCTGGAATTCTTCCTGAATCATCCGGGCCGCGCCTACAGCCGCGACCAGCTTCTGGAGTCCGTCTGGGGCGAGCAACGCTACGTCACGCCGCGCACCGTGGATGTCCACGTCCGCCGCTTGCGCGAACAGATTGAAGAACAGCCGGACAGCCCGCGCTACCTGACGACCGTGCGCGGTTTCGGCTACCGCTTCGAGGAGCCCGCTTGACCGGCAGGATTTTTCTCAAACTGATCGCGGGCGTGTTCTGCGTGCTGCTGCTGGCGTTGGTCACGGTGGACTACACTGCCAGCGAAGTGGCGCGCGATGCCAACATCCAGAACCTCATCCAGCAAGTGGCGGAGAAAGGCCGGATGTTGGCGGTGTCGGCGCCGGATCCCGCGGCGCTGGGGGTCGAACAGGCGCGCAAAATGGCCAGCGCCGCCGGCGGCCGGATCACGGTGGTGCGGTCCGACGGCAAGGTGCTGGTGGATTCCGAGGCGGATGCCGCCCGGATGGAGAACCACCGCACCCCCGACCGCGCGGAGCTGGTGAAGGCATTCGGCGGCGAGGTCGGCTGGAAGATCCGGCACAGCGCCACCATCGGAATCGACTTTCTGTACGTGGCGGTTCCCATTGCGGGCGGCGCCATCCGGATTGCCGTGCCGCTTTCGGAGATCGAGCGCCAGGCCGCCCGCGTACGCGTAAAAATCCTGGGCAGCACTGCGCTGGCGTTTCTGCCGGCGATTGCCATTGCGGCCGTGTTTTCCCGCTGGATCTCGCGGCGCTTCGCGGCCATCATGGCGCACGCCGGCGAGCTGGCGCGCGGCAACTTCCGCGCCCGCCTGGCGCGCCCCGGCAAAAGCGAGTTCGGACAGCTCGGCGAAACGCTCAACGAGCTTTCCGAGAATCTGCAAAGGACCGTCGAGCAGCTCCAGCGCGAGCACGCCGAGTTGGAGCGCGTGGAGCGCGTGCGCAAGGATTTCGTGATCAACGTATCGCACGAGCTGCGCACCCCGCTGGCTTCCATCCAGGGATATACCGAGACCCTGATCGACGGCGCGCTGAGCGATCCCCAGTACAACATGCGCTTTCTGCAGATCATCCGCCACAACGCCGAGCGCCTGGCGCGCATCACCGAGGACCTGTTGACGCTGTCGCGCATCGAGCAGCGGCGCCAGAAGTTCGAGTTCGAGCCGCACCTGGTCAACGGCCTGCTGCACGAGGCCGTCGAATCCATCCGGCCCATCGCCGCGAAGAGCCACCTGCAGCTCGACCTGGAGCCCGCGCCGGCGGATTCGGAGGCCTGGTGCGACAGCGAGGCCGTGTCGCAGATTCTCAGCAACCTTCTCGACAACGCCATCAAGTACACCCCGGAGGGCGGCCGCATCACGGTAGGAGCGCAGCCGGCCGGAAGATTCATGGAGGTGTACGTGCGCGATACCGGCATCGGCATTCCTCCGGAAGAGCAGCCGCGCCTGTTCGAGCGTTTCTATCGCGTGGATAAAGCGCGCTCGCGCGAGCTGGGCGGCACCGGGCTGGGCCTTTCGATCGTCAAGCACCTGGTGGCCGCGCACCACGGGTCGACCCGCGTGGAAAGCCGCCTCAACCAGGGCTCGACCTTCTATTTCACGCTCCCGGCGGACGAATCGGCACTCGGAGAAGAGCAGCTTAATCCCGAATTCACCGCTCCTTAACGGTTCTGTAACACGGGCACTGGTAAGTTGAGGCCAGAGCCCTCATGAAAAAAATTCTTCTGATCGAAGACGACGCAGACCTCTTCTCGCTGCTGAAGTACAACCTCGAGAAAGAGGGTTTCTCGCTGACCGGATTGCAGACCGGAAAAGGCGCGCTGGAGCTGTGCCGGCAGGTGCGCCCGGACCTGATCCTGCTCGACATCATGCTGCCCGATTCCGACGGCCTCGATATTTGCAAAGGCATCCGCAAAGATCCGGACCTCGCCTCGACGCCTATCATTTTTCTGACGGCGCGAGCCTCCGAGACGGACCGCATCGTGGGCCTCGAGATCGGCGCCAACGATTACGTGGTGAAACCGTTCTTCGTGCGCGAGCTGGTGGCTCGCATCAAGCTGCAGTTTCGCAATCAGAACGCGCCCGCGCGGGTGCTGGAGTCGGGCGGCCTGGAACTGGATCCCAGCAGCCGGCAGGTTCGCCTGGGCGGTACGCCGCTGCAGCTTACCGCCACGGAGTTCCGCCTGCTGGAGTTTCTGATGAGCCGCCCGGGAGTGGTCTTCAGCCGCGAGCAGTTGCTCAACGCCGTGTGGGGCCAGGACCGCGCCATCACCGACCGCGCCGTGGACGTCTACGTACTGCGCCTGCGCCAGAAGATCGAATCCGACCCCGGCAGTCCGATTCTGATCCACTCGGTGCGTGGGTTTGGATACACTTTCGAGCCGCGGCGGGCGATGGCGGGAGTGTAGTGTCTTGTGGGGCGGACCCCTGGGCCGTTCCTCCCGTCGTCTCGGCGGTGTGATTTGCGGGTGCTTAACCGATGTGGGGATTTCGCGGCCCGGTCCGGGAAACCGCTCCCTAACGGGGTGCCCTCTGGGCCCGGCTCCGTTGCGGTTGTGCTGATTTCAGCGTGGGTTACAGAACCGCGATCTTCAGGGAGCGGTTGGCCAGGCTCAGCTTCCCCACATCGGTTAAGCACCCGAGATTTGCCAGTCCCCCGCCCATTTTGGAATCGGATTATCCTATTCATAGGATGTATGCTCTTTCCAAGATCCTGCTGCCGGTGGACTTCTCCGAACGCTCGGTGGGCGCTGCCCACTATGCCAACCTGGTGGCCGCCCGATTCCATTCCGATCTGACGGTTCTGCACGTCCAGACTCCCCCTCAGATGGAAGCCGCGCTCGATACCGGCGGTTCCATGCTGGCCGAGTTGTATCGCGATCGGTCCTCCCAGGTCTCGGAGGAGCTTGACCGGTTCGTGGCCGCGCAGTTGCCCGGGCTCAACGTTCAGTGCGTGCTCCTCGAAGGCGATCCCGCCCCGAAGATCGTCGAGTTCGCTCGCGATTGGGCCGCCGGCCTGATCGTCATGCCCACACACAGCTATGGTCCGTTCCGCCGTTTCCTCCTGGGTTCCAACACCGCCAAAGTACTGCACGATGCCCAATGCCCCGTATGGACCGGCGTCCACCTCCTGGAGCCGCCCCCTGCGGATTCCATTCCTTTCCGCAACATTCTGTGCGCCATCGATCTGGGCCCGCAAAGCTCCAGGACCCTGTGCTGGGCGGCTCAGTTCGCGCTGCATTTTGGCGCCCGCCTGGTGCTGGTTCATGCCACCGGACCGTCCCCCGAGCCGGGCGACAGTTCCGAGGCGGGCTGGCAAACCGGCATGCGGGAAGCTGCCGAGGCGGAGTTGCAGCGCCTCCTCGAATTCGTGCACGCCGAAGCCGATATCATCGTCGAAAGCGGCGATCCCGCCAAAGCGATCGGCGCAGCCGCCGAACGGATTCCCGCGGACCTGCTGGTCATCGGACGCGGTTCCGCTGCCGGCGTCTACGGCCGCTTGCGCACCAACGCCTATGCGATTATCCGGATGTCGGTTTGTCCGGTAGTTAGTGTGTGAACCGCCGGCATGATAAATTGCATAGCGTGGATGCCCGCACCATTTACCAGGTTCTCGAAGAAGCCGCACGCGCGTTCGGCGACGCTCCGGCTCTGCATCAGCCCGGCCCTTCCGGCTATATCACCTACTCCTGGAAGCAGTACCTGCAGGCAGTCGGGGAGATCGCTGCCGGATTGCGCTCCCTCGGCATGGCGCGAGGCGACGTCGTCGCGCTGAACTCGGAAACGCGCCTGGAATTCTACCTGGCCGATCTCGGCATCATGGCGAATGGCTCCATCGCGGCCGCATTGTACCCCAGTTACCCGCCCAAAGACCTGGTGCGAACACTCGCCGCTTCGGCCGCGCGCGCCGTCTTCGTCGAAGATCCTCAGACTCTCGCGAAATTGCGCGGCGCGCCGATCGAGCATTGGATTCTCCTGACCGGCACGGCCGAAGGTGCGATCACCCTCGAGGCCCTTCGGGAAAAAGGACGCGACGCGCTGGCACGCGATCCGGAGCTGCTGGCGCATTTGCGGTCCGAAGTGCGCCCGTCCGATACCGCCATCCTTTATCTCACCTCCGGCGCAACCGGCGAACCGAAGATGGCTCTCGTCACACACCAGGCCATCGTATCCAACATCGACATGGGTCCCGCCGTGCTGCCCATCGGCCCACAGGATTCCACCGTGGCGTTTCTGCCTTCGGCCCACATCGCGCAGCGCGTGGTGATCGAACTGTTGCCCATCCGCATGGGCATGCCGGTGACGTTCTTCGAGAGCCTCATGAAGCTGCCGCAGGATATCCGCAAGGTGCGGCCAACCATGCTGCTGGCGCCGCCGCGCATGTGGGAGCGCATCTACTCCACCATCTGCGCGGAGCTGCGCAAGCGGCCTGCGGCGGCGCGCAAAGCGTTCTACGGCGGCCTGGCCCTCTCCCTGGCGGCCGGACGCTACCGTCGCGAGGGCAAGAAAGTCCCCTGGCGCATCCGCGTTCCCCTCAAGGCAGCCGACCGCGTTCTGTTCAGCAAGGTCCGCGCGCGCTTCGGCGGGAAGCTTCGCATCGCGGCCTCCGGAGCCGCGCCGCTCAGCAAGGACCTGGCGGAATTCTACGAGGCCGTCGGCATGCCTCTGATCGAAGGCTACGGCCTCACCGAAGGCGGCGTGGTGTGCCTCAATCCGCTCGACCATCCCAAGGCGGGCAGCATCGGCAAGGTCTTGCCCGGCTTCGAAGTGCGCTTCGCTTCCGACGGTGAGCTGCTGGTGAAGGGCCCCTGCCTGTTCTCCGGCTATCTGAACGACGTCGAGACCACTGGCGAAGTGCTGCGCGACGGATGGCTTCACACCGGCGACGTGGCCTATGCCGATAGCGACGGCTACATCTTCATTACCGGCCGCAAGAAGGAGTTGATCGTTTCCTCCACCGGGAAAAAAATCTATCCTTCGCGCGTCGAGAGCCTGTTCAAGATGGAGCCGCTCATCAGCCAGGTGCTGCTGGTGGGCGATCGCCTGCCCTACCTGACCGCGCTGTTCACCATCAACAGCGCCAACGCCGAAGGCCTCAAGGGCATGGACCAGTGGAAGGGGCGCGCCGCCTCGGAGATCGCGCAGGCTCCGCCGGTGCTGGCCGAAATCCAGAAGACGGTGGCGCGCGTGAACAAACAGCTCGCGCCCTTCGAACAGGTGCGCAAGTACCGCATTCTGGCCCGCGACTTCTCCATCGAGGAGGGCGAGCTGACCGCCACCATGAAGGTGCGGCGCACCAAGGCCATGGAGAATTTCAAGGAGGACATCAACGAGCTTTACGCCGGCCGGGAATGAGTAGCACAGGCATTCCTGCCTGTGTGCGACTCACATCCGAACAGGAACGCCGCATTCAATCCCTCGTGGGCTCCCGGCTGTACAGCTCGCCGGAGGACGTACCGGATGCCGCGCTCGCCGCCGTCGAACAGCAGGCGACTCCCGACCTCGAGGGATCGCAAGAGGAGCAGGAGGCGCTTCTTCGGGAGGGCCTCAATTCCGGCGAGCCTGTCGAAGCCGATGACGCTTTCTGGAATCGCTTGATGGTGGAAACCGACCGGATGGTGGCCGAACATCGGGCGCGATGACCGTCGTCCAACTCGGCGGCTGGGCCTGAAGCTTCACTTCTGCGCCGAGCGCGTACACCACTTCCGCCAGAGTCCGGACCGTCATGTTCGCTCTGCCGCTCAGCAGTTGCGTCACCCATGGGCGAGATTTGTTCAATCGCCTTGCCAAATCGGCCTTGCTGAGATTCTGTTCTGCCATGAGCCTGGCAATCACTTCCGAGGCTTCAGCGACGAGTGCCTCGACAGCCAGGAGTCTCCGGAATTCCGGGTCTTCCATCAGACCTGCATGCCGCGTCTTCATCGCTTTGTCTTCCCCACGATCGTCAACTTGGTCTGGGCCTGATCCTCTTCGTAGATCCGCCAAGCCCGCGCGATCTCTTCCTTTGGTGTCTTGGCCTTCTTCTTGATAAAACCATGCGTGATCAGAATCAGTCCACGCTCATTTTTCGCATACGCAAACGGCATGCGGATATGGAAGGACTTGAACTCGAACAGCCCGCCGCGCAGGTCCCCAAACTTCTCTGGGTTGAAAAACTTTCCGTGGTCACCGGCAATCCGAAAGAGGGCCATCAGTTTCGCCTTATCTAGCTGAGCCAGCCCGTCAAAGAACTCGCAGCCGGGGTACGCGCCGCATTGCTCCCTCGCGAATGCAATCGCGAACACCGCTCCTTGGTAGGCTACCTTCCGTGTCATTCATCGAGACCATGTTAAGCTATAACTTAACAGCTTTGCAAGCCCTTTTTGCGCCGCGGATAAGCAGCCATCGGCGAGCGGCGCTCAACTCCCGCGACGCTGCCTTAATTCAGTTCAGCACCCATGGGGTGTCCGCCCCACCAAGCCTCTCACGGCCGCCGCTCCAACTCCTCCAGCAGAATCGAGAGCCGCGGCGCCACTTCCGTGCGGCCGCCAAAGCGCACCGCGTTGTAAGTGGCCGTAAACTCTCCGACGGCCAGCCCCATCTCCGTAGAGGAGAGCGAGGCCGCGAACTCCGCGGGAGTGAACCACGCGGGCTTGTGATAGCCCCGGCGCTTCATGACGTGCAGCATACGCTGGTAAAGCAGCGTCGCGTCGCCCGCGCTCGCCTGTCCCCGGCGCACGCGCTGGACTCGCAGGCGAATGTGGAATAGACGGACCAGCGGCGGGCCGGCCGCCAGGATCCAGAACCCGAACACCAGAAAAACCACGATGCGGATTCGATTGCGCCCGATCCATCCCGTGGCGTGGCTGAGCCAGTCCGATTGGAATCCGCTCACCGAATCGAACCAGCGCAACCCCATGCGGCGGGCGCCCTGCTGCAGTTGGTCGATCAACGAGCCCTGCTGGCCGGAATCGTACCCCACCACCCACTGCTTCCAAAAAGTTTCAGCCGCATCCAGGTACAAGTCGAGCTTCGTAAACAGCGCCAGCGACGCCGAGCCGGGGTCGGGCGGCGTGGGGTCGAACGTCGTCCAGCCATGGCCGGGAATCCAGGCCTCCACCCAACTGTGCGCGTCCGACGCCCGCACCAGCCACAACTCCGAGATGGGGTTGTAGGTTCCGCTCTGGAACCCGGTGGCCAGCCGGGCCGGGATCCCCAGGGTCCGCAGCATCACGGTCATCGCCGAGGCGAAGTATTCGCAATGGCCTTTCTTGCGCGTGAAGAGGAAGTACGCCAGCGGATCGGCCACCTCGTGGCTCGGCAGTTCGAGCGTGTAGCCGAAGCTGGTGCGCAAATAGTGTTCCATGGCGCGCGCCCGCTCCAGATCGGTGGCGTCGCCCGCCGCCACCCTTTGTGCCATTTGCGGAATTTTCGCGTCCAGCACCGGCAGTTGCAGATAGCGCTCCCGGTCGGCCAGCGGGAGGATGGGGGTGGGAAACCGCACTGGCGCCGTCTCGGGCGGCTCCTCGAGCAGGCTGTATGCCTCGTAACGGAATCCCTGCGGTGGACGGACGGCCGGCGGCAGCCGGTAGTTGCCGCCCTCCGTGCGGTTCAGGCGGTCGACGTGGAGGTACATAATCTTCTCGGGGATTCCCGCGAAGAAGAGGGCGTCGGTATCGAGTTCATCGTACTCCACGTTGTAGCTGATGCCGCGGCCGATGGGCCGCCCGCCGGGAGGTTGCAGGTCGGCCTGCCCGTTTTCCACCGCGATCGGCTGCCTCGCGGCGCTGGGGTTGGACCAGCGCTTGCCGTCGAAATCCACCAGTGTTCCACCGCGCCACTTGAGACCGCCCGGCGAATCGGCGCTGATGATGCTGATGTGCATCACCGGCCGCGACAGGTTCTTGATCTCGCCAATCTCCCCCAGATTCACCTGGTTGGTGAAGCCGGGAATGTGAATGCGATGCGAGATGAGGCGCGAAAACGCAGCGTCTGCGGTGCGCGGCAAGAGGAAAAACAGCCCCGCGGTGAGCGCCAGGATGCCCGCCGTGACCAACACCGATAGCGCCGCCAGGCGGGTGTGAAAGCGTCTGAGCCCTCCGCGCGCCGTGGCCGGCGCCTTGTTCATGGAACGGCGGATTTCGCCCGAGGTCAACGTGGCCATGGCGAAGAGCAGGTACAGCGCCAGGAACACGAAAAAGTTGAAGTTGATGGACAGGATGGCGGCGGCCAGCAGCTCCAGAAAAGCGATCGCCGCCGTGTAGAGATGGTCGCGATTGCTCCGGGCGGTCAGAATCTTCATCACCGCCAGGAAAAACACCAGGTGCACGGTGGCCGGCAGGAACTCCCGCGACAGCAGGAAATAGTCGGCCAGGTAGAAACCCGTGTAGCCGATCGTGATGAGCGTAGAGGCGCGCTCGGAGATCTCCAGCCGCACGAACCCGTAAATCAGCAGGCCGCGCAGCAGCAGTCCCGCCGCGGTGAGCATGATGGTCGCGGTATCCAGGTATCCCGATCCGGCGACCGCCAGGTAACCGCTGGCCACCAGCCCGAGCAGCGAGAACTGGAAAAAGCGCTCGACGGAGGCGTGTCCCCGGACCCCGGCGCTTGCTTCCGGACGCGGCATACTTCATTCTACCCGGCCCAGGCTACACTGATAAGATCCATGGAGAACGAAACCATCGGGCTCCTGGTGCACGCGGTTGGCCGGACCGGAGTTCTGCACCAGTTGACCGGAGTGATCGCGCGGCACGAAGGGGACATCTCAACCGTCGAGATCCTATCGAACCGTCCCGAGGAAGCCCGCACTTACTTTGAGGTGACTCTGCCCGGCGGCCCGGAGAAGTTGTTGGACGACCTGAAACAGTTGCCCATCGTGCGCCACGTGGAGCTGGTGAAAACCTTCCAGACGATCTACGGCAAGCGCGTCATCATCGCCGGCGGCGGCGCGCAGGTGGGCCAGGTCGCGGTGGGCGCCATCTCCGAGGCGGACCGCCACAACATTCGCGGCGAGCACATCTCGGTGGACACGATCCCTCTGGTGGGCGAGCAGAAATTGGCCGATGCCGTGCGCGCCGTGGCGCGGCTGCCGCGCGCGCGGGCGCTGGTACTGGCCGGCTCGCTGATGGGCGGCGACATCGAGACCGCGGTGCGCGAGGTTCGCCGCCAGGGACTGCTGGTCGTCAGTCTCAACATGGCGGGCAGCGTTCCGGAGGCCGCCGACCTGGTGGTGACCGATCCGGTGCAGGCCGGCGTGATGACCGTGATGGCGGTGGCCGACACCGCCAAGTTCACCGTGGACCGGTTGAAGCGGCGGGTGTTTTGACTGCGGCGATTTCGCAGATGGCAAGGTGCTACATTCGGTAGGGAATCCATGGCGAAGCCTAACGCACGTCTGGTGCTGGAAAACGTCGGGCCGATTCGTCGGGCGGATGTGTCTTTCGCCGACCTGACCGTCCTGATCGGACCCCAGGCCACGGGCAAGAGCCTGTTCCTCCAGTTCCTGAAGCTTGCTTTGGACTACAAACCGGTCGTCAAGACTCTTCTCGATTATGGACTCGATTGGAAAGACGAATTCAGATTTCTGGATCTCTACCTGGGGCGCGGAATGTCCGCGGTTTGGAGTACAAAGGGCAATGCGAAGAGCTGGTTCGAA
>Ga0209415_10006819_pt1 | contig 20163 bp, 13 predicted proteins | sample PeaSoiSIISIP2007_FD_187696 | JGI IMG/M metagenome (GOLD analysis project Ga0209415, IMG submission 187696) | Peat soil microbial communities from Weissenstadt, Germany - SII-SIP-2007 (SPAdes) (version 2) | ecosystem: Environmental > Terrestrial > Soil > Wetlands > Peat | place: Germany... | reverse complement strand
GCGAAGAACAAGTTGCCCGGATACGCGCTTCCGATGCTGCCGGCGCTGGCGATCGTGCTGGCGGTGGGGATCGAAAAAGCGGGCACGGCCGCACGCTGGTGGCTGATGGCTTGCGCGATGATGCTGGGCGCACTTCCCGCAATCGCGGCGGCACTGCCCGAAGCGCTGCTGTCGGGAGTGAGAAAAGCTCCGTTCGTGTTCGGACCCGGGTTATGGTTCATGCTGCCGGCGGCGCTGGTGTGGTGGCTCGCGTGGCGGGAAAGATCGAATCTGGCGATGATCGCCGCGGGGCTGAGCGTCGTTTTGGGTGTCGCTTATTTGAAAACGAAAACGTATCCGATCCTGGACGAGCGCGTTTCCGTGCGCGCGTTCTGGCGCGCGAGTCATCCGGCGGGAGCGTGCCTGGAAAACGTCCGGCGCGATTGGGAATACGGGTTGAATTATTACGCCGGGCGCGCGCTGCCGCAGTGCGGCGAAGCGGAGACGGGTCCTCGGATTATGGTCGTGGATCAGCGGCTAACGGTCCGCTAATGTGCCGTCCCAGTGCTCCAGCTAGTTGGGTTCCTTCTCACGGCGGGAGATTAACCGCTCCCTGCGGTCGCGGTTCATTTTAGACTTGCGGATGGCCATTATAGGCACGGCACGTAATGCTGCTAACGGACGCGCGTCGGGACCATTCTTAATCCGCCTGCGGCGCCGGATTCGTGATACTCGGCGTCCTGATTCACTTGCCAGACGTCGTACTGGCGGCGGCCTGCGATGATGTTGCGCGCCGTCAGCATCGCCGTCATCATGGCGTGATCCTGGTTGTTGTACTTGTGCATCCCGTTGCGGCCCACCAGGTGCAGGCCGGGGAAGCGCGATTCGATCTCGTCACGAACCACCGCGACGTGCTTGGAGTAATCGTCGTCGTAGACCGGATACGCCTTCGATTGCCGGATCACGCAGCCATCCGTGACCTGACCGGCGGAACACAAGCCGATTTTTTCCAATTCGCGCTTGGCCAGGTCGATCAGTTCCGCGTCGGGCATGTTCCAGGTCTGGTCGCCTTCGAAACAGAAATACTCAAGGCCGTAGCAGCAATATTTCGGATCGGGGACCATTTCGGGCGACCAGGATTTGTAATTCTGAATGCGCCCGACCTTCACCTTGGGGTCGTGGATGTAGATCCAGTTGTCGGCGAACAGATTCCGGTCTTCGAGAATCAGGCCGACGGTGACGAAATCGCGATATCGCAGGGACTGGGAAGCTGTGCGGGCGGCATCCGAGAACGCCGGTTCCACGATCGCGCCGAGCTCGCGGATGGGCATGGAAGAGATCACGTGCTCGCTCGAAAATTTTTCTGTTTTGCCATCCGGGTCCGTGGCGGTGACGGTCCAGGCGCGGTTTGCGTAGTCGTAACGGCAGCCGGTTACGCGTCGCCCCATGACGACTTTTCCGCCCATTTCCCGGACCTCCGCCGCGCAGCGTTCCCACATCATTCCGGGACCGCGCCGCGGGTAGCGAAACGTGTCGATCAGAGTCTTGATGACCTGGGAACGATCCTTGGGCCGGCGCGGCGGAAATACCGCGTTGCGGATCGCGGCGGCGAGCGACAGGCCTTTGATCCTCTGCGCCGCCCAATCGGCGGAGATCTCTTTGCAGTCCATCCCCCAGACTTTTTCGGTGTAGGTTTTGAAAAAAATGCTGAACAGGCGATGGCCGAACTGATTGGTCACCCAGTCTTCGAACGATTTCGGCGACGGGTGCGGCGCGATCTTCGCTTTCAGGTAAGACGAGACGCAGCGTGCCGATTCGAAGATTCCCAGCTTGCGGAGCGCTTCGGCTCCCACCAGCGGGTAGTTGAAGAATTTCCCGTTATAGTAAATCCGCGAGGAGCGCGGGCGGTCGAGCAGGTCGTCGCCCAGGATTTCGGTCCAGAAATCCTCGACCTCCTTGGATTTCGAGAAGAACCGGTGGCCGCCGATGTCGAAATGAAAGCCGCGGTATTTAACGGTCCGCGAGATGCCTCCGACATACGCCGGGTCCGCTTCCAGAACCGTTACGGGCAAGTCTTCTTTCGCCAGTAAGTAGGCCGCCGTCAGGCCAGCTGGCCCTGCTCCGATGATGATTGCTTTAGAGTCCATGAAATGGGGAGTTGTAAGAATATGGATCTGATTGGACCCGGATTGTTACTTTAACAGAGCTCGCTTGATATAATCGCGGATAAGAGTAGCGACCCGTTCTTCTTGCGCTCCTGGCGTCTTTCTCGCCTTCGAGCGCATCAAATGGATAACGTGCTGAATCTGAAGTGGGGTTTTTCGTTCGACGACCTGTATCGCCGCGACGGCCTGACACGGCTGGATGCGTCGTTCCTGGAACATCTGAAGGCCGCGGACGTACTTCTTTTCAATCAGTTGATGGATGCGCGAACGAATCCGCCGGATCGAAAAGCCGCCGCCGATTTGATCGTGAGCCTGGCGCCGCACGTGGAGGATTTTGTCGGGGAGCTGTTCGGGATCACCGCCGAAGTTCGCGATTTGCAGGCGAAACACAGCGCGCTCGAACCGCTGTATGCTCTGAAACGCAGATTCGTCCAGAAAAAGGCCATCAGCGGCGTGACTGCGGAGCAGGCCGCTGCGATCGACGGACCGGCCCTCGGCGCTGAGTTGGGCGCGCGGTTCAATGAACCGCTCACCGAACAGAGTTTCGTCACGCACGTTTCCCGATGGCTGGATGACGAAGCCGGGCACGCGGAGCAACTTGCGATCGCGCAGAAATATGCCGCGTGGGCGGCGCTCTCACCGGCCGGGCAGGCGGAACATCACCATGGTGTCCTGTTCCGGGTTCCTCATAAGCTCGACGTGAATCATCTGATTCCGGTAGAAACAGTCATGATCGACGGGATCGCCCGGCTGGCGCTTCCTGAGGAACGGCTGCGGCATCGGGAAGGATTCAAGCTCACCGACGCCGGCATGGATCTGACGGCCGCTCTCGACCAGGCGCATTACTGCATCAAGTGTCACAACCAGGGCAAGGATTCCTGCTCGACCGGTCTCAAGGAGAAAAACGGCGCTTTCAAGTTGAGCCCGTTCGGCGTCACGCTGGCTGGCTGCCCGCTGGAAGAAAAAATATCGGAGATGAATGTGGTGAAGCAGCGCGGCAACTCCATCGGCGCGCTGGCCATTGTCACCACCGACAATCCGATGGCTGCCGGCACCGGCCATCGTATCTGCAACGACTGTATGAAGTCCTGCATTTTTCAGAAGCAGGAGCCGGTGGATATTCCGCAGGTGGAAACGCGGACGCTGAAAGACGTTCTGGAGCTGCCCTGGGGATTCGAGATTTACAGCCTGTTGACGCGCTGGAATCCGCTGGATTTCAAGCGTCCCGTGCCGAAGCCGGAGTCGGGATACAAAGTGCTGGTGGTGGGCCTGGGGCCCGCGGGATTCACGCTTTCGCACCATCTGATGAACGACGGGCACACGGTGGTGGCGGTCGACGGGTTGAAAATTGAGCCTCTGGATCAAACCATTTCGGGCGTAAATCCGCTGGGCGAGCGGGTGCCGTTCCGGCCGATTCGCGACGTGAACGACCTGTACGAATCGCTCGACGATCGGGTGATGGCGGGATTCGGCGGCGTGGCGGAATACGGCATCACGGTTCGCTGGAACAAGAATTTTTTGAAGATCATCCGCCTGCTGCTGGAGCGGCGCGCGCAATTCTCGATGTTCGGCGGAGTGCGCTTCGGCGGAACGCTGACCGTCGACAGCGCGTTCGACCTGGGTTTCGATCACGTGGCTTTGTGCGCCGGCGCGGGGCGTCCTACTGTGATTCCGATGAAGAACGGACTGGCGCGCGGGGTTCGGCAGGCGTCCGATTTTCTGATGGCGCTCCAGTTGACCGGCGCGGCGAAAGCTAGCTCTGTCGCGAATCTGCAACTGCGCATGCCGGTGGTGGTGATTGGCGGAGGACTCACCGCGATCGATACGGCTACGGAATCTCTGGCGTATTACGTAGTGCAAGTCGAAAAATTTCTGACTCGATATGAAGCGCTGGCCGCGGAGGGGCACGACGTTCGCGCCGGCTGGAGCGCGGAAGAAAACGAAACCGCGGAAGAATTTCTAGCGCACGCGCGGACGATCCGAGCCGAAAAAGCCGTCGCGGCAGCTGAGGGCCGCCTGCCGGATCTGATCAAACTGCTGGATTCGTGGGGCGGCGTGACGATCGCGTACCGGCGCCGGATGATCGATTCGCCCAGCTACACATTGAATCACGAAGAAGTGGCGCTGGCGCTTCAGGAAGGGATTCGATTCGCGGAGAGTCTGACGCCGGAGTCGGTCGAAGTGGACCGATACGGGCACGCCGCGGCGCTGCATGTGAAGAACGCGTCTGGCGATTCGGTCAGGATGCCCGCGAAGGCGATCCTGGTAGCGGCCGGAACCCAGCCGAATACCGTGCTTGGCCGCGAGGATCCGCACAACGTGTTCCTGGACGGCAAATGGTTCCAGGCGGTGGACGAAGAGGGTCATCCGGTGAAACCGGAGCGCGTGGCCAAACCCGGGGCGCCGCGGGTTCTCATGTCGATTCGCAAAGACGGGTGCGCGATCAGTTTCTTCGGCGATCTGCATCCGTCCTATGCGGGCAACGTGGTGAAGGCGATGGCTAGCGCTAAGCAGGGATATCCGGTGGTGTCGCGGATCCTGGCGCGAACGCAGCCTTCTGACGCGAGTCTCGCGTCGTTGAATGGCGATTTGAGGGCCGTGGTCCACGAAGTGATCCGTTTGACGCCGACGATTGTGGAAGTGGTGGTGAAGGCTCCCATGGCGGCGCGCGCGTTCCGGCCGGGGCAGTTTTATCGTCTGCAAAATTTTGAAACCTTCGCGACTCGCGCGAACGGAACGTCGCTGGCGATGGAAGGGCTCGCGCTGACGGGGGCTTCGGTGGATCGACAGGCGGGATTGCTCTCGACCATTGTGCTGGAAATGGGCGGATCGTCGGATTTGTGCGCTCTGCTCAAGCCGGGCGAGCCGGTGATTCTCATGGGACCCACGGGAACACCGACCGAGACCCCCTCGCAGGAAACCGTGCTGCTGGTGGGCGGAGGGCTGGGCAACGCGGTGCTGTTCTCCATCGGCCAGGAACTGCGCGCCAGCGGATCGCGCACGATTTATTTTGCCGGGTACAAGAAGATCATCGATCGCTACAAGGTCGAGGAGATCGAAAAGGCGGCGGATGTAGTCATCTGGTGCTGCGACGAAGCCCCGGGATTCACTCCCGGCCGCGTCCAGGACAAAGCGTTTGTCGGAAACATCGTCGAAGCGATGGCCGCGTACGGCCGCGGCGATCTGCGTGGAACGTCGCTAGATACCGAAGAGGAGCCGGAGATTCCGCTCAGCTCGGTCGACCGTCTGGTGGTGATCGGCTCGGATGCGATGATGGGCGCGGTGGCGCGCGCTCGCCACACCACACTGGCGCCGTTTCTCAATCCGAATCACAAGGCGATCGGGAGCATCAACTCGCCGATGCAGTGCATGATGAAAGAGATCTGTGCGCAGTGTCTGCAACTGCACAAGGATCCGGCAACGGGTGAAGAAACGGTGGTCTTTTCCTGCTTCAATCAGGATCAGTCGCTCGATTCGGTTGACTGGGGCAATCTGCGCACTCGTCTGTCCCAAAACGGCGTGCAGGAGAAGCTGACCAAGCAGTGGGTCGACCGGTGCCTGCGCCAGATCGGCGCGCGGCAGGAACTGGTTACGCAGTAGAGGTCCTGGGTCTCTCTCTTTTGATTACCCGCATTTGCGGGTAGCGGCCAAATGAATTCTCGTTCCTTTGGAAAGAAAAAAACTCCCATCGCTACCATTTCCCGGATTCGCTAATTTTTGGCCTTCCAGTTTCAGGAAAAAAACACCGCAACCTCATAAAAGTGAAATACTTCTTGACACGGTAAGCTCTCGCGCCATAGAATCGACCAATCGGACTTTTTGTTGACGAAATCGACCAGGGGTAAGGTCGGTCTGTTGTTGGGCAACGCAAATTAAACATGAAATCCAGGGAGGTAGGCTACATGAGATCGGGCTCTAAGCTCAATCATGCGGGTATTGTTTCCATTTTGTTCACAATCGCGGTCGCGCTGTGCGTGGGGGCGATTCTCAGCCTGAGCGCGACTCCCGCAATGGCGCAGTCGTCGTCGGGTACGATCAGCGGTCAGGTCACCGATCAGCAGAACGCGGTGATCGCCGGCGCCGAGATCCGAGTGGTAGATCCGAGCACGAACAGCGTGCGCACGGGCACCTCGAACGAAGTCGGCCGCTATACGATCGTGAACGTTCCGCCTGGAACTTATGACATCACGGTGAGCAAGTCGGGCTTCACGGCTTCGAAGCTGAGCGCGCAGAAGGTCGACGTTGGCGAAGTGCTGACGTTGAACGTGGCGCTGCAAGTCGGCGCGACTACCACGACGGTTGAAGTGCAGGCGACCGCAGGCGCGGAACTGCAGACCTTGAACGCGACGGTAGGCACGACGATCACGAATGAGTCGTTGAACCTGATGCCGAACCTGGGCCGCGACGCTTCGACGCTATCGGTTCTTCAGGTGGGCGTGTCGCTCGCCGGGAACGTGGCGGGCGCAGCGACCGATCAGAATGGATTCTCGCTGGATGGCGTGAACAACAGCGACGACATGGCGGGCAACAATACGACTTACACGGTCGGAAACGGATTCAGCGGAAATGGATCCACGGGTGGCACGCCGACGGGCGCGATGCCGACGCCGATCGAGAGTATTGAAGAGTTCAAGGTCGGAACGACCGGGCAGACAGCGGATTTCAACGCCGCAGCCGGCAGCCAGGTGCAGATGGTGACCAAGCGCGGAACCAACGCGTTCCACGGCGCGCTGTATGAGTTCTATTTCGCCAACGACGTCGGTGCAGCGAACCTGTGGAAGAGCAATCACACTGCGGATCCTCAGGCGGGGCTGCCTTACACACCGCTGCCATCTACGCATCGCAACCGTTTCGGCGGCGCGTTCGGCGGGCCGCTGACCCCGAAGTTCTGGGGCGGCAAAACCTACTTCTTCGCGAACTACGAAGGCATGCGCTATCCGAACGTGCAGACCTTTGAAAAAGGCACCCCCACGCTGCTGATGCGCAACGGCGTCATCCAGATGAACAACAGCGCCGGCGCGTTGACGGCTTACAACCTGAATCCCTTCCCGGTGACGGTTGCCGGCACCACCTATCAACCCGCGCAGTGCGGCGGCGGACCTTGCGATCCGCGTGGTATTGGTTTGAGCCCAGCGATTCAGAAGATCTGGAACACCATGCCTCTGCCGAACGATCCTTCCTATACGACCGGCAGCGCGACGACTGGATATGTGGACGGTATCAACTCGCAGGGCTACCTGAGCAATGGGCTGGCACTGCCGCAAACTTCGAACTTTATCGTCGGTCGCATCGACCATGATTTCGGCGAAAAGTGGAAGTTCATGTCCAGCTACCGGTATTACACCTTCAGTCAGTTGGTTTCCACCCAGGTGGACATCGGCGGCGTGTTGTCGGGTGCGACGCAAGGTAATCCGAAGTCCTTCGCTCCTCGCCCGGTGAAGCCGTCCTTCTGGTCGGCCGGTTTGACGACTACCCTGACAGCGAATATCACCAACGATTTCCGTTTCGGCTATCTGCGCAACTACTGGCTGTGGTCGACGCAGGCCGGTCCTCCGCAGTTCGCGGGATTGGGCGGCGCTGTGGAAATCGGCGGCGAGAGTCTGGCCGGTTCGCTGATCCCTTATAACGTTGACTCGCAGGACGTTCGCCAGCGGTTCTGGGACGGACACGATTACAACATCAACGACAGCATCAGCCACCTGCACGGGAACCACTTGTTCCAGTATGGCGGCAGCTATCTCCGCATCTTCGACTATCACGGGCGCAATGACAACGGCGTCGGAATCGACACGTCGCCGACGTACCAGGTGGGCGGCACCAACGTCAATGCCGCGGCTTACACGCTGCCGAACGGCGCTGCCACTAGCAACGCGAGTACCTATCCGATCATGTTCAACGAGATTACGGGTCTGGTGAACCAGACGCAGGTGATGTACACACGCAGCGGATCCAGTCTGGCTCTCCAGCCGGTCGGCACACCCGGATTCGATCAGAGCATCATCCCGACCTACGAACTGTATGCTTCCGATACGTGGCACTTGAGGCCCAGCTTGACCCTGACGTACGGCTTGTCTTGGGGAGTCTCGATGCCGCCGCACGAGATCAACGGTAAGCAGGTCGATATGCTGAATGCGGCCACCGGACAGCAGATCGAGATTCAGCAATACATGAACGCGAGACAGCAAGCGGCGCTGGCAGGCCAGGTTTACGAGCCGCAGATTTCCTTCGAAACGACGAATAACCTAAAAGCGCAGTATCCCTACAATCCGTTCTATGCCGGATTCAGCCCGCGCGTTTCGCTGGCCTGGAATCCGAAGTACGGGAGCGGCTTGATGGGTAAATTGTTGGGCGACGGCAAGACCGTAATTCGCGGCGGCTATGCCCGCATCTATGGCCGTCTCAACGGCGTGGATTTGTTGCTGGTGCCGCTGCTCGGCCCCGGTATTCTCCAGGCCGTCTCATGCACCATTCCGACGATTACGGGAACCTGCGGCGCAGGGACTCCGGCGACCGGTTTCCGAATTGGACCGGACGGCCTGACCGCTCCGCTTCCGACGACCACGGCAACTCTGCCGCAGCCGTTCATTCCGGGCGCCGTGCAGAACGGGGTTCAGAATGTTGCGGCGGCGGACGGCTCGCTGCTCGATCCGAACGAGAAGCCGAACCACTCCGACGAAGTGAATATCACGATCCAGCGGTCCCTGTCGTCGAAGCTGCTGGTTGAGGTCGGATACATCGGACGCAAGATTTCCAACGAATTCCAGGAGATCAATCTGGACGCCGTTCCGTACATGACCACCTTGGGCGGCCAGAGCTTCGCCCAAGCCTACGCCAATGTCTGGAATGAACTGTGCGGCGGCACGGGACCGGTATGCTCCTCGCCGAACCAGTCGGCCGTGACCGCGCAGCCGTTCTTTGAAGCGGCGATGGGCGGCTCCGGCTCGGCATATTGCGCCGGGTTCGCGAACTGCACCGCGGCAGTCGCGAAGAATGAGGCGACCAACATCGCCACGGCGAAAGCATATCAAGTCTGGGTCGACATGGCCCAAAGCACGAAAGCGGGCTGGACGCTGGGGCGGACCCTTCTGGCGCAGACGGGCGCCGGCCAGCAGCTCACCGGCGCTTTCGACTTTATCAACTCGCTGGGACACGGCAACTACAATGCCGGGTTCGTTTCCTTCACGGCGAAGGATTGGCACGGGCTGACGGCCCGCTCCAACCTGACCTATGGCCGCGCGCTCGGAACCGGAAGCGTGGTTCAGGCCAGCAGCTCGATCACTGTTCCGAATCCGTACGACTTCAATAATTTCGGAAGCTACGGGACGCAGCCTTTCGACATAAAGTTCACCTACAGCCTGTTGATGCTGTACCAGGAGCCGTGGCTCAAGTCGCAGAAGGGTGTGGTCGGTCATATCCTCGGTGGGTGGACGCTGGCTCCGCTGTTCACGGCCCGCACCGGCCAACCGCTGCGCGTAAACGACGCCACTAGCGGCGAAGGTTTCGGCGAAATCTACTCTGGGCAGACGGCTAACTACGAGAATGCCGTAGCGTACGCGCCGTTCACCGGAGGAAACTCTTACAACTACAATGTCGTGAAGGTCACTGGCACCGCCAATCCGAATAGCGTGGCGACCAGCGGCACCACCGGCGTGAACCTGTTCGCAAATCCGATCGCGGTGTTCAACGAGTTCCGTCCGCCGGTGCTCGGGCTCGACACGAGCACGGGCGGCTACGGACCGATCCGCGGGTTCGGGTTCTGGAACCTGGACGCGACGCTCTCGAAGGACTTCCGGGCAACGGAGCGCATCGGCGCAACGTTGACGATTCAGTTCGTAAACGTGCTGAATCACTTCGTTCCGGCCGATCCTACGGTCAGCCTCGCTTCACCGAGTTCGTTCGGTGTGGTCACCGGCCAGTACACGCAGCCGAACGGCGCGCAGTCGCGCTGGATGGAGTTTGGACTGCGCGTCCACTTCTAAATTCAGGCTGTATCTTCCGCAAGTGAATGGGGGCCGAGAAATCGGCCCCTTTTCTTTTTGATGCGTGACTCCATTAGTTAGTTGAGGTCCTTCTAACGGCGGGAGATTAACCGCTCCCTGCGGTCGCGGCTCATTTTTCGACACGAGCCGTGACCAGAGGGAGCGGTTAAAGTCACTGTTGTTATCGCTGGGACCTTGCTAGCTGCGCTCGGGTTGACGGAGACTATGTCGTGTGGTCCAGGATAATCTTCCAGCCTTTCGCGGTCCTCTGGAACAACAGAGTGTAGATGCCGCCGGTATCGCCGCCGGCTTCGGCGGTTCGCTCCAGGCGCCAGCGGCCGATCACGTACGCGTACTCGGCTCCCATCATGTGGACCTCGAGGTCGGAGAAGGTCAGATGTCCCATGGAAGCTCGCGTAGGATAGTGCGTCTGGTAGCGTACGCGGACCTCCTCCAGTCCGTGCGTAATTTTGTCGCCGACGAAGGTGGTGTTGGGCGCGTAGCCTTGCAAGAATGCTTCGGTCTCGCCCAGGTTCCAGGCCGCTTCCTGGCGGGAAAGAATGGAACGGATCTCGGCTTCCTGTGACGAACGGGTTTGCGCCATCGCGGCCAGAACGGCGGCGGAAAGAACCAATATTTTCGATGCTGTTTTTTTCGTTATCATGACAGTAATGGTCCAGCGGGACTCCGTATATACCCCGCCAGTTTCGCTCTCCAGGTTATCCGAAATCGAATCGGCGTTGGGCGAAGCGATTCGCGGGAAGGCGGAAGTATTGCGCCTGTCGCTGGCGTGTCTGCTGGCGCGCGGCCACCTGCTGATTGAAGACGTTCCCGGCGTGGGCAAAACCACGCTTGCGCAGGCGATGGCGCGCGCGGTGCGGTCGAGCTTTCATCGGCTCCAGTTCACGTCCGACATGCTGCCGAGCGACGTGCTGGGCGTGACCATTTACAATGCGCATAGCCAGGAGTTCGAGTTCAAGCAAGGTCCCATCTTCACCAACTTCCTGCTGGCCGATGAAATCAACCGTGCGACTCCCAAGACGCAATCGGCGCTGCTGGAGGCGATGAACGAGTTGCAGGTGACCATTGACGGCCGTTCCTGGCCGCTGGCACAGCCGTTCATGGTGATCGCGACGCAGAATCCGGTGGAGCATCACGGCACCTACCCGCTGCCCGAATCGCAGCTTGACCGTTTCCTGATGCGCATCAGAATCGGATATCCGGATCATGCGGCGGAACGCGAAATTGTCCGCCAGGCATCTCCCACCGCGTCCGACGGAGTTCATCCCGTTATTTCCGGAGACGAATTGATCGCGCTCCAGGAATCAGTGCAACGCGTGGCCGTGGATGACGCGCTGGTCGATTACATGCTCGCGATTGTCGAGCAGACGCGCAAGCACGAATCGCTCTCGATGGGCGTGAGCCCGCGCGGCGCACAGGCGCTGTATCGCGCGACGCAGGCGCTGGCCGCTGTCGAGGGGCGGGATTACGTCACGCCGGACGACGTGAAGCGGCTGGTGGCGCCGGTGTTTGCGCATCGCGTGATGGTGAACACGCGCATCGCGATCGCGCAGCGGTCGGCCGAAGTGGCCGAGAAAATCCTGGGCGAGATCCTCACGCTGGTGGACGTTCCACTGTAGTTCCCCATACCAATGAAAACCGCAATCGTGGGCCTGCCGATGGTGGGCAAGACAAGTCTGTTTACGATCCTGACCGGCGTGCATGAAGCCGCTCGCGTGGGAAACCTGGAGGCGCGCGTAGGCGTGACCAAGGTTCCGGACGCGCGGCTGGACGCGCTGGCGAAGATTTTCCAGCCGCCGAAGATCACCCACGCTACGGTCGAATATCTCGACTTCCCAGCGATTTCCAAAGAAGCTTTGCGCGATCCGAGTTATCTGGCAAGTCTGCGCGTGGTCGACGCGATGGCGCACGTCCTGCGCGTGTTTGAGAGCGACACGGTGCCGCATGAGAAGGGCTCCGTCGATCCGATGCGCGACTTTGAGGACGTCGAAATGGAGTTGATCCTGAGCGACCTGGTAGTCGTCGAGAAGCGCATGGAGCGGGTCGACAAGGATCGCAAGAAAATTAAGAATCCGGAGCTGGACAAGGAATTCGCGCTTCTCGAACGCCTGAAAGTCGAGCTCGAAGCGAATCGCGCCTTGCGCGGGCTCGAGTTCAGCGATGAAGACGAAAAGCGGATTCGCGGCTTCCAGTTTCTTTCGCAGAAGCCGATGCTGTGCGTGCTGAACCTGGGCGAGGCCGATGCCGGACGGCTGCATGAAATCGAGGAGCAATATCGAAACGGCGCGTTCAAGGGGCGCGCGGGCACGGCGGTAACGGCGATCTGCGGAAAAATCGAAGCGGAACTGGCTGAGCTTTCAGCCGACGAAGCTCGCGAATATCTGGCGAGCTATGGGTTGAAAGAATCGGGGCTGGAGCGGCTGATCGCGGCGACATACGCGCTGCTGGGCCTGATGTCGTTCCTGACGGCGGGCGAGACCGAAGTTCGCGCCTGGACCATCCCCATGCGCAGCACCGCCCAGAAAGCGGCGGGAGCCATCCACAGCGATTTCGAAAAGAAGTTCATTCGCGCCGAAGTGGTGAACTGGAAGGCGCTGATCGACCATGACGGTTACAACGGGGTGAAGGAAAAGGGCCTATTAAGGCTAGAGGGGAAAGAGTACATTGTCAAGGACGGCGACGTGCTGGTGATCCGGCACGGCTAAGTGGAGTTGATCTATTCTATTTGAAGGTGTCAGCGCTTAGGCAGGGTCTTTTGATCGGTATTATTGCGATTGCAACCTGCCGCGCGGACACACTGGGGCCCGGCGAGATCCTTCGCTACACCTTCACCGTGGACCTGTCGAATCCGGCGACCTCAAGCTGCATCGGCCTCTGCGATGCGCTGCTGATCCAATCCAACCTGGAAAATCCGTCCGGGCTGCCGATCACCTTTGAGTTATTCGACGGGAGCACCCTGCTGGGGGATTACACCACCAGCGCGGCGGTAAACTGCTGCGTCCTGGGAGGTTTTGCGGCCATCGGAACTAACTTCATTCCCGGGTTCGATTCGCCGCCGGCGACGCAGGTCGATTTTACCGATTTTCAAAGCTCCACCACTAGCGGAGTGATTGATATTTCAGTGTCGGGAGGGTCAATCCTGACTTCCGACCAGACTTCGGTGATGATCACGATCGGGGCCTCGCTGGCTCCGAACAGTCTGGACTTTTTCGGCACGGATCCGGCCACCTTCACGGGGTCTGAGTTGATCACGCCGGAGCCGTCCGGATTTCTTCCCGTTGGAATGATGGTTCTGGTTATGATCGGACGGCGCTGGCCCCGGTTCGCGAAAGGCTTGCGGCCAAGCCGCCTGCCAGGCAGGTCCACGCGAACCAGTCGCCGTATTTCGTGTACGGAGTGACATTCGACTGGTATCGAAAGGTCACGTCGCCGGCGAGCTCCTGATAGGGCGGGGCGCGATAAACGATTCTTCCCGCTGGATCGACGGTCGCGGTGATGCCGTCGTTGGTGGCGCGGAGAATCCAGCGGCGATTTTCGGCGGCTCGCATTCGCACCAGCGATAAATGCTGCTCGCGAGCCGCGGTGTGGCCGAAATAGCCGTCGTTGGATAGATTGACCAGAACGTCGGCGCCGCCGCGGGCAAACTGGCGGACTAAATCGGGAAATGCCGATTCGTAGCAGATGAACGCCCCGATCTTGTGGCCGTCGACGGGGAACTCGACGATCCGGCTGCCGGGAGCGAAATCGCCGGCTTCCTTGGTGATCCGGTTCACCCACCAGAACACTTCGGGCACGAACTCGCCGAAGGGAACCAGGTTGATTTTGTCGTAACGGCCGACGATCGAGCCGTAGGGATCGAGCAGAAATGCCGAGTTGAGCGGCGCTTGCGCGGCGTTATAGCCGACGCCTCCGAACAGGAAATAGGTTCGCTCAAGCCGGGCGATTCCGGCGACGTATTCGCGAAAAGAAGGGTCGCTGGGATAAAAAGGAGCGGGAACTTCGGGCCACAGAATCAGGTGCGTTCCTGGAGCATGCGACAGAATGGACAGATCGCGCTCGACGCGTGTGAGCGATGATGGAGTCCAGTCCATTTCCGTATCGACGTTCGGCTGGACCAGCAGCGCGTGTTCGGGTCCATGGTCGCGCGCGGGAGCCGAGGGAAGCAAAAGCAGCAGCGGCAGCGCGATCAGCCACGCCAGCTCACGCCGCGGGCGTCTTAAGACGACCAGTGCGACCGCACACCCGAGCATCGCGAATATGAACGATATGCCGTACACGCCCAGGAAGGGAGCTATCCGCATCGGCACCGGCATGTCGGTCCCTGCGTTGCCCAGTTCGAGCCAGGTGAAGCCGAGCGGCCCGTTGGTACGCTCCAGGCCGGCCCAAAGGGCGGCGACGGCGGGGATGGCCCATGGCTTCGGCATCAGGAACCCGGCCAGCGCGGCGAAGATCGCCATATGCAGGCCTTTTAGAACCGCGAACAGAGCGAAGGTGCCCCATCCGCCCCATCGGCCCAATCCGCCGTGGACTTCGAGCACGAACTGGATCCAGTAGCAGACGCCGAACCAGAACACGAATCCGGTCAGCCATCCGTTCAGGAAGCGGCGTTTCCACGAGTTTTCGCGCGCGCATGCGATCAGGATCGGCGTCAAGGCGACCGGAGCCAGCCAGGTCAGGTTGAAGCGCGGAAAAATGAGGATGAGCAATGCCGCGGTGACAACGGAGAGCGTCACGAATGCGAAGCCTGCTCGCTCACCAGGTCGGCCATGTAGGAGCTGCGCACCAGCGGGCCGCTGAACACCATTTTGAAGCCGATGGACAGGCCGTAGTCGCGATAAGCGTCGAACTGCCGGGGCGTGACGTACTCGGCGACGCGGAGGTTGCGCCGCGTGGGTTGCAGGTATTGGCCCAGGGTCGCCACGTCGACGCCGGATTCACGCAGGTCGCGCAGCAAGGCCTCCACTTCGGCGGCAGTTTCTCCAAGTCCCACCATCAGGCCGGATTTGGTCAGAGATTCGGAGCGATATTTCTTGGCGAAGCGCAGGACATCCAGCGACCGCCGGTAGGCGGCCTGAGGGCGCACGCGTTCGTACAGACGCGGGACGGTCTCCATGTTGTGATTGAACACGTGAGGGCCTGCGTCAAGCACGCGAGCGACGGCTTCAAGATCGCCACAGAAATCGGGTGTCAGGACTTCTACGCGCGCATCGGGCAACGCGTGCCGAACTTCCGTCACAGTTTGCGCAAAGTGATGCGACCCGCCGTCGGACAGGTCGTCGCGATTGACGCTGGTGATCACCACATAGCGGAGCCGCATCTCGGCAGCCATTCTCGCTACGTTCGTGGGCTCGGCAGGATCGAGCGGGCCGGGATGGCGGGCCTTCGGCACCGAACAGAAACCGCAGCCGCGCGTGCACAGATTGCCGAGGATCATGAACGTCGCCGCGCGGCGATCGAAACATTCATGCATGTTGGGGCAGCGGGCGGATTCGCAAACCGTATGCAGGTTCAGGCGCCGCAGCTCGGTCTTGAGGTTGTGAACGGATTCGAAGTTGGTGCGATGTTTGCGCAGCCATTCCGGCAGACGGGGCTGCGGTATCTCGATGTGAACCAGCTCGGTCAAAACGTTCGCCTGATGGCCTTGTCGCCGGGGAATCCTGCCGCGGTCAGATCGGACTTGGTCTTATTGGTCGAGCCTTCGGGCAGCGGTCCCACCAGGACTCTGAACGTGCCGCGCTTCTCGGGGATCTCCGCGGTGATGGCTTTGAAGCCTTTCTTGCGGAGCACATCGACTTCGATCTCAGCCTCATGCTGGCTGGTCGCGGCGAGCTGTAAATACGTCTGGCCGGACGCGGGCTGATCGGTCGCGGCCGGCGCCGGCTTGGGACGCTCCTTCGGCTCCGGCTTCGGAGGAGGTTCCGTCTTAACGTGTTCCACGGGCTTGGGGGTCGGCTCCGATGCAGGCTGTTGCGGAGCGGTTTCGGTCGGCGGGCCAGCAGCGGGCGTCGGTGTGGACGGCGTTGACGAATCGACCACCAGAGGCTTCGACTCTTTGCGTGAAGCCACCACTTCGGGCGAGACCAACGGACCCGAATTGCGGCCGACGATATACCCCATCGTGAAAAATACGCCAAGCAGCACGACCACAATGAAGAACACGCTCAATAACTGGCGGTTCCCCAGAATCAGTTCAAATTCGCCGTCTTCGTTTTTGGGCATGGGCAGCTAAGCGCCGGACTCAGGGCCGGCGAGTTTCTTTAAAACTTGGCCTACTGAAGTCAGTATATCCATCGGGAGGGGGAAGACGACCGTGGTGTTCTTTTCCGACCCAATCTCGACCAGCGTTTGCAGGTAGCGGAGCTGGATCGCGGCAGGCTGGCGGGCCATGATTTCGGCGGCCTTTTCCAGATTCGCCGCAGCGGCCACTTCGCCTTCGGCGTGAATGATTTTGGCGCGGCGCTCGCGTTCGGCCTCGGCCTGGCGCGCAATCGCACGAATCATCTGGTCCGGAAAATCGACTTGCTTCACCTCCACCAGCGCGACCTTCACGCCCCACGGGCCGGTGTGCTGGTCGAGCGCGGTCTGGAGCTTCAGGTTGAGTTTTTCGCGCTGGCTGAGCAGTTCGTCCAACTCGACCTCGCCCAGCACGCTGCGCAGTGTGGTTTGCGCAAGCTGCGAGGTCGCGTACAGATAGTTGGTCACTTCGATAACGGCTTTGGAAGGGTCGACGATGCGGAAATAGATCACCGCATTGACCTTTACGGTGACGTTATCGCGCGTGACCACGTCCTGCGGAGGCACTTCCATAGCTTCGACGCGGAGCGAAGTGCGCACCATGCGGTCGATGGGCCGGAACACCAGGATGACACCCGGGCCCTTCGGTGAACCGAGCACGCGGCCGAGACGGAAGATCACGCCGCGTTCGTACTCGGCGAGAATCTTGATGCTCGAGATGAGATACAGCACGACGATGATCACAAGGATCAATACTGGCGAAAAGGTGTCCATGGTCCCTCCTCGGGATTGCGGGTAGCCTATTTACTGTATCGCAGTGAGGTCGGGTCTGAACTACGTGAGGAGGCGTTTGATATCCTCGAAGTAGGTTGTACCCCAAGCTATTCCATTTCGGAAGTTTCTATCTGCCCACCTACGGCGTGCTGGTGGCGCTGGGGTTTTTGGTCGGACTGACGATTACGGCTCGGCTGGCCAAGCGGAGCGGGCTCGACTCCGAACTGGTGACGAATCTGGCGGTCTACTGCGCGCTGGCCGGGCTGCTGGGCGCGAAAATTCTGATGATTCTGTTCGGCTGGCGCATGTTCCTGTCCGATCCGCGCCAGATATTTTCGCTATCGACGTTGCAGGCCGCGGGAGTGTTTCAGGGCGGACTGGTGCTGGCATTCATTACGGCATATCTGTATGTGCGGCACACGGGGCTTCCCTGGTTGCGAACGCTGGACGTGTTTGCACCAGGCGTCGCCATCGGACACGCGATCGGCCGCATCGGCTGTTTTGCCGCGGGATGCTGCTGGGGCACCGAATGCTCGTTGCCATGGGGCGTCACGTTTCGGAATCCGGAGGCGGCGGAGCTGACGGGAGTGCCTCTCGATGTGAAGCTGCATCCAGCGCAGCTCTACGAAGTGTTCACCGAAACCGCGCTGTTCGGGTTTCTGTACTGGCGCTTCGGCAAGTCGCACACGCCGGGAAAAATCATGGGATTGTATCTGGTCCTGAGCTCGATTGCGCGATTCCTGATTGAGTTTACGCGTTATCACGAGCAAGGCTTGTGGTGGGGACTTTCGTTGACGCAGTGGATTTCAATCGGCGTGGCTGTTGCGGGCGCGCTCCTGCTGGCGCGGAATACGGTGCCGTCGGCTCGAGTGAGTCCTCCGGTGACCGCCTAGAATCGAGTCTGTGCGACAACTGACGATTAACCGCTCCTTGCAGTCGCGGCTCGGGGTCGGCACGTCCACATATCCGCAACTTTTGCGAGCCGCGACCACAGGGAGCGGTTAATATAGCGGGTTTTCGCACAGGCTCTGGCGCAATCGCCAGAGAGCGGTTTTTAAACTTTAACCCAAGCGCCCGCTCGGGAGCTTTCTAGCGACTTTTCGAGCAGCTCCATGCCCCAGGCGCCGTCGGCGAAGGTTGGATATTCGACTGGAGCCGAGGGGTCCGCAACGCGCGCGTAGAAACGCCGGAACATCTGCTTGAATGTGTCGTCGTAGCCTTCGCTGTGCCCGCCTGGCAGGTCCGCGAATCCCGCCGCGTGCGCGTGCAGCAGGGACGGATCCTTCACGATGATCTGATTCGGCTCATTTCGATGCCCGATCCATAATTCGTCCGGCCGCTCCTGGTTCCAGGCGATGCCGGACTTGGTTCCGTAAATCTCAAACTCGAACCGGTTCTTGCGGCCCGCCGACATCTGGCTCACCGCGAATTGCCCCCGAGCCCGATCGCCCAGCCGCAACAGAACCGCACCGAAATCGTCGGTGGTCATCGCGACAGAATCGTAATCCGCGGCCTGCGATTTCTTTCCCGCGAAGGTTTCCACCGATCCCTTGGGCCGCTTGCGGAACCGATGGAACGTCTGCAAATCGGCACACAGCGCGGTGATCCGCAAGCCGGTCAGGTGCTGGATCATATCCATCCAGTGCGATCCGATATCGCCCATCGCGCGCAGCGAGCCTCCGGATTCGGCCAGCGTACGCCAGCTCCAATCGGTTTCGTAGAGCAGCCAATCCTGAAAATATGTTCCGCTGACGATCAGGATGTCGCCCAGCTCGCCGGCCGCGATCATGCTACGCACCTGCTGCACCACCGGGTAAAAACGAAGATTGTGATTGGTGCAATTCGCCAGATTCTTCGCTGCGGCCAACGCGACCAGCTCCCGCGCTTCCGCCGAGGTCATGGTCAGCGGCTTCTCGCAGACCACGTGTTTGCCGGCGTCGAGCGCGGCTTTCGCCATCGCATAATGCAAGTCGTTGGGCGTGCAAATATGCACCGCATCGATTTCACGGTCCGTCATCACCGCGTGCCAGTCCCCATGGGCGATCGGAATCGAGTGGGCTGAGGCGAAACGATCCGCCACGGCCTGATTCGATGCGGCGATGGTGGTCACTTCGACATTGCCCAGGCGCCGGATCGCTTCCGTGTGGACCTTACCCATGAATCCGGTGCCGATGACCGCCGCTTTTAAGTTGCGCATGAGCTTAGAGCTTGTAAATCGCCACGCCGCTGAGGAGTTTCGGATAGAAGTCGGTGGACTTTTGCGGCATCACGCCGCCCGCGAAAGCGATGCGGGCCATGTCCTCGATCGGAGTCGGCTCCAGCAGGAATGCGACTTGCGCCCCGGCTTGAACCTCAGCCGCCGCGGCGTCGATGCCGCGAACATACTTGATGTACTTTTCATCTCGCACGGCTTCTTCGCCGATGCCGAGCAGGCGATCGAGCACATCGTGATGCAGAATCGGCACATCCAATTGGCCTTCTTTGCGTGGGCGCTGCATCAATCGGGTCTCGCCGCCCGCGACCACGCCGATCTGGACGCGTTTCGGATCGTTGGCGGCCATGCGATCTTTCAATACGTCGAGCGAGGCGCAGGCTGCCACGGACCATCCGTCTTTCACGGCTTTTTCAAAGAACTTCACGGCGTCGAAGTGTTCCAGATTGCGCAAGACGCGATGCGTCGCCAGAATTTTCAGTCCGGGCGAATACATGTTGACCAGCGTCATCATCACGAACTGCGCCGCCGGATCGTTCGGATTCTCGTTGCGGTACGCCAGCGCGGTTTCGTAGCGATGGTGCCCATCGGCGATCAGCAGCTTCTTGGAACTCATCAGGTCCTGAATCTGTTTCACGCGCGAAGCATCCGCGATCGGCCACAAACGATGATGAGCCTGGTAGTCGTCCAGAACGTCCATGACGGGCGCGCCGGCGGCGGCCTGATCCAGAATCTTGTCGACAGCACCTTCGGGATCGGGATACAACATGAAAAGCTGTCCGAAATGGGCGCGCGTGTG
>Ga0209415_10006817_pt1 | contig 20166 bp, 18 predicted proteins | sample PeaSoiSIISIP2007_FD_187696 | JGI IMG/M metagenome (GOLD analysis project Ga0209415, IMG submission 187696) | Peat soil microbial communities from Weissenstadt, Germany - SII-SIP-2007 (SPAdes) (version 2) | ecosystem: Environmental > Terrestrial > Soil > Wetlands > Peat | place: Germany... | reverse complement strand
CGGAAAGGCTCCGCGGATGGTCGTTCACCATTACCGGGTAATCGGTGCTCAGGCAGCAGCGGTAGAGGGCATGGCCGCGCACCGTGTTGCCCTGGAGCTTCTTCCCGCAGCAATCACAGATCACCAATCCTGCGAGCGGGTAGCGGGGCGACTCAGCCCGCCGGACCCCGGCGTGAGTACTCCGCCGTCCGGATGTGACAGCGTTGCTGCGGGTGTTGCTTGGGATGAGCGCCTGCACGCGATGCCACGTCGTGTCGTCCACGATGGGCTCGTAGGTCTGCACCGAGGCGGTCACCAGTCAGCGCGGCTCTGCCATTGCTGTCGGGTGATGTGGCCGAGCGCCGGAGCATCGTGGTACAGAGTGCCAGTTCAGCGCCAAGATCGGCATATTGGTGCCCTTCACCTTGAAACCTTGCACGAACACCGTGTGTCAGCGCCTTCCGATCATCCGCCCCCACGGGTGCACAATCGTCACCGGGCGGGGCGCGTGGTGAGGCCACCTGGGGGCTCACCGAGGCGAGCAGCAAGCCGGCGAAACCCTCCGGGGACTCCGCCCATTGAGTGGCAAGGATGGATTGAGGTCAGCGCCGAGGAAGTAGCCAGGTGAGCCGAGGCGGCGGCACGAGACGGGTCGCTCCGATGTCCGGTGCGGACGTTCAGTAGGGAACGCCGATCTTGCGCCAGCGGCGGCCGCTCGTGCCCGGTTCGTTGGGCCGGGTGGCGACCCGGCTCCGGTAGACGACGAAGGGCCGCCACAGGTACCAGACCGGATAGCTCCAGGCGTGCACGAGCCGGCTGAACGGCCACACGGCGATCACCGCCCACGCCGCTGTGGCGTGCACCTGGTAGAGCAATGGCGCACGGGCGATGGCGTGCACGTCGGGGTTGCCGGCGAACAGGCCCCGGAACCACAGGGCGACGCTCTGACGGTAGTCGTAGCCGGAGCCGAGCAGGTTGACCCCGACCGTCTCGGCGATGCCGAGCCCGATCACTATGGCGAGCAGGATGAGCGCCACCCAGTCGACAGGGCTGGTCGTGGCCCGGACGCGGGCGGCGAACAGGCGTCTCGAGGCGAGGATCGCCACGCCAATGATGACGCCGACGGCAGCGACCGTACCGGCAGAGGCGGAGAACCAGCGGTAGACGTCCTCGGGGATCCCGATGGCATGGGTCCAGCTTTCCGGGATCAGGATCCCGATGACGTGGCCGGCGATGGCGCCGAAAGTGGCGTAGTGGAACAGGGGCGAGCCCCACTTGAGCCACTTCTTCTCCTGCAGCTGGGTCGAGCGGCTAGTCCAGCCGAACTGGTCGTAGCGGTACCGCCAGATGTGGCCGATGACGAAGGTGGCGAGCGCCAGGTAGGGGAGGATCACCCACCAGAACAGCTGGAAGCCGGTAACGCCGGAGAGCCCGCTCATCGCACGGTGATCCCCTGCCCGAGCGCCTCGGGTGGGGCGAATGGCTCGAGGCCGACACGCTCTGAAGGCGGCCCGTTGAGCCGGTAGCGGCGAAGCGCCTCACGGTCCGCGTGCGACGGGGCACCGAGGGTGTCAGTCACGGCGCTCAGCACTTTGGCGTAGGGGTTCGCTACCTTCTTGAGATCGTCGTGGAGCGCGTCGAGCGCGACGCGATGCTCGCCGAGCACCGCCGCCCCCGCTGGGGTCACGACGGCCAGCTCGAGCAGCGCCGGGAGGAAGTCGGGCAATTCGCCGGGGACGACGCGGACGCCGGCAACCCGGTATACGTCGACGAGGGCGGTGAGCGCCATGCCCCGCTCCCGGGTGTCCCCGTGGCGGTAGTAAGTGAGGTGCAAGCTGCGTCGGCGGTGTAGGTCGAAGGTGTCTACGTAGGATGCGGCCGCCTCGATCGCCGACATCTCGGCCAGCCACCGACGGACGTCCCCCAGCCGGGTCCGAGTCGGGCTCTTCGGCAGCCGGCTCAGGGCGTCGGCGACCGCCGCGAGGTCCTCGGTGAAGTCAGCGTCGGGGTAGCTGAGCAGCACCGAGGCACAGCCGAACACGATCTGGGCCCCACTCCGCCTCACGTGGCCACCCCCGGCGTTGCCGGACCGAGCGGGCCCGCACCGAACGCACCTGGTCCGACGGGCGGCCGCGGTGGGGACTCGCTCACCCCCAGGTGCAGCCGACCCCTGCTGTCGCGTCCGGTGGCGGTGACGTCATCGGGCTCCTGGCGACGGAGGTGGAAGCCGGGCACCGCCTCGTCGTAGGGCCCGTCGCCACCCATCCCGGGGCCGCCCTCGGACTCGAGCGAGCAGCCGGAGAGTGAGTGCTGGGCCATCAGCCTGCCGGCGTCCTCGGCATGGGCGGGCGGGACGACGTAGCGGTCCTCGTAGCGGGCGATGGCGAGCAGCCGGAACAGATCCTCGGTGTCGGCTTCGCTCAGCCCGACATCCATCGGGTCGACGTCGGGGTGCTGACCGAGCTGGTGGGCGCGCATCACGGTGCGGACGATGGCCATGCGGCGGAGGGCATCGCGCACCGGGGCGATGCGCCCGGCGCTGAACAGGTTCGCCAGGTACTCGAGCGGGATGCGAAGCGCGTCAATGGCGGCGAAGGTGGCGTCGGGGCTCGCCTCGTCACAGCCAGCAGCGGCGGCCACGTCGGCGACTGGGGAGAGCGGCGGGATGTACCAGACCATCGGCATCGTCCGGAACTCCGGGTGCAACGGCAAGGCGACGCGATGATGGACGATCAGCGCGTAGGTGGGCGACCGACGCGCCGCGATCACCCAGTCATGCGGGATCCCCTGCGCTTCGGCCTCGGCGGCCACGGCGGGGTCGTTCGGGTCGAGGAACACCGACAGCTGTGCCTCGTAGAGGTCCTCGGGGTCGGGCGTCGCGGCGGCGGCCAGGACGGCGTCGGCGTCGTAGAGCACGAGGCCCAGATAGCGCAGCCGCCCGGGGCAGCTTTCCGAGCAGATGGTCGGCAGCCCGGCCTCGATGCGGGGGAAGCAGAGCGTGCACTTCTCGGCCTTGCCGGTCCGATGGTTGAAGTACACCTTCTTGTACGGACAGCCCGACACGCAGAACCGCCATCCCCGGCAGCGGTCCTGGTCGACGAGGACGATCCCGTCCTCCTCCCGCTTGTACATAGCCCCCGACGGGCACGACGCGACACAGCTGGGGTTGAGACAGTGCTCGCAGATCCTGGGCAGGTAGAACATGAAGACCGACTCGAAATCCATCCGGACCTTCTCGGACATCGCCTGGATGTTCGGGTCGTCGAGGGCCCTTCCCGGGGCGCCGGCGAGGTCGTCCTCCCAGTTGGTGCCCCACTTGGGAACCATCTCGCGGCCGGTGAGCGCCGAGCGTGCCGACACGCTCGGGGCCTTCGTGCCCGCCGGAGCGGTGATCAGCCGGGCGTAGTCGTAGGTGAACGGATCGTGGTAGTCGTCGATGGTCGGCAGGTCGGGGTTGTAGAAGATCGACGCCAGCCGCCGGAGCCGGCTCCCGCCCCTCAGGCGGAGGCGGCCCTTGCGGTCGAGCTCCCAGCCGCCCTTCCAGCGGTCCTGGTCCTCGTAGCGGGCTGGGTAGCCGAGGCCCGGCTTGGTCTCGACGTTGTTGAAGTAGACGTACTCGGTGCCTGGCCGGTTGGTCCAGGTCTGCTTGCAGGTGACCGTGCAGGTGTGACAGCCGATGCACTTGTCGAGGTTCATCACCATCGCCACTTGGGCCATCACCCTCATCGTGGCGCTCCGCCTGGTCGCATCAGAACTCCACCTGCTGGGAGCGGCGGCGGATGACGGCCAGCTCGTCGCGCTGGGACCCGGTCGGACCGTAGTAGTTGAATCCGTAGGAGAGCTGGGCGTAGCCCCCGATCATGTGGGTCGGCTTCATCACGACCCGGGTGAGCGAATTGTCCGTCCCACCGTGCAGGCCAGACAGCTCGGCGACCGGCATCTCCAGGTGCCGGTCGACGGCGTGGTACATGAGCACCGTCCCCGGTGGCACCCGGTGCGTCACCGCGGCGCGCGCCACGGTGACGCCGTTGCGGTTGTAGGCCTCGATCCAGTCGTTGTCGGCCACCTCGATGCGTGTCGCGTCGAGGTCGTTCATCCAGATGACCGGCCCGCCGCGAAAGAGGTTGAGCATGTGCAGGTTGTCCTGGTACTCGGAGTGGATGGACCATTTCGAATGCGGCGTGAGGAAGCGGGCGACGAGCTGGCGTTCCCCGAGCGCGGCGCGGCGCTGGTCGCCGAAGGTGGCGGCGAGGTCGAGCGGCGGCCGGTAGGTGGGCAGCATCTCGCCGAGCTCGGCCATCCACTCGTGGTCGACGAGGAAGTGCTGGCGGCCCGTCAGGGTGTGCCATGGCTTCAGGCGCTCCACGTTGATGGTGAACGGGGCATAGCGCCGCCGCTCGGACTCACAGCCCGACCACTCCGGCGAGCAGATCACCGATCGGGGCTGGGTCACGGTGTCGGCGAAGGTGATCCGGTCTCCGGCCCGCTCGTGAGCAAGATCGGCCAACGGCACGCCCGTGCGCCGTTCCAGCTCCTCGAAGCCGGCCACGGCGAGGCGGCCGTTGGTGGTGCCCGACATCGCCAGGATGGCCTCGCAGAACAGGTCGTCGCGGTCGATGCGGGGCCGTCCGTCGGCCACCCCACCCCGGACCGTGCCGTTGCGGCTGCGCAGGTAGCCGACCTCGTCACCGACCGGAAGCCGGACGCCTTTGGTCGTGGCGCCGAGCTCGTCGACGAGCGGCCCGAGGGCCCGGTGCCGCTCGACGAGATGGGGGTAGTCCCGCTCGACCACCACCAGACGGGGCATGGTCCTGCCAGGCACCGGGTCGCACTCACCGGCCTGCCAGTCGAGCGCCCGGCCCCCGGGCTGGGCACATTCGTCGGGCGTGTCGTGGAGCAGCGGTACGGCGATGACGTCGCGGCGGACCCCGAGACGTCCCTCGGCCAGACGGGAGAACTCCGCAGCAAGGTCGTCGAACAGGTCGAAGTCCGAGCGCGCATCCCACGGAGCGGCGATGGCCGGGTTGAAGGAGTGCACGAAGGGGTGCATGTCGGTGGAGGACAGATCGTGCTTCTCGTACCAGGTGGCCGCCGGCAGGACAACATCGGCGTAGATGCCGGTGGAGGTCATCCGGAAGTCGATGTCGACGAGCAGGTCGAGCTTTCCCACGGGTGCCGGGTCCCGCCAGGTCACCTCGGCGGGTCGAGCGCCGGGCGGGCATTCCTCGGCGCCGACCGCGTTATCCGCACCGAGGAGGTGCCGAAGGAAGTACTCATGGCCCTTTCCCGAGGAACCGAGCAGGTTGGAGCGCCACACCGTCAGCACGCGGGGGAAGTTGACCGGATTGTCGGGGTCGGCCGCCGCGAAGCCGAGACGCCCCGCTTGCAGCTCGGTCACGATGTAGTCACCGATCTCCTGGCCGGCCGCTTCGGCCTGGTCGGCCAGGTCGAGCGGGTTGCGGTCGAAGGTTGGGTGCGAGGCCAGCCATCCCTGGCGGGCCGCGTAGGCGTTCAGGTCGGCAACGGAGCGTCCGGCGAAGCGGTTCTCCCCGAGCGGGCTCGACAGCAGGTCGGCCCTGGCGCCTTCGTAGCGCCACTGGTCGCTCGCCAGGTACCAATAGGGGGTGGCCGGCATGTGCCGGGTCGGCCGGATCCAGTCGTAGGCGAAGGCCAGCGTGAACCAGCCGGTGAGGGGGCGGACCTTTTCCTGGCCCACGTAGTGCGCCCAGCCCCCGCCGTTGACGCCCTCGCAGCCGCCCAGCATGAGCAGCGACAGGAACGTCCGGTAGATCTGGTCCGAGTGATACCAGTGGTTGGTCCCCGCCCCCATCGCGATCATCGAGCGCCCGCCGGAGACCTCGGCGTTGCGGGCGAACTCGCGGGCCACCCTGGCTGCGGCCGCGGCGGGCACCGACGTGATCCTCTCCTGCCACGCCGGCGTGTACGGCACGTCCGGGTCGTCGTAGGAGGCGGGCCACACCCCGGGCAGCCTGTCGCGGGCCACCCCGTACTGGGCCATGACGAGGTCGAAGACCGTCGTCACGAGCCGCCCGCTCATCCGTACCGCGGGAACTCCGCGCCGCAGCACCCCGCCGCCCTCGCCGTCACCGAGGTCGAAGCGGGGCAGATCGAGCGCGACCGGCTCCCACCCGGTTCGTCCGTGCATGCTGAGGGAGGGCCGCAGGCTATCCAGTTGCAGGTTCCAGCGCCCCTCGCCCGAGGCGGTCCAGCGGAACCCGAGCGACCCGTTGGGCACCGCCGCCTCGCCCGTCCCCTCGTCGAGCACGACCGTCTTCCATGCCGCCCCCTCGGTGGTGTCCCCGAGGTCGGCGGCGGTCAGGAAATGGTCGGGCACGAAGGCATCCCCGCGCTTGCGCAAGGACACCAGGAACGGCAGATCGGTGTAGGTTCGGGCGTACTCCTCGAAACGGGGCACCTGCCGGTCGCGGTAGAACTCGGTGAGCATCACGTGGCCCATCGCCATGGCGAGCGCCCCGTCGGTGCCGGGGGCGGCCGCGAGCCAGTCGTCCGCGAACTTCGTGTGGTCCGAATAGTCGGGGGAGACCACCACCACCTTCTGGCCCCGGTAGCGAGCTTCGGTCATGAAGTGGGCGTCGGGGGTGCGCGTGATGGGCAGGTTGGTCCCCCACAGGATCAGGTAGGAGGCGTTCCACCAGTCGGCCGACTCGGGGACGTCGGTCTGGTCGCCGAAGACCTGGGGGGAGGCGATGGGCAGGTCGGCGTACCAGTCGTAGAACGACAGGATGGTGCCGCCGAGCAGCGAGTAGAAGCGGGTACCTGCCGCGTAGGAGGCCATCGACATCGCCGGGATCACGCTGAAGGCGGCGGTGCGGTCCGGCCCGTAGGCGCCGACCGTGTGCACGTGCGCCGCCGCGATCAGCTCGAGCACCTCGGACCACGGCGCCCGCACGAAGCCGCCTCGGCCGCGGGCCGACTTGTAGCGGGCCGCCCGCTCCGGATCCGCGATGATCTCCGACCAGGCAGCGACCGGGTCGCCGAGGCGGTCCCGGGCCTCCCGGAACAGCTCGAGCAGTTCGCCGCGCACGTAGGGGTAGCGGACCCTCGCCGGGGAGTACGTGTACCACGAGAACGACGCGCCCCTCGGGCAGCCCCGCGGCTCGTACTCGGGGGAGTCCGGGCCCACCGAGGGGTAGTCGACGGCCTGGGTCTCCCAGGTGATGATCCCGTCCTTGACGAACACCCGCCACGAGCACGACCCGGTGCAGTTCACGCCGTGGGTGGAGCGCACCACCTTGTCGTGGCGCCACCGCTCCCGGTAGAACTCCTCGGCCTGTCGCCCGCCCCGCCGGAGAACGACGCGGCCGTCGGGGGACTCCTCGCCTCGCTGGAGGTAGCGAGCTGCCCGGACCAGGCCGGTGTCGGCCAACGCGTCGGCAGATCCGTCGCCCTTCCCGCTGCTAGCAGGGCTGCGCAGCTTCATCCCGTCCTCCTCGGGGAAGTGGGACCTCTGCGTCCCATCATGGGTCGCACATCTGACCGTAGCCAGTTCGCGAATCTCGATGCAACAGCAGAAGTACTCGACACAGTCCAACCCCGTCGGAGGTGTCGTCGTGCGTCAAAAGCCGGTGAGGTCGGTGATCACGTCGCTCGCGCCCCAGCCCTCAGGGTGGCGTCGTAGGAGTTCTCGAGCGCCGTCGAGATCCTCGCCGAGCGTCGCGATGAGGGGCTCGGCGGTACCGTCGTGGCGTTGCTGACCGAGGCCGACTGTCGCGGTCAGCGCGTTGCACAGGCAGACTCGGCCGACGGTCTCCGATCGGCCCCCCCTTGCGGACGTGGGCGTCGGCCGGCTCGGCCGGACAGCGATAGCTGATCGTGCCGTCCGGCATCTAGAGAGTGCGGAGGTAGCTGAGATCGCAGACCCGCCGCCGGCGCTTGTAGACCGAGGAGTCCGAGAGCGTCCCAGCGAGCTGCGCCACCTGGAACCAGGTCGGTGACGCGAGCACGTCGGTGCGCACCTCTAGCCGACCTTCGCGAAGGCGGGCGAGCAGCTGTAGGCGGAGCGAAGCGGACAGGCCTGACTCGCGAGACAGAGCGAACAGCGTGCCGACCTGGACGCCGTTCGCCCCGGCTGCGCGGGCCGCCGGGACCTGCTCTGGCCGCGAGCAGCCGCCGGCAAGCCAGAACGGCAGGCCGAGCGCGACGAACTGCGCCGGGTCTGCAGCGTCCTTCGGGCCGTAGACAGGTTCCCCGCGCTCGTCGAGCCTCAAGGCCCCGCGAGGCGGCGCGTTGTGCCCACCGGCGATCGCGGCCTCGACCACGAACCCGTCGGGGCGCGTCTGCTCGTCGCGCGCCAGGAAGGTCGCCAACGTGCTCGAGGAGACGATCGCGACGAAGAGCGGCCGGAGGAGCGCGGGGAGCCGGCGGCCGAGGAGGGCCACGGGGTGGAGGCCGGCTGGCCATACCACCTCGGAGTTCGTCGGCGTGGGCTTCCCCTGCGAGCCGGACACGTGGCTATGCGTCTTGCTCCTGACGGCGAAGGTAGTCGAACTCCCACTCTGACCGTTGACAGGCGACCTCGTGCTCGAGGTGAGGGACGACGGGCACGGCTTCGACACCGGGGTGCTCGACGAGCGACCGAAGTCCGCGCGTCTCGGCACGCTCGATGTGCGCGAGCGCGCGAACCTGTTCGGGGGCCGGATCGAGATCCACTCGGTGCCCGGTCAGCGGACGACGGTGCGCGCGACGATCGCGCTGCCCGGCTGACGCTGGGCCCGGACCTCGAGCATGCGGCACCTCGGGCACTTGCTGGGGTGCGTGCAGGCGCCCGCCGGTCCGTGAGCGCACGAGCGCTGGCGAACCACCGGCTCCGCAGCTCTCTGTCGGCTCCGCAGCTCTCCATGACGAGGGGCCGACGGTCAAAGGAGCGGCAGGCGGCGCGAGGCGCAGTCCGGCGCGTCGAGCCCGGGTCGAGGGCGACCTACCCCGGGTTCAGGAACTCGATCGCCAGATCGCGCGGCAGCGGGGCCCAGCCGACGTCCGCGGCGCCTTGCGCCTCGCCGAGCGCGTTCGTCAGGTGGCGCAGGAAGGATCGCAACGTCGCTTCGGCGGCGAGGCGGAGCAGCGCCCGGTCGAGACGAGCTCCGAGCGGGCCCAGGGGAGGCTCATACCGTGCGGTGATCTGCAGCTCGCTCGTCCTCGCGTTCACCGCGCTGAACTCCAGATCGGCGTCCAAGGCGGGGAAGAGGTGGCCGCTCGCGCCGGTGGCGATCCAGCGCAGCGGGAGCCGGATGCCAGTCTCGGTCGGCACGGGGTCGAGCAGCTGGAGCTGTACCTTTTTCGACGCGCCGGGGAGGTCGCCGAACGGGCCGACCCGGACGAGGACGACCATCCCGGCCTCGTACGCCTCGTTCGAGGCAACGGCGAGGCAGGCCCGGACGTGTTGCCACGGTTCGCGAGCACCCTGGAAGGGCAACCCGACGACGACCCGGGCCTGGATGAACATGCGGACAGTATTGGCAGACGACCGCAGCACGCGGTAGGGGCGAATGGCCTGACCCGGCACTGCGCCAGCGCGTGCGCGTTGATGTAGACGAGGCAGGGTTGGAGCAGGTGAAGGCAGAAGACGGCGAGCTTGAAGGGTTCGAAAAACGCGGCGCTTCTGGGTTCTCCGTGGGTAGCCGAGGTCATGGGGAGCTGGGTAGATGTCGAAACCACCGCAGTGGACGTAGATGGCGGTCTTGAAGTTCTCTCGGTTGCGATACCCGCGGACAGACACCCGAATCGCCTGGATGCGGGAGTTGAGGCCTTCGGCCGCCGCGTTCGTGATTCGATGGGAGAAGTAGCAGTACAAGCCCGCCTCATGGCGCTTCAGGGTGCGAGCTGCCTCGATCATCGGCTGGAGGCGAGAGTGTGTCGCCCAGAAGTACCAGCTCTTGAAGTGCCGTTCGCCCCAGCCGCGCCGGCGGTACTCCCAGAAGTCGCGGAGATTCTCCTTGATCGCCCAAGCACGGCCGGTCTTCAAGTCCGCGCCGCGCGGGGTCACAAAGCGCTCCCTGTGGCGCTCGGGGGAGCGATGACCGCTCGTCGCCGCATGGGGCAGCATGTCCGGTGGTGGCCATCTCTGGAATGTCTACCGGCCAGCATAAATACCGCGAGCGGCCCAGCCCGTCGGTAGCCTTGTCGACGTGCCAAGGATCGAATTACCGATGCCGGGCGGCCAACCCGGGTCAGGCACCCGACCGGTGGCGGCACATCCCACGTCTCCTTGTTCCGGACGGTCTGGCCACGGCGTCACCCGTTGGGTCGCCGAGCTCGACCCCGGATACTTCGCCTGGGTCATGGCGAGCGGCATCGTCTCGGTCGGTGCCTTCCTGTTCCATCAACGCGCGCTGTCGGACGTGACGCTCGTGTTCACAGAGGTTGCTTTCGTCCTGCTCGTCGTGGCCTACTCCGCCCGGGCGATCGCCTTTCGTGAGGAAGTGCGTCAGGCGCTGCGGGACCCAGCCACCGCGATGGGATACTTCACCCTGATCGCCGGCACCAACGTGCTGGCGATCCGCCTCCTCATGGCGGGCCACCCCCTCGTCACGCTCGTCCTCGGCGCGCTCGCGAGCGTCCTGTGGGCGGTGCTCAGCTACGGCCTCCCCTGGTCGATCATCGTGGCCGCCCAGCGTCCCGTCCTCGGCGACATCAACGGCACCTGGCTGATCTGGGTGGTCGCCACCCAGTCCGTGGCGGTCGTCGCCGACGGGCTGGCCGCCTCCTCGCCCTGGCGGTCACTACGTGACGGCCTGCCCGCCGTGGCTGTGGCGTTCTGGGGGGTGGGCATCATGCTCTACGTCATCCTCATCGTCATCATCTTCCTGCGCCTCTTCTTCGTGGAGATCAGCGCGAAGGAGATGGGCCCCGCCTACTGGATCGCCATGGGGGCGACTGCCATCAGCGTCCGCGCAGCTGCCGGGATCCTCGCCATCAAGGACCATTCGGCTGCCGCGCTGCTCCACGACATGCGCCCGGTGCTGGTCGGCCTCTCGGTCATCCTGTGGGCGTTCGGCACCTGGTGGATCCCGCTCCTCGTACTGTTCGGTCTTTGGCGTTACGTGCTGCGTCACTATCCGAGGGCCTACGAGCCGAGGCTGTGGAGCGTCGTGTTTCCTCTCGGCATGTACACGGTTGCCTCGGTCACCCTCGGTCAGACCTCAGGGCTCGGGTTCATGACGTCGATCGCCAGGGTCTGGCTGTGGGTCGGCGCGGCCGCCTGGCTCGCCACCTCCGTCCTACTTCTCGCTTCGTTCGGATGGTTCCGCCGTCCTAGGTCGACGCCGATCGTGCACGAGGGTCGAACTTCCGCCGATCCGATCGAGTAATCGCAGACACGACCGGGCGGTCTCGCACGATCGCATGGCCCCCGAATCGCAGAGCGAGCATCATGGAACTCACGACGGTCCCATCTCCTTCCCGTCACCTGGGAGAACGGAATGCTCGGAGGTCCTGCGTGCCGGCCGGTCAACCGCCGATAATGCGCGCCGCCAGCACCACGATTGCGAGTGTGACGAGTGCGATGAGGCCTCGAAGGATCGAAGCGACGGTCGCTCCCCCCTTCACCCGACGCGCGATCTGCTCGTCAGTGTCGTTGGCGAGCGAGTGCCGGCGCAGCCGGGTCATGGCTCGGGCCTGGCGCACGCCGATGGCGGTGGCGACGACGAGCGCCCCGGCCAGAGCGACAGCCGCGTCCTCGAGGCGGTCCCACGAAGCCGGTGGCCAGGCCATGGTGAGGCCGATGCCGATGGCAACCGCCAGCGCGCCGTCGCCCACGATCCCGTAGCGACGGCCGAGCGCACGGAAGAAGGTGACGCGCGCCTGCGCATCGAGGGAGGCGCGGGCGGCGGAGGCAACTACCGCCAGGCACACCAGACTGCCCACCCATACCGAGACAGCCAGCAGCTCGACGGTGATCAGGATCGGGTTGTGTGCCAGCACTCGTTCGTTCCTTCAGCGACGACGTGGACCAGGCGACTGGTGAGGGGGCGAGTCGCCGATCTCCTTCCGACAGAGGCGGGCTCGGCGACGGTCGCCAACGGAATGGCGATCACGCGGCGCGAGGCCCGGGCGAGCCCGATGTGCAGTCCGGTCGATGGATGTCGCCCTGGAGGGCGCCGCATCCTGGGCACGTGAGATGCGCCCAGCAGGCGGGGTCGCCGCCTTCGGAGCGATCGCCGTCATGTCCAGCACCCGAGGTCACCAGATGCTGCTCCACGCTCTCCCACCTCCGATCGGGGCATCCGGTCCTTCGCCCTTCAGTATAGATAACCGGCGCTAGAGAAACTAGATACAGGAGAAGCGCACCAGTGCCGCGTGATCGCTGACTCTGTCTGACAGGTGGCCCGAGCACATGCCGGGGTGATGCGATGCCGAGATCGACCTCGATCAACGATGGAGGCACGAGGATGAGCCGCTCCGTCGACGCGGCAGTGACCCCTCGCGGCGCGCCGTATGACCCCCCAGGTGACGGCGTTCCGGTCGAGCGCCGGCGCTCGTGTGAGCGGCCGTGGAACGTTGTCAGAGCCGAGCGCTTTTTCGTAACTATGCTAGAGAATTGTGCGAACGAGCATTGCCCCGACGATCCGCGACGACGTCCAGCCGCAGGCCAAGGCGCTCGGTGACCCGACGCGGTTCCGCATCTTCCGCTACGTCTTCGAGGCGGGGCGTCCTGTCGGTGTCGCCGAGTTGACGGCCTACACGCAGCTCAACCACAACGCCGTCCGACAGCACCTTGCCGTGCTCACGTCTGCCGGTCTCGTCGTCGAAGAGGTCGAAGAACGTAGCCGCCCCGGACGTCCTCGGCTCATGTACACGCCGGCCCCGGACGTGGCGGGGCTGTGGGGGACGCCGAGTCCCTATGAGTACCTGGCCACGTTGTTGAGCGAGGTGCTCCGGACGAATGCTCGTCCCGAGGAGGTCGGTCGATCGGCCGGCCGCCGGCGTGCTGTCGAGCTCTCTCGTCGCCCCCACGGCGAGCCGCTCGCCGTGCTCGAGGGCGAGATGGCCCGCATCGGTTTTCGACCCACGGTCCGTCAGCGTGCTCATTCGGTCGACCTCGTCCTCGGCCGGTGCCCGTTTGTGAGCGCAGCCGCAGCGAACCCTGGCGTCGTGTGCCAGATCCATCGCGGACTGGCGGACGGCCTTGCCGAGGGGATCGGCGGGATCGACGTGGAGGACCTAGTCGCGAAGAACCCGCACAAGGCCGGATGCCGGCTCGTGATGCACGTGTGCGAAGGATGAGCCCGGAGGAGGCCGGACTTCGCTGAATCTTCTAGGTCCCTGGCGGGGGCATCGTCGTGGCCATTCGGAGAGTCGACTCAGTTGTCGCTGGCGTCACGACCGCATGATCTCACTGGGGAGGGCGGCTGGCGAGCGACCGGGGTGCTCACCGAACGAAGCGCTGAGCCGGCGAGGGCAGAGGATGCTCCTCGACCTCGGCGAGCTCGCCGGAGCCGGTAGGACGAGAGCCGTCGCGCTGTGGCACCGATGAGCGCGGAGCCGGGGAACGGCGGCATCTCGGTCGCGGCGGTCCCGGCAGACGGTACGGCGGTCGGGGTCCGCGGGGCCGAGAGCCCCATTGCGCTCGGCGCCCCGGTGCGCCCCGGTGCGCCTCGTGGGCCGGCGGGCACGCGGCGAGCGCGTGCCCGCCGCGGCCACGGCGATGCCGACCGGAGGACCGCTCGTCGATACCTTCGGGCGAGCCCACACCGACCTCAGGAGCTCGATCACGGACCGCTGCAACCTGCGCGGTGCGTCTACTGCATGCCCGAGGAAGGTCTGACCTTCCTGCCGAGCGACGAGCTGCTCAGCTTTGACGAGATCGCGCGGGTGGCCCGGGTGGCCCGGGTGGCGCGTATCAGCTCGCCGCCCGGACCGAGCTCCAGCGTGGCGCCGGCGACCTTGGCCACGCTCTCGTCCGGCACGACGATCGCGAGCCCCCCGTCCTCTTCGACGAGGTCGTCCGGGCCCGCCTCGGCGACCTGGGCGAAGTGGAGGTCGTACGTGTACCGGTCGCCCGCGACGCCGGTCACCTCGAGCCAGAGCCCGAGACCGTCGCCGTTCGCTTCCTCGGCGAGCAGGCCGAGGAGGACGGCACTGGCCTTGTCGGTGATCCTGACCGTCATCTGCCTTCCGGGTTCGCTGCGCCCACGGGATCTCGGAGCCTACGGGGCCCTGGCGAGGAGCACCCCGGCGGGGACGCTCAGCGCGGGACGCTCGAGCGGGCGAGGAACCCCTGGCAGGACCTGGGCGACGCCGGCGACGAGCACGAGGTAGCCGGCCGCCCAGGAGGCATGCGCCGACGGTGCGACGCTGCTCGCCGCGGCGACGAGCCCGCCGGCGACGACGGCCCCGGCGCCGAGGATGACGAAAGGCCGGGCGTCACCGACTGCGCCGCCCTTGCACAGCGCGGCCGCGTCCGTAGAGCGCGACGGTCGGGCCGAGGTCGTGCGGGGCGCGGTGGCGCGGGAAGGACGACCGCGAGGTCGACGACCGGTCTTGGTCATCGGCTACCCCCGCGCCGTCACGCCGACGACGGACGCTGTGGGTGGCTCCGGGTGCACCCGGTGAAGCAGGCGAAGCGGGGTGAGCGTGAGGTTGGCGAGGGCGAGCACGCCCGTCGTTGCGAGACACACCCCGCCGGCGACGACGAGCGGGGCGAGTCCGCTCGCGAGTCCGGCGACCGTGCCGGAAAAGCCGCAGGTTGCCGTGACGAACGTCGCGCGACCGACGTCCTTCCTCCAGAGGTCGGCGAACAGCAACGGACGCCCACCTGGTCCCGTGCGGATCTCCCGGCTCCGGAACACGCCCCAGACGACGAAGGGGACGACCTTGTGGACGTGGCCGAGGAGCGCGAGGCCGAGCCAGGACGCGAGCGCCGCGACCTCGGCGCTCGCGAGACCCGAGCGCACCGTCGTGCTCACCGGCGCGAAGCCGGCTGCGGCGGCGAGCCCGGCCGCGGCGACAAGGAAGACGGCGGAGGCGATCACGAAGGCGTGCAGCAGCTCGAGCGGCCGGCGGCGGTGCCGGACGAGCCCGGCGAAGGAGGCGAGGTGGCAGCCGAGGCCGGCACCGACGATGACGCCGCCGGCGAGGGCGACGTAGCGCTCGTCGGTGAGCAGGCCGGCGACGACCACAACGACGCCGGCCGGGACGAGGCGCACGGCGAGCACGCCGGGGCTTCGACCGGGGCGGTGCGCGAGCAGGAACATCGGCCACAGCTTCTCCGCGACGGCGACGTAGGCGAGCCCGAGCCAGGCCAGCAGGCCGATGTGGGCGTGCGCGAGGTCGACGTTCGGGCTGAGGTTGAACCAGGTTCCGTTGCGGTCGAACGCGTAGGTGACGCCGAAGCCGGCCGTCGTGAGCAGCCCGGCGACCGACCAGCGCAGCCCGGTGAGCGACGGGTCCTTGCGACGGGACGAGAGCGGTCCGGACAGGTTCCAGGCCGCGAGGCAGAACCCGATGGTGAGCAGCGCCCCCGCCCCGGCGACGAGCGGGTTGTCGTGGCTGGCAAAGCTCACCGGCAGCAACCAGACGCCAGCGACGACGACGTAGAAGGTGACCCGTGCCCAGGCGATCGAGCGCAGCGGTCGCATCCCGACGACCGTCGAGAACTGGTGGAGGGCACCGAGCACACCGGTCGTGAGGAAGCCGAGCATCGCCACGTGGGTCACCGCGATCGGCACGTCGTCGCTCGGGGCACTGACGATGTGCGAGGCCGTCAGGGCGAGCACCACGCCGAGCACGACGAGGGCAAGCCCGGACGCGCCGAGGAACGACAGCGGGACGTCCGGTGGGGGGACGCTGGCGGGCATCCCGCCGGGCCGCCGCGTCCTAGTCGGGTCCGTCGCACCGCTTTCTGCAGGTCGGGCCCTCGGCATCAAGCGCGTCGGACCGTCACGGGATCAGGCCTCGGCCTAGAGAAGCCAAGGCGCTCGGCGGCCTCGTCGCTCATGCGCTCGACGCTCCACGGCGGGTCCCAGACGACGCGGACCTCGCTCGTCCTACCGAGCGGGCCGACGGCTTCGGCGACCGCGGCGCCGGCCTCCTGCGGGAGGCTCTCTGAAACCGGACAGCCCGGGGTGGTGAGCGTCATGTCGACGACGAGGAGCCCGTCCTCGTCGTAGATGTCGTAGACGAGACCGAGCGAGACGATGTCGAGACCGAGCTCGGGGTCGTAGACGTCGCCCAGCGCGGCCTCGACGAGATCCCGCTCGAACGGTGTGATCGCCACTTCACTTGCCTCCTTCGACGTGCGCACCTCTTCGTCCCGGTCCTCGAGGTGCGCTAGCTCGGGCGGGAGAAGCGGACACGCCAATCGCCGCCGCCGATGTCGACGGCCTCGTGGACGAAGCCCTGCGAGGAGAGGACTCCTTCAAGCGGTACCGGCTCGAACGGCGCGATCACGACGAAGTCCTGGCCCGGCTCGAGCTCGGCCACCGCGGCCATGATCGCCCCGAAGGGCTCTTCGCCGGCCGCGATGATCGGCCGAGCGTCGAAGACGAGGCCCTCGGCTCCCGCTGCCTTCTGCTGCTGAGTGCTCGACATGGTCCTCCCTCGCCACCACGGCGCCGGGATCGTGCGCCCGTGGCCATCAGAATATCAGCCTTATACTAGACAAGCTACCGGCCGGCTTCTGCCGTTCGGGCACCAACAACCGCCGCATATGGGCTGACTCGCCCGGAGATTGCGCAGGTACACCGTGGGCATCGGCACCATCTGGGTGCTGCAGCGGCGTTGAAACGTTGCCAGCCACTAGAGATACAAAGTACCGTCGTTGATGCGACCCCGGTCAACGCTCGGCGCCGACGGCGCGGCAATCGGGTCGTGCCGGCACGGGTCCACGACGGCGCCCCTACACCCGGCCAGGCGAGCACGAGGAGGCAGCATGACCCTGACAGTGGATCGGCCCGAGGCCGTCGCCAAGCCAGAGGAGCCCGAGCACGTCCGGAGCGGGATCCTCAACTGGCTGACCTCGACCGACCACAAGGTGATCGGCAAGAGCTACCTCGTCACGTCGTTCCTCTTCTTCTGCATGGCTGGCTGCATGGCGATCCTGATCCGCACCCAGCTCGCCGCGCCGGACAACACGGTCGTCTCCCAGCACGCCTACGACGAGCTGTTCACGATGCACGGCAGCCTGATGCTGTACCTGTTCGCCGGCCCGCTCGCCTTCGGCGGCCTGGCGAACTACCTCGTGCCGCTGCAGGTCGGCGCGCCGGACATGGCCTTCCCGCGTCTGAACGCGCTCTCGTACTGGCTGTACCTCATGGGCGGCCTGACGATGGTCGGCGGCTTCTTCACAGTCGGCGGAGCGGCTGACCGCCGTCGCTCGTTGAGCCAAGCCGTCCACCGATTGCCGAGATCGAAGCAGGCTGATCAGAGACCGGCTGCCGCCCCGAGCGGGCCGGACGAGGAGGAAGACGCCGTGACGATGACCGAGACCGAGGCCCTGGAGGCGATGCTCGCGCACCATCGGGCGCTGGACGAGCACATGGGGGCTCGCGCGGCCGCCGTCGGGCGAGCCGTGGCGAGCGACGTTGCCTATGGCCCGGCGCTCGCCGACCTCGTCGCCTACCTCGCCGACGAGGTGCTCCCCCACGCCCTCGCCGAGGAGCACAGCATCTACCAGGCTGCCGGCGCGCGGCCCGACCTGGCCGACACGGTCGCCGAGATGACCGGCGAGCACCGCAGCCTCGCCTCGGCGGCGGAGGATCTCGCCGACGCGCCGAACGGCCCGGCGGCGGCGGCGCGGGCTGGACAGATCGCCGATCTGTTCGGGGCGCACGTCCGAAGGGAGAACGAGGTCCTCCTACCCGCTCTCCTCGCCGACGGCGGCGTGGACCTCGCCCAGCTGCTCGTGCAGATGCACCGCCTCACCGAGGCTGCACAGCAGGAGAGCTCGTTCGCCGAGGACGCCTCCGCTCCCGACACGGAGGCCCTGGTGCTGTCGCTGCTCCTGGAGGCGGCGAGCGAGCTGGCCGACACCGGCCGCGGGGACCGGGCGTGCCGGCTCGCCGCGTCGGCGTGGGCCGCGCTTCGCGTGCCGAGACCGGAGCTTGCGGTCCGGGTCACCGCCGCGCTGCACCGCCTCGCCAGGCGGGTGGCTGAGGAACCGGTCGCCTTCCGCTCGGGGGACGGCCGGATCCTCGGCGGCGGCCACCACGACGCGCACCTCGAGCTCGACGTGCGCGCGCTCGCCCCTGCCCAGCGCCACGAGTCGATCTTCGCCGCCTACGCCGAGCTCGCCCCCGGGGCGGGCTTCGTCCTCGTCAACGACCACGACCCCAAGCCCCTTCGCTACCAGTTCGAGGCCGAGCATGCCGGCGACTTCACTTGGGACTCCCTCGAGGCGGGGCCGGAGGTGTGGCGCGTGCGCATCGGCAGGCCTCCCGCCGCGGGACGAGCACCGAGCGGGGCAGGCGCAGCCGGGAGCGGGGAAGAGCCCGAGCTCGACGTGCGCGCTCTCGCGCACGGGCAGCGCCACGAGTCGATCTTCGCCGCCTACGCCGAGCTCGCCCCCGGGGCGAGCTTCGTCCTCGTCAACGACCACGACCCGAAGGCGCTTCGCTACCAGTTCGAGGCCCAGCACCCGAGCGGGTTCACCTGGGACTATCTGGAGGCGGGGCCGAAGGTGTGGCGCGTCCGCATCGGCAGGCTGGCCGCATGAGTGGCGTCTCGAGCGACCTCGCCGAGCTGGCGAACCGGGAGTACCAGTACGGCTTCGTCACCGACCTCGAGACCGATCTCGCCCCGCGGAGGCTGAGCGAGGACGTCGTCGCGCTGATCTCGGCCAAGAAGGGCGAGCCGGAATGGCTCCTCGAATGGCGCCTCAGAGCTTACCGACACTGGCTGACGATGACCGAGCCCCGCTGGCAGAACGTCACCTACGGGCCGATCGACTACCAGGACATCATCTACTGATCGAGCAGCTGAAGACCGTCTATGACCCGGAGATCCCGATCAACGTCGTGGACCTCGGCCTCGTGTACGCCTGCGACGCCCAGCCGCTCGCCGACGGCACCTGCTGGGTCGAGATCAAGATGTCGATGACGGCGCCCGGCTGTGGGATGGGTGACGTGCTGAAGGAGGACGCTCGCTCGAGGGTTCGGACGGTGCCCGGGTTCGGCGACGTCGAGGTCGAGCTGGTCTGGGACCCGCCCTGGGATCTCGGCCGCATGTCCGAGGAGGCGCGCCTCCAGTGTGGTGACGCAGGGTATGGATCGACCAGGACCTGTGCACGGGAGACGGCCTGTGCGAGGAGATCTGCCCGCAGGTCTTCACCCTGCTCGAGGACGGTCTTGCCTACGCCAAGGAGGGCGACCGAGTGCTGAGCGATCTCGGCGGTGCCGTCGGCGTGACGGAGGTGCCTACCGGACTCGAGGACGCGGTGCGCGAGGCGGCCGAAGAGTGTCCGGGAGAGTGCATCTTCATCGAACCCTAGAAGCGAGTGCATCCGGCACAGCCATCGACCCAATCCCCGGGGCGGCAGCCAACTGGGCGACGGCGAGCGCCAGGAACTGCGCACGGCGGGATCGCGGCTGCAAGGAGAGCAGGTGACGACGGTACGAGGCGTGGCCGAGTGGGACGATGGCTCGTGGCGCGCCGAGGCGGCCTGCGCCGGTATGGGTCCCGAGCTGTTCTTCCCGCTCGGCGAGCTCACCGAGGAGGCTGCTCGCCAGGTGGTCTCGGCCAGGGCCGTGCGCGCGCGGTGCCCGGTGCGGACCGCCTGTGCCGAGTTCGCCCTCGCGACCAACCAGGAGGACGGGATCTGGGGCGGGCTCACGCCACGCGAGCGCCGGGTCCTGCGCAGGCGACGGGCGGGCTGCGGCGAACCGTTCCTGACAGCGCGCCTCGACCCTCGCGTCCCGCAGGAGGTTCGGATCGCTGCCGCGTCGGAAGGCTCGACGAAGAGCCAGAGCGATAGCGGGATGGGATGAGCACGACCAAGGAGAACGACTGTGGCACTGCTTTCTCGGCGCCTTCTCGTCTTCGGTGAGACAGCCGTCGATCGTCGTCTTCCACGGGCCGATCGCCGGAGCGCGCCGAGCCGTCTGTCGTCGCGCAGGCGGGATCGCCGATGCAACTGCTGCGGATTTCGGAGGAATTCGTACACCGGTTTCGGTCGATTCCGTACACCTGTTTCGGCGTTTTCGTACACCTGGT
>Ga0209415_10006816_pt1 | contig 20168 bp, 16 predicted proteins | sample PeaSoiSIISIP2007_FD_187696 | JGI IMG/M metagenome (GOLD analysis project Ga0209415, IMG submission 187696) | Peat soil microbial communities from Weissenstadt, Germany - SII-SIP-2007 (SPAdes) (version 2) | ecosystem: Environmental > Terrestrial > Soil > Wetlands > Peat | place: Germany... | reverse complement strand
AAACTTTCTTCCAGAATAATTCCGGCTCCGGCGAGGACTTGGCACGCTGGCGCTTAGCTTGACACGAATTGACGGCTGCGTCCCCGCTTCCTGGGCCGTGGCAAGAGGAAGCGGGGACGAAGCCGTCCCCGCCCCGGGCGCCAAAAAGCTTCGCGGCGGCACGGGCCTTGTGCGACAATCTGCACGTTGAAACTGGTCATCGTCCATCACCACTTTCGTCCCGGCGGCGTGCGGCGGGTCATCGAACTCGCGACGCCGCACCTGGTGGCGCACTGGCCGGAGCGGGTCCGGAGCGTGGTGCTGGCCGCGGGCGAAGCGCCCGACGCGGCCTGGCTGCAGGCCTTTCGCCAGCGGCTCAGCGGCACGCCCGTCCAGCTCGTCGTCAACCCGGCTTTTGGCTATCTCTCCGAATCGGCGCCGCGTGGCCGCAGCCTCGAGCCTCTCGCGAGTCGTGGCATCTGGAAACTGCTGCGCGAGATCGGATGGAAAAGGGACTGCCTGATTTGGGCGCACAATCTTGGCCTCGGACGAAACCTTTACCTTTCTCGCGCACTCACATCAATCTGCCACGCCGCCTGCATTCCCCTCGTCGCGCATCATCATGACTGGTGGTTCGACAACCGCTGGCATCATTTTGCGGCCATGCGCGAGCCGGGGTTTCGCACGCTCCGCGCGCTGGCCGGCGCGGTCTTGCATGTCTCGCCCCTGATTTCCCACGTGGCGGTCAACCAGCATGACGCCAAGGTCCTGGAAAAACACTTCCCCGGCCTGGCGGGCTGGCTGCCCAACCCGAGCGAATCGGTCGCGAGGCCTCGCGCCGCTCGAGTCGAGGCCGCCCGCGCATGGCTGGGCCAACAACTCGGCGACGACGCGCAGGTGTGGCTCTTGCCCTGCAGACTGCTGCGCCGCAAAAACATCGCGGAGGCCCTACTGCTCACCCGCTGGCTGCGGCCCGGGGCCTGGCTCGTGACCACCGGCGGCGTGAGTTCGGCCGAAGAGCAGCCCTATGCGGACAGGCTGCTGGCCGCCGCCCAAACGCAGGGCTGGCGCCTGCGCCTGGGCATCCTGCACGGCGACGAAAACCAGAAACCATCCGTGCCGGAACTCCTGGCCGCCAGCGAAACGGTCCTGCTCACGTCCCTCCAGGAGGGCTTCGGTCTGCCGTATCTCGAGGCCGCCGCCGCCCGGCGCCCGCTCGTGGCACGAGCGCTGCCCAACATCGCGCCGGACCTGGCGAAGTTCGGATTCAAGTTCCCACAGTGCTATCGCGAAGTGTGGGTGGACCCGTCGCTCTTCGACTGGCACAGCGAGCGCGATCGCCAGGCCCGCTGGTTCGCGCAGTGGAGGGGCTTGATGCCGGACGCCGCCGGCCGCCTGGCCGGAAAACCCGCCGTCCTGGCCTCGGGAAGAAACCCGCGCCCCGTGCCCTACAGCCGTCTCTCGCTTACCGCGCAACTGGAAGTGCTGGCCCAACCCCTCGAGCAATCGTGGGAGCGTTGTGCCCCGCTCAATCCGTTTCTGCGGACCTGGCATGAACGGGCGCTCGCAGGGCGGCTCAAGGTGAGTCCGTGGCCCCCTTCAGCCGCGCGGTGGCTCGGTGGCCGCGCCTACGCCCGCCGCTTCCTTCAACTCGTGCCCCCGTTGTTCTCCCGAGCCCCGGATGCGGGCGCCGGCCGGGCGGCCCAGGCCGACTTTCTTCGCCGCAAACTGCGCTCGGAAAACCTCTACCCGCTGCTATGGACTTCGAGCGTATAACCATCCGCGCCATTTGCCATATTCCCGTGAAACCGTCAGCCCAGCTCTCTCTGCGGCTTCAGCGCAGTAATTTGCTTGCCAGGACCGCAATTACGACGTTTCCTCTGCTTATGAATGCGGTTGCAGAAGTCGCTTGGGCGGTTACACCGGAGAAGGTCGATGCCGTGGTGCGACGCCTCAAGGTTGTCGCCCAACCGCGCAAAATCATCCTCTTCGGCTCCTGGGTACGCGGCCAGATGACACCTGACAGTGATTTGGATGTGCTGGTCGTGACGGATGACCGCGTAACCGATCCCCGCGCCGAGAGCGTCCGCTTGCGGGATGCGGTGGACGACATTGACATGCCCATGGACATCCTGGTGGTGCCTGAAGCCCAGTTCAAGCGGCTGCGCGACACGCCGGGATTGATTTACCGGGAGATTTGCCAGCACGGCAGGGTCGCTTATGAGCAGCCCGACTAACCCGGCGCCCGGCACTCCCGAAGACTGGTTGCGCCATGGCCTGAGCGATCTACATGCACCAAGTAAACCGGGCGGAGGTCAGAGTGACCGTCGAGACCGCCGAGCAGGTTGTCGCATGGGCCAGAGGCGTTCTCAACGCGGCTCAGGAAATGCCTCCGAGCCATCAGTCGACCTATAAGGGGTTCACCCATTGGCCGACGAACTCAGGCCAAGGACGCTACAGACGCCGAGAAGAATGCTGTTCCAACGCTGCGCTCCAGTTCTGTCCTGAGCACCGTTCGGTACTCGGCAACCAGCCCGTCCGGGGGAGGCTTGACCTTTCCCATGCCCGACTGGGAAAACTTTTTTCAGAAAACCCTTGACGCGGCCCCGCCTTCGGCGTAGAAATGTAGCGGCATCGATAATGTTGCGCCGCCGCTGGCGTGTGCCAGGCCGACGGGGAGTCAATATTGATGTGTAACAAAGCGAAGCAGTTGAGCCGATAGGCTTGCTGCCTCACAGAAGTAAGTATGTATGAAAACTAAAAACATAGGTATCCTCGTTGACGCAGAAAATGTCACCAACTCATCCCTCATTATCCCCATTGTCCGCTCCGCCCACTGCTCAGGGCATCTGTCCGGGCTAGTGCTGTTTGGAAACTGGGATTCGCCAACCCTGGCCGGGTGGAAACGTACGGAAATCAGATGCCAATTGGAAGGGTGGGGCGCCGTGTGGTCTCAGGTGCCCTGGACACGTCCCGGGAAAAACGCCTCGGACATCGCCCTCACGTTTGAAGCCGCGGTCATGGCCAGGGAGCGCCATGTCACCGAGATTTGGCTCGTTTCCGGAGACTCAGATTTCACTCCCATGATTAACCGCCTGCGGTCCGACGGAATCTCCGTTGTCGTTTTCGGCCCTAAGACCAGCACGGGAGGCCTTCGCGCGGCGGGTAACTCCTTCGTTCTTTTAGAGAGTCTTGAGGACGGCGTCCAACCTGCCCCAACCGCCGGGCACGCGCCGGCCCCCACCACGTTCGCAGCCAAACGCGTCACTGCCACGGTGCGCCAAATTGCCGACACACTCATCGCGGACAATCGCGGCTGGTTTCACGGGTTCGTGGGACGCGTAGGCGAAAAGTTCGGGTTCATCCGCGTCAACTCGGTCGATCCCCTTTTCTTTGGCGCTCACCACGTGGATGACCCCTTGACTATCCGTCATCTGCGCTCCGGCGATGCGGTCGAGTTCCGGCTCGGCCACAACCGCCAAGGCCTTGTCGCGTGCCACGTTCGCAAGACGCTGGCCTTCCGCGCTGCATAAACCCTAAACCAGATTGCATATATGCCCGTACGAATTTACGACATTTCAAAGAAACTCGGGATGGAGAACAAGCAAGTCCTTGCGAAAGCCAAAGAACTGGGCATTGCCCGGGCTCGAGTTGCGTCCGACTCACTGGACAAAATCACCGCCGAGTACCTCGAGGACCAGATCAAGGCTACCCATCCGCGCTTCATCGTCCCACCCACCCCGCCGCCGCCGGATGCCGCTCAAGTTCCGCAGCCAAACCCCTCGCCAGTCCAGCCCATCCTCAACCAGGCGAAGGCCCCTGGGATTACCGTCCGGACAATCAGCACCGAAATTCACGGCCTCGTTGAGCGCATCCTGTCGGGCGAGATCCCCTTCGTGCTCGAGATTTCCCGAGATGAGGGCTACCCCCCTCTTCGGGCCAAACTCGTGGCGGAAGTTCCGCCAGTCACGCTGGCCCAGAGGCCCAAGCCCGAACCTATACCTCATGCCGAGCTCGACGAGCACGCGAAGGATCTTCTCAAGGCCGCCTACTACGGCGGAAAACATCTCTCCAAGGACGGGTGGGTTAACTTGGCGGAGTGCGGCAGCGCCGTCAAGAAACTGGATGCCAAGTTCGAGCCGCTGAACTTCGGTGATACCCTGGGCGGCTTATATCGCCGGATGGTTGACGAATTCGAAATCAGGTCGGACGGCAATACGCCACCTGTGTACCACATCCGTCTCAGGCCCCCTGCTACGACCATCCAACCCCAGCCGCCGCCGGTTGCTGCGCCTCCGCAGGAATCCGCGCAAACGAGGCGTCACGCCACGGGCAAGATACACAACCTCAAGCTCGGTTTCGGATTCATCGCACCCGATGAGGGCACCGATAACGTTTTCTTTCACGCTGCGCAGGTCATCGGTTGCACCATCTTCGATCTGCGCCCTGGCGACCCGGTCGAGTACGAGGCAGGACTCAACGAGCGAGGCCCTTGCGCCTGGAACGTCAAACGCCTCAGCGGAACCCCCGAACCCCAAGCCACTTAGACGCACGCACTACAACCGCCGCAGGCCCCTCGACCCCAGGATTCGCAACGGGGGTTCTGGGGGCTGCGGCTCGCGTCTGGATAGGTCGACTAAAGTATGAAAAATCTGACCAATCACTGGAAACTCCCGGCAATCCTGTGCGCCTCGGTCGTGGCTATGTGGGTCGCCTACTTGGCTATCGCAGGCTCTATTTTTAACGGCGACCTGGCCAAAAGCGGCCAGTTCGGCGACACATTCGGTGCCCTCAACACCCTCTTCACGGGACTGGCCTTTGCTGTCGTCCTGGCGACGCTTATCCGGCAATGGCATCAGATTCAGGACATCAAGCGAGATTCGCAGGAAGAGCGCCGGTTCAGATTACGGCTCGACCTCTACGACAGACGGTTTCGTATTTACCAAGCGGTCTCCGCTTTCATAGGCAACGCCATCTGCGACAACGTCGGTCAGCAGCAAATGATCGAGTTCGACGTCGCGCATGGCGAAGCCCTCTTCTTGTTCTCGGGTGACGACGACCTTTTGAAGCACCTCGCCGACCTCAGGCAAAAAGCCCAGGATTACGCGAATTGGAGGTCCCAAGCCAAGGGGCAGGGCCTAGGCAGCCCTGCGAGTAAGCAACGGGACCAGATGGGGGGTTGGCTTCAAGATCAACTGGATTCTGTGTGACATAGATTCAGGGCACATCTGTCCTTCCAAGAATTTGAAGCCCCGACGAGCCTATCAGGGCCGAAGCAGGCAAAAACCGCGGCTGCTCAGGGTCGATAACCGCCCTGTAATCTTTGCACCCGCGCAGAGATTATAGGATCCTTTCAGCCGTCTCGGAAGCCGCGCCACACCCCATCGGCGTCGCCGCGTCCTCGCGATGCTCAGAAACCACCGTGGCCAGTCTTCCGGCTGCCTAAGCGCAACTATTCACCTACCGTTTTGAGCGCCTCCTCCTTGATGTTTTGTGAAAGATACATGCCCGCCTCTTGGTCGAGGCGCTGCAGCAACGCCCGCGCTGAGGGGATAAGTCGCTGCCGTTTCGCCAGCAGCACGACGCCTACCAAACCGATGACGGGAACACCTTCCTTGACCGCGAGCTTGCGACCCTTGCGTTCGTCAATCAGCAAACGGTCAGCGTGGAGTTCGCGGGCAAGTTCGATGGCCTCCGCCTCGCCCGCGTCCACGATTTGGGCGTATCGACTGGTCTGAGTGCGGTCCTTGACAGCGGCAACGCGGAGCCAGGCCGGGAGAGATGGGTGGCTGCGGAGCAGTTCGTCCCTTACGGCTTCCGGGATGAGAACTTCGCGAAAGAGGTCAACGAGGATGCCGGCCTCGCCAACGGTCAGCAATGCCGTGAGGGGCGACGTGTCGGAGACGACAATCATCGGGCCGTTAGTGCTTCAACGGCTTGAAGGTCCGCTGCCAGTTCCGCGGCCCCATAGTGGATCGGAATGCGCCTTTGACCTAGTTCCCGCAGGAAATCCGCTTGGGACAGGCCGGCCACCTGCGCCGCTTGCCCCAGTGTGGCTTCCTCGGCCACGAATAAACCGATAGCAAGGTGGAGCGCCGCTGACCTCGGAGAGAGGCGCGCTTCGAGCGGCGCTGGCAATGTCAATTCCATGTTATTACCGTACCGCTTCTGGTTAACGATTGCAAGACGCCGCCAACCACCCTTCGTTGTTTCTCAGCGGCGCGGCGGGCCGGCAATTCAAGGGGCGGCCCAGGCCGACTTTCTCCGCCGCAAACTGCGCTCGGAAAACCTCTACCCGCTGCTGTGGAACTCGGGGAACGTCATTTCCTCCACGTAGGCTTCCTGGAAGTTGGGGTCTTCGTTGAGGGCCACATGCGTGGTCTTGGCCAGGATGAGGGGGTAGGCGCCGTCGTGTTGGACGGCGTCGAAGAGGGCGAGCTTGGCCCCGAGGAGGGCGGTATTGCCGGCGGGTTGGACCTTGTCCGGAGGAAACTTGAGCAGGCCGATGCGCCGGGCGCTGGTGTAGTTGATGTAATTGCCGAAGGCCCCGGCGACGTAGATGCGGTCGAGTTGGTCCGGGGCGACGTCCCACTGTTCGAGCAGCAGGCGCAGGCCGGCGGCGATGGCGCCTTTGGCGAGTTGCAGTTGGCGGATGTCCTGCTGGCTGAGCGAAACGGGCGGCGCCACCGGGAAGGAATCGCCGTTGGCCAGCCGGCCGCTGGGTAGAATCGCGCCGAGGTCGAGGCCCGCGGCCACGGCGTCCACCAGGCCGCTGCCGCAGATGCCGCGCGCCTGGCCGTGGCCCAGGACGCGGCAGCGCAGTTGGCTGGATTCGAGGCGGACCTCGTAGATGGCGCCGGTGGCGGCCCGCATGCCATTCGAGATGCGGGCGCCTTCGAAGGCGGGGCCGGCGGCGGTGGAAGCGCACAGGAGGCGCTCGCGATTCCCGACGACGATCTCCCCGTTGGTTCCCAAATCAATGAGCGCCGCCGGCAATGGGGCCTCGTGGAGGCGGGTCGCCAGCAGGCCGGCGAGGATGTCGCTCCCGACAAATCCGCCGAGGCAGGGAAGAAAATGCACGGCCGGGTTGCCGGCCAACGGCCAGCCGAGTTCGTCCGCCCGAAAAAGGCGCAGTCCGGGCGACACGGGCTCGAAGGGATAATGCGAAAGGGGTTCGAGGTCGATGCCGCAGAAGAGATGGTGCATGACCGTGTTGCCGACGACTACGATGCGGTTGAGGGCGCGCGTGTCGGTGACCTGGCCGGGGGAAGGAGCGGCGGCGAGCAGAAGCTCGCGGATCAAGCGCCCGATCTGTTCGCGGACCTGCGTCTCGAGGACCCGCTGCGAGTGGCCGGCGACGGCGAATTCCACGCGGCTCATGATGTCCGCGCCGTGCTTGGCCTGGGCGTTCAACTCGGCGCGCACGGCCAAGACACGGCCGGTGGCCAGGTCGAGTAATTGAGCCACGACGGTGGTAGTGCCTAAATCCACGGCGATGCCCAGTCCCGGCTGCGGCGTGAAGGCGAAGCTCGAGTCGTCGGCCAGGATGGCGGCTTCCCATTGCGCCAGCTCGAGCTTCAGATCGCCCTCGGCGCGGGCCTGGCAAGCCAGGCGCCAGCCGTGGGCCAACTCGGCCTCCGAGAGCCGCGCGCGATCCGCTTCGGTGACCGGCAAAGAGCCCGCCAGCACCTTGATCCTGCATCCTTTGCACCGGCCGCGTCCGCCGCAAGGGAACTCGACGCCGTGGACGAAGAGCACGTCCTGCAACGACGTGCCGGGCTCGACGGAAATAGCCTTGCCCAGCGGCAGGAGTTCGAGTGTAGTGTCTCTCAAATAAATGGTGGTATGTTTAACAGGAGGAAACAGAGAAAACAGAGTTTTTGTCTCGGTTCCCTCTGTTGTCTCCTGTTCAAAATAACTCCGGTCGGTTATGAGACACTACACTAGATTGACCACGGGGCTCGCATGGGCTGGTGGATGAGGGCGTTGGCCTTGTCGTCGTCGAGGAAGCGTTGGGTGGTGGAATCAAAGCGCAGCGGACGGCCCGTTTGGACCGCCATCTTGGCGAGATTGATCAGGATGCACGAACGGTGCCCGTTGATTTCGTTGAGGGCAAATTTCTGGCGAGTCTTGACCGCCTTGATGAAGTCGGTGAGTTGCGGCTCCGGGTCAGGCAAGGCGCTGAGCTTGTCTTCGAGGCCCGGGATGTCGGACTCGAGGCCTTTTGAAAGCTTGCCTTTCGGCCCGGTGATATAAGCGGCGCCCTTCTCTTTATTTTCGCCGTCGAGGACGATCTCGCAGCCATCCGCGTATTTCAGCGAGATCCGACGCCACGGCAGGACCGCATCCGGGTGCTGCGGGCCGGTGTCGGCTTCGATTCGGACGGGGCTCTCGTCGTCTTTACCCAGGAAGTATTGGACGGGGTCGAGGTAATGCTGGCCCATATCGCCCAAGCCGCCGCCGTCATAATCCCAGTAGCCGCGGAAGGTCTGGTGGACGCGGTGCGGGTGGTAAGGTTTCCAGGGGGCGGGGCCGAGCCAGAAATCGTAATCCAGCTCGGGAGGGACGGGTTGCTCGGTGAGGTCAGTGCGGCCGCACCATTGATCTTGCTTCCAATCGAAGCCGGTCGTGCCGCCGACCATGACCTTGAGCGGCCAGCCCAAGAGGCCGCTTTGCACCACTTTCTTGATCTGTTTGACCCGGACGTTCATGCCGTAAAAGTTGTCCTGGAAACGGAACCAGGTGTTCAGCCGGAAAATGCGACTGTATTTGGCCACCGCCGCCTTGACCGCTTCGCCTTCGGCGATGGTCCGGGACATCGGCTTTTCGCACCAGATATCTTTGCCGGCCTTGGCGGCGGCGATGGAGATGAGGGCGTGCCAGTGCGGCGGAGTAGGGATATGCACGATATCGATGTCCTTGCGTTCGAGCACGTCGCGAAAGTCCCGGTAGCCGGTGACCCCCGGCCCCGCGATCCTGAGGCCGGCTTCGAGGTGCTTTTGATCCACATCGCAAATGGCCAGGAGCTTCGAGGTCGGGTTAATCCCTTTGAGGTGCCCCTGGCCCATGCCGCCGACGCCGATGACGGCCTTGGTGAGGGTTTCGCTGGGTGCGGTGCTCCCAGGTCCGCCCAGGACATGGCGGGGGACCAGGCTGAACGTGGCGGCCGCGGCCAGTGAGGTCTTGAGAAAGTCGCGGCGGGTTAGTTGTAGGCGTCGGTTCATAAATGTGCTCGGGTGTAGCACAAGACGCCGGGGATGACCACTAGATTTTTTGCAGCAGCTCCTTCCAGCGCTTCCACGCCTGCTCGCGCGCCTTTTTGTTGGGGCCGCTCGCGTCCGGGGCTTCGCCGGCGCGCATGAAGCCGTGGCCGGCGCCCTCGTAGGTCACGGGTTGGTAAGTTTTGCCCGCCGCCTTCATCTGCTCCGCCGCCTGCGGGACCGTCTGCGTCACCCGCGCATCGTTGCCGGCATAAAAGCCAAAGACCGCGCCATTGATCTTCGCGAACTCGCCGGCGCTCGAGGGCGGCGTGCCGTAGAAAACAAAGGCCGCCTTGACGTCCCGGTCATTGGTGGCGAAGCGAAAGGCCTGGGCGCCGCCCCAGCAGAATCCCGCCACCGCCACCTTGCCGTTGCTGGCGGGCAGTTTGGCCGCGTAATCGGCGGCCGCTTTCAAATCCGCCGTCACTTGCTCGGGCGGGAGCGAGGAAATGGCCTTGCGCACGGCGTCGCTGCCACCCAATTCCGCCGTGCCGCCGCCGCCCGGCGACGCCCCGTAGAGCAAGTCCGGCGCGATGGCAATGTAACCCGCCTCGGCGAGTTGATCGGTCACGCCGCGCACCCAGTCCGTGAGGCCGAAGATTTCGTGGATTACCACCACCACGGTGGCCTTGTCTTTGACTTCGGGATAGGTGATGAAACAATTGACCTCGCGCCCGCCGTGTTTGACTTTCACCCATTCGCCGTGGCGCGGGGATTTTTCCAGCCGCGCCTTGGCCCATTCCTGCGCCGGCAAGGGCGAGACGGTGAAGCAGGCGGCAGCTACCAGGGCGGGCAAGATTCTGATGGTTTTCATTCGTTAGGGTAATTGTAGCCCAGATCGGTCCGGTTGCAAACGCCGCGCGAAGAAGCCGGTAGGAGAGCAGAGAGGGCTCCGGCGGAGGACGGCTACATCGTAGCGCAGGTTTCCAACCTGCCGTATCGCGGATTTCCAATCCGCTGGTCGTCCCTCCGCCCCAAGTGCCAAGCCTCGTCGAACGGTCTGCCGACTGGAAGTCGGCGATACGGCAGACTGGAAGTCTGCGCTACGCGGCTAATTGGTGTTGACGTTAGGCACTTTATAGAAGCAGACCCAGTTGCCTTCCGCGCAACCTACGTCCACGGTGCCGCGCGCGTTGGCCAGGTTAAAGCGATACCAGGAAACATGCCCGTCCTCGAAGAGAAAATTGCCGCCGGCCGGGACGTTCCCAGGGCCGGTGTCCCAATGGTTGGCGCTGGGCACCGTAATCGAGTCATCGGTCTCGGTCCAGACCATGCCGCTTCCCTTGTTAGCGCTGACATTCCACGAGCCGTTGGCCTGTAAGCGGTCGCTCACGATCGGGGCCTGGCGGTAGGGCCCGCCCAGTTTCTTGCGGGTGACCCAGCCGGACAACGCGGGCCAAGGCTCGGAGTAGTTCCAACCGTCGGTGGCCGGGTCCTTGCGGCCCGGCAGGTAGAAGTAGCCGCATAATGTGGTGGTATCCCCTATCTCTTCCGCCAGCCGATGCCATCGGTCCGTCGGGCAATAGAGCACATTGTTCTTGCTCATCGGGCTCGCGAGCGTGGAGGCGTACATAGGCAACAAATATCTGGGGTAGAAGTTGCTGACGATCAACATGGACATCCAACTCAGGTCCGCCCCTTCCAAATTGTCCGGGAAAGAATTGGCGTTATCATTCGCGTACATGTTCTCGGCTGTGCCCCATTGCTTGAGGTTGCTGGCGCATTGGGCGGTTAAAGCCTTGCTCTTGGCTCTGCTCAAAGCGGGCAGCAGCATGGCCGCCAGGATGGCGATGATCGCAATGACGACCAGCAGTTCAATGAGGGTAAAACCAGCGGCTCTCAGCACCGCAAACAACCCTTTGCGCCCCGGTTTGCCTTCCAAAGTCGTCGCGTTGTTCATAAGAGGAACAGTCCGTCAAGCGACCCCCCTTTGTCAAGAAACGTTTTGGGTCAAGGAGGCTGGCGAGATCGTTTCCGGGGAAGCGCGGACCAGATAGTGTAGGCGAGGCTGGCGGCTTTGAAAATCCTTTGGAACCAGGATGACTTGGCGGGGGGCGCGGGCGGACGGGGCCGGGTGGCCCTAAGAGCGGCCACGAGCACCGCCGCCGAGGAAGCGCACGCGGCAATGATTTTGGCCCGGTGGGCAAGGTCGCGCACCCCGAAGGTGAGCGTCCGCCATCCCTCGGCCAACTCAGCGCGGTTGAGTTCACTTTCCGCGATCAACAGTCGCTTGCGCAATTCGAGCGGGCTTACTTGAGGTGTTTTTCCAGACATGCGCGGTCCTTTCGGAGTTGCTCGAGGGTGGCGGGAAGATTCTGCCAGTCGCGCAGCAGCCGCTTGAGCCGCCGGTAAAGACAAAACGCCATGATCGTGTACAGCCCAGTGAGCGCCAGCAGCGCCGCGACCCGCGAGAGTTCCCACAACAGCACCACGATCGCGGCGGTGAGCGTCGCCGCGGCGAGCAGGCCAAAGGTCCCCACGCCGACGGCCAGCAGGATGGCACACAGGAGGCGCTCGTGCCCCTCCTGCAGCTCCACCATCAACAATTCGAAGCGGTTTTCACCGGCGGCCAATAGCCGTCGGGCGAAACGCTTCGACGTCTCGAGGAGTTGCCGGGCGTCTTCGCGGGGCGGTTGCACGGGGTGCTCAGTCGCGCTGGCGAGGGCACTGGCGTGCGATCAGATACCCGAGCAGCGCCCCTACGCCGAAGGCGATGCCGATGGCTTGATACGGATGCTCATGCACCGCCTCGTCGGCCGCTTTGGCGCTTTCGACCGCTTTCTCGCGAACGCGGCTCGCGATCTCTTTGGTGCGCTCGAGTGCGCTTGCCAGGCGCTTGCGGGCTTCCCCGACCTTCTCGCCCGCCACGTCGGCGGTGGCGGCCATCAAAGCGCGCGCGTCGTCGGCCAGCGCATTCATGTCATCACTGGTTGCTTTTGGTTGGTTGTCCATAGTGTTTAGTTCTTTCTTTACCCTCAGGTGGCTTCGCTTAGGGCCATGCTTTCCAATAAGCTTAGACGGAGGGTGTGTCAATGCATTCATCCTTTCATTTCTGGTGGGCGCGCGGCGGAGCCGCAACCAACGTAGCGCAGACTTCCAGTCTGCCGTATCGCCGACTTCCAGTCGGCAGACCGTTCGACCAGTCTTGGCACTCCGAGCGCGGGGACCACCGGCGGATTGGAAATCCGCGATACGGCAGGTTGGAAACCTGCGCTACGAGGTCAGTCTCGGTTTGACCGAGGGAAACCGGGACGGGTCGGTGTGGGGCAAAAACAGGGCGCCGGTGTACTGCTCCATGTAAGCGGGGTCGGTGTTGAGTTCGAGATAGGTCAGGCGCCGGGCCAGCGCCAGTTGGCGGCGGCGGACGGTCCGGGAAACGGCGGCCATGTAGGAGCCGGTCAGCGAGGCGTTGCCGAGATAATGGAATTTTTCGGGCGGCAAATCCGGCAGCAGCCCGATGAGGATCGCGTTTTCCAGATCGAGGAAGCGGCCAAACCCGCCGGCGATATAGACGTGGCCGAGGCCGCCGAACTCGAGTCCAACCGCTTTGAGCATCAACGCACAAGCGGAATAGATCGAGGCCTTGGTGCGGATGATATTCTCGAGGTCGATTTCGGAGACAACCATCGGTTTGCGACCGGCTTCCGCCGCAACCAGAGTGTAGCTCGCGCGCCGTCCCCGGGCGCGGATCGCCGGACAGGGACGGAGGCGATTGAATTTGCCGGCGGCGTCAATCCAGCCGGCGCGGAACAAACCGGCCACCAAATCGATCATGCCCGAGCCGCAGATGCCAACGGGCGGCGCGCAGCCGACGGTGGACCAACTGGCGAGGCCGGTCCGGGGGTCGACCCGGACCTTGTCGATGGCGCCAGTGGCGGCGCGCATGCCGCACGCGATGCCGCCCCCTTCGAAGGCGGGGCCGGCGGAACAGGCGCACGCCATGAGGAAGCTCTTGTTGCCCAACACGATCTCGCCATTGGTGCCGATATCGACGAAGAGGTTGATTTCCTCCGTGTCCGCCGCGAGGTCAGTGCAAAGGATGCCCGCCGTGATGTCGCCGCCGACGTAGCTTCCGACGCAGGGAGAAAAAGCGAGCCGGGCTTGGGGATGCAGTTGGAGGCCAACCTCCGCGTTGCGCAGGCAGGGCACTTCGAGCAAGGTGGGAGTATAGGGCGCCAGCCGCAGATACTCGGGGTTGAGCCCGAGCAGCAAGTGGGTCATCACCGTGTTGCCGCTGAGCGCCGCGTGCGAAATCTCGAGGGGCTCCACGCCCCGGCTGGCAGCTACCTGGCGGATGAGGCGGTTGATCGTCCCCACCACGCGCTGGCGCAGTTCTTCGAGCCGCCCCGGCCCGCGCGCATAGTTAATCCGGCTGATCACGTCCAAACCGCAAGGGATCTGGTCGTTGTAGTCGCTTCGCGCGGCGAGGATTTGGCCGCCCGCCAGGTCAATCAACTGGACCGCGATGGTGGTCGTGCCGATGTCCACGGCGAGGGCACAATGCCTGGCGGTCGTGTCGCCGGGCTCGACCTCGATGACCTCGAGCCGGTCCGCGCCCCGCGCGAGCGTCGCCGTCACCCGTCCTTGAGCGGCGCGCAAGGCCTCGGCCAGCTTCCCCATGACCGGCAGCGGATACTCGATGGGCTGTTTGCCGCAATCCTGCTCGATAGCGGAGGTCAGGCGGTCCAGGTCGGACAAGCCATCCTGGGGTTGCGGCGGCGCGACCTGCAACACCCGCTTTACGGTTAACGGCTCCCATTCGGCCGGTTTGGGCAGCAACTCGGGGCGAACGAGATGAGTTTCGACTTCGGGAGCGAATTGGCCGCCTTGCAGGACCGTGGGCTCCGGCACCTCGACGACGAGATCTTCCTCGAGCGCGTCCGTCGCGCACGCCAGGACATTCCCCGCTGCCACGGCGCCAGGAGACAGCACACCCAGGCTGCGCGAACTCACTTTGCCGCCGCTCACCCGGACGAGGCACTTGCCGCAGGTGCCTTCGCCGCCGCATGGGGAATCGATTTCGACGCCGGCCTGCCGCGCCGCCTCGAGCAGCCGCGTCCGGGTCGGGACCTGGACCCGCCTGCCCAACGGCCGAAACTCAATCGTTGGCATGGAAATTGTCGGACACGGCATCCGCGACCTTGCCCATTCGCGCAGCGAAACGGCAGGCCCGGCTCGTTCGTTCGTTCGGCGTCATCTGCCGCCATTCTTCAATGACACATGACCCACTTTCAATCCTCAACTTTCCAAGGGCGGTGGGAAAGGGAGTTCCCCGCCGGGGAGGATTTGGCAAACCGGCGATCGCTATTGCCCATCGCGACACAGAATTCATGCGTCCCTTTGGGACGAACACGAAATCTTAGCGACATTGGACGGCTTCGTCCCCGGTTCCTCTTTTGAGAATTGAGGATTGAAAAATGGCCATTGGTCATTGAAGAATGGCTGCGGATGACGCCGAACGAGCTATCGAACCGGCTCTGGTGTTTCGCTGCGCGAATTGGCAAGGTCGTGGACGCCCTGCCCGATACGCGCTTGTGGCCGGTCAACTGGTGCTCAATACTCAATTTTCGATGAAACCTCCAACCTGCCCCACCCCCTCCTGCGCTTGCCACTCTGCGGAACCCTCCCCCGGCTGGCTGCGCCGTGATTTTCTCAAACTCCTCGGGCTGAGCGCCGGCGCCCTGGCCTTTCCGCGTATGCAGGCCATGGCGGGCCCGTTTACGCGCCAGGACTTCGAAAAACTGGTCCCGGCGGACAAGAAACTGCGGCCCGAATGGGTCGCGTCCCTCACCGCCCGCGGCGAACGCACCATTTATCGCGGCGCGGACCTCGACCGAATCGGCATGCCTGTCGGCGGCCTCTGCGCGGGCCAACTCTACTTGGGAGGCGATGGGAAACTGTGGCATTGGGATATCTTCAACCACTATGCCGGCACCGGCGCCGACCATTACGCCAAGCCGATGACGCCCGCCTCGCCCTTCGACCACGGCTTTGCCCTCCGGCTCACGACCGGCGGCCAGACCCGCGAATGGCCGCTCGAACGCGGTCACTGGCGCGACCTCTCGTTTATCGGCGAATACCCGATTGGCTATGTCGAATACCGTGATGCCGATTGCCCGGCCGTCGTCAGCCTCGAGGCCTTCTCCCCCTTCATCCCGCTCAATACCGAGGATTCCTCCCTCCCGGCCACGGTGCTCGAATACACGGTCAAAAACCACGGCAACGCCGAGATGGAAGTGGAACTGACCGGCTGGCTGGAAAACCCGATCTGCCTCTTCAGCAGCCAGACGCGGGATGGGCTCCATCGCAATCGCCTCGTCCGGGCCGGTGTGACACCGCCTCTGCAACCACGGCCTCCAGTGCCGGCCCCCGAGGGCGCTGCCGGCCAGACCAGGGGCGGGGATGGCTTCATCCCCGCTTCCCCCACGCCGACCCCTGGAAGCGGCCAGACCACTCCCCCGCCACAGTTCCTATTCCTCGAGTGCGCCGCCCTCGAGGCCCCAGGCCCCGCCGCTTCCCCCCGGCCCGACCTCGTTTTCGCCGACTTCGAAGCCGACACCTACGGCAAATGGACGGTTACTGGCACCGCCTTTGGCGCCGGCCCGGTTGAAATCGCGAAGCTCCCGGCTTACCAGGGCGACGTGGGCGGCCAGGGCAAGCGCGTCGTCAATAGCCACGCCTCCGCGCCTGGCAGCAGCGTTACGGAGAAGGACGCCGCGACCGGCACCTTGACCAGCCCTCCGTTCACCCTCGAACGCCACTATATTACCTTCCTCGTCGGCGGAGGCGCCCACCAAGGCAGGACCTGCATCAACCTGCTCATCGGGGACCAGGTCGTGCTCACGGCCACCGGCCGGGACAACAACCGGATGGGCCCCGTGAGCTGGGATGTCCGCCGCTGGGCCGGCCAGACCGCGACCTTGCAAATCGTCGATCAGGAATCAGGCCCCTGGGGCAACATTGGCGTGGATGACATCCTCTTCAGCGACCGGCCGCGCCAACCTCTGGGGGCTCTGGCCCAGGAGCCTGACTTCGGCACCCTTGGCCTGGCCCTCCTGGACACACAACCCGGCGACTTCGGCAGCACCGAAGTCACACCTCTCGCCGGAACGACGGCTTCCCCGGCCGCCGTAGCTTCAGCGAAGGCGGCAGCCGCCCGCCCGCCGGAGAAGGACCCGGCGCCTGCCGTCAGGCCCTTCGGCCAGAAGCTGACCGGCTCTCTGACGCGCAAGATGAAGCTCGTACCCGGCGCCTCCGCCAAGGCAACCTTTGTCCTCGCCTGGCATATCCCCAACCTCAAGCTCAACCGCCTGCCGCCCGGCCGATATTACGCCACGCGTTTCGATTCCGCCCTGCGCGTGGCCCAATACGTCCGCGACAATTTTACCCGGCTGAGCGCCCAGACCCGTCTCTGGCACGACACCTGGTACGATTCGACCCTCCCCTACTGGTTCCTGGACCGCACTTTCCTCAATACCTCCATCCTCGCCACTTCGACCTGCCATCGCTTTGCCAACGGCCGCTTCTACGGCTGGGAAGGCGTCGGCTGCTGCGAAGGCACCTGCGGCCACGTCTGGCAGTACGCACATGCCGTCGCCCGGCTTTTTCCGGACCTCGAACGTCTCACGCGCGAGAAGGTGGATTTCGGCCTGGCGCTCCAGCCCGACGGCGAGATTTATTTCCGCGGCGAGTTCAACAACTTCCCCGCCATCGATGCCCAGGCGGGGGCCATCCTGCGCGCCCTGCGCGAACACCAGGCCAGCGCCGATGGCGCCTTCCTCAAACGCAACTGGCCCGCGATCAAAAAGGCCGCCCAATGGCTCATCGCCAAAGACGGCAACGGCGACGGCCTCATCGAAGGCAACCAGCCTAACACGCTCGATACGGATTGGTTCGGGCCCGTCGCCTGGCTCAGCGGATTGTACCTGGCGGCGCTGCTGGCCGCCGAGACCATGGCCCTGGAATTGGACGACCAGGAATTCGCCGCCCGGTGCCGCACCATCTTCGAGGCCGGGCAGAAGAACATCGTCGCCCAACTCTACGAGGGCGAATACTTCATCAACCGGCCCGACCCGCATCATCTGGACGCGATTAACTCCGGCACGGGCTGCGAAATCGACCAGGTTTTCGGCCAGAGCTGGGCGTTTCAGGTTGGCCTGCCGCGCGTGTTCCCGCCCAGGGAGACGCTCTCCGCCCTCAAGTCGCTCTGGCGCTACAACTTCACCCCGGATGTCGGACCCTACCGCGCCGCCTATAAGCCCGGCCGCTGGTATGCCATGCCGGGCGAGGCAGGGCTGTTGATGTGTACGTTCCCGCGCTCGGATTGGGACTACGCTCAAGCTCGAGGCAAAGGCGAGGACTGGGCGGCGGGCTATTTCAACGAATGCATGAACGGCTTCGAATACCAGGCCGCCGGCCACATGATTTGGGAGGGCCTGCTCACGGAGGGCCTGGCCGTCACCCGCGCCGTCCACGACCGTTACCACGCCTCCCGGCGCAATCCCTGGAACGAGGTCGAGTGCGGCGACCATTACGCTCGCAGCATGGCCAGCTACGGCATCTTCCTCGCCGCCTGCGGGTTCGAGTACCACGGGCCCAAAGGCCGCCTCGGTTTTGCCCCGCGCCTGGCCCCGGCGCACTTTCAGGCGGCCTTCACCACCGCAGAAGGGTGGGGGACCTATTCCCAGAAGCTTGAGTTCTCCCCGCTCCAAACCCCGGTCAGCGCCCAGTCCGAGCTCTCCTTGAAATGGGGCAACCTGCGCCTGCGCACGCTCACCCTCGAGTTGCCCGTACAATTCCACCCCACGACCGTACGCGTCGAACTCGAGGGCCGCTCCCTCCAAATCACGCATTCCCTCTCAGAGAACCGCCTGGCCCTCAGTCTCTCCGACACCCTCCAACTCACGGCCAACCAAAAACTCTCGATCCGTCTGGCCTGAGCCCCCGGCCGAGTTATGAATTCTCTGCGTGATAACAGTGGCCCCTGGTTGCGGCCCTGTTTCTCTGCGTTCTTCGCGTCTCTGCGTTTTAACAGCTCGTCCCTTCGTGGCCCCATGAACAAAGACCTCTCTGCGGGCAATGAAAACGCAGAGACGCGAAGAACGCAGAGAAGAGATTACCCGCGGCTCGCGAGCAAATTGGGCCGTTACATTCTACTCCGCGCTCCTTACTTATCATGAAACCTAATCCCATCCTTCTCAGCCTGGCCCTGGCCACCTTCTCCCTCGCCCGCAGTGAGGCCGAAGATCGCTCGCAGGCGCGCTCGATGGTCATGACGCGCCACGGCATCGTGGCTACCGAGCACCCCCTCGCCTCGCAAATCGGCGCCATGATCCTCGCCCAGGGCGGCAATGCCATCGATGCCGCCGTGGCCGCCAACGCCGCGGTGGCCGTGTTTGCGCCCATGGCCAACGGCATCGGCGGCGATTTGTTCGCTATCGTCTATGAGGCCAAGAGCGGGAAACTCTACGGCCTGAACGCCAGCGGTTGGGCGCCGGCGGCGCTGACGCCGGAGTTCCTGAAGAGCCAGGGCCTCTCGCAGATGCCGCAGAGCGGAATCCATTCCGTGACCGTCCCGGGCGCCGTGGACGGTTGGGCAAAGCTCCTGGAACGTTTCGGACGAAAAGGCCTGTCCGAGGTGCTGGCGCCCGCCATTGGTTATGCCGAGGAGGGCTTCCCCGTGACGGAGATCTTTTCGAGCTATTGGGTGGATTGCGAGAGGAAATTGCGTCAGGACCCAAGTGCCGCCGCCACCTTTCTGCTCGAGGGCCGCGCGCCGCGCCCCGGAGACATCTTCCGCAACCCTGACTTGGCCTGGTCTTACAAACAACTGGCGAGCCACGGCCGGAAGGCCTTTTATGAAGGCGCAATTGCCCAAAGGATTCTCGCCTGCTCGACGGCCCATGGCGGAACGATGACCGCGGAGGATCTGTCCAGGTTCTCGAGCCGATGGGTCGAGCCGATTTCGACCACCTATCACGGCTGGACCGTTTGGGAGCTGCCGCCCAACGGCCAGGGCATTGCCGCCCTCATCATGCTCAACCTGATGGAGAATTTCCCCCTCGCCCAGTTCGGCCCCGGCTCCGCCGACGCGTTTCACGTGATGATCGAGGCCAAGAAGCTGGCCTACGCCGACCTGCAGCATTACGTGTGCGACCCCGAGTTTAACCGCGTCCCCGTCGCGGGCCTGCTCTCCAAGGCCTACGCCCTGGAACGCGCCAAGCTCATTGGCCTCGATCACGCCAGCGCCCAAGCCGAGGCGGGCCAGCCTCCGGCGGGCACCGACACCACCTACCTCTGCGTCGTGGACTCCGAAGGCAACATGGTCTCCTACATCCAGAGCAACTACAACTCCTTCGGCTCGGGCCTCGTCCCCGAGGGCGCCGGCTTCGCGCTGCAAAACCGCGGCGGCCTCTTCAGTCTTGATGCCCGGAGCCCGAACCTGCTCGCCGGGCGAAAGCGTCCGTTGCACACCATCATCCCTGCCTTCATGGCCAAAGACCAGGTCCGCATCGCCTTCGGCATCATGGGCGGCTGGAACCAGGCCCAGGCGCACGCCCAATTCGTCTCCGACCTCGTGGACCACCGGATGAATATCCAGGCCGCCCTCGAGGCCCCGCGCTTCACCAAACAGACCTTCTCCGGGCGCGACGTCCAGATCGAGGCCCGCGCCCCCGCCGCCGTGCGCGCCCAGTTGGCCGCCAAGGGACATCAGCTCGAAGTGCGCGGCGACTTCGCCAGCGCCGTCGGCGGCGGCCAGGCCGTCCGGCGCGATTTCGCCGCCCGCATCAACTACGGCGCCTCCGACCCCCGCAAAGACGGCGCCGCCGTGCCGGAACCGTAGGCGGGAAGGCGTAGCGCAGGTTTCCAACCTGCCGTATCGCGGATTTCCAATCCGCAGATGCGACCAAGGAGGCACAGCCTGCCGAC